>WNFE01001205.1_pt1 | contig 18723 bp, 13 predicted proteins | sample 5400451 | NCBI WGS metagenome assembly WNFE01 (sample SAMN13153344, study PRJNA577476) | soil metagenome | isolation source: 200 cm saprolite under Douglas fir tree site 2 hole 2 | place: USA:California | collected 2015-04-18
GGAAAGTGGCTGCCGGGACTGCCTTGATGTAGCCAGCACGACTCATGGTGACAACGAGCTCTTCGTCACTGATGAGGTCTTCGACCGTCATGTCGCCGTCTTCAAACGTGATCTCCGCCCGCCTCGGCGTGGCGAAGTCCTGCTTGATCTGACCCAGCTCAGTCTTGATGACCTCGCGAAGCTTGCCTTCATCAGCCAGGATCGCTTCGAGTTCAGCAATCGTCTCACGCAACTTGGCGAGTTCTTCTTCGAGTTCACTGCGACCCAGGCGAGTCAGGCGGCTCAGCGTCATGTCGAGGATGTGGTTCGCCTGCACCTCAGTGAACTCAAATGGCGCGGCCATCAGACCCACACGTGCCTCAGCCCGATCGTCGGATGCCCGAATCAACACAATGATGGTGTCGATCATGTCGAGCGCCTTCAAGAGCCCTTCGACGATGTGGGCTCGGTCGCGTGCCTTCTTCAACCGGAACTCGGACCGACGGCGAATCACATCGACCTGGTGGTCGATGTATGCCCGGAGCGCTTGAACCAGGTTCAGCGTCCGAGGAACTCCGTCGACCAGCGCAACCATGTTGACACCGAAGCTGGTCTGCAGTGCTGTGTGCTTGTACAGGTTGTTGAGGACGACGTTCGGGTTGGCGTCCCGCTTCAGGCCGATCACCAGCCGTGTGGTGTCACCAGCCGAGAGGTCGTCGAGGCTGCGGATCCCCTCCAGCTCGCGGCTATTGACGAGGTCAGCGATCTTTTCAAGGATTGCTTTCGGGCTCGCTTGGTAGGGCAGCGCCGAGACGACGATCTGCGTTCCCGAACGACCTTCGTCGACTTCGGCCTTCGCTCGCATCTTGATCGAGCCACGCCCAGTCCGGTAGGCGTCCATGATCCCGGCCCGACCCAAAATGTAGGCACCGGTCGGGAAATCCGGGCCCTTGATGAACTGCATGAGTTCGTCCGGCGTTGCTTCCGGATGATCGATCAAATGGACGACAGCATCGATAACCTCACCCAGATTGTGGGGAGGAATGTTGGTCGCCATACCGACCGCAATCCCCTGGCTTCCGTTGACGAGCAGGTTGGGGAAGCGGGCGGGCAAGACCGTCGGCTCATCTTCCTCATTGGTGTAGTTACGGCCCATGTCGACCGTCTGCTCGTCGATGGCCTCGAGCATGCGCATCGACAACTGCGGCAGGCGGCATTCCGTGTTGTGGTTCACAAAGCCACCGGCGAGAAAAGCGTGATCCTGGCTGTCGACTCGGATCGAGAAGACAGCCTGAGGATCCGCTCGATCCATAGACTCGACGGTGGCGTAGAAATAGCCGGCATCCACGATCGGGCGTACGACGTTGCGAAGCTCCCGAGATCCAATCTTGTGCATGATCAGATCGCCGTCCCGTTCCCATCGGTCAACCCGATCGATGTTGTGCTTGCTGAGCCACTCTCGACCTCCCCGGGGTGCTTCAGCTCGCACGTAATCGGCCAAGAACGGAATGTGGTCGGTGGAGTCAGCGACCGGATCGACCGGGGACCTCGCAATCGCGACCTTTGTCCCGGGCTCGATTTCACCGAGCATTCGCCAGAGAAGCATCGGAACCCCGACGGGCGCTTCGAGACACAACACGGGGTGGTTGCTCGTTCCCGTGAGTTCGTACCCTTCGCGGGTTCGGAGTCGGAAGGTCGGATGAGTGCCCGAATGGAACAGCTTCGTTGCCAGGACAGGCTCGCCGCTGCGTCCCGCCACCTTCAGGTCAAGGTCGCACTCGCTGTCGGACGCCAGCGGTTCGCCTGCCAGATCCTCTATGCGCCTTGTGCTGCCGTCCGCCAACCGCACCCGGGTCCCGCCAATGACGCAGTACCTCTCGGCTGCTGGGGGGAAGTCGGGTGAGCCGTAGTTGCCGTGGAAGTCGATGAGCGGCTCGCGCAAGCTGAACGGCTGAGCCATACGCGCCAACGCGTCGTAGATGGTCTGGTTGCCATGGGGATGAAAGCGACTCATCGTGTCGCCGGTGACCTTGGCGCACTTTACGTACGGACGGTCAGGGCGATAGCCCTGGACGTGCATGTCGTAGAGGATCCGGCGGTGAACCGGCTTCAGTCCGTCCCGGGCGTCAGGAAGCGCCCGAGAGACGATGACCGACATGGCGTAGTCCAGGAAGGACCGCTCCATCTCCTCCTGGATTTCGATCGGCTCAATCGAGCCGAAGGTGGTGTCGGTGCCGTCGCCGTCAGGGGGTTCGGGAGGGACTGTGTCAGCCATCAGATGTCAAGGAACCGGACGTCACCGGCATTCGTCGTAATGAAATGCTTGCGAAGCTCCACGTCATCGCCCATCAGAATGCTGCACACCTCATCGGCAATCGCGGCCTGCTCGACGTCAATACGGAGCAACGTCCGTTTGGCAGGATCCATGGTCGTCTCACCCAGCTCGTTCCAGTCCATCTCACCGAGACCCTTCAGGCGGTTGAACTCGTTCTTGTGGTTGGGATGCTCCCCAAGAAAGCGGGCACGGGCCTGCTCGTCCTTCAGGTAGGCCTTCTCTTTGCCGACAATGGTCGAGAACAACGGGGGTTGTGCAGCGAAGACGTGACCCTCTTCCAGCAGCGGCCGCATCTGACGGAAGAAGAATGTGAGCAGCAACGTCCGAATGTGGCTGCCGTCGACATCAGCGTCGGCCAGGATAATCACCTTGCCGTACCGGGCCTTCTTTGAATCGAACTCCTCGCCGACTCCAGCCCCGATCGCGGCGATCAACGCCTGGATCTCATTGTTCTTCAACATCTTGTCGATGCGAGCCCGCTCAACGTTGAGGATCTTGCCCCGGATAGGCAGGATGGCCTGATACTCAGGGTTGCGGGCCCGAATGGCGGAGCCGCCGGCCGAGTCGCCCTCGACGATAAACAGCTCGGCCTCTTCAGCCTTCTTGGTCCGGCAATCGGTAAGTTTCCCGGGGAGCCCCGCCCCTTCGAGCGCTGATTTCCGGCGGGTGGCATCCCGAGCCTGTCGGGCCGCGACCCTGGCTCGAGCAGCCTGGGTCGCCTTGCTGACGATCTGGCGGGCCTCAGTGGGCTTCTCCTCGAGCCAATCGGCCAGTTTCTCGTTGGTGGCCCGCTCGACCAGCGAGCGGATAGGGACGTTGCCGAGCTTGGCCTTCGTCTGGCCCTCGAACTGCGGATCCCGCAACTTCACAGCGACGATGGCGGTGAGTCCCTCCCGGATATCTTCACCGAGAAGGTTGTCCTCCTTTTCCTTCAGGAGGCCCTTGGCCCGGGCGTACTTGTTCACGACATTGGTGAGGCCCTTCTTGAAGCCCTCTTCGTGCATTCCGCCCTCTACGGTGGCGATGCCGTTGGCGAAACTGTGGAGGCCCTCATAGAACCCGGTATTCCATTGGAGGGCGACTTCGACCTCACCCTCTTCCTCGCCCACCCGGTAGTAGGCCACCCGCTTAAACAGCGCCTCCTTAGAAGCGTTCAGGTGGCGAACAAAGTCGATGATGCCGCCCGAATACTTGTACGTGACCTGCTGCTGCTCGTGACCGGGACGCTCGTCGTTGAATCGGATCTCCAGGTCCGCGTTCAAGAACGCGTACATCTGAAGCCGTTCCAGGATGGTCTGAGCCCGGAACTGCGTGTCTTCGAAGATGCGCTCATCGGGCCAAAACGTCACGCTTGTGCCCTGCCGCCCTCGTGGCGATGGACCAGTGATCTCGAGCTTGGTCTGCGGCTTGCCTCCGTCGGCAAACTCCATGCGGTGCCGCTGACCGCCTCGATCGACTTCGACCACCAAGCTGCGTGAGAGGGCGTTGACTACAGACACACCCACGCCGTGGAGGCCACCCGAAACCTTGTACCCCCTGCCCCCGAACTTGGCGCCACCATGCAACTTGGTGAGTGCGATCTCTACGCCCGAGAGCTTGTACTGGGGGTTTATATCGGTAGGAATGCCCCTGCCGTTGTCGACGACTCGGCACCCGCCGTCGGCTAGCAGGGTGACGTCGATGCGCGTGCAGAAACCAGCCATCGCCTCATCAACTGAGTTGTCCACGACCTCCCACACCAGGTGGTGCAGCCCCGACAGTCCCGTCGAACCGATGTACATACCGGGCCGCTTTCGCACCGGATCGAGGCCCTCGAGAACTGACATGTCTCGGGCTGTGTAGGACGTCAGCTGAACTTCGTCAGCGTCGTCTGGAATCCTTGCTTTCATCGCCATGGGCGCGGGCTCTTTCTCCACATGTGGTACGGGGCGTTTCGGACGAAAAACCGCAAGCCAGCAACCCGAAACGCGATGCTTGTAGTTTACCAGATCAGGGCCAAAAATGGACCCTCGAAGGACCCGTCAACTCGGTCGTTTGGCAAGCACTTTGACCTCGATCTGCTGGACACAATCGTCACCGGTCACAGCCGCGAGCTGCCGGCACAGATCGGCGCCCAGAAACCGCAGCTGGCTGGCCCACGCCGGCTGATCGACCCCGACGACCAACACCCCGCTGACTAGCGAAACGGGCCAGGTGTGGGCGGCCAGGCTCGACCCGACAATCTCATCCCACTTGGCAAATACGGCAGACAGAGCCTTCGGTGCCGGGGCGCCGAGGCGGGATGCCAGGGAGTCGAGTGATTCGCCCACCCGCCGGGGTTCCGGTGGGTCGCGTTCCTCCGGAAGCGGTTTCCACGGACTCATGCGCGACCAGGCCCGCCGACGGAAAATTCCGGGACCCGGTTCACGGGAGGATTTTTCCATCCTCGACACGCACCACGACCTGAGGCTGTGCCTGCGGCGGCAGCGCGCCTGCGCTCGTCAGCAGTACCTGACCAACGGGCAGAGCGCCCAGGAGGGCCTCGGAACGTTCCGGGTCGAGCTCGGAGAAGACGTCGTCCAGCAGGAGCACGGGAGAGCTCTCGAGCGTCTCGGCGGCGACCTTGTGGCCGGCCAAACGCAAGGCCAGTGCGAGGGAGCGTTGCTCGCCCTGGGATGCGTGGGTGCGCGACGGTAACTCTCCGATCGTGAGCGATAACTCGTCGCGGTGCGGGCCGACCGTGGTGACAGCCCTCCGGAGATCGTCCAGGCGGGCCGCAGCCAAGGCCGACGACAGTTCTCCTTCCCAGCTACGCCGGTAACAAACGGCAATATTGGCAGCCCGATCCGCGACCTGGTCATAGGACACTGCCACCGCAGGGCCGATTCGATCGACGAGAGCTTCTCTGGCGTCGGCGACGGCCGTCCCGGTGGCTGCGAGCTTTTGGTCCCAGACGTCCAGTGTGGTCACGACATCCTGCGGTGGTCGAGGATTGCCCGCGGCCTGTTTTAAAAGGGCGTTGCGCTGACGCAGGATGCGATCCAACTCGCTCCGTGCCGCATCGTGGCGTGGGTGAAGGGCGACCAGGAGGTCGTCGAGATAATCCCGGCGGCCTTGCGGTCCGGCCTTGACAAGAGCGAGGTCGTCGGGACCAAATACGCTCACCTGCAGTGCTCCCAGCAGGTCACGCGTGCGCCGGAGTGGTTGGCGATTTACTTGAACCCGACCGCGGCCGACCGATTGGATCTCCGCTTCGATCAGCAGCGCCCGCTGGCCGCGATGCGCGTCCAGCCGGACAACAGCCCGGTCTGCTCCCACGCGAACCAGAGCTTCGTCAGGACTGCCGCGAAAAGATCGCAACGTAGCCAGGTAGGCGATCGCCTCCAGAAGATTCGTCTTTCCTTCGCCGTTGGACCCCAGGACCACGGTGAGACCGGCAGGAGCAGGGCTCAATTCAACGGATCGGTAATTCCGAAAGTCGGTCAGCCACAGATGATTGAGGTGCATCGCCGCCTAAGAGACGCGAACGGGCATCAGCAAATAGAGATACCCCGATCCCTCAGTCGGCTTGATCGTGGCGGGCTTCAAGGCGTCCAGGGTTTCTAGCCGCACTTCGTCGCTGGTCACAGCCTCGACACCGTCAATCAGATAGTTGGGATTGAACGCCACGGTCATTTCAGCCCCCTCATACTTAGCGTCGACCTCCTCGGTGGCCTGGCCCCAATCCTGGGTGATCACCGTCAGCTGGATGCCATCAGATCGAAGGGCTATGCGGACGGGGGTCGTGGCGTCCCGGGCCAACAGCTTGACTCTCCGAACCGCGTCGAGGAGGTCCTCGCGGCCGACAACCAGGTTGTTCGGGTAGTCGCCCGGGATGAGCTGGCGATAGTTGGGGAACTCGCCTTCGATCAGACGGGTCGTCAGCCGCACCCGCCCGAGCTCAAATGTGGCGTCATGATCACCGAGCCGCAGGGTGACGGCACCCGGCACGACGTCGGCCTTGCCGTCCTCGGCCTCGTCGCCGCCTGGTGCCGAACTCGTGGAACTACCTGCTCCCCCACCGGACCCGATCAACCGCTGGAGTTCGCCGAGAGCCCGAGACGGGACCAGAACTTTTTGGCCTTCCCGAAGCACGCCTGCGCCGGGCAAATCGCGGACGGCCAACCGGTACGAGTCCGTGGCGACTAATCGGAGCCCACCAGCTTCTGCCGCCATCAGCACGCCGGTCAGGATGGGCCGTGAGTCCTCGCTGGAGGCCGCCCGAACCACTTGCCGCAATGCATCCGCCAATCCGGCGGCCGGAAGCGTCACAGCGTCCGCTACCGGCACCGGGAGCCGAGGGAAATCACCGGCGGGATGGGTCCGTACCGTGAACTGCGAACGACCCGCAGCGATTCGCAATTCCTCGTCGTCGTCGCTCTCCATGACGACGGCGCCCGGCTCCAGGGCGCGGACAATGTCAGTGACCAATCGGCCAGGAGCCACGACCACCCCATCGGCGGTACCGGTCACCGACGTCTCAACCTGGATTGTGAGATCAAGGTCCGTACCCGCGACCCGGAGTTCATCACCAGTTACGTCCAGACGGATACCCGACAGGACCGGCAGGGCGCCACCACGACTGGCTACAGCCCGGCCGGCCGTCGTCAGAGCGTCGAGAAGGACATCACGTTCGCAGCGAAACTTCACCCGTCGCCTTCCCTACATCTTCTTGTTTTGAATTCAATTGAATAGCGGTAATAGGAGCTGTGAATTGTGGAGAACCATAGTCTGAGGCTGGTCGGTGGACGTTTTGTCGTCCCGACAGTATCCCCAGGATTTCACAGGCGAGCGTGCTCGCGTGTGACGGCCCCTGGATAACTATCCGGTCGTCCTCTGAAATCACATTGTTCCGACACAATCTCTCCACGAGAGTCATCATTCGCCGCTCTTGATGCGTTGGATCAGCGCGGTGACCTGGTCGTAGACCTGTCGGCGTTCTTTCATCAGGCCTGACACCTTCTCGACCGCGTGAATCACGGTGGTGTGATCTCGGCCTCCGAACTCGCGGGCAATGGCGGGATAGCTGAAATCGGTCAGATCCCGGAACACATACATTCCGATCTGGCGAGCTGTGACGAGGGGTCGCCGCCGGCTGGTGCCGCAGAGTTCATCGACGGAGAACCCGAACGACCCGGCTGTCGCGTCAAGGATCGCTTTGGGTGTGATCTGGCGGGGCTGCTCGACGACGAGGAGGTCGGAGAGCACCATCTCGGCCAGCTCCATGGTGAGGGGTTGGTGGTTGAGGCTGGCGAACGCGGAGACCCGAATGAGGGCGCCTTCAAGCTCGCGGATGTTGTCCTTGACGTGAGTTGCGATCAACTCCAACACATCGTCGGGAACGTGGGTGCGTTCCCCTTCCGCTTTCGTGCGCAGGATGGCGAGGCGGGTCTCGAGTTCTGGCGGTTGAACATCGGTGATGAGGCCCCATTCGAAGCGACTTCGGAGCCGGTCTTCCAATGTGGCGATCGATCGAGGATGACGGTCGGACGAAAGCACGATTTGCTTGTTCGCCTCGTACAGCGAGTTGAAGGTGTGGAAGAATTCTTCTTGAAGCCCTTCTTTGTTCTCCATGAACTGGATGTCGTCGACGAGGAGCACGTCGCAGGCTCGGTAGCGACGCTTGAACGCCGAGCCAGCGTTGCTCCTGATGCTGTCCACGAACTCATTCATGAAGGTCTCGGTAGAGACATACCGGACCCGAGACGAAGGGAAGTTCTCCCGGACATAGTGGCCAATCGCGTGGAGGAGGTGCGTCTTGCCGAGACCGGAGCCCCCGTGGATGAAGAGAGGGTTGTAGGAGCTGGCGGGTGTCTCGGCGACTCGCTGGGCTGCAGCGTGAGCAAACCGGTTCGACGCACCGATCACAAAGGCATCGAAGGTGTACCGAGGATTGAGCGCCGTTTCCAGCTGGAAGGCCGGATCAGTATCGCCATCGCGTGCCGCTCGCGGCTCGGCGACCGACCTGGTCGCGGTCGCCGAGCGCTTCGAGGCCGCCTGCGGGATGGCGTCGGTGGGGCGCTCGCCGGCTGGTACAGAGTCAAGTGCCTCGCCGGTTCCGTCCCCGTCCCTCTTGGTAGGACGCACGACGAGTTCCAGAATGAGACGCTGGCCAGCGACTTCAGCCACGACGTCCTCCACCATGGCTAGGTAGCGACCTTCGACCCGTTCCCTCACCAACGAACTAGGCGCCGCCACGACAAGGGTGTCCTCATCCAGGGCGACTGCTCGGAGGGCAGCAAACCAGGTCAACCAGGTCGCCTCGGACACCTGCACCCGCAGCATGTCGGAGCAGGATCTCCACAGCTCTCCTGCGTCTGTCACCAGCGGTAGGTGCCTCCCCGCGCCAGTCCTGTCCACAGTGTGGTCCGCAAATTGTGGAGAACCCAGCTGAGGGCAGAAGGACGGAGACCCATCGGGTCCGGCTTCAACACCCTGGGGAAGGAGCTGGTCTCCCACGCCGGGAGTTGTACTTCCCGCCGCGGTATGCAGACGTTAGCACTCCTTGAGCGGTGGTGCGCTTGCTGAGTGGGCGGGTCGTGGTTGTGCGCGCGCGGCGAGCGGAACTGATGTGGCATTGATGTCAACTACGCCGGTTGCGTACGTAGAGGGCGAACGACCAGACAAGTACGAGCACGACCGCAACCGCGGCCGAGATCGCCAGTGTCGCGACGGCAGAGCTAGCCGAGATGTGGTGGAGAGCGGTTCCGCTCGCACGTGTGAGCGCTCCAGCGATCATGGACGCGATTCGCTGGCTTGGCTCGGCAGTCGATGCCCCGCCCCGGTTAAGTCGTCGCGATCGGACTCACGCAACAGCATGAACTCTACTGCCGAGGCTGGGCTGTGCGCGCGGTCATGCGATGCCAGGCGAACTCCGTCGCCGTTCAGGTGTGAGTTCGTCAACTTACGTGCAAATCCTCTCATATAGCACCGATTCGAACTAATAGCCACGGAATCACACCAGAATAGTGAATGAGAGTACATCTCAGGGACATAAATATCATACGCGGGCCATGTTGGCGAAGCGGGTGTAGTGATCGAGGAAGGCCAGCTGGGTGACACCGGTCGGACCGTTGCGGTGCTTGGAGACGATGACCTCCGCCGTGCCCCGATCCTGGGACTCGGGGTTATAGACGTCATCTCTATAGAGGAACATCACGATGTCCGAATCTTGCTCCAGCGAGTTGTGGGCGACAATCCCGTTGGCGACGAAGTTGTGGGTCACATCGACGGTGACATCAAAGGTCGGCATCTCGCCGAGTGGTGTGATCTCGACTACCTCATCCCAGAAAACATCGGAGGACGCCAGCGCCGCGAGTTCAGGACTCTCTAACGTGGCGGTGGTGACATTCGATTGCCGAGGACGAGAGACCTGATGTGGTGGTGTCCACTCACTGCCGCGCAAGCCGTCGCCTGGGGGGGCGACAGCAATGAACGCGCCACAAGCCAGATCGTCTAGGCGGGTCCATCCGGTAACCGTTCGGAACGGATGGTTGGCAGTCGCTTCAACCTCAAGGCCGGATGCGAGCCGCAATCGAAAGACTGGTTTGATCCCGGTTGGGAAGGTCTTCAGAAGGCGCTGAGGGGTGAGGCGCCAATCGTCATCGAGGGACCACACGAGCGGCTGTTCCTGGGTAAGGACCAGCTCACCTAGCGTGATCTCTTGCCCATTGTCGGCCCGCAGGATTCTCGTGGACGCCGGCATGCAGCCCGACTCGCGGAGGTCGGCGAGGACAGGCCGCTTGTCAGAACGCATCTCCAGGTTTCGGGAGAGCTGCGAGAGCGCGATCACCGGCACCTCGAGTTCACGAGCCAGGATCTTGAGGCCCCGGCTGATCTCGGACACTTCAACCTGACGGTTTTCGGCCCTGTTACGACCCGACATGAGCTGGAGGTAGTCGACGATGATCACGCCGAGCTCACCAAGGCGGCTCTTCAAGCGCCGGGCCTTGGCTCGCACCTCCATCACTGTCAGGTTGGGGTTGTCATCGATGTAGATCGGGGCTTCGGCGAGCCGACCGATGGCGTGGCTGATCTTGGGCCAGTCGGATTCGAGCAGGCGACCGTTCCGAACTCGCGACGAGTCGACCCTGGCTTCGGAGCACAGCAATCGCTGGGTCAGCTCTGCGTGGCTCATCTCCAGGGAGAAGTACAGGACGGGCGCCCGCGCCTCCATGGCCGCGTGTGACGCGATACCGAGGGCGAAGGAGGTGTTGTGGACGAAGATGTCATCGGCCACAAAGTTGTGGTCGTCTGGCACGGTGAGGTCGTAGACACGCTCTTCGCCGTCGGGGGTGATCGAGAGGATCTCATCCCAGTAGATGTCGGAGCGAGCCCAGAAATCAGGATCCTGGCTGTCCAATGCTGAGGCCAAGAGCGCCACCGTCTCCCGCCGGGGCGATCGCTTACCTAAATGCCAGTTGTAGTTCCGCGGTTTGCCGGCTCGTGCACTTACGTCGGCCCACGGCTCCTCCGCCTTCTCCGACAGGACGAGCTCCCACACCTCCTTTGGTAGGGAGTCACGGGTGTAACCAACGATCGATCCCTCGATATGAGTGAGCAGATTGGTGCAGGCGGCTTCCTTCCCGAAAATGCCGATCCGGTCACAGAAGCGGCGGATGTCGGGGGCGGACATGATCTCGAGTTCCCAGGCCAGCCGGCGGCCGCCGTTGTACTTGATCGAACGTGGCCGAATTCGTGCGTTGATGCCGAACCTGAGAAGTAAGTGCTGCACGTCGCGGATGAGTTCCTTGGACGAGCTGCCGTAAGCGATTCGCCCATAGCCGTGGCCCGAGTCGGTCCACCACGCCGTGCCGTCGGTGGCGAAGAGGCGGTTCAAAAACAGGGCAACCTGCCGTTCCGTCAACCGAAAGACGGCGGGGGGCACGCATTTCTCAGGAGACCGCTTCCCCCATACTCCGTGGTCTCTCAGTAGCGAAATCAACGGATTTGGTGATCCGCGCGGAGTCGTGAGCTGGAAGGTCTGCCCGTTTGGCGTGCACGGAGCGAGCTGAACACCCAAGCGCTGAGCGCTCTGTCGAGCGTCCTCAATGACGCGCGCTGAGACGTTGGTGAAGTATGGCGACGTGTTGGTGCAGCCTCCATCCCCGATCAGGTAGGCCAGCAGGGTCACTTCTTCGTCGGGCAGCTCCTCGACGCCAAAAATGGGAAGCTCCCTGGGGACGGCGATCCGGACGCCGGTAGGGAGCTCGGCGAGCGGGCGCCATCCGGTGGGCGTGAGAAACGGGTGGCTAGCGGTCGTGCGAACCTCGCGGCCAAGGCGAGTCCGAACCTTGTACACGGGTCTTACACCGTCATCCACGAAGGCACTGGGTGGCCGGACCAGAAGCATCTGGTCAGCAGCCAGACAGAGGACCATCACAGGCTCGCCGGCGGTACCGCGTTCGTACAGCGCCTGAAGGGTTTCTAGCTCCCCCGAAAAGGGGTTGAGGATGCGTGTATCGCCAGTTACGCACTTTCCCATCGCCGGCCTTGCACCCACGATCACCAGATTCGAGGGCTGGAGACCCGAAAGCCGCTCATCCAGATCGACGTACCCCGTGGGCACGCCGGTGATGGTCTCACCCCTGTCATAGAGGGCTTCGAGCCGATCAAGGCTTTCCGACAGCAGATCGTGAAGCGGCTTCAGCGTGTCGGTCACACGGCGCTCGGCTACCTCGAAGACCATCGATTCGGCCCGGTCCAGAACATTGGCGACATCGTCGGGCACCGAGTAGCCGAGCTCGGCGATCTCGTTGGCAACACCGATCAGGCCGCGCAACAGGGCGTGCTCTTCCACGATCCGGGCGTACCGGCCCGCATTGGCGGTCGCCGGTGTGTTGGCCTGCAGCGAGATCAGCGTCGCGGTGCCACCGATGGCCTCGAGGAGGTCGGCGCGCCGCAACTCGTCCGCGACGGTGACAGGATCGACCGGCTCGCCCTGGCCATATAACGAACAGATCGCCTCGAACACGTGTCCGTGCGCCGGCTTGTAAAAGTCGTCGGCGGCGCAAACCTCGACCGCTGCCGCGATCGCGTCACGCGACAGCAGCATCGCGCCTAACAGCGATTCTTCCGCTTGCAGGTTGTGGGGCGGGACTCTGCCCCCTGAGCTGCCGCGGCTCCGCCTCCGGGCATCGTCGAGGGATTGGACCATGAGCGGGCTCACCCTTGTCGCTCAGACTGTGGAGGCGCCAGAGGATAGACCTCGGGATATCTTGTGCTTGCCGGTGGATAGCCCGTGGATGTCGTGCTTAGTTGTCCACTAGCGAACACACGTTCGAGTGTACCTCAGGCCTTGACCACCTCGACGGTGATCCGGAACTCCACGTCGGTGTGCAACTTGACGGGCACCTCATGCGTGCCGAGAGATTTGATCGGCTCATCCATGTGGAGTCGCCGACGGTCGAGATCGACGCCCGTCTGGGCGGACACCGCCTCAGCGATGTCCGCCGTCGTGACCGATCCGAAGAGTTTGCCTTCGGCGCCGGCTCGGGCCGGGACGCGAATGACTTTGGGGACCAGAGTCCGGGCGACTAACTCGGCGGCCTCACGATCGCGCGCATCCCGCAAATCACGGGCCCGCCGCATCGACGCAGCTTGAGCTTCCACACCGGGCGTGGCCGCGATGGCATGGCCTTTGGGAAGCAAATAGTTGCGTGCGTAGCCGTCGGCGACATCGCAGATGTCACCGCGTTTGCCGAGCGCCGGCAGATCGTTTCGAAGGACGACGCGCATGGCTAGACCTCTGCTCCTACGTCCTCGAACTCGGCCGCCTCGAAGTTCTCACCGTCCGCGAGGTTGGCACCTTCAGGTACTTCCTCGTCGAGATCGGCCGCGCCCGGCCGGACATCAGCCGCGCCGCGTGGCGCGCCTCGCCCCGGACCCCTTTCGGAGACGGTTCGCGGGGTGTAGGGCAACAGGGCCAGCTCCCTGGCGGCCTTGATGGCGGTCGCCACTTCGCGCTGGTGCTGGGCACAGTTACCCGTGACCCGCCGGGCGCGAATCTTGCCCCGGTCACTCATAAACCGTCGCAGCAGGTTGACGTCTGTGTAGTCAACCCCGTCGATGTGCTCCTTGCAGAAGAGGCAGACCTTCTTCTTGCCACGAGGACGGGTGTTCTTGGTCGAGCGCTTTCGATCTCGATCAGTGTTGCGTGCCATGGCTAAAACGGGTCCTCTTCTTCTGCTGGTTCGCGTGGCGCGTTGGGCACGGGCCGGTGAGAGGACTGCGGACCGTCGCCGTTCACAGAGCCGTCAGGACCTCGCCGCTCGTTCTTGGTCACTGCGACGGTCGCCCAACGCAGGCTGGGGGCGATCTCGTCGGCGGTGATCTCAATTTTCGAACGTTTCTCGCCTTCCTGATTCTCCCAGGACCGCTGGTCCAACCGGCCACTGACGACGATTCGGGTTCCCCGGGTCAGGGATTGGGCAGCATTTTCGGCCAGCTGGCCCCAGCTCACCACGTCGAAAAACGACGTGGCCTCATCCCATTCCTGGGTCTGCCGGTTTTGCCACCGCCGATTCACGGCGACCCCGAAGGTGGCCGTCGCCTGACCGCTAGGGGTGAACCGAAGTTCGGGGTCCCGGGTCAGGTTCCCGACGATGCTGACATGGTTTCCATTCGACATGTTGTTCACGCTCCGTGTAGTTGTGTCTCCGCCCCTGCCCCGCTCTCGACCAGTGCCGGCCGCGCCTGGCGGCCGCCGAGCTTGTCGGGGAGCCGGATGATCTTGTGGCGGATGACCTCGTCCGCGAGGCGGAGCATCCGGTCGAGCTCGGCCATGACCGCGGGCTCTGCGGTCGCCTCAATGACGACGTAATAGCCCTCGTGTTTGTGGTGGAGTTCGTACGCGAACCGCCGCTTGCCCCACCGGTCGACCTTGCCCGGGATCCCTCCCCGGGCCGTGATCAGATCGGTGGTTCGGTCGACGGTCGCCCGGATGACCTCCTCATCCAGGCCAGCGTCGAGGATGACCATGACTTCATAGGGCCGCATTAGGGCCATTCACCTCCCTCTGGTCCCGGCGTTTCCGCTCGGGGCCCCGGACGGTCCGGGGCAGGGCTCGATCGGCCCGTCATGGTACTCGACGTCAGCAATTCAGCCATCGGGTGTCAGTATGGCCGGGGGGTGTGACAGTTATGGGGAGGGCGACGGGGTGCGGCGCCTTTCCGCTTACTCGACCTCCTCATTGGGGTATTGGCTACGGCAGGAGAAGCACCACAATTCGGTTTCTTCCAACCTGGTCACCGATCCGAGCCGGTCCCATTCCCCTTGGATCGGGGGACCGGAACTCGCCGGTTCCCCTGGTACGACATAGAGGCGACGCACCACGACCAGGTCGTCGTCCTCCCTGGCACAGTTCTCGCACACACGGTCCATTCAGTTGAGGATACGATGGCGTCACCGCCGGTAGCCGAGGGGCACTGGACGGGATAGGAGGTAGGTCATGACCCAGGTGGTCACCGCGCCCGCCATCCGGGCCCGGAAGGGTTCCGGAGAGCCACTGGTGATGGTTACGGCCTACGACGCTCCGGGCGCCCGCATCGCCGACGAGGCCGGGGTGGACATGATCCTGGTCGGGGATTCTCTTGCGATGGTTGTGCTCGGTTACGAGGACACCCTGTCGGTCACCGTCGATGACATGGCCCATCACGTGGCCGCGGTCGCGCGGGCCAAGCCCCGCCCGATGGTCATCGCTGACTTGCCCTGGATGAGCTACCACGTGAGCGTTGAGGACACCGTCCGTAACGCGGCCCGCCTGATTCGTGCCGGGGCCCAGGCGGTGAAGCTGGAAGGCGGCCGCAAGCGTGTACCCATGATTGGCGCCCTGCTCGACGCGGAGATTCCTGTCATGGGTCACGTGGGGTTGACACCCCAGTCGGTCCATGCCATGGGGGGCTTCAAGGTCCAGGGCAAGGAGGTTGCCGCCGCGACCGAGCTGGTCGCCGACGCCGAGGCGATCGTCTCCTCCGGTTGCTTTTCGATCGTGCTCGAGGGTGTTCCGGATCGAGTCGCGCAGATGATCACGGAGGCGGTGCCGGTGCCGACTGTGGGCATCGGAGCCGGGCGCTGGTGCGATGGGCAGGTTCTTGTCTTTCATGACTTGCTCGGCCTCGAAGACCGGGTGCTCCCCAAGTTCGTGCGCAGGTACGCGTCGCTGAAGGCGGACGCCGTCACGGCAATGACGGCCTACGCCAACGATGTGCGGACGGGCCGGTTTCCCTCCGACGACGAGAGCTACCACCTTTCCAGCGAGGTCGCCCGGCGTTTGCTGGCCGACGATGAGCTCGCGGTGGGGCTGTACGGCAGCCGTCGCTGACTCGCCGGCGCCGGCCGGTCACTCGCCCTCCTGCACTCGAAATGTCAGCATGGCGGGGTGACGTCGACCCAGCCGCTCGAGATCGACCTCGATCTGCCCGACGACGATGGGCTTGAAGGCCGCGGATCCGGGCAGGTGTGGTGGCTGCACCCCGAGGACCACACGGTGCGGTGGGTCAGCCGAGCGGCATGGACGGTCTTTCTGCTGGGGCTAGCCGTGTTCCTGGTCCGAGGTGCCGACCGAACAGTCAGGCCCAAGCTGATCCCCGCTGGTCATGCGGTGCCGTCTCACACCGTGCCGGGATTCGATGAGGTGGCGTTTCAGATCGCGGGTTCGAAGGTCGCATCGGATCAAGCCAAGGTCAAGCACTGCGGGCTCCTTGCCAGCACCGAAGCTCAGCGGCAGCGCGGTCTCATGAAACTGCAGACCCTGATGGGATACGAAGGGATGGTCTTCCAGTTCGCTCAGCCGACCACGACACCGTTCTACATGAAGGACACGCTGATCCCTCTGTCCATCGCGTGGTTTGCCCCTTCCGGCCTGTTCACGAGCCAGACCGACATGCTGCCGTGCCAGTCCGGCACCTCCTGTCCGCTCTACCACCCGGCCCGTCCGTACACCTTTGCCCTGGAGGTACCACAGGGTTATCTCCAGGTGCTCAGCGTGGGCGCTGGCGCGATCATGTCGTTCGGTGGGCCGTGCGGAGCTTGAGGTCCGGACCCCCCGACTGACCGTTACGGAGGTCGCGTCGACGAGGTGGTTGTCGAGGGTGGGCTCGTCGGCGGTGTTGTCGGAGGCGTGCTCGACGGGGTGGTGGAAGGCGAGGGCTGGCTCGAGGTCGGGTGTTGCAACGTGGTCGTGGTGGTCGACGAGGACGTGGTGGTGGTTGACGAGGACGTCGTGGTCGTCGATCCGGTGCCGACCGGGTAACTGATGCCCGTCGAAGGAGGCGTGAGCGTGGTTCCCGGGAACCGGTACACAGGAGCGAAGCTCCCCGTGTAACTGCCATCTTTGGTGGTCTCCGCCATGAAATGGCTGAAGAGCTGGGCCGGGATCGAGCCCCCGTCGACCCCTCCCGAGACACCGCGCAGCTCGGTCATCGACACGGAACCCTGGGGATAGCCGAGCCAAATGGCGGCCGTCAGCTTCGGTGTGAAACCGATGAACCACGCGTCGGTGAAGTTGCTGGTCGTTCCGGTCTTGCCGGCGACCGGGCTGCCAAAGGCGGCTGCGGTGCCGGTGCCCCGCAACACGACTTGTTGGAGGCAATAGGTGACGACGCTGTTTTGGGCGGTTGTCAGCACCGGCGTGACCTTCGGCGCCGGCCACGGCAACGGCGTTCCGTCAGCGGTCGTGAGCTTCGCGATCACCTGCGGTTCGATGTGGGTTCCGCCGTCGGCGAACGTCGAGTAAGCGCCTGCCATGTCCAGGACGGACACTTCTGAAGTCCCGAGCACCAGGGAGGCGTTTGGGGCCAGCGGGCTGGTAATGCCCATCTGGCGCGCCACCGTGGCCAGCTTGTCGGGCCCAATGGCGGCTTCCAGTTGGGCGTACACCGTATTGAGGGAGTGAGCCGTGGCGTCGATCAGGTTTACCGACGCACCGCCGTCCTCGTTGTTGAAATTGTTGACCTCGTAGTCCTGCCCATTTTTTCCCTGACCTCGCAGCACGACCTTGGCCGGCGCCGGGAACGTCGATTCGACGCTGTAGCCCTCTTTGACCGTCTCGGCGAGGAGGAAGGGCTTGAACGTGGAGCCGGGCTGCCGGCCGGTACCGCCGCCCCCTGCTCCCGCGGCCAGGTTGACCTGGGATGCGGCATGGTCTTTGCCGCCGACCATCGCCCTCACGTGCCCCTGGTTGTCGACGGCTACCAGGGCGCCGGCCGGCTCTCCGTCGCGCAGACCTCCCTTGCCGTAGACGGCGTCATAAGCGCGGTCCTGCATGGGCAGGTCGAGGGTGGTGGTGACCCGGAGTCCCCCTTTCAGGACGACGTCGGATCCATGAAAGTGCTGGGTCAGCGTCTGCCGTACGTAGTCGATGAAATATTGGGTCCCGTGGGCGCTGTCGGCCACGGTGAGTTGGGCATCCTTGGCCGGCTGCACCCCCAGCGAAGCTTCCTCAGCCTGGATCCGCTCGCCCTCGGTGATGTGGTGATCCCGAACCATCGCCTTCAACGTGAGCGAACGCCGCTGTGTCGCAATGGTCTGGTTGTGGCTTGCGAGATTGAGTGATCCGGGTGATCGGATCAGGCCGGCCAGTAGGGCAGCCTGCGCCAGGTCGAGCTGACCCACGTCCACCCCGAAGTAAGCGCGAGCCGCGGCCTGGATTCCGTACGCACCCCGACCCCAGTAAATCGTGTTGAGGTAGCGCTCCAGGATCTGATTCTTGGTGAGCTTCCGTTCCAGCCGGATGGCCAAGGCCGCGTCCTTGATTTTGCGAATGAACGTCCGCTGCCGGCCCGTGTAGACGACCTTGACGTACTGCTCGGTGATGGTGGAACCTCCCTGGAGGTTGCCACGACCTCGCAGGTCAGCGAAGAAGGCGCGCACGACCCCTAGAGGATCGACGCCACCGTGGTGATAGAAGTTGTGATCCTCGGTCGAAAGAACTGCATTGATCACCACCGGTGGAACCTGGCTGAGATGAACTGACACACGGTTCTGCCCGGAATCGAGTGCAGCCAGCTGTTTCCCCGTGGTGTCATAAATAAACGTGGTCTGTGGTGGGCTGGCCGAAGCCGGCAGCGGCACTCGGGAGAGGAGAAAGGCGGCGCCGGCGATCGCGAAGAACATGAAGAGCCACACAAGGAACAGGCCACGACGGTGGCGCCACAGCCAGTTTTGGGGGGAGGTCGTCGCCACCCGGCCTGGTCGGGCTGGGCGCTCCTGTGGCCGCGCCCGGACGCGAGCCGGCACCCGGCGGGCCGAGCCGGAGGAGCGGGAGCCTTGACGGGCGAGAGAGGTCAGCCGGGCCATGGTGCTGGACGTGGAGAGATCAGACAGCGAATCCCCGGGGCGGGTGGAACGGAGCGCAACCCTATCTAGTTATGCCCCGACAGTCTCTCGAGTCG
>WNFE01005027.1_pt1 | contig 18697 bp, 20 predicted proteins | sample 5400451 | NCBI WGS metagenome assembly WNFE01 (sample SAMN13153344, study PRJNA577476) | soil metagenome | isolation source: 200 cm saprolite under Douglas fir tree site 2 hole 2 | place: USA:California | collected 2015-04-18
GTGAGCACGGGCAACAGCTTCGCCTTCGAGACGCGCGTGCCCAAGATCCTCAGGCGTGACTTCTCGCCCGGCGGCACCGTGGACATCTCCTTCAAGGACCAGGAGCTGGAGACGTCCTTCGCCAAGCAGCTCGGCGTGCCCATCCTGCTCGCCAACGTGAGCCAGCAGGTCTACCAGATGGCGCGGGCGGCGGGCTTCAACAAGGAGGACGGCTCCGCGCTCATCAAGGTGCTCGAGCGGCTGGCCGGCGTCAAGGTCGGAGGGTCCTCCTAGCGCCATGGCGACCTATGTGCTGGTGCACGGAGCGTATCAGGGGGGCTGGATCTGGAAGCCGGTGGCCGAGCGCCTGCGCGCTGCCGGGCATCGCGTCTACGCTCCCACCCTCGACGGCTGCGCCGAGCGGCACGAGCAGGTCCGTCGCGGCATCACGGTGACCACGCATGCCCAGGAGGTCGCCCGGCTGCTCTTCTTCGAGGACCTGCACGATGTCGTGCTCGTGGGCACCAGCTCGGGGGGCATGGTCATCTGCAAGGCGGCCGAGCTGGGCGCCGATCGCCTGGCGCGCCTCGTCTTCGTGGATGCCCTGGCCCTCCTGCCAGGCGAACGCGTGGGCGACATCGTGAACCGCCCGGCCGCCAACGAGGTGACCGAGATCACGACGGCGCCGACCCGCAAAGACGTCGAGGGGCGCATGTTCGCCGACCTGGAGCCGGCCACGCGCGCCTGGGCCCTCGCGCGCTACACACCGCATCCGATCGCGGCGCTCGAGGCGCCCATGGAGCCGACGAGCTTCTGGGAGGGCACATGGAAGGTGGCGATGATCCGGTGCAAGCAGGCCCGCAATCCTCCTGAATCCCATCAGCGCCGCACGGCGGAGCGCCTGAAGGCCAGCTTTGCTGAGATGGACACGGGGCACTATCCGATGCTGAGCCAGCCGGACGAGCTGGTGCGCCTGCTCACCTAGGACGCCAAGGCAAAGGAGAGCGTGCCATGACCCAGTCCACGCTTCCGCCCCTTCTCTCGAGCGACGGTCATCTGGAAGTCCGGCCCGAGCGCTGGACGGCGCGCATGCCGGCGCGGCTCCGGGAGCTCGCCCCCCGCACGATCAAGCTTCCCGACGGCGGCGACGCCTTCCTCGTCGAGGGACAGGAGCCGCGTCCCGTGCCCTTCCTCGACCTCCGGGCCGGCCGGACCAACGAGACGTGGCAGCCCTTCGGCGTGACGGTCGAGGAGACGGCGGGCGTCGGCCCACCGGAGCAGCGCCTGACCGAGCAGGACATCGACGGCCTGCGCGCCGAGGTGCTCTTCCCCAACATGCGGGCTCTGGCGCACCATGGAGGATGACGAGGCCTATCGCGCCGCCGTCCGCGCCTACAACGACTGGCTGGGGGAGGAATACTGCGCGGTCTCCCGCGACCGCCTGATCGGGCTCGGCGTGATCCCGTGGACCAATCTCGAGGACGCCCTCGCCGAGCTCGAGCACTGCGCGCGGCTGGGGCTCAAGGGCGTCAACCTCGGCGTCTTTCCGAGCGGCCTCGGCTATCCCAGGCCGGCGGACGACCGCTTCTGGGCGGCGGCCATCGACATGGGCATGCCCCTGACCGTGCACGTGGGGTTCGACCGCCAGGGGCCACGGGCGTCCCAGCCCTCGCTCCAGTACCCGAACGCCGATCCGAAGGTCATCGCCCGGCTCGGCGGACGCACCCTCGTCGAATGGGTGGCCCTGCCCTTCATGGGCACCGCCGCGGCCATGAGCCTCTCGCAGATCATCCTGTCGGGCGTCTTCGACCGGCTGCCCGCGCTCGAGATCTTCTTCGCCGAGACGCGTCTGGGCTGGGTGCCCTTCTGGATGGAAGAAGCCGACTACTGGTACGAGCGGCACCGCCACTGGTCGGAGCGCCTGCTCGGCTTCAAGCCGCTCGCGCAGCGGCCCAGCGAGTACGTGCGCCGGCACATCCACTTCAGCGTCCAGCACGTCGAGCGGGTGGCCATCGAGCTGCGTCATCACATGGGTGTCGAGCGCATCATGTTCGCCACGGACTTCCCCCACATCGAGTGCGACTGGCCGAACACGCGCCCGTTCGCCGAGCGGCTCTTCGCGGGCGTGCCCCAGGCCGAGGCCTTCAAGATCGCCGCCGGCAACATGCTCGAGTTCTTCCGCCTCGCGGAAACGCCGATGGGGCGGAAAGTGATGGCGACGGTGGCCTGAGCGCCGTGAGGCTTCAGTCGGGGGCGGCGGTCACCACTGCCAGATGAGGCTGAACCGGGCCATCAGTCCCGGGACGACGGATTTCTTGATCGGGATCAAGCCGCCGATGAGGTCGGTGGGGACGAGGCCGCGGGCCTCCACATCTTCCTCGACGACGTACACCTCCACGCCCTTGGCGATCAGGCGCGTGAGGTCGCCGGGTAGGTCGGGCGGCTGTGTCTGCTTCTTGTCTCCGAAGGCGATCCCCGAGGCGTCCTGGCCCTTCACCCCGTAGTTCACGGCGTGGCCCCGCAGCAGCACGGCGGTCTGGGCCCCGCCTCCGCGGATGGCATGCGTGAACCACACGACGGTGTCGTCCTGCTCTTCGATGGTCGCCCGATACGCGCTCTCGACGATCTGGAGAATCTTCTTGTTCATGGCGCTCTCCTCAGCCCCTGGTCGGGATCACCAGCGTGTTGTCGGCAGCCTCGGCCATCTTCCAGAAGTCGACCGGACTCCCCCGCCCCACCCCCGCCACCGCCTCGCCCACGCCCCGCTCGTCCACGCAGAGCCCGCAATTGATCCAGCTCAGCTTGCCGCCACTCTTCTCGGCCTGGGCGGTGAGGGCAATGATCCAGTCCTTCGGGTTGGGATGGTCCTCCTGCGCGACGTCGCGCCCGTGCACGGCATTGGCGTGCGGCGCCTGCTTGGCGAAGGACAGCGCGACGGCGCCCTCGTAGCAGAAGACGGACACGTCGTGGCCGCGGCGCGCCGCGGCGTCGATCAGGCGGAAGGCCGTCGTCGTGCGCGCGCTCTCGTAGGGGGCGTCCATCAGGAGAAAGGCAAGCGTCTTCTTGTCGGCCATGGTTCCCTCCTCAGTGCCACAGGGCCTTGCGGCCCTGCACGAGACGATCGATCACGACGTCGATCGGGGCGGACATCACGCAGGGGTCGAGGCGGTCCGTGGGGATGCCCCGCTCCCGCAGGGAGAATTCGTCGGCCAGGATCTCGACGCCCGCCTTGGCCACCGCGTTCAGAGCCGCCGTCTGCGCGCCCCTGCGCGCGGGGAAGACGCCGTTCTGGACGAGGAACAGGGTCACCGGCGATCCTTCCCTGGCGAGACCGGCGGCCAGATCGTAGAAGTACGTGGCCACGTCGCTGGACTCCAGCGCGTCACGGGACTCGATGAGCAGGTAGCTATCCATCCCAGTGTTCCTCCCTGGCCCGCAGTGTCGGGTGAGCCCGTCAACGCGGCGTTATCGCAACGTGATCGGTGCGGGGACTGCCTTGACTCGCCGTCGGTGGAGATGCTATCGGTCGTCACCTATGCCACGCCTGAGTCTCCGGCTCCTGGGCGGCTTCCACCTCCGGCTGGAGTCGCGCTCGCTCGCCCTCCCCGCTCGGAAGGCGCAGGCCCTCCTGGCATATCTCGCCCTCCGGCCCGGCCGCCCGCATTCGCGGGAAAGCCTGACTGCCCTCTTCTGGGGCAACGTCGGCGAGCGCCAGGCGCGACAAAGCCTCCGACAGACCGTCTTTCGTATCCGCAAGGTCTTCGCGGCGGCAAAAAATCCCGGCTTCGTCGTCCAGACGGAGACGATCGCCGTCAACGCCGCCGCCGTCGATGTGGACGTCGCGGGCTTCGAGCGCCTGATTCGCAAGCGGTCCCCCGCCGCCCTCGCTGCCGCCATCACGCTCTACGAAGGTCCGCTCCTCGACGGGCTGCGCGTCGACGAGGAGCCCTTCGAGAGCTGGCTCCGGTCCGAGCGCGACCGTCTCCGTGAGCTGATCCTGGAGGCCCTGACGGGGCTCCTGGCCCAGCAGATGAAGCGTGGCCCTGTCGAGACGGCCATCCAGACGGCGGGGCGATTGCTCGCCCTCGATCCGCTGCAGGAGGGCGCGCACCGCACGCTCATGCGCCTCTTCGCCCGCCAGGGCCGGCGCGCCGCCGCCCTCCGTCAGTACCAGGCCTGCGTGGCGGTGCTGCGGAAGGAGCTGGGCGTCGAGCCGGAAGCCGAGACCAAGCGCGTCTACCAGGAAATCCTCCAGCGGCAGGCTCGGACCTCGGCGGGCGCCGCCCGGGCCGGCGACCCCGCGGCGGAGAGCCCGCTCATCGGACGGGAAGAGGAGGTAGGACATCTCCGCCGAACGCTCCGCGAGATCCTGCGCGGTCAAGGACGCGTCTTGCTTCTCACGGGCGAGACGGGCATCGGCAAGAGCCGCCTCATCGAAGAGCTGGCCGCCGAGGCGGGCCGAAGCGGCTGCCGGGTCCTCATCGGCCGAGCGTACGAGACCGAGCAGATCCTGCCCTTTCGCCCCTGGGTGGACGCGCTCCGCGCGGGCACCATCCTGTCCGAGACCGAGGCCCTCGACAGCCTGCCGCGGGCCTGGCGCGGCGAGCTGGTCCGGCTCTTTCCGGAGCTGAGCGCGTCGGGCGTGCAGCCGCAGATCATCCCGGAAAACTCCGTCAGGCTCTTCGAGGTCATCGACGCGCTCATCGCCCACGTCGCCGCCCGACGCCCGCTCGTCGTGGTGCTCGAGGATCTCCACTGGGCGGACGAGCTGAGCCTGCGCCTCTTCTCGTTCATGGGCCGGCGCGTGGGCGCCCGCCCCCTGCTGCTCGTGGGCACCGCGCGCGAAGAGGAGCTGCCCGACGCGCCCGCCCTCCGGCGATCGCTCCACGAGCTCGAGCCGGAAGCCCACGTCAACCGCGTCACCCTCTCGTCGCTGTCGGAGCGGAGCACGGCCGGCCTCGTGGGCGCGCTGGCGCGCGCGGGCAGCAGTCGCTCCAGAGTGGCCGAGCTGGCCCAGAAGGTGTGGGCGATCAGCAGCGGGAACCCTTTCGTCATCGTCGAGACCATGCGCGCCCTGCAGGAGAACCGTGGCCTGCCCTCCGCCGGCCTCTCGCTGCCCCATCGGGTCCGCGAGGTCCTCACCGCCCACCTCGATCGCCTGGGCGCCAAGAGCCAGAGCCTCGTGGCCGTGGCCGCCGTGGTCGAGCGGGAGTTCAGCTTCAACGTGCTGCAGCGAGCGTCCGGCCTGAGCCGGCGCGACAGCGCGGAGGGGATCGAGGAGCTGGTACGCCGTCGCATCCTTCACGCCGTCGGCGAGGGCTTCGATTTCACGCATGGATGGTTCCGGAGCGTGGTGTACGAGGATCTGCTCGCCCCGCGTCGCCAGGCCCTGCATGCCGCGGTGGGCGAGGCGCTCGAGGGCGTCTACGCCGAGCAGCTCGACGAGGTGTACGACCGCCTCGCCTACCATTTCTCGCGGGCGGACGAGCCGACCAAGGCCTTCGACTATCTCGTGCGGCTGGCCGGCCGGGCCGCGCGCAGCTACGCCTCCGAGGAGGCGGTGCGCATCCTGCAAGACGCGCGGGCCTGGATCGACCGGCTGCCCGCGGACCAGCGGGACCGGCGCCAGCTCGATCTCGTCTCACGTCTCGCGCACTGCCTGCTGTTCCTGGGTCGGTCCGCGGAGGCGCGCGAGCTGCTCGGGAAGGAAGAGGCGCGGATCGAGCGGCTGCGGGACCCCTCGCTGAGCGGCCCCTTCTACTTCTGGGTCTCCTACACGGACGCCAACCTTGGGCACGCGGAGCGGGCGGCCCAGGCCGCCCTCCGCGCGCTCGAAGAAGCGGCCCGGTGCGGCGATCAGACGACGATGGGGCTGGCCAACTGCTCGCTCTCCCGGAACAGCTACTGGCTCGGCCGCTCCGATGGCATCGCCCAGGGCCGCCAGGCCGTCGCGCTGCTCGAGCGGACGGAGGAGCGCTGGTGGCTGGGCCAGTCCTACCTCGCCCTGGGGTTGAACCTCTATCACATCGGTGACTTCACGCCCGCCCTCGAGGCCCTCGAGCACACGCGCGTGATCGGGGAGGCCATCGGCGACACCCGGCTGCAGTCCCAGGCCGTCGGCAACATGTCGCGCGTGCACTCCTTGCGGGGCGAGCACGAGACGGGGCTCGCGCTGGCGCAACGCGGCCTGGAGCTGGCGGCAGACCCCGTTTCCCGCGCCCTGGGGATGGTTCACATGGCCCTGGCGGAATGGGAGAACGGTGATTCGAAGCAGGCCATTCCCGTGCTCGAGAAAGCGCTGGCCCAGACCCAGTTCCTGGGTGGGCGCGGCGGCTATGTGTCCCGCCAGGTCGACGCGCTCCTCACCTCGGGCCTGAGCGAGATGCACCTGCATGCCGGGGATCTGAGCCAGGCCACCCAGCTCGCGCAGAAAGCGCAGAGCACGGGGGCCGAGATCAAGTGGCCGGTGGCCATGGGATATGCGGAACGGGCCCTCGGCGCGATCGCGCGGACCCAGGGCGATTTCACCCAGGCGCGATCCTATTTCTCGCGATCCGTCGAGATCTTCGCGGGCGCCGACACGCGGTTCCAGGCGGCGCGAGCCCGAGTGCTGCTGGCCGAGGCCCTCCACGCGGGTGGCAACCGGAGCGGCGCCGGGTCTCAGCTCAAGGAGGCGCGCGACGCCTTCCGTCTGCTGCGCGTGCCTCTCTACGTCGAGCGTGCCGAGCGGCTGGCCAAGGATCTCGGCCTCGCGCTGGACGAATTCGTGCCGCCGGCTCCCCCCGCCAATTCCCTCATCCCCAGGAACTGAGCAGAGCGGAAGTTCGGGGCACGGCGTTCGGCGGCTCTGCTAGCTACTCAGTCCGCGACGCTTGCGCCCGGTGCTCGATCCGGGATGGACCCAAGGCGCAACATCCACACGCGAATTGTGTCCAGGCTCAGTAACTGGCTGCGACTCCACGGGTCTCCGGACAGCCGCGCCTGGATCTGCGCTTCATCAGACGCACGCACAACGAGCAGGGTCTCACGGGTGCCATCGACCGGCCCTCCAAGAACGACGAAGCCGTCCCTGGCAAGGGCATTCATGAACTCGGCGTGAGCGTGCCACTCCTCCTGCTCCTCCAGCGAGCGCGAATCGTCCCAGCGAGGGCCACGAGACCGTGTCACCAGGAAGAGCCTTTGCACACCATCCGGCACGATCAGAGCACCCTCAGAAACTCGAGGACAGCGGCATTGACATCGGTCTGTCGCTCCTGCTGGGTCCAGTGTCCGCATCCAGGAAGAATGAGCGCCTGCCGCAACTTCGGGACCAGTTGCTTGAGGGAAGCCAGGAGCTTGTCCGTCCCGCCAAAGCCGAGGACCATGTCGCGTTCTCCCGCCATGTAGAGCGCCGGCACGGTCACGTTCGCGCCGGCCCACGGCGCCAGCAACTCCCAGTTACGATCGATGTTCCTGTACCAGTTGAGGCCGCCGCGGAAGCCCGTGCGTGTGAACTCGCCCGCGTAGACGTCGATGTCCGCCTCGGTGAGCCAGGGCAGCGTCGCCGGGGGCTCGACGCCGCTCAGGAACTTTCCGCCGCGCGGCACCATGCCGACATTCCCTGCACCCACCGGCACGGTTGGACGCGGAGAATCCCCCGATCCAAAGTACAGGACGCGGCGAATCGTGGACCGCGGGTCGCGGTCGAGCTCGGCCTCGGCGACGCCGGGCTCCTGGAAGTAGAGCATGTAGAAGGTCGCGTCCGCCGTCTTCGGCATGACCGTCGTCGGGCGCACGGAGCCGCGCGGACGGAACGGCACGCTGAGCCCGATCACGGCGCGGAAGCGGTCGGGGCGCATTTGCGCGGCGCTCCACGCGACGGGCGCGCCCCAGTCGTGCCCGACGATCACGCAGCTTCGTTCACCCAGGGCGTCAAGCAAGCCAAGCATGTCGCCCACCATGTGGAACAGCGTGTACTGGGCGATGTCTTGGGGTTGGTCGGTCCGGCCGTAGCCGCGCATGTCGGGGGCGACGGCGTGATACCCCGCCGCCGCGAGCGCGGGAAGCTGATGGCGCCATGAGTACCATGATTCCGGAAATCCGTGGCAGAGCAGGACCAAGGGACCGCTTCCTTGCTCGGCGATGTGCATTCGAATGCCGTTCGTCTCGACGATCCGATGCGTCAGCTTACTCATGCCCGCGGCGCCCTCTCCCGTAGCGCTCGGTGATGTTCGGGACACTGAGCAGGCCGATGCCAGTCCGGCTGCCACAGCGCTCCCGAGGAATGTGCGCCTGCTGAGCTCTCGACGTGGGCGAAGGTGAGCATCCAAGAGCGTCCCTCCTTCCGAGTGGTTGGCGTGAGGCCGGTCTTGGCATGGGCCGGCTCCTTGCCCTTGGTCAGGGCGCCTTGTGAAGGGCTCCGTCCTTCATGATCATGCGGAAGGCGCCACGGTCCTGGAGGATCTCGATGTTCGCGAGCGGGTCTCCGTCGACGAGCAGCAGGTCGGCGAGGGCGCCCGTGGTCACCACGCCCAGCTCGCCGGGCCGCCCCATGATCTCGCCGCCCAGCTTGGTCGCCGCGACGATCGTGTCCATGGCCGAGAACCCGAGGATCTTCACGAAGAGCCAGAGATCCCGCGCGTAGGTGCCGTGCGGAGTATAGGGGAAGCCGTAGTCGCCCCCAGGAAGCACGCGGATGCCGCGCTTGCGCATGCGCCCGACGACGTCGACGGTCACCGCGAGCTCGTGCTCGAAGGCCCGGGAGCGCTCGGCGGTGACGCCCCACTGGCCGGCGGCCTGGCTCAGGTTGTACGTGATGCCGAGGGCGGGGCCGACGAAGATCCGATCGCGCGCGGCTTCGAGGGCATCGAGCGCGCGCTCGTCAGCATAGTTCGCGTGATAGATGACCTCCACGCCGTGGCGAAGCGCCATCATGACGGACTCCGCGCTCCGGCAGTGCGCGGCGACGCGCAGGCCGCGCGCCCGCGCCACCTCCATGGCCGCTTCCACTTCCGCGTCCGTCATCGGCGTCTGCTCGGACGGCCAGGCCGAGGTGCCGATGTCGCCGGAGAGGTTGAGCTTTAACAGATCTACCCCTTCCCGGGCGAGCAGCCGGCACACGCGGCGCATGGCGTCGGGCCCGTCGGCCACCCAGGCGAAGGTCGGCGTCTCGTAGTGCGGCAGGTGGAGCAGGTTGCTGTCGCCGAGCCCACCCGTGACCGTGATCTCGGGGCCGTTGGCGAGGAGGCGGGGCCCCGGAACGCGCCCGGCCTCGATCTCGCGCTTCAGGACCACGTCCAGGCGCGGCTTGGGCGCCGCCGCCGAGAACGCGCTGGTGTAGCCGCAATCGAGCATGGTGCGCGCGTTGCGCACCGTGATGAGCATGTGCTCCTCGACGGGCAAGCGCGTCAGATCCAGCGAGCCGAGGTCGGCCAGGCCGATGTGGGCGTGCGACTCGATGAGGCCGGGCATCAGCGTGGCGCCGGCGCCGTTGATCACCGTGGCCCCATCGGGCGCGGGCGCGGCCGCCCCCGGCGTCACCTGCGTGATCCGGTTGCCCTCCACCCGGACGGCGCCGAGAAAGGGCTCCCGGCCGGTGCCATCGAGGATCCGCGCGTTGGTGATCAGATAGCTCATCCGGAGGTTCTCCCTTGTCCTGGAAATGTCGCCAGACTATGGCGCGGACGGTCCATCACGGCCTACTGGCCACCGGCGCACTTGTCCCACGAGGCGATGCTTGCGCGGTAGCCCGTGCCCGGCGTGCGTATCGGCAGCTCGAAGTAGACGTCGTCGTAGCCACCGACATAGCCGGGGACGAAGCCCACGTTCTGCGCGACCACCTGCCCCTGGGCATCGAGCGTCTCCACGAGCAGCCGCGTGCTGCAGTACCCGGACTTGCCCCCGTAGGTGATGACGTGGCCGGAGATGAGCGGCCGCCCCGCACGGTCCTGGGTGGCCTGCCAGTCGAGCGTGATGGTCCCGGCATTGCCCGCAGCGCTCGAGGTAGATTTCCTGCCCACGAACGTAGCGCTGGTTCTCCGCCGCCACGAGATCCGGTGAGCTGCCATCGCGTTGCGCACACCGAGAGACCGATACCTCGAAGCGCGCGTCGACGAAGATCGTGAAGTCCCAGCACTCGAGCAGCTCGGGCCGATGCAGAAAGATCCCGTCGAAGAGGAGCACCGCCTCTGCTTCGGCCTGCTCTTCGACGGCATCCACCGGCGTGTCGATCCGATGGTCGAAGAGTCGTCGGCGGAAGCGCCGCGACCCTGCCGGACCCAACGGGTTCAGCACAGACGCCTTGAGGCCGTCATAGTCAAAGGAGTCCAGGAAATAGCCCTCGGGCGAGTGCCGTCCGCGTTGATAGCGCTGGGCCCGGGGTCGATGGAAAAAGTCCACCGACGAGCGCACGACCGGTCTTCCTCGGCGCCGGATGGGCGCCACCAGCTCGTCAGCCAGCATCGTCTTCCCCGCCCCATCGACCCCGTCGATGCCGACCCGCACCGGATGCGGTCTCTGTACCGCGGTGATCAGGTCCGCCAGTCGTTCCAGCAGCTCGCTACGTTTCATGGCTCCCGCCCCCTGTCTCGCCTGTGGTCGCGCAGTCACCCATCCGCGAGGCGGGGAAATTAGTGTAGCGTATCGGCCATGGCCAACCAAATGGACTACCGGACGCTGGGCAGGACAGGGCTCAAGGTCTCCGCGCTCGCCTTCGGATGCGGCGACGTGGGCGGGCTGATGGTGCGGGGCGCGCCGGCTGATCGCGAGCGGGCCATCGCGCGCGCGGTCGAGCTCGGCATCAACTACCTGGACACCGCGCCCTCGTATGGCAGCGGCGAGTCGGAGCGCAATCTGGGCGTCGTGCTGCGCGCGCTGCGCCCGCAGGTGATCGTGGGCACCAAGTGCCGGCTGCCCGACACGACGGACGTGCCGGGGGCGCTCACCCGCTCGGTCGAGAACAGCCTCAAGCTGCTCGGCCTCGAGCGTCTCGATCTCTTCCATCTGCACAACCCGATCGGGCGTGTGACGGGAGAGCGGCGATTGGGTGTGGGTGAGGTCCTGGACGCCGTGGTGCCGGCGGCCCGTCGCTTGAAGGAGCAGGGCAAGATCCGCTTCTTCGGCATCACCGCGCTCGGGGAGACGGGCGCGCTGCACCGCGCGCTGGCGAGCGGCGCCATCGACACCGCCCAGGTCTGCTTCAACATGCTGAACCCGACGGCGGCGCACGCGGTGCCCATGGGCTATCCCGCCCAGGATTTCGACCGCCTTCTCGACCTTGCCCGCGAGAAAGAGGTGGGGACGATCTGCATCCGCGTCCTCGCCGCCGGCGCGTTGAGCGGCCAGGTCGCCCGGCATCCCGTGGCGATTCCCGCCGTGGATCCGATCGCCTCCGGTCCGGACTACGCAACGGATGTCGAGCGCGCCAAGGCCTTCGAGCCCCTCATCAAGGAGGGCTATGCCGCGAGTCTCGTGGAGGCCGGCTTCCGGTTCGCTCTGGGCACGGAGACCATGTCCACCGTGCTCATCGGCTGCTCCGACCTCGGTCACCTCGAGTTTGCCGCCGCCGCGGCCGCGAAGGGGCCCCTCCCCGCGCCCGCGATGGACCGCCTGCGCGCCATCTGGCCGCGCCTGGCCGCCTGAGCCAAGTCGCCCCGGTCACAGGGGGCGGCTGTGTGAGTCACTGCTCAATAACCTGATCCGCCCGCTGCATGAGCGATGGCGGAATGGTAAGGCCGAGGGCCTTGGCGGTCTTGAGGTTGATCACGAGCTCGAAGTTCGTTGGTTGTTCGACGGGCAGGTCGGCGGGCTTGGCCCCCTTGAGGATCTTGTCGACGTACACGGCGGCCCGTCTCGCAAGAGCGCCATAGCTTGGCCCATAAGCTACGAGGCACCCCGTGACAACGAATTCCTTCACCTCGCACATCATCGGCAGGCGGCTCTTGATGGCGAGGTCGGCGATCTGTGCTCGTTGATTGAACACGACCCCGTCCGTCACAACGACGAGAGCCTGAAGACGCTCGCGCCTGATCGTCGAGAAGGTCTCGCTTAGGCCCTGAGGATCGCGTACCTCGAGACGTCGGAGCTGCAGCCCCAATCTCCGTGCCGCGGTCTCCGTCGCGTTCGCCGCGGCCATGTTGGCGCTCGTTGGGTTCAAGAGCATGCCCACTCGCGCGACAGCCGGAAGGGCCTCCTTCAGAAGCTCCAGTCGCTTGGTGTACAGCTCTGGCGCCAGCGTCGTCAACCCCGTCACATTGCCACCCGGGTGCGCCAGGTTCGCGACGAGGCCTGCACCAATCGGATCCTGCACGAGCATCATGACGATTGAAGTTGTCGGCAGGGCCTGCTTTGCCGCCACGCTCTCGACGTCGCCTGTCGTGGCGACGATGTCGACCCTGCGTCCCGCCAAGTCGGCGAGGAACTCCGCGAGGCGCTCCTGCCGTCCGCCAGCGAATCGGCGTTCGATCGCGATGTTCCGTCCTTCTACGTAGCCGAGCTGTCCCAGCTGGTCCAGGAACTGCACCCAAACGGGGTTGGGTTTGACGGGATCCGTCCCTATCGAAAGCAGAGCGATCCTTGGGGGCGTCTGGGCCCGGGGCGCGAGTGGCGCGGCGAGCAGGCCAGCGGTGAGCGCTGCTGCAAGCGCAGCGCGTAAGATCATCATGCCGCCACCTCCGTGTACTGGCTCAGCACCACCCGGATCTTCCGCCAACCGTCGATTCTGCACAAGTTGACCTGCCCGCCCGCCACGAGGCTGACGTCAAGCCATTTTGGCCAGCTGCGCCTCGAGGCGGTCAAAGTTCTGCTCGTTCGCCTCGACGGCGAACCCCTTGACCTTGGCGCATTCAGCGGCAGTCTCGAAGAGCATTTGAAAGGTGAGCTCGGTCTTGCCGGCCTGCTCGGCGAAGGTGGCTGTCACCTGGAACTGCGGGCCCGACACATGCTGGAAGACGATCCGTTCCGGTTTCACGATCTCGACGAAGACGCTCTTGTTCTTGTAGTCGACGCCGTCGGGGCCATGCATGACAAAGCGCCAGACGCCGCCCGGCCTCATGTCGAACTCCTGGAACGTGTTCGTGAAGCCCTTCGGCCCCCACCACTGCGCGAGGTGCTCGGGCTCGGTCCACGCTTTGAACACGAGCTCGCGTGGCGCGTCGATGACGCGCGTGGTGACGATCTCTCTGTCTGAGAGCGGCTCAGCGGAGCCATCTTTCCTTGTGGACATGGTGCTCAGCCGCGCGGCCCGCTTTGCCTGGCTTCGGCTCGGCGGATGAGCTCGTTCGACGGCCGTCCGGGATCCATGACCTTCCGGGCCGTCTCTACTCCCGCGATCGGCAATTCAGCAGGGCTGAGAAGCCCAAGCTGGACCAAGACGGACGCCTGGTCCCAGTAGATGTGCTCGTGGGCCAGCTTGCCGTCTCGAAAGTGGATGACCACCACCAGCGGGATCTCGACTCGCCGGCCTGTGGGAGGCACGCCCGGCAGCATCCATTCCATCTCCACCGTGTGGGTGAAACGGAAGATCATCTCGTCCACCAGCCGGTCGGTGCCGATCGTCCGGGATACGGGCACGATGTCCGTGTCGGGCGGCATCTTCGGGATGAAGCGCCGCGAGTAGAACTCGCGCAGGGCCTCGCGACCAACCCCGCCTGTCATCACGGGCACATGGTTCACGTAGGCGTCGGGCACCATGGTGGCGAGCGTCGCCTCCGTGTCACGGATGGCGAACTCATCGCGGACGTGCTCTTCCCAGAGATCGTTGAGGAGCTGCTGCGCGGGCGTGAGGGACGGGCCCGTTTGTACGCTATCGCTCATCTCAAGCGCCTCCCTCGACGATTTCCTTTTTGAGACCCTGGACAAACGCGACCACGTCGCGCTTCTCGGCCTCGGGTACCTTGAACTTCGCCAGTGTCGCGTCGGCGTGGCCGAGGAACACGTTCCAGTCGCTCTCGCTGATGCGCATGCCTCGATGACAGAGCGCCATGTCCCTGCCCCGGTAGTACACCGGTCCGCCCGCGCTCGCGCAGAGGAAGTCGATCAGCAGCTGCTTCTCGCGCTTGACGCCGTCCTCTCCGCGATGGGCCCAGAAGCGGCCGAGCTGCGGATCTGCCTGAAGCCGGGGCAACAGGTCATCGCGTCATAACCGCCAAGGCGCTCGTAAAGGGTCTTCTTCTCGTCGCTCATCCTCTTCTCCTCCTCTGTTCCGCCACCCAAGATGCTTCCAAAGTTCGCGCCCATCAACGTCGTCTTCTAGATCCGGTAGAACTCATAGAACTCTGACACCGAAGCCTCTGCCGCGAGCACCTGAAGAGGAAAGCACTGGTCCAGCCCGTCCAAGCTAGGCTGGCGCTCAAGGCGTTCCAGGAACTCACCCGTCATGCTCTTCCTGATCTCCCCATGCCGGTCCAGAAATTGCCCCCACAGGGGCATGTGCTGAAATCGCTGGCCGATCACGTGGGCGGTCGCCAGGTACGAGACCGGAAACAGACGACGATACGCATCGAGATTGTACAGCCAGGACGCCCCCACCACCTGGAGAGGCTGAGGCTGGGTTCGCTTGACATGCTCGAAGAGGGCGGTCAAGTCCGCCAATCGCCGATCGACGCGTTCGATCCCCAGCGGGGAGTGCCCGTCTGTTTCGGCATTCCCGAAGTGGAGGCGAATGCGGCCACCACTTAGCGGAGCGTAAGAAAAACACCCAAAGGTCGCCACGACGCCCGGCGCAGTCGGAGCCTCCGGTCGCTTCAAGTAGAAGCGATACGTCCACTCGTGATTGTCGTTCGGGTCCCGCAGCCCGGCCAGGTACTCCCGCCACGTCGGATGAGCCGGATCAAAGTCGCGGCCCAGGCCAAACCGGACATAGAGATTCGTGTACTCCAGCAGAGCGCGCGCCAGGGGCAGTCCGGATAGCAGTGTGACCTTGTGGGCAAACTGAAGCTGGAGATCAAAGAACGCCTTGGCGTAGGTCACGCTGTTCTCGCGTGCGCGCTGTCCTTCCCTACTGGGGCGGCGCGATCCTGCCCACGAGATCGGCTCCCGCCCAGCTCCCGGACCCCGGCCTGAGCACCACGATCTCGGCCTGGCTCGGCAGGATCCCGACCAGTGGCCCGACGGTATAGGCGTGCGTCACCAGCACGAGGGTGCCTGGTCCGCGCCAGGCGGACACCAGCTCCTTCAGCTCGAGGAGCCGCACTGGGGTACTCGGCGCCGAGTCCGGAACGAGGGCCCACGAGCTCTCGACAGGGCCGGCGGCCATCAGGCGGGCCGTGTCCAGGCACCGGCACACCGGGGAGGACAGGACTCGGTCCACGCGCACGCCGTGCTTGCGGAAGGCCTCGCCAAGCGCCTTCGCCTGTTCGCGCCCCCGTTCATCCAGGTTCCGTTGCGTCGCGCAGTCGTCGAGCTTGAAGCCGGGCGGGTCACCGCCGTAGCCGGGTGGTGCGTTGCCATGACGGATCAGCGCGACATGACCGCCCTTGGCGAGCGCGGCCCAGACTTCCTTGGAGTCATCGGCGGCCACATCCGTCGTGATGACGAGCGAAAGGGCGAGAAGGCAGAGAGCCAATCGACCGATCCGGTGCACCATGCACGATTCGATCACGGCATCCCCCTCGGGTCCACCGATCTCCTCATCGTCTGAGTCTGCCTCGTTGCCCGGGCGATTGTGACAGCCCTCCGAGATACTCGGCGAGACGATCGAAGCTCTCGGACATTCCTCCCTCCATCCCTAGTCCTGCTCGATCTCCCATTCCTCGGGGGTAGCCAGGTACACGTAGTCGTACGAATTGCCCGAGGGGTTCCACCTCGCGTATTCCCAGATCTTCGTCTTCTCGATGACAAACCCCGCTCTCGACTCTATGACCTTTCCGTTTTGCCAGGTCAGCGTCGCCGGACCCGTGACGCGCTCCCGGTCACCGAGATCGACGGCTACCGCGTGTTCCTTCCGGCTGAGAAGAACTCCAAACGAACCGCCCGGCTTCGGCTTCTGTATTCTCGCGAAAAACAGCCGCTGCCATCCTTGCTGGTCACGGGAGACGATCAAAAGGTGAGTGCACCCCTTGCCTTCTCTGTCGTTCGTAAGAGGAACTATCCAGTCCTCGCGTCCCGTCCCGGAAACATCTCCGCGCAGAAAGCCGTCGGCCGGCATGCGAAGGCTTCCCTGCGCCCACATGTCGTGAGCCACCGGTGTCAAACCACAAAGCAGCGCTCGGTTCACTTCGGGCACAAGAGCCGTCCATGCGGCGAAGGTCTCAAACCCGACATAGTCTCTTGGTGCCACAAGCGCTGTCGAAGAGCTTGCAGGAATCAAGGACACGGTAACGAGGCAACCGAGTGCCAATTGGCGGGTTCTGCGCGCCAGAGCGCTCAGCCTTGATCTCGGCATCTCAGGTACCCTCAATCCCGGAGATCAGCGGTCGAGAATGCTGGAAAGCCACGGCACCGCCTTCTTGGCAGCAGCTCTCGCTGCGTCAGCGGTCGGGTATTCTCGGCTCGAGTAGTAGCTGACCGGCGTCCATGCCCCCATGTCCTCGGGGTCCCTCCGGAATTCCTCAAAGCCGAACGTCCCATTGGGTTTGGAGAAGACGTCGACACACCGATCTGCCTCGGGCGCCTGGTGACTCGCCAGTACCGTCCATGACTTGTGCAGACGTGCCGACATGGCGCTGCCCCCAGTCCGCCGACAGTTCAGGCTAGCCAGCGCGCCGCGATACCGCGCCCGCGCTCGAGTGCGTTACCTGCGCCTCGCTATTTGGGAAACAGCACATACCCTTCCTTTTCCCGTCCTTGCAAGAGGAGGTAGCCATGGAGCGCATACTGCCTTCTCGAGCGCCAATGTGGTGACACAGCTCTTCATGACCCGTCTCGACTTACCGCCAGCAATAGCTCGAGCTTTCCTTCGAACACATGTCCAAGCGGGACGCCACAATGCAAGTAAAGTCAATCCTGACACATCGCACTACCGGGATCGAACATCCTCGGGTTCAGGGTTGGATGCCTCGTCGTGTTTCTCTTCGCCGAGAATTCCAGCGTGGTTTTCACCAGGCCATAATCATGCCCCAAGGATACACGGCCAGGAGCTTCCTCGCTCTTCAGCACCGCCAGCTGGGTGAGGTCATAGTGACCAAACAGCTCGCTCGCGATGATGTCCCGAGCTTCACGCAATGCAGCCTCGGTGATTTTCCTATCGGTGTTTTCGTCGCCAAGCGCCGACGTCCCCCATACAGCCCAAAGTGTCAGACATGCAACTAGAGCTCGCTTCACAGCTAGGCCAAGAGCAATTGCTGCTGCTCCCTGACGGCCAGCGGAGAGACCAATCGCGCATGCTCTTCGATGGCCCGCAGGTGAGCCTCCACGGTCTCTGCCGGAACGCCCAGCGGAGCATAAGCCACATACAGGACATGCGACGTCTCGAATGAAATCGGCGACCGATTATCTTGTCCGTAGATGATTGAACAGCAAATCCCCTCCGTATCTCGCATAATCATGTCGCCCGCCCAAATGGCTTTGGGAGTACCCGCCATTTGTGTCAACTGGTCTCCGTCCCGCGACACGTCGATGGACACGCCCCCGTGCAACTTTCCGACATCGTGCCCGGCGGTTAGAACCAGGGTTTCCATCTCCGCAATAAAATTGGAGTCGACCAGCGGTGACACGTTCGGCAGATGCTTTCCTTTCAAGGCGATTGACTCAACTTGCTGCAGGACATGATAGGTCTTGTTGAAGCGTTTGTAGTACTGCGCATAAGCCGCCATCACGGGAAGTGCCAAGAACTCTTGTCGTGTAAACCCTTGATAGCGCTCGCGCACACGCGCTTCCGTCTCCCGCTTTCGATCATCCAGCTCGAGCGACGGGCGAGCATTCTCGACGCTCGACAGCTCCAACAGCCCGATGACCGCCCCCGGGTGAGCGGTTCGCCATTCCGTCGTGGCTGAAATCAAGAGCATAGCCGTCTCCGCGCTACCCAGCCTACTTAGCAATGAAGAAATAGTAGTCCGCCGTGTAGTTGATGCGGGCCGGCGTCCCGGCCGTGGCTTGAGAGCAGCCGGCCTGAGGCGCCACGCCGCCCACGGTGTTGACTCGCTGTATGCTCGTGACCTTGCTGAACGAGCCTTCCGAGCCGACGGACTTCGCGGCAAGCAGCAACCAAGGGATGGCGTCGGCCACTGGCGCGTCGGCACGTTCCTTCACCGTACCCAAGATCTTGCTCCCATCGGTCGATTCCCAATGCGGGCCGGCATAGTGTCGGCCGATCCTGTTTCCCCCCGCGTCGAAAAGATCGGCTTCGGGGGCCACGAACGCCCATTCATATTCTCCGACTCGGTCCTTTCGGGCACGGCATTCGTAGATCTGCAAGCCCTTCGCGGGAACGATCATCGCCAGCGATTCGTTCGCGCCGGGGACGAGTTTGTCCGGCACCTTGACGATAGGCCTCGGTGGTGGCGGGCTCGCGCAGGCGGCAACGAGGAGCAGCAGCAAGAAAGCCGTGAACTTGGATGTGTTGGAAATGGTGTCCTCTCCTTGGGTTGTGGCCTGATGCCTAAACCGTCGGGGTGCCTACGTAGTTCCTCAACGAGGAGGAAACGCTACGCCGTAGCGCTCGGGCGCGAGCCTCAGGCCGTTGGCAAAGAACGATACCGTATGGTAGAAGCCGACTAATGACTCTCGTGAAATAGACTGATGATCGTCATCGGGTACGATGCCATGCTGAGGCATGGCCAAAACACGCCAGGGACGCCGGGAT
>WNFE01001210.1_pt1 | contig 18675 bp, 19 predicted proteins | sample 5400451 | NCBI WGS metagenome assembly WNFE01 (sample SAMN13153344, study PRJNA577476) | soil metagenome | isolation source: 200 cm saprolite under Douglas fir tree site 2 hole 2 | place: USA:California | collected 2015-04-18
TTGGCCGTCCGTGCGATGAAAGCGATTAGCTGGACCGTCTCGGCGATTAGTTCCGGCTGCGGCGGAACTCCCGCTTCCTGAACCAGACTGGAAAGTCTGGTGAGCGCGGCTTTCGCGCTATTGGCGTGAATCGTCGTCACCCCACCGGGATGGCCGGTATTCCAGGCTTTCAAGAGAGCCAGCGCTTCACCGCCCCGGACCTCGCCGATGATGATGCGATCCGGACGCAGCCTCATGGTGGCGCGCACCAGCCGGGTCAGATCGGCGCTCTCGCTGGTACGGAGCTGAACCAGATTTTGCGCGCGGCACTGGATTTCGAGGGTGTCTTCGATGATCACGTAACGTTCGCTGGAATCCGAACTCTCTACCATTTCGTTGATCAGCGCGGCGCCCAGTGTGGTCTTGCCCGAGCCGGTGCCGCCGCTGATCAAAATATTCTCGCGGCGCACGATACCGTTGCGGAAAATTCCCGCTTGCGATTCTGTGACGATCCGATCACGCACATAGTCAGTCAGCGTGTAGAGCACCTGAGCCGGCTTGCGCATCGCGAGGCACGGCCGCCGCACCACCGGCGGGATGAGCCCCTCAAAACGCATGCGGTCGATCGGAAGCTCTCCCTCGACGATCGGATGGTCGGCATCCGCCACAGTCCCGAGCGCAGCGGCTACTGTTCCGATGAGACTCTCGACCTGGCTCGCCGAGATCGAAAACCCCGCTTCGAACAGGCCTTTACGATGTGCTTCAAACCACGCCCGCCCATCTTCGTTGATGACGATGTCGGTGATTTTGGGATCGCCGATTGCGGCAAGGAGCTGCGGTCCCAATTGCCGTCGCAAAAGTTCGTCGCGTCGCCGTTCCTGGATTTGCTGCGCGGAAATCATTTGTGCTCTCCATTGCCGTTAGTGTGATCGACGATGACCCCTTCTGGATGCATATCTCTCAGCAGTTGTTCGACCGCGCGCTGCCAACCACGATGGCGCCGCTCGCCGGCGGCAATCGCCTGCTCCTTCTTGCTCTCGGCGATTTCGGGCGTGTTGATCAGCATGGCCAATGCAAACTGGTCGAGCATGGCCGTCAGGATCCCGACTTGTCGGCTGAGAGGCTTGAGCTCCTCCGCCAAAGCAGCGCGCGTTGTTCCGCTTTCGTTGGCCAGCACCGCAATCGCGCGGACTGGTCGGGTCTCGAACTCCATCGCGTCTTCGCTCTGCAGCAACCGATCGTGGAGGTAGCGAGACAGCGAAATCCTTCGCCTGCCTGCCTCTTCCTTCAACCGAGCGAACTCGTGCTCCTCGACGTAAATCGCTAGATGACGCTTCATGCTGACCTGTCCTTGTTTATCTTTGCGGCAGTCTCCGCAGTGATCCCGTATCGCAGAAACGCCGGTTGTACGTTGGAACCATTAGTCGGCGGTTGATCCATGCTGGTGCTCGCCACGGACGCCTCCGCCGGACCATTTAAGACAGCTCGCGGAGCATCAGGCTCTTTTCGTTGCGCGCTTTCGGCCGAATGCGTAGTAACAATCCGGTCGCTCACCTTTGGCGGCTCTATTGCCGCGCGGCCCTTAAAGAACGGCTGCGCGTGATATTGGAGCTGCTGCGCGCGGATGGCCGACCGTCCGCGCGCGAAGATCAGGACCTCGTCGGCGGGCATACGCCGAACCTCGTCCGGCGTCATCAGGGGCCGCGCCACTTCCGGCTCGGAGGTACTGGCGCCGGTTCTCGATATGGTGCGGTGCGAGTGGCGCACGCTGGTGTCGCCCGCGAGTTTGGACAATTCCTGCGCGGTTTGCATCTTGTTGGGTGTGAACGCCACGGCGGTGTCGCAGTTGCTGGTGATCGATTCGTCGCGCCCGTAGGCGTCGTAAATTTGGGTCAGGTCCTGAGCTACCAGACATGCGCGGATGCCGTAGCCGGCAATGAGCGAGAGAGCTTCGGCCAGCACGTCGAGCCGTCCCAGGATGGGAAACTCATCCAGCATCAACAGCAACTTGCGTCGAATCGCCGGCACGGCGCGCCCATCCTTGTAGACTAGCGTCGTGGTCAGGGTCCGCACGATCTGGTTGAGCATCAGCCGGATGAGCGGGCGCAGCCGGTCGCGGCTCGCCATCGGCACCACGAGATAGAGCGAAACCGGGCGCTCGTGATTGACCAGGTCGTTGATCTTGAACTCCGAATACTCAGTGTTCGCCGCCACGATCGGGTCGCGATAAAGCGACAGAAACGACATGACGGTGGAGAAGACGCCGGCACGCTCGTTCTCGCTCTTATTGAGGACCTCGCGCATGCTTTCGGCCACGATCGGATGGGTCCGCGTTGCCTCACCGCGATAATCGCGCCAGCACATCGAACCATCCCGGTCGTGCTCGGCGCTGAGCATGCGTTCGATGGTCTCCATCAGGGTACAGTGCGGATCGCTGAGGAAGCCGGCGAGGCCGCGGAGCGTCTTGTTAGCCTCCGCATAGAGGAGATGGAGGATCGCACCGGTGAGCAGTGCGGCCCCGGTTTTTACCCAGTGGTCGTTCAGTCCCTTGCCGTGAGGATCGACGATCATGTGCACGATGTTCTGCACGTCTTCGGCTTCGTGCACTGAGCGCAGCCGCACCTGTTCAAGCGGGTTGTATTTGACGCTCGTGCCGCTGGTGTCGGTGGGATCGAACTTGAGGCAAATGTGCCCCATGCGTCGGCGCGCGCCCGCAGTCAGATGCCAGTTCTCGCCCTTGAGATCGTGGACCAAGGCCGAGTGTGGCCAGGTGAGAAGAGTCGGAACCACCACGCCCACGCCCTTGCCACTGCGGGTCGGTGCAAAGACCAGGACGTGGCCGGGTCCGCAGTCACGTAGATAGGAGCTGCGCCATCCGCTACGCCAGATTCCCAGATAGATTCCGACCCGGCGCACGCGCGGTTTCATCGCTCCGATCCGGGCAGCCAACGCTCGCACCGTTTGTGGCAGGTACTCGCGGGGTGCGACCAGACCCGCCGCGCGAACGTCGCGCGTAGTCGCCCCAGCGCGCTGACCCATGCAGGTCGGAAGCCGTTCCACGCAATAGATGACGCGCAATGATAACGGTCGCGGCGGTCAGCACCGCGAGCCCTAGCAGCGGATAGGCCGTCTCGCGGCAGCAAATCTCCCACACCGGCTCCAATTGGTCCGCACCCTGCCAGCGCGACCACCAGAGAATCCATTCCCATGGCGCATAAAGACCGCCTATTAGTGCCGGCCCGAGCGCGCGCGAGTAGCCGAAGAGCCGCGCGGCGTGCTGCGTGACCATCCAGTTGATGAGCAGCGCAAGGCCGATGAAGCTCGACACGCTGATGAGTTTCACTTGGGTGAGCCGTGCCTGCGCCCGTTCGTTGGCAACCCGATAAGGCCGATACTCTGCCATGACCACTACCTCTCGATCTCAGGATCGCGGTCGAGGCCGTGTTCGCGCTGCCGCTCGCGCGCCCGGCTCTTGATGATGTCGTGCTCGTGCTGCCGCTTGCGCAGCTCGGTTTCGTGCTCGGGCGAGAGCTCCCAACTTCTGTCTCCCACGCAGCGCGCTAGACCCAGCTCCTCGAGGAACTCAAGCCGCGCGATCTCCTGCTCCGCCCTAGTCCGCGCCCCGACGTTGTAGCCTTGGAATTCGCGGTAGCTGACGATACGATCGTGGCCGGCGCGGTGCTTGAGCGCGCGATCAATCTCAGTCCACTGCTCGCGCTCGATGACTTGTCCGCGCGCAAGCAATACTTCATGCTCAAGCCTTGGCCCGAGCTCCCGTTCGATCAGTTCCTCGCTTAACTTCCGGATACCGCGTCCGACGTAATCGCGATCGAGCGTGAGAGGTCGGCCGTCGTCGCGCATGCCACGGATGAGCAGATGCACGTGCTCGTCGTCGGTGTTGTGGTGATCGATCGCGACCCACTCAAGCCGGGTCCCGAGATCGCGTTCCATCCCCGCCACCAGGTCCTGGACGTGCTGCCTGAGATCGATGCTGTCCGCGTCCTCGGGCGAAATGATCAGCGACCACATTATTTCGTCGCCCCGTTCCCATTCTCGGACTATGGCCGTCATGTCGAGGTCATCCCGTCCGGCATCGAAACCGAGGCCTCGGCCAACCTCGCGCTGCGCCCGATCGCGCGCGAGATAGCGCGCGTGCCTGACCCACAAACCTTTGCCCCCGTTACGGCGAAACGAGGCCTTCACCACGCTTCTCCGTCCATAAAGCCGCACCTCCCCGCATCCGATGCACTGCCCTTCCGCCTCCTTTGATGCTGCTCTTCGGCTGCCTGCGGACGGCCTGCGCCGCCCTGGCGCGCCGCATAGCGCGCATCCACCACGGGACTAGGCACTGTGGCCCGCGCGCCTGCTCCGGCTTGAGCGGGCGGAGCCGAAGCCCAGGCTGATCGCTATCGCTGTAGGAGCTGGTCCGTCGCATGGCGCTCCTCCCCGAGCAACCGCATGAGCGTCTCGGTTAACCGCGCCGGATCATCCGGCGCGCGCCCACCAATTGCTTCGATCAGCCGGCTCATTTGCGCGCTGCTGAGCGTCAGCGAATGAAGTCCCTGTAGGCGTCGCCAGGACTTCCATGCGCGCTTGGCGGTGGCCCGTTCGTCGAGCTTCTGCCGCCCGAGGGACGCCACGCGTGCGCGCTGTTCCGGGGTGAGCGCCTCGCGTTCTTGCGCCATGCTGACCAGCGCCCCGAGCAAAAAATCAGGCGGTTCGCGATCGAGACCCGCAACGGCTATCAGGCCGCCGAGATTGGCCAGGTGATGGACCCGAAGTCCCTGCTCTCGCGTGTGCTCGCTCATACAGTCTCACCACGTCACCACCGGCTTGAGGATGCCGCGCACTACGGCGAGTGGAACCGGTCCGAAGTAGCGTGCATCCCAGCTGCGCGCGTCGTTGAAACCGAACAGCCAGACCTGGTCAGGGGCGACGCGGTGCGCGCCCCACACCACATGAGGCAGCTGCCGGCCTCTGCTGTCCTGCGCCGCGGTCCGGCTGTTAGGGAAGCAAATCCCGTTGATCGAAACCCGGTCCGGGTCCAGCTCGATTACATCGCCGAACAGAGCGCCGATTTGTTTCGCGACCGGCTCGGCTCCCGCAGGACAATCGCCTTCCCGGAGATAACCGCGCGTGAGCCCAGTCTGTGCGATCGCGGCCGGGAGACAGGCGGCAACCAAGTCGCCGCGTCCCGCCGGAGCCGCAATAAGACGGTAGACTCCTGCTGGAGCAGCGCTGTCCGTAAGCGAGATCCGAAGATGGAACGCGTGCGCGCTGACAATCAGAGATCCTGCCGAGATAACAACGGTCGCGAGGCCAACAAACGGCCCTAACAACCGGCGCGACCGCCTTCGAGAACTCGGATTGCCCGGCCTCGTCAGCGCGTCACAAAGCGCAACGCGCACGACATGATGTAATGCGCGTCGCGTAACGCGGTTATTACGCGGAGGGAGTAGAAAATCTCGGCGGGAAACGGGCGGCGAGTAACGTAACGTCACACTACCTTTATCTTGCCATACGACCGAAGCACCCATACGACCGAAGCACCCCAACCCGAATCCCGGACCGCTTCCACCCCCGCCTTTTCCTGCACCGCTGCCATTTACGCTGCCCTCCCATTAGCCAACCCCGCACCCGCCTCCTCGTTCCCGTCGACCGCTCGCCTCGTCCGGCTGCTTTTGCCCGCCAACCCAACGAGCTCACTTCGCACCTGCCGCGTCAGCCGCGTGAGCGCCTCGATAACGGTGGCCGTCAGATCGAACCCCGCCGCATCTGCCTGCTTCCGCAGCTCTTCCAGCTCTCCCTTAAGCGATGCCGGAACGCGTACCGCGATCGTCTCGCTCTTCTCTTCTTTCCGCTTAAGCAGTCCCATCGGTCTTCTCCTCGTTCGCCAAGCTGTTTACAGACCGTAAACAGAACGACCCGTTGTCATTTGATGATTAGCCCTTGTACGGCCCCGGAAAGGCCAGGTCCTCGGTCACCATCACGTTGAACTGATACCCAGGACGGATCTCGATCGTCGGTGGACGGTTCAATCCATTGCCGATCATCTGCTGGCCCAGCGCGCCCATCTGCGCCGAGCCCGCGGAGCCGGCCATCTCGCCCGCCATTGCCCACTGGTTGGGCTGGTAGTAGCCGTATGCTCCATAGGTCCCGCCCCCGCCGAAGGCCGCCATCTGTCCCGCGCTGATGAGGCTCGTCAGCGCCGCGGTCCCGAACGTCGCGACATAATGGTTATTCACCTGATCGGAAAAGCCCGTGTATCCACCCTGGTCTGTTCCCGGCATCTGCGGCAGATCCATGCTGGACGCGTTCGGGAAGATGAGCCTTCGCCACGTGATCTGCACCCGCTGCTGGCCGTACCAGCCCGCGCTCTGATATGCGCCAACCAGACGGCTGCCCTGCGGGATCAGCATTGACCTGCCGCTCGCGCTGTCGAACACGTTCTCGCTCACCTGGGCGAACACCGGACCTGGAAGATCGGAGTTGATGCCGCCTATCAGCACCGCCGGAATCACGCTGCCGGCCATCACGGTGTATGGCGACGACGGGGGATGGAGCATCACAGTCGGATCGCTCGACGCGTTGCCATTAAAACTCGCGCTGCCATAGCCGCCTTGCGCCCTCGGGATCTCGAGCGCGCTCGCGCCATGGAAGGCCGCTACCATCTCTGGCGCCTCCAGCGCCTTCATGTATTTGTCCTCGGCCCAGTGCGCGTAGCGGCTCGGTTCCCTCGCCGTGCGCTGCACAACTTGGCTCTGAACTCTCGGCATAGCTGGCGCCGGAGGTATCACCATCGCCGCTGCCGAAGGTCGCGACGCGCCCGCGGCCAACTCGTCGACTTCGGCTTTGTCGCGTGCTGCATCCACTCCATCATCAGTTGGTTGCGCGCCGGTGCTCGGCACAGTTACACCTGCCGAGCGAATGCCTTGCATGGCGACGATGCCAACGATCATGGCAATCCCCACGACTACGATGAGAAGCAGGTGATTGAACCGCCCACCACCGGGATGCTCCTCATGCCGGTCGAGCTCGCGCAGTTCACCTTCATCCCCGCTCATCTCTCGGACTTTCTTGTTCGGCACACTTTCGGTTCCGCCAGCGGTGACTTGCTCTGCATCCACGGCCGCTCACCTTGACCCGCGCGCGTACGCAATGGTTACGCGGTCCTGCTCGCGTCCGATGCCTGAGACAAGCACGGCCTGATTGAAAAGCCGATCCACTACGTAATAGTCGCCCTCAACCCGATAGTTGACCATCTGCGTGCCGCTGCCTGCCGCGATCAGCAGCGCCGGCGCCTCGCTCGTCTTCATCCCCGGAGCCATCTGGATGTAAACGTGACTTCCGTCGTCAAAGGCCCTGACCGGCCTGAACGACGCGTTCGCACCGTCGATCTTGTAGGAGAAGTTGAGCTGCGCGGGATCGATCGCCGCGATCTTCACCAGACCCGTATTGTCAGCTTCCGGTGGATCAACTGCGGTTCCATCTTTCGCAGCAGCAGCGTCCTTCATTTCGGCCAGCACTTCGTCCGGGTAATAGAACTCCACTTCCTGCATCGCGCGCCCGCGCGAGCGCAGCAGCAAGTGATAGATGTGCTTCGTCGTATAGATGGTGAGATTGGTCGCGATGCCCGGCGCCTGCGGCTTGACCGCGAGATGCGGCACCGGATTGCGCGGATCGCCGGATGATGCCGGCGTCGCCATCCAGCGCTCGGTGTCGCCCATCGCTACGTCGGTGATGGTCTCGCCAGGTTCGAGTTGAATATCGGTGGTACGAAGCGGTGCGCAGTCGAGCATCGGCTTCGGTCCTTCATCGTAGGGAAAGAGTACGTCGTCCGGCGTCCGGTACACTGGCCACTTGCCGCTTTTTTCGTGCGCTTTGATCGCGTCCCGGACCTGGGACGGCTGCGCCGCGAGAATCTGCGCTCGTCGGCCGTGCCGGAGCGTCCGGCTTCGGCCTCGGCCTCGGCGCCTCGACCGCTAGCCTGAGCGGCGGCGGTGCGGGGGGCTCCTTCGCCGCGCATCCTCCGATCATCAATGCGAAGCCAAACGCAACAGCTGCCTGCTTCATTGCCTGCTGCCTCCCTATCGATCCGGCCGCTAACCTTGTTGCTGCTGGGTCCACGTAATGTTGGTCACGTAAAAGCCAAGCGGATTGCTTACGATCGCGTCGCCGTCGCGGGGCGGAACTATGGTCGTCTCCAGCTGCGCTTCCCAATGCGTCGGCAGCCCAAGAGCTGCGCCACTCAGATCGCGCCGAACCTCGGTCCAGCGAACTTCGTAGCTTCTGGGAGAAATCTTGAGGATCGAGTCGATTTGCACCGCGACGGTCTGCTTCTGCGCAATCTGAAACGGATTATGGGCCGCGTCATCGGAGTGGTAGTAATCGTCCAGGAAGTGATCGGCCGCTCCATGTGCGTGCGCCAGCAACGCATCGAGCATTTGCTGCTCGACCTGTGGATCGCTCGACACGGCGCGCGCCTGGCGGATGAACGACGCCACCTCATAGCGCTCGATCCGATCGACCATGTCAGGCGTTGCCGTTGGCGTGAGCGGCCGCGCTTGCGTCAGCGCGTAGCCCAGCTTGTCGACCTCAATTGCATAGACCACGTAGCGGCTGCGCGCGGAGAGCCACACCATCCCGCAGGCGAGAATTATGATCGCCAGCAGCATTCCGCCCGCCGCGATCTGCCAGTTGCGTTTGCCGATCACAAGATCGGCATAGCGTTCATCCCACTCTCTCCACCCCTGCACATACGGACTCGCACTCATTTCGACGCCTTCCCCGTTTCAGTGTCGAGCGCTTGAACGCGCTGTGAAATTCGCGCTCACTGCGTTCTGAACCTAAGCAGATTCTGTGCCACCGTCCGAAGGGGTTGCCTATCGCCGTGAGGGACGGATGGAGGCGCTACGGAATATTGGAAAAGGTGAAGGTCGCGGAGAAATTCGATGTATTCAGCGATTACTGGGATCCAAAGATCGCGGCGGAGCTGTACAACTCGTGCCATCAAGCTGGTGAAGATGAAGGGCTAGTTCGTTCGACACCATCACGAGAAAGAGGATGATTTGTTTTTCGTCCCGAAGGATCGCCTAGTTGTAAAGCCGGGCGAGCGCGAGTTTCGGATCGGCCCCGGAGAATTCGTAGTTATCCCCCGTGGCGTCGGCCATCTGCCGGTAGCCGAAGACGAAGTGCACGTCATCTTGATCGAATTGATCGAACCGAAAACGACCTTGAACACCGGTAATGTCGTCGGCGATAAGACTGTCGTCGGCGATAAGACTGTCGTCGGCGATAAGACTGTCGTCGGCCTCGGGAAGATATGAGGCGCTCAGGATCCGCATGATCGCTTGTGCAACCTCTCCTCCTCCGAGAAAGCGAGATCTGCTGCTGTCTCGCAGCGAAGGGAAGAAGTGCGTGACCATTCCTGCGCGCCAACTCGCGCGGCTAGCCCAAGCGTTCCTCAGCAACGACAAGAAGCGGCGGTTTTGTGGACACGGCGTGGACACGAAACAAAAGTTGGCTCTGGCCCTAAGAGCTGGTGACTATAAGTACTTAATTTTACGGGTTATTTTGGTGAGCCGTCCGGGACTTGAACCCGGGACCCTCTGATTAAAAGTCAGATGCTCTACCGGCCTGAGCTAACGGCTCAACATAGCGAATTGAAGAATCCAAATCCTTACAGGGATTTGTGCTCATTGGAAGGCCCGGCTGTGCCCGAAATTGCACCCATTCGACCAAGCTTCTTTTCCTGTACTCGGTTTTAACGTCGTGGAAGAGGTCGAAGATTTTTTGTGCCAGATCGGAGGCATCATCCTGGCTAAACCGGCAGGCGCAATTTTACCAAAAGTTGTGTATGGTGGCCTTGCGCATAATTAGCTCGATACTGCGCAGTACCCGAGGGGAGGGGAACATGCCGCAGAACAATGATCCGGTGTTGGATCTTCATGAGATCCAAGGTGACGTATTGATCGGGCTGCAGAAGAACTTCGAGGATTTTATTTTCTTCAAAATTCTCAACGTTCCCGCCTTCAAGGCAGCGATGAAGCAGCATGTCATCGGCCAAATCACAACGACTCACGAGGCCCATGATCGCGATCAGGAACGCAAGATGCGCGGCAAAGCGACCGCGCCGTGGCTGGGTCTGAACGTGAGCTTCACCAAGGACGGCCTGACGAAGCTCCTTGGCCCTGATCGCGCCAAGCTAAGCGCGTCGTTTGAGAACGGCGCGGAGGCGGCATCGCTCGCTCTGAATGACCCGCCGCCTTCTACGTGGTTATCGACATTCACGTCTGATACCGTCCACGGTGTTTTCTTTGTGACCGGTCCGGAAGAAACGTTTGTTACAAACCATAGTCAGGTGCTGCTCGATCACCTCTCTGACTCTGTTAAAGTCGTCTATCGAGAAATGGGCAACGTCCGCCCAGATGCCGAGAAGGGGCACGAGCACTTCGGATTTCTCGACGGCGTTTCGCAGCCGGGCATTCGCGGACTCACACAAAGATCGAATCCAAAGCTCGAACCCAACCAAGGCCTTTCGGGTCAGGACCTCATATGGCCGGGAGAGTTTGTCTTCGGGTATCCGGGACAGGATTCGAATGATCCGGTAAAAAAGGGGCCGCCCGCGATGGCGGAATCGTGGCTTCGCAATGGTTCTTTCATGGTGTTCCGCCGCCTTGTCCAGCTAGTGCCGGAGTTCAACACCTTCATCAAGGAGCAGGCAGACATACTCGGGACAGACTCGGAGCTGCTTGCGTCGCGGATGGTAGGGCGCTGGAGGAGCGGTGCGCCGCTGTTGCTCGCACCACTTCAGGATAACATCGCACTCGGCAAAGACCCGGCGCTAAACAATGATTTTGAGTACGGCAGCGATCCCTTGCAACGCGCCTGCCCGTACGCGGCGCACATCCGTAAGACCAACCCGCGCGACGATCCGAACCAGAACAAGGCCGGTGTACAAACCCATCGTATCATCCGCGCCGGCATCCCTTTCGGTCCGGAAGTTGGGCAGGATGAGGCTACTGTCACGGTGCGCCCACGCGGACTGATGTTCGTCTGCTATCAGACATCGATCGAGCAACAATTCGAGTTTATACAGAGCACGTGGGCGAATAACATCGATTTCGTGGGTGGCAAGACACGGCCCCCCGGTCGCGGTAGAGGAGCCGTCACACCTCACTTTGACCCCATCATCGGGCAGGCTTCCGCAAGAGAGCCGCGTTCGATGGACGAACCAGTCTCGAACTATCCGGCTGGCGACACCACGTCCACTCTCGTCATGCCCAATCCTTGGGTTGTCTTGACCGCGGCGGCTTATTTCTTCGTACCGTCGATTACGGCGCTCCGCGAGGTGTTGATGACCTGATTTGAGATCCGGCGGCCCGTGATGATGGATTTTTCACCACGTCCCCCGCAAGCTGCTACTTCGCCACGACGACCGAGCGTCGCAGAAAGGTTGCGGGACCCCGTTCGCCGCCGTATCCGAGGGTTCGCCGAAGTAACCTAAGCACCCAGCTCTTCGAGTAATGCCTTGGCCTCTTTTAAATCGCTCGTGTCGAAACCCTCGGTGAACCATCCGTATATTTCCGCGAGCAACCGTTGGGCTTGTTGCTTCTGACCCCGCTGCTGCCAGAGCCGGCTAAGGCTCGTCGAAGCGCGCAGCTCAAGTGATTTCGCTTGCTGCCGGCGCGCGATCTCGATGGCCTTGAGAAAACAACTCTCCGCCTCTTCGATCGACTTGCCTTCACTTGCCTTCACTTGCTTCGCCTGCAATGACAATTGGCCTTTGATTCGATACAGCTCCGCTTCGAAGAGTCGTTCCCCAGTTTTCTCGACGGCAGCGAGCGCCTCGGCCACGGTGTTCAGCCCTTCCGTCGTTTGACCTACTGCCTCCTGCGCGTCGGCCAACGGGGTAAGCATCATCGGTAGTGTTCCGGCCGCTGTCGCTCGCCACGTCTCCAAGCCCCGCCGCATCCGCCCAATCTCGTCTTCCGCATGTCCCTGCCTAACTTGCGCCCAGCCAAGAAAGATGGTTCCCCAAGCCAACCAATGCGGAAATTGCTGCTCGGCCGCGAGGTTAACAACCTTCTCTGCCCGCTCCTGGGTAAGCTGCTCCTCCCGACGGAGGTGGTGGAGTTGGGACGCCCACGTCAGGGCCATGGCGAGGTTGTATGGATGAGGCAGCTCGTGGGCCAGTGCGAGCGCCCGGTGGCTCATCTTCGAGGCCTGATCCGGATGACCAAGCATCCACAGAATAATTGCATCGTACGATAGGCAGCCCACTCCGCTGTCAATGCCATAGACAAGAAGATGGGGACGCTCCTGCTGTGCATCGTAGGCGGCAATCCCTTGCTCGAGTTGCTCGCGGGCCTGAGCACACTCTCCAAGAGCGTACAGGGTTTGCCCTTGCATCAGGTGAGCTCGTGGGAGGAGACGGGGATCCTGTTTCTGAGCGAGGGTAAGGAGCTGCGCTCCCAGTTCAAGGGCAGTTTGCGGCTCGCCTCGCATAAGATAAAATCTTATCAGTCCCAACAAGACGGAGAAGAGCTGGGGGCTTTCTCCAACCCGGCGGCATAACTCTCGCGCCCGGCTGTAGGTTATTTCTACCTCTGGAGCCGACATTCCCTTCGTGAGGGATAGAGGTACGCCCAGGCCAAGTTGCAGCGAGAGTTCTCGCTGCACGTGCTCAGGGGTGACGGGCATGGTCTTGAGCAACTCGAGCCCTCGAGTGAAGTGACTGACCGCTTCCACATTCGCCGACCGTTTGACGGCTTCCTCGCCTGCCATCTGCAGGTAACGAACAGTTCTGCTCGCCTCGGAGGCTGTACCAGCCTGCCAGAGCTGATGCGCGAGGTCATCGACGTGAACCTCGAGCTCTTTGGAATAGAGGCGCTCAATCGCGTCAGCCACGTTAAGATGTAATCTCTGACGTCGTGCGGCGGATAGCCCAGTGGTTACCGCCTGACGGATTAGCTCGTGGGCGAACTTGAATCGCGCTTCGGGGTACTGCAGCGTTGACGAAATCAGTCCAGCCCTTTCGGCTTCGTCCAGGCTATCGAGGAGCGAATCCGCGTCCGCACGGGTCGAGGCTTCCAGGAGTTCGAAGCTGAAGGAGCGTCCGATTACGGCCGCGGCACCGAGAACCTTTTGGGTTTCCTGGTTAAGCTGCGCAAGCCGTCGCCCAATGACGATCCGCAGACTTTGCGGCACATCGATGTCGGTGAGATTAAGAGTCTCGCGAAAATCGCCGTTTGGTTGAGTAAGCTTGCCTCTTTCAACGAGATGCTGGAACAGTTCCTCGATAAAAAATGGATTACCTTCGGTATGGGAGTGGATAACAGTCACCAGGGCTTGCGGCGGCTCTCGCCCGCTAAGGGACCGGATCATCTCGGCGACAGCATTTTGCGGAAGGCCGCCCAAACTCATCCGCTCGACGAGATGGAGCCGGATCAAGTTGTCGAGCGTCTTTGCCAGCGACCCACCAGCATCGATCTCGCTGTCCCGATAAGTCGCGATGATCATCACCGGTAATCCAGCCAGCAAACGCGACAGGTGGTCGAGCAGCGATAAAGTCCCTTCGTCGGCCCAATGTAAATCTTCGAGCAGCAAGAGCACCGGTCTCATCGCGGCCCTACGTGCGATAAGTTCTGCCATAGCGTTGAACAGGATCCGGCGCGACTCATCAGGTGAAGTTTGCAGCGGCGGCGGAATATCGGGGAACAACCGCCGCAGTTGCGGCATCACCCAGGCGATCGCGGTAGCATCTTCGCCGAGCACCTCGCGAAAGACCTCCGGGCTGGCCGCCCGCGCAAGCGCCGCTTCGAAAATTTCGACGAACGGAATGAAGGGAACTGAATCGTCGCGATCGTAGCAATTGCCGGTGAGCACCAAGAAGCCCCTTTGGGAGGCTTCGGCGCCAGCTTCGCTGGCAATGCGACTCTTCCCCACACCGGGCGCGCCGGCAATCGTCACCACTCTGCAGCGGCCGCGCGACGCCTGGTCGAGATTACGGCGCAGCAAAGATAGCTCCACTTCTCTCCCGACGAAGGTGGTTCGATCTGCGGGTGCGTAAAGAAACCTGGTTTCTCTGCGCAGCAGGAGCGGCGCAGTGGCCTCGGCTTCGACGGATGGTTTGGCGTCCTCGAGCAGGAATCGCCAGCTTATTCGAACTCGAGGATCCTCGACGTAACAGCAGAACAATCCCGTTCTGACCGAACGGCCGAGCACTTCTCCAAGTGAAGTGTGGTGCTCGGAAATTCTCTGCACGGCAGCCTTGATCGCGCGGGTGACGCTCAGTCGCGCGCGCTCGGCAGCGGAGCCTGCCCGCCGGTCGCGCCCGCCGAGTCCGACCGCACGAGCGATCTCTTGGACCAGGAAATCGATCTCTGATTCGGCCTTTGCCGCGCCCTCGTGATCGCCCCGTTCGCGCAGATCTTCGAGTTCTTCCCTTAGTTCGAGAACCCGGCGCCTGTAGTCCTGCTTCGCCTTGGCATCGAGCATCTCTCCCGCATCGCCGGGTCTGCCGATGCTGAAGCCGCCGGGCAGAGAAGCATTGTCAGGATTCGTGCTTTCGGTGTTCGCTACAGTGCCGGGCCCGCTAAGCAGATCGAGTGCATGGAACTCTTCTCCGGGATGCTGCAGCAGGCGCTGAATGTAATGGAGGCCCTTGACGTCCCTCAGTGAAAATTCGGCTCCCCCGTAGCCGACGGTCCAATTTTCGCCATTTCGAGCGAAGATACCCGTCTGCGCCGGTGGATTACCGCGCGACCCGAATCCGTTCTTGCGAATGGCGGAACCGTCAGCAACCTGTGCCACTGTTCCCCCCAATCGATGCAGGCTAACGGCGTGATGCTCTTATGAGTCCCGGAGATTCGAAGACAGACAAGATTGGACTATCGCGTCGCTACCGACCCCTCGATTTCTAGCACTCACCGTAACCGCTGTAAAACGCCTACTGTAGCGAAAAAGGGAGGTATTGATTTGTAACCGCCTGACGGTCGCACGCTCGGACAGCTTACGTAGCTGGCCCCTCGTCGATTCATTGGAAACTTCGAGAGCAGTCCAAAAGAGTATGAGGAAAACCTGATTTTGTACACAGATGGTTATGCCACTTGTCAACGGCCGGTTACACACGGCCTCTCCACACTAGACTCCTTTGAGGCCTCGGACCCGTTGCACTGAAACTGCGCTATTGCAGCCTCGTAATGAGTCGTGAATCAAGGAGTGCGCGTTGAGTCGTCTGCACAAGCAGGAGCAAACAATTGTGAGAAGATGCATTAGGCCAAATTAGTTTGACAATGCGGGGTGGATATTGCAAAAGATAGGGTACAACTCGACAGGGAGGGTACGACTATGCCGCTAGTATCAGACCTTAAATGGGCCAGGATATACGCCTGCGTATGGCTTGATCAAGCCCTTCAAAATGCTTTCGAAAAAGATCCGAAAACGACTGTTGTAGCTAATTTTCAAGTCAATCCCAGCGATAAGCTTCTCGACTTGACTGGTTACGATTATGACCCTATCGCGAATCAACTCAGGGATCCTCATACAACAGATACGGCGCTTACAGAGGTCATCAAATCTTTAACGTTTAACGGACAGACAGTGCAATTACGGAATCCCATGTTCACACCTCCAACTGGAACTGGTACACCGATACCGTTACCGCAAGACGCGGACCCAAACGCGATATCGCTAGCGGACTGGACCCGGATATATGCGTATATCTGGTTAAAGGAGAAAAACAACCCAGGTTACCGAAATCTATTCGAAGGGGATCCACTCAAGGGCGTTCAACAAATCGTACCCGACATGAAGAATACGTTTAAGGTTACGATAACTTACCAAAAACTGTTAAATCTTGGTGATCCACCCAAGCTTCCCACTTCCGACACGCTCCACGACATCTGCAATGATGTTATGGATGCGAAGAAATATCGTCACAAGCCGCACCTTTGCTGTTAGCGGTGTCGGGGACAACCGGAAAATCTGACGGTCGACGGGCCCTGGTTTGGAAGAACAAGCCCGAAGCGTGAAGCGTGGGACGTGACTCCATTCCCGGACTAAAAACGCCGGCTCGGAGACGAATATTGAAACCGCCACTCTGACCTGACTCTCTGTTGAGCACTGTTGCGACTCCTTGACAGTCCGTTCTTCCCCTGCATCGGGACAGCCGATTGGGGGGTTATCGGGCGCAGGATGCCGAGAGTTGATCCCTCGACCGCAGATCAAGCCTTGGTTCCGCTGTGAGATCATCCCTTCCGAGGGCGTGATTTTGCTGTCTGAAAAAGAGCATGCCCTGCTTCCGGGAAACCTCTACCTGCGCGTCGTACCACTTCTTGATGGCCGGCATACAGACGACGAAATTGCTAATCAACTCAAGGGCGAAGTACCTGCCGCCGAGGTATTTTATGCGATCGAAATCTTGCGGCGCCAGGGTTACCTTACGGACGTAGATTCGTTTCTGCCTCCCGAGCAGGCGGCCTTCTGGGATACTGCAGGTCTAGACGCGGATGTCGCGACTCGGCTTCTGAAGGAAACGGCTGTTTGTATCCGCTCATTCGGACAGATCGATCTCGCCTCCTTTCGAGGCCTGCTCACCTCTCTTGGGATTCGGATTGATGACGATGCCGATCGTCGGATCGTATTGACCGATGATTACCTGCGCGATGAATTGCGCTCCGTTAACCAGGAAGCATTGGAAAATAACAACTCGTGGCTTCTGGCCAAACCCGTTGGTTCGGAGTTATGGCTCGGGCCGCTCTTTCTTCCGGGAAAGACAGGTTGCTGGACCTGCCTGGCACATCGACTTCACGGGGCTCGCAAGGTCGAAACCTACCTGCAGACGGTAAGGAGGACGAGCGACCCATTTTCCGTTCTCCCCGCAGGACTTCCTTCTACGGTCCATACCGCATTCGGTATAGCTGCTACCGAAATTGCAAAATGGATCGCCTGTGGACGAAACGAATGCCTCGAAGGCCGGATCGTCACCCTGAATACATTCTCACTCGCGACGCAGAATCACGTGCTGGTCAGGCGCCCCCAGTGTCCCTCCTGTGGAAATTCGGAAGCGTTCGCGGCGGGACAGTCTGCGCCCCCCGTGCTGCAACATCGTAAGAAGATTTTCACCGACGATGGCGGCCATCGTGGCTTTTCGCCTGAGGATACGTTGAAGAAACTCGAACATCACATCAGCCCGCTGACTGGTATTGTGAGTACTCTCCTTCCCACTTCCTCGCGGGCTGGAGAGGGCAGTCTGGTTCCTTCCTATGTCACGGGTCACAATTTTGTCGAGATCTTTGGTGGAGATTCTTTGGGAGTGGACTTCCTTAAGTCGAGTCTTCAAGCGGGCGCCGCCGGTAAGGGCAAACATCCCGCGCAGGCTAAGGCGAGCGCATTGTGCGAATCGCTTGAGCGTTATTCCGGGGTCTTTCAGGGTGACGAAGCTTTCCTCCGGGCGCGCTTTTCCGACCTAGGCGACGCTGCGATTCATGTAAATGACTGCATGCTCTTCAGCGAGCGGCAATTCACCGATCGTAAGCAATGGAATGCGTCCGGGCCGTTATCCAGTTGGGTGCCACAGCCGTTCGACGTGGATGCCGAGATCGAATGGAGTCCAGTCTGGTCCTTGACCCTCAATGTACGTCGTTATGTTCCAACGGCACACTGTTATTACGGCTATTCACAGAAGCATTCCGCCTGGTTTGCGCGCGCTGATTCAAACGGATGCGCCGCGGGGCACAGTAAAGAAGAGGCAATCTTGCAAGGCTTCATGGAGCTAATCGAGCGGGACAGCGTGGCCTTGTGGTGGTACAACCGTTTGCGCAAGCCGGCGATAGATCTCGCGAGTTTTGCCGAACCGTATTTTCACGAATTACAGACCTACTATCAGACACTTCGTCGCGACCTGTGGGTGCTGGATATCACGAGCGACTTGAATATACCTTCCTTCGCTGCCATCTCGCGCCGCAATGACAAAGAGACCGAAGATATCATTTTGGGTTTTGGCGCCCACTTCGATTCACGTATTGCCATCCTCCGTGCGCTAACCGAGGCCAATCAATCACTCGCGGCAGTGGGCTCAGGAACATGCGACAATAACGAGGGATATTTTGATAATGACCCTGCAGCTATCTCATGGTGGAAGACGGCCACGATCGAGAACCAGCCATACCTGGTTCCGGATAAGACCTCAATTCCAAAGGTGCAGGGAGATTATGCCAAATGCTGGAGTGATGATTTCCTCGTCGATGTTATGACTTGCGTGCGGATTGCCGAGGAAAAGGGATTGGAAACACTCGTGCTGGACCAGACCCGGCCGGACACCGGACTCCATGTGGTGAAGGTGTTTGTTCCCGGTTTGCGGCATTTGTGGCCCAGATTTGCGCCCGGCCGTCTATATGATGTGCCGGTAAGCATGGGATGGCTGGCAGCGCCTTTGACTGAGGAACAATTGAATACTCAGCGCATCTATTTCTAGTGTTGTGTCCCGTAAATGCCTTTATACTGGTGCTGTCATTCTCCGCGAGGCACGCGGAGAATCCCGACGCTACGAAGATCGAAAAACCCGGGATTCTACGCGCGAAACGCGCGTAGAATGACAAGTCATCGGCCGTGGAGTGACCGGTAATTTGTAGATTGCTAATGGGATGCAATACTAGCTGTCTTCCGACCCGTTGAGTGAGATTAAGGAGCCCT
>WNFE01004828.1_pt1 | contig 18648 bp, 15 predicted proteins | sample 5400451 | NCBI WGS metagenome assembly WNFE01 (sample SAMN13153344, study PRJNA577476) | soil metagenome | isolation source: 200 cm saprolite under Douglas fir tree site 2 hole 2 | place: USA:California | collected 2015-04-18
ACCTGGCCGTTAATCGTGAAGGTGTTGTCGATCCCGAATCCGTTCGTCGCGCGCTCCGCCCCGAAACCGTCCTCATCACCATCATGCATGCCAACAATGAGCTCGGCACTATCCAACCGCTTGAAGAAATCGGCCGCATCGCCTCGGAAGCCGACGTCTACTTTCACACCGACGCCGTTCAATCGGCCGGCAAAGTTCTCATCGATGTGAACGCGCTGGCAGTCGATCTGCTCTCGATCTCCGGTCATAAGTTTTACGCCCCCAAAGGCATCGGCGCACTTTACATTCGCAGCGGAACCCGCCTGCAGCAGCTTCTCTACGGCGGCCATCACCAGCGCGGCTTCCGTCCCGGCACGGAAAACGTCGCCGGAATTGCCGGTCTCGGCAAGGCCGCGGAGCTGGCCCGCCTCTCTCTTGGCGAAGACGCGAAGCGCGTAAGTGCGTTGCGCGACAAACTGGAAAAGGGCTTGCTCGAGCGAGTCCCCCAATCCCTTGTAAATGGCGCCCGCGCGCCGCGCACTCCCAACACAACCAATCTCATGTTCCCCGGCCTCGAAGGCGAAGCCTTGGTCATCGCACTCGACCTCCAAGGTCTGGCCTGTTCAGTCGGCGCGGCATGTTCCTCGGGCGCCGTCGAGCCGTCTCACGTGCTCACCGCCATTGGCCTCTCGCAGGAGGAAGCAAAGTCGAGCCTGCGCTTCAGCCTTGGCCAGCATACCACTGCCGCCGAAATTGACTTCGCACTCGACGCAATTCCCGCCGCCGTCGCCAAACTCCGGGACCTGTCGCCGACTTACCGCAAGGAGGCCGCTGCGAGTAAGGTAAGCCAGTAAGGTAAGATAGATACGCAATGTCGACTGCGGCCCAATTCGAGACGCTCCCCCGGCATGCTGAAGTTCAGCGTGGCCTTGTCGCCGTCGCCATGTCCGGTGGCGTCGACTCCTCGACCGTCGCAGCCGTCCTCCAGCAACAAAGCCGCCCAGTGGTCGGCCTGACGATGCAGCTCTGGAACCAGCGCCGCCTGCCGGAATTGCAAGGAGCTCGCCCCGCGCAGCACCGGTGCTGTTCGCTCGACGACGTCTATGACGCCAAGCGCGTCGCGCAGCACTTGAACTTTCCTCACTACGTCGTGAATTTCGAGGAGCAATTTGAGCAGCACGTCGTCCGCCCATTTGTTGACCAATATCTCGCCGGCCGCACGCCCATCGCCTGCACCAACTGCAACACCGATGTGAAGTTCGAGCCGCTTCTGCGCATGGCGCGGCAGATTGGCGCCGAGCGGCTTGCCACCGGCCACTACGCGCGCATCCGCCATAACGAGCAGACCGGACGCTGGGAGCTTCTGCGCGCACGCGATGGCAGCAAAGACCAATCTTATTTTCTATGGGGTTTGTCGCAGGAACAGCTCTCGCGCAGCGAGTTCCCGCTGGGTGAACTCACAAAAGATGAAGTCCGCGCGCTGGCCCGCCGCGTGAATCTTCCGGTCGCGGAAAAGCCAGAGAGCATGGAACTCTGTTTCGTTCCCAACGGTAATTACGCGCAGTTCATCGAAGTCTACTCGCAGAGCGCGGGCATCACGTTGGGTACGGGCGAGGGCGAAATCGTCACCGAAGACGGCAAGGTCGTTGGCCGCCACAATGGGGTGCATCAATTCACGATCGGCCAGCGCAAAGGGCTCGGCTTTGCCGCGGGCAAGCCGCTCTACGTTCTTTCCATCGATCCGGAAAAGAATCGGGTCGTCGTCGGCGATGACCACGCGCTACGCTCGACGAGTTTCGCAATTGAAAATGTAAATTGGGTTTCCTGCGAAAACCCGGTGCGGCCAATTCGCGCAAACGTCAAGATTCGCCACAAGCACGAACCCGCGCCCGCCACCATCGAGCCACTCAGCACTGCAACTGCGCGAGTGCTCTTCGACACCCCGCAGCGCGCTATCACACGCGGCCAGGGCGCCGTCTTTTACGATAATGATCGGGTTCTGGCCGGCGGCTGGATCCGGTAAGATTCTGGGAAAAGGGCCTGGCGAGCAGTTTCGTCAGATAAACAGTTCTTCTTCTTGTTCCTTCGGCTCATCACGACGCCGCGAAGAACGCCGGGAACGCAGAAGATCCAGCCCCACCTTGATGCCGTGCACCAATGCCGAGGCCTTCTGCATCGGCCGCCAAAAACTGTGACGGATGTTCGATCCCGCGTCTTCCACGGCTTCGAGAGCGCCGGTCAGAATTCGATCCGCATGGCCCAGCTGCCCGCGCAACCGGTCCGCCGCCTCCGTGACCACGCGGTCGACCTTCTGCGCCTGCCCGCGCGCCAGGTACACGACGTGCGCGGCGTCCGCCACCATGTTGGAAATTTTCGGCTGAGTGTCGTCGAGAAGAATCTGAATTCGGGTCAGAATCGGCCCAACGCGGGAATGCAAGTCGGTGACGAGTCCGTTGACTTTCCGGTTGGTCCGGCGCATTTCGACAAAAAGCGCCGTCAGGATACCTACCTGAACGACAAGAGCGATCGCCGCGACGATGCCGCAGAACTCCACCCAGAATTGCATACACGCCCCGCCTGCCCCCACGAAGGGGCGGAATCAAAACGAAACCCGCCTTCTCCGGATCAGGACTTCGAAGCCTCGCGGCGGTACGCTTCCCGCGCGCCTTCGACGGCCGCGCTGATGGAATCCTTCTGCCGCCCCGCCACTTCCTTGCTGCGCTCGATCAAATCATCCGCGCGTTCGCGGAGCTCACGCGCCTTGCGCTGGGCGTAATCCTTGCCTTCATCGGCCTTCTTGGAGAGAAACTCGCGCGTGTCTTCGCCCGATTGCGGCGCAAAGAGAATACCCACGAGAGCGCCGACGCCGAGACCCACGAGAAAGTAAGTAACCTTGGAACCTACGCTGTCCGCCATAGCAACCTCCAAGGAAACCGTAGCATAGCATCAAGGGCCGCGCAATACGGCCTAACCTATATCGATGAGCCATTCTGGTTATCGTTCGAATCGCTCGCATTCAGATGCTGCAGGATTTTCTCGGCACTTTTCCGCGGGACCACTGCGCTGAGTTTCTCAATTCCAGCGCGCCGAACGTTGGCGACGCTGCCAAATTCCTGCAAGAGCTTTTGCGCGGTGCGCGGGCCCACTCCGGGGATTCGAATGAGGGCGGATTCCGTCTGGCGCTTGCCGCGGCGCTGGCGGTGAAACGCGACGGCAAAGCGGTGAGTCTCATCGCGAATTTGCTGTATAAGATGCAAGACGGGTGAGTGGCGCTCGAGAACAATCGGCTCATCCTCCTGTCCGAATACGTAGAGAATTTCTTCTTTTTTGGCGATGCTCGCGAGCGGTTGATTGATGATTTGCAATGAGTCGAGCGCTTGAGCCGCAGCGTGGAGCTGGCCGATGCCACCATCGATGAGGATTAATTCGGGAAGCGGTTTCTTTTCTTCCTGGAGGCGGCGATAACGGCGCGTCACCGCTTCGCGCATGCTGGCGAAGTCATCGTTCTGCGCGGGCCTCCCGCCATTCGAAGCGCCCGTTCCGCGAATAATGAACTTGCGGTAGTCGGATTTTTTCATGCGGCCGTTTTCCCATACGACCATCGAGGCCACCGTGTCGGCACCTTGAATGTGGGAAATGTCAAAGCTTTCGATGCGCCGGGGCTCTTCGGGAAGATTTAGAGCATTTTGCACCGCTTCACCGATGGCTTTCGAAGTGGGCTTCAAGACGCGGAAACGCTGTTCGAACGAATGCCTGGCGTTGCTCTCAACCAGGTCCAGGAAGGAGCGCTTCTGGCCGCGCTGGGGAGCGAAAATTTCCAATTTGTGGCCGGCGCGTTCAGCGAGCGTTTCTTCGAGCAATTCGCGATCTTCGAAATCGGCGGGGACGTGAATCGCTTTGGGCAAATACTCTGCTTCCAAATACAGCTGCTTGAGGAGCGAGGGAACAAATTCTTGGGGATCAAACTCTTCGAGGTCCTCCCAGTAGAATTCGCGGCGGTCGACGACGCGGCCACCCCGCAAGTGAAAGAGATTTGCAGCGACGAGCGGCGGCTCAGCGTAGTAGGCGAGCACGTCGGTATCGTCGCCCTGCGCAGCGGCGATGCGCTGGCGCTCTTCAATGTCTTCCAGAGTGCGGAGGAGGTCGCGGTACGCGGCGGCCTGCTCGAAGAGTTCTTTCTCCGCGGCGGTCATCATACGCTCTTCGAGACTTTTCATAAGGTCATGACGGCGGCCTTCGAGAAACATGCGAACGTCGCGGGCCGCTTCCGCGTAGCGATCGTCGGTGGTCAAGCCCTGGACGCACGGGCCGAGGCAGCGCTTGATGTAATACTGCAAACAGGGACGCGGGTGAGTGCGCGTGAGATCGACGGTGCATGACGGAACGAGAAAACGCTTGTGGACAAAGTGCAGGATGCGGCGCGCGAGGCTCGCGGGAAAGTACGGGCCGAAGTAGAGCGAGCCGTCCTTCTTGATGCGGCGCGTAAAATAGACGCGGGGATATTTTTCCGCGGCCGTGAACTTGATGTACGGATAAGTCTTGTCGTCGCGAAGAACGACATTGAATTTCGGGCGGTACTGCTTGATGAGGTTGTGTTCGAGCGCCAAAGCTTCGCGCTCGTTGCCGACAAGAATGGTTTCCAGATCGGCGATCTCGCGCGCCAGCGAGCCGGTCTTGGCGTCAGCCCAGCGCGACTCGAGAAAATATGAGCGCACGCGGCTACGCAAGGAGCGCGCCTTGCCGACATACAGTACGTTGCCGCCGGCGTCCCGGAAAAGATACACGCCGGGACTTTCCGGGAGCAGCGCGGCTTTTTCACGGGGTTCCATACGAAATCTTTGAGGAAACTATTCCTTACGGACAACTTCCATCATACTAGAGCGAATCGGATAAGAGGGAGGAGAGAGCGGTGAAACGCCTGGGCTTGGTTCGCTGGATTCTTATTGCCGCCACGGCTTCTCTGCTCTTGCCCGCTGCGCGGCTCCAGGCGCAGGAACCACCGGGCGAATCTTCCTCCAAGCCCCCCGAGCCACAACCGCCGCCCAAGCAAAAACAGCAATCATCCAAGAAATTCGATGCACCGATTAAATCGGCGGCTGACCAGCCCTCCTGGGATCCGCTGCGCGCAGAAAAAGACCTGGAGGTGGGCCGGTATTATATGAAGAAGGGCGATGTGGACGCGGCCATCGACCGCTTCGAGGACGCTACACTGGCCAAGCCCGGCTACGCGCTTCCCTTCCGCTACCTCGCGGAGGCCCAGGAAAAAAAGGGATTGAAGAAGCTGGCCATCAAGTCGTATACGCGATATCTCGATCTTTACCCGCACGCCGAGGACGCCGACAAAATCCGCAAGAAAATCGAGAAGCTCTGGAGCGAAGTAGAAAAAGAAAAGAAGTCAGCGAGCTAAGCGGTCGAGGATGCGGCGGGCGCGTGTGAAATCCGCGAAGCGCTTTTCTTCTTCACGAAACTCCTGCGAGTGAGAAACCAGGCTGCACCCGGAGCGGCGAGTCGGGTGCTTCACGTGCAGCATCTCATGGAATAAGACGTACTCCACCGCGAACTGCGGAATGCAGGGGTGGTCCATCCTGCGATTCAACAAAATCTGATTCGGCCCGGGATCGTAGCAGCCGAACTGCCGCCGCCAGGTTCGCCTGCTCCAGCCGATATGCGGGCGGTCGAGCCGCCCTTCGAAATATCTCCGATTCAGTTCATCAAACAACTTAACGAGATCGAAGTGCTGCCCGTGCGGATCCGCCGAGGCCAGCCGGACTCGCCCGCGGCTCATCTTGCTGATGCGGCTGCGCGTGCGGCCAGAGCGGGCGTAACTGAAATAGGGCGCGGTCAGCGCAGCGGGCGCCTTGCGATGGTAGACGCGGGAAAGCAGCAGCGCCGCGGCACCCTCGAGAACCGCCAGCGGGGCGCGCCGCAAAAGGTCCGAGAAGCGCGCGTAGACGGCGTCCTCACGGCGGCGGATGGTAAGAACGAGACTGGCATAGGGGTAGAATTCCACGCGGAAGCGCGGCGGACGGCCCTCGCAGCCGAGCCGGGTAAACACGCGCTGAAAAAGGGGCCCGCCTCCCGGAACAGAAGAAATATCGCGTCGCATGGCGGTCAATTTTTACGCCTCACGGGAGGCGGCGCCACATTCTTCTTCGCTTTTTCCGCTTCGTTCATGGCGTCGCGCGTGCCTTCGATTGCGTCGTCGAGATTATCTTTGTAGATCGGGAGGTCCGTGCCTCCCGAAGAATATTTTTCCAGGATGGCAAGAAACTCCTTAGTTCGCGCGGCCATGAGGTCAATTCCCAGCCTGATGTTTTGCTGTTTCTCGATGCCTAGCTGGACGAGGTCGGCAGCATCGTCCACGCAACCGATATAGGAATTCAGGAGGGCGTTCAACACCTCTGAGTGCCGATACTGTGAAGGGTGATCCAGTTCATACTGGAATTTCTTCAGCCGGTCGTCGGCAAACGTCAAAAAGAGCTTGATGCGCGCGTTGGGAGTTTCCGCGTCGCGGATTTTGTCGGCCTCGAGCGCGGAAAGATAGTCCTTCTGCTGGGGCGAGGCCGCGCGCGCAACGGTCAGTCCGGCAAACAGAAAAGAAAAGATAATCAGTTTGCGGGCGAGGATTCTCATTGGCGCATCTCCGAAGCAGGAGGCTTGGCCTGCGTTGGCGGGGAAAGGGGTTTATCTCCGGGCCTGCGGGGAAAGAGGGCCCGTAGCAATTCATCATCGATCGTCTGCAAGTCGTGCCGGACGATTTGCAGGGGCGGTTTGAACTCCATGGGGACGACGAGCATGATTTCCCCAACCTCGCGCAAACCTTTTTGTACGTGCATTTCGAGTTGCTTGTATCCGCCGGAGTGACGCTCGCCATCGGGATGTTCTTTTTTCAGCGCGTCTGCGGCGGCCCGTGCGTTGTCTCTGTACTTTTCCATGATGAGTCCTACGGTGGTGTAATCGTTGGCCTTTTCCGCGCGACGGGCATCATTGAATTGAGCGTCTCCGAGTCTCTCGAGCAACTTTGCTTTGTGGACGGCGTTGGAATCGCGGTCGAAACGCGCCTGCAGATCGGTCACTTTCTCCTGGCCCGCGAGGGAGCCGGAGACGACCGCGACGCCGATCAAAGTTGCAGCCAGCCGCACCTCACGGGCCCCCATTCGGCTACCTTTTCTCGCCCAGCATACGCCGCAGCACTTTGCTGCGCTGCTGCGCCTGCCAGACCTGGTCCGGATTGTTGTCTCGATCCAGATCCAGGAATTTCTGGTAGGCCTCGAGCGCGGGCTTGGGTTGATTCAGCTTATCGTAGCAGAGCGCACGGATAAACCATGCGCCCGGGCCGGGTGTTTCCGCCTTGGCAATGAGGTCCAGGGCCGCGAGCGTTGCGGGATAGTTGCCCGCTAAATAATAGGCCGAGCTTAGATCCTTCCAATATGCCAGGTTGTTTCGGTCGATCTCCAGCGCAGCCTTCAATTCTTTTTCGGCGGAAGCGTAGTCACGCTTTTGCATAAAGACGCGGCCCAGGCCGCCGCGGAGCTGCGCGTCATTGGGAGAAAGCGCGATGGCACTGCGAATAGTGACGATGGAATCGTCCCATTTCTTCTGCGCGATCTGGATGTCCGCCCGCAGCTTGAGCGATTCGAGCGAAGGCTTACCGGCGTCGGAGCGATTCAGTTCGGCGAGCGCGGCGTCATACTGTTCCCCCTCGACCAAGAGATGAACGAGCCGGGCGCGAGCGCCGGAGTCCTCGGGCCGCAACGCGAGATAATTGCGAAACGCATCCGCGGCTTCCGCTTTTTTCTGTGCGTCGAGAGTTTGCGCCAGACCCAGCAACGCAGGCGGAGAGTCCGGCTGAATCGCCATCGCGCTGCGGAATCTGGCTTCGGCTTCCGCGTACCGCTTGGCTCCATAACAAAGGTTGCCGAGATGGACGAGGGTTTCGAGATCGCGCGGATCAAGCCGCAGCGCACCTTCGAGCGATTCTACGGCACCGGCGGAATCGCCCGAGCGCTCCAGCGCGTAACCCAGCAGATAGCGCGGCCGACTCTGCGAGGGCAGAAGATCCACGGCCCTGCGCAACGGAGTGACTGCCGCGGAAGGATCTTTTTCCATCAGCAAAATGCCCAGATTGAGGAAGGCCTCGGACATTTTGGGGTCGAGGGCAGTGGCGCGCTCGTATTCCGCGCGAGCCTCGCCGGAGCGCTTGAGAGCTGTGTAGGCATAGCCGAGCTGGAAGTGCGCATAAGCAATATCGGGTTTTTCCGCGAGAAACTTCTGAAGCGGAGCAACGGCAGCTTCGAATTGATTATTGTCGATGTCCCGCTGCGCTTCATCGAGGAGATCGTTGAGCGGGTTGGAGAGTTTTTGAGTTTTGGATGGAGGAGAGGGCGAGGAGGGAGATTGAGGATTCGCGGTAGAAGCGTTGCCGAGATGGGGCGCAATGTATTGCGCCCCTACAAAGACGAAGCCGGACGGCAAAGTCGTGCGAGCGAGCAGGGGCGCAGCATTCCCTCGCATGTGCTCGGGATAAACCTGCGCCCCTGCGAAAAAGACGCCGCACAACGCGGTGCGCGCTACGATTGCGGTGAGAATCCCAAAACGCGGATGCGTCATGATTCAGCCGAAGGAGTATGCGCTCCGTTGGAGATTGTAGCCGAAGGCGCGCTCCGTTGGAGATTGTAGCCGAAGGCCCTGAAGACTTGGATGCGCCATTCGGAGGACGCTTTGCCTGGCCATTGGCGTTCAAAACGCGAGCGAGATAACGGCCGGTGTGCGATTGCGGGTTGCGCGCAACCTGCTCTGGGGTTCCCGTGGCAATGATTTTTCCGCCCTTATCGCCGCCTTCCGGACCAAGGTCGATAACCCAGTCCGCCGACTTGATGACGTCGAGATTGTGCTCGATGACCAGCAGCGAAGCTCCGGAATCGAGCAGCTTGCGGAAGGCAGAAAGAAGCTTGGCGATGTCGTCAAAATGGAGGCCGGTGGTGGGCTCATCGAGGATGTAAAAGATGCCCTCGTTTTCGGCGCGCGAGAGATGCGCGGCAAGTTTGAGGCGCTGGGCTTCGCCGCCGGAAAGCGTGGTGGCGGATTGGCCGAGGCGGAGATAGCCGAGCCCGATTTCATTCAGGATGCGCAGCTTCGAAACCACTTTGGGAATATTTACAAAAAACGCTAGCGCTTCGCGCACCGTGAGTTGCAGAACGTCGTGTATATTTTTTTCACGGTAACGCACTTCGAGAACGCTGCTCTTGAAGCGCGTCCCGCGGCACTCCTCGCAAATCAGCTCGACGTCGGCGATAAATTGCATTTCAACGGTGACAGTGCCGTCGCCCTGGCACGTTTCGCAGCGGCCGCCGGGGACGTTGAAGGAAAAATGCCCGGCGGAGTAGCCGCGGCGTTTTGCGTCCGGAGTGCCGGCGAAAACCTCGCGGATGGCGTCAAAAGCTTTGAGGTAGGTAGCGGGATTGGACCGAGGCGTCCGGCCGATAGCCGATTGATCCACGATGACGACTTCTCGAACGCCAGCGTCGCCTTCAAGACCCTCGCAGAACTCTTTGACGCTGCCGCCGTTGCGCTTGGCGGCGAGCGCACGATAAAGAACGTCGTGGACCAGCGTGGATTTCCCCGAGCCGCTCACTCCCGTCACCACCGTAAAAGTCCCGAGCGGGATCGTCAGGTCAACATTCTGCAAATTATGAAGATTCGCGCCAAATAGGCGCAGAAAATTGCCGGTCCGCTTGTGGCGGTTGTTGGGCACGGGGATTCGCAATTCGCCGCTGAGGTAGCGGCCGGTAAGCGATTTGTGCTCCTCGAGCATCGCCGCGTAATTGCCGGAGAAAAGCAGCTTGCCGCCAAGCTCTCCCGCACCGGGCCCGAGGTCGATGACGTGGTCCGCGGCTTGAATAGTGTCGGGATCGTGCTCGACGACGAGAACCGTGTTGCCCAGGTCCCGGAGCGATTTGAGAATGTCGATGAGCCGCTGCGTGTCGCGCGGATGCAATCCGATGGAAGGCTCGTCGAGCACATAGAGCGCGCCAACCAGATGCGAGCCGAGAGACGTCGCGAGCTGGATGCGCTGCGATTCCCCGCCGGAAAGCGTGGAGGTGAGGCGATCGAGAGTGAGGTAGTCAAGACCAACTTCGTCGAGAAACTGCAGCCGGGTGCGAATCTCCTCGAGTATTCTCTCGGCGACTTTTGCCTGGGATTCGCTAAGGGCCAGATTGGCGAAAAACACGCGAGCTTCCTTCACCGTGAGCTTGCAGACTTCGGTGATCGAGCGGCCGGCCACGCGCACCGCTCGAGCCTCCGCGCGCAGACGGGTGCCGCCGCATTCGGAACAAGTGGCATACCCACGGTAACGGCTGAGAAAAACGCGGACATGCAGCTTGTATTTTTTGCGCTCCAGCCATTTGAAAAACCCATTCACGCCTTCGAAATCATTTTCCGGATCGCCCTCGAGGACCAGCCGCCGCTGTTCCGGCGCCAGGTTACGCCATGCGACGTTCGTCGGAATCCCGCGACCGCGGGCCCATTTTTTCGCGTCCTGAAGCAGCGAGCGGTAACGGGGCTTGGTCCAGGGCTCGATTGCGCCTTCATCAAGAGACTTGCTCGCGTCGGGCACCACAAGGTTCAGATCGAAATCGATGGTGTTTCCAAAGCCCTGGCAGCGCGGGCATGCGCCGTACGGGTTGTTGAAGGAAAAAAGGCGCGGTTCCGGCTCCTGATAAAGCGTGCCGTCGTTTTTGCATTCGAAGCGCTCATTGAAAACGAGCCGCTCGGAGGGGCTGGCGGCGCTATCGGGCAAAAACTCGAGAATGGCTTCTCCCATGCCTTCGCGGTAACAGATCTCGATGGAATCGGTGAGCCGCGAGCGCGATTCCGGATTCACTGCCAGGCGGTCGACAAGCACGTAAACAGGCTTCGCAAAGTCGATGTCGAGAAGGGATTCCGGAGAGGAAAACTCGTGTACGCGGCCGTCCTGATAAAGCCGGTTGAAGCCGCGCTTTTGAATTTCCGCAAGGGATTGCCGCAGGGCTTCCTGCGGGGGTGCGGCTGTCTTTTTCCTGGGTGCGCGCCGCTGGCCGGTTCCACTGTCTGCGTGGCTGATGCGCAGCGGATACATCACGTAGAAGCGCCGCCCGGGCGCCAGCGAGAGGACGCGCGTGGCGATTTCGTCGGGACTGTCGCGCCGGACTTCCGCACCGCACTTGTAGCAAAGAGTCTGGCCGCAGCGCGCAAAGAGCAGGCGCAGGTAATCGTAGATTTCGGTCGACGTGGCCACCGTCGAGCGTGGATTCCGCGTCGAGTTTTTTTGGCGAATTGCCACCGCCGGGGCAATGCCCGAGATTTCGTCCACGTCGGGCTTTTCCATGCGCTCGAGGAACTGTCGCGCGTAGGCCGAAAGGGATTCGACGTAGCGGCGCTGCCCTTCCGCATAAATGGTGTCGAAAGCCAGCGAGGACTTGCCCGAGCCGCTGACTCCGGTGACAACGGTGATGGCGTTGTGAGGAATTTCGACGGTTACGTTCCGCAGGTTGTGAACGCGGGCGCCACGGACACGGATCACTTCTTGTTCAGTGGTTTTGGGTGTGAGTTCGCTGGTAGCCAAAGGGAAGCCCAGACAGCGCGGTCCGCGAGCGCTGTCTAAACTTTACAGTATACGACTCCCGCAAAATCGGAGCAAACGCGGAGGTTCCGTGGAGGTTACGGCTCTTGCGTCAGGCTGATGCGGCCGATGCCGCCTTCGACCTTCAAATGGATCGTGACCGACGATTTTCCGTAGGCCTCGTTGGTGTACTCGTCGCCATCGTGCTTCAATCCGTGGGTATCGATGGTGCCGATTCCCCCGGAGGCATTCACTATGACGCCGACGTTTTTCGGCAAACGGATATTTGCTTCGCCGACGCCGCCTTCGATGTCCGCCCGAAGATCGGCTTTGCGGTCGCCTGTCAAATCCACATCCGCTTGGCCGGCGCCCAAGTTCATTTCCAGGCGGGTCAGCGAGACGTCGCGAAGCCGCAGATTACCGCGCCCGGCGCCCATGTTGACCTTGAGCTCCATGGGGACGTCACTCGCAAAATGGAGACTCCAGTGATTGTCGGAGGTCGTCGAAAAATGAGCGTCGGAATCCGTTTGAGATATCTCGAGCCGGCCCGTCGTTCCGGAGACGCGGTAATCCACTTGCGGTGAGCCGGAGGAAGCGCGGTAATCGAAGTCAGCGTCCAGGAGATGGCTGGCGCCGCCGCTCAAGGTCAATTCGCCCGCGCCCATGTCGATAGACGCGGCAACGGACTTGGCTCCCTGGCTATCGACAGTCCGCGACTGATGCTGCATGGCAAAAACCGTTCCATGCCGGCGCGAGAAGGCCCGCCCGTGCCACAGAAGGAGGAGCAGGACAAGGATGAAAGCCATCACGCCGATGGTTGGACCGGCCGGAAATCTCTCTGGCGCGCCCGGATTCTGCCGCCGCCTCATGGAATCCCACATTTTTCCGAGCCCCACAAAGATCAGAATCAGCGGCCAATAGGTCCACAGAACCGGCCAGGGATCAAACGACGGCCGCCAGTTGGCATACAGAAACAGCCCTCCGATGGTGATGAGAAGCAGGGGGAAAACTACTGAATTTCGCCTCGGTCGGCCGTCCTGTGCCATGACACACCTCGCTGCCTATTATTACGCGCCCACAAGCAAGAAAGTTCAGCGATGCAAGAGGAAACGTTTGACTGAGGTAAGGATAGTGCACGGCTCGGCGGCGGTCAATCGCCCAGCCGAATGAAGGGTACGACCGCGTTGTGCTAGAGTTTCGTCTGGCGAAGTAAACTGGGCCGATTATGCCGGCATTCGAACGAGTCATCTGGATTGTGCTGGACAGCGTAGGGATTGGCGAATTGCCCGACGCGGCGGATTATGGTGACGCCGGGCGCACCACGCTGGGTCACATTGCGGAATCGCGGCCGCTCGCGCTTCCAAATCTTGTTCGTCTCGGCTTGGCGAATATTTCGCCGCTGAAGCATCTCCAGGCTGCCGCACTACCGATTGGCGCATACGGAAAAGGCGCAACGCATTCGCCCGGGAAAGATACCACCGCGGGCCATTGGGAAATGGCCGGCGTTTGGCTCGATCAGGCCTTTCCAGTGTATCCAAATGGATTCCCGAGAGAACTGATCGCGGAGTTCGAGCGGCGCATTGGCCGCGGCACCATTGGAAATAAACCCGCCTCTGGCACGGAAATCATCAAAGAGCTCGGCGAAGAGCATGTGCGCACCGGGAAGCCAATTGTCTATACCTCGGGCGATAGCGTGTTTCAAATTGCGGCGCACGAGGATGTCATCCCCATCGCCGAGCTGTACCGCATGTGCGAGATCGCGCGGGAGCTGCTCGATGGCCCCCATCGTGTGGGGCGAGTGATTGCGCGGCCCTTCACGGGTACGGCCGGACACTTCGCACGCACCACGCGCCGGCATGATTACGCCGTGGACCCGCCCAAGCCCATGTTGCTGGACGTTCTGGCCGAGCGCGGCATTCCTGTTTTCGGCATCGGCAAAATTCACGACATCTACAATGGCCGAGGCGTGGGGAATTACGTCACAACGAAGAACAACGCCGACGGAATGGACAAACTCACGGCGTCACTCCGCGAGCGCAAAAACGGCCTGATTTTCTGCAACCTCGTCGATTTCGATATGCTCTACGGTCACCGGAAAGATGTGGAAGGCTTCGCGAAATCGCTGGAAGAATTCGACCGCCTGCTGGCTGAATTCCTGCCGTTGCTGGAGAATTCCGACCTGCTGATGATCACCGCCGACCACGGCTGCGACCCGGATCCGCGCTGGGCCACCACGGATCATTCGCGCGAATATGTGCCCATCCTAGCGTATTCGCCGGTAAGCGGCGCGGCGGTCACTCTCGGAGTGCGCGAGACACTTGCGGACATGGGCCAAACCGTCGCGGAGAATTTCGGCGGAAAGATCCTACGCGGTAAAAGTTTTCTGAAGGAAATCAGCGGCCGCTCAGTCCAATCTGCGCGGTAGCTTGAATGTTCGCCGTGTCCTGACGTTGATGGGCCGCTTGCTGGCCGCAGTGGCTAGTACCGTTCCAACTATTTAGGCGGAACGGAGGATCTAGATCTCGCTTGAAAGCGTGGAGGCAGTCGTTCCAAGAGGATTCGTTCCAATAAGTTGGAACCGCACTAGTTGCCGGCCGCGGCGGAAGAAGATCCACTTGGCGCGTAGTAGCCGTTACGGGTCCGCGGCGTGAGTTTGCCGTGCCCCCGCGGCGGTATCACCTGCACGGTCACCTGGCGGAAGGTGCCGTCCTTCCTTTCGTTGGTCGGATAGTACGCCAGGATGTACTGGTTGCGGATATCGTGCGCCACCTGCTGGCAGATGTTGTGGACGTCATCGACGTTTTCAGGGAAATACGACAGCCCGCCCGAGGCCAGCGCAATCTGTTCCAGCGCCCGCTTCGCCTTTTTCGCGTTTTTCTTGCTCTCCTCGCTTAGCAAGCCGATGGTGTAGACCACGGTATCCGTTTTCTGGATTTCCCTGATGGCCTTCTCGAGAGAATTGTGGCTGGTGTTGTCCTCGCCGTCCGTCACCACCAGGAGCACTCTCTTATCCTTCGACGCCTTCTTGAGATGGTCGAGCGAGCCGATAATCGCGTCATAAAGCGCCGTACTGCCACGCGAATCGATGCGCTCGAGGGCCTCTTTCAGCTCCGGAATGCTATTGGTGAAGTCTTTGTCGAGGTCCAGGTAAAAATCGTCGTTGAAGTTAACGACAAAGGCTTCGTCGTTTTTGTTGCTGGCTTCAACCAGGGTGATCGCCGCCTCGTTCACCCGAGGCCGTTTGTCGCGCATGCTGCCGCTGTTGTCGATCACCAGGCCCATGCTGACGGGAACGTCTTCGCGTTTGAAGATCGCGAGCTTCTGCTCGATCTTGTCTTCGAAGACGCGGAAGTTTTCCTGTTTCAAACCATCGGCAAACTTGCCGCGGTCGTCAAGCACGGTAGTATGCAGGACGACGAGGTTTACGTCGACCTTGATGCTGGAGCCCTGCTTTCCCGCGCTGGAGTCCTGCCCCGGAGGCAAAGGCTGCTTATTGGGGATGGGAATCTGCGCGAATGCCGGAGTCCCGGACAGCGCCAATCCACAGACAAGAAACGTGAGAATGAGCAGACCGGTCCAGCCTGCTCGGGCAGGTGATTCAGTGGCTGGGTGCGTAGTAGCCTGTCTTCGCGTAAACGTTGAGTGGTGGCAGCCCTTTAGGGGCGCGCAGCTTGATCTTGATTTTGCGCCACCGCGCATCGTGGGCTCTGTTGCTTGGCTTGTATCCCAAAACATATTGATTTCGCAGCTCCATGCCGATTTTTGAGGCGATATCCGGCAGCTCATCCAGCTTTTCAACGGCGAAAACGCGGCCGCCGGTCATCTCCGTTATTTCCGAAAGCAGTGACGGCCCGTTCAGCTCTTCGGGCGTCCGATTGCGATAGCCAAGCGGGTCAAAGATGCCAATGGCATAGAGCTGGGTGTCTGCCTCTCTCACCAGCCGCTTGATATCGCTTTCGTTGTACCGACTATGATTATCTCCTCCGTCGGATAGGATGAGCAAGGAACGTTTGGCGTTGTGTGCACCCCTCATCTGGCTGAGCCCCAGGTAGATGGCGTCCAAAAGAGCCGTGCGCCCCTTCGCGGACGTAAGCATCATGCGGCTCTGCAAGTCTTCCACGCTGTTCGTAAAGGCGCTGGTCAGTTCGGCGCGCTCGTTGAAGCTGACCATGAAGAACTCGTCCGCGGGATTGGCGGTCTTGAAAAACTGCACCGCCGCTTCGCGCGCTTTGCCGACCTTATTGGCCATGCTGCCGCTGAAATCGAAGATCACGCCGATCGAGATGGGCACATCCTCGGAAGAAAACGTCACAACTTCCTGTTCGACGTTATCTTCGAAAACGCGGAAATTGTCGGATTCCAATCCGGTGACGAGGCGATTGTAAGGATCCGTCACGGTCACGTTGACCAGCGCAAGATCCACGTCCATGTGCAGCAGATTCCCCGGTTTGAGGGGGAGGCCCGGAGTGTCTTTCTTTACGTCGTTCTTGCTTTTACCTTCATCTTGCGGGTTGGCAAACATGGTGGCCGGTGGCACGGCCAGACAAGCAAATATCAGGAAAATTAAGGATGAGATTAGAACGCGAAACTGAGGCACATCGCGTTTCACGGCACCCCCGTCGCCCCGGTGACCCTGGGCGGCCGCGCGGTTGGGACTAAACGTGATTCTACCACTCGCGTTGCCGAACACAAGCGTATTTGCGCGCGTGTCCAAATGGCCAAGGCTTGCCGGGACCGTTCGAATGCGCTGCGTATGATAGCATCGCCGCACGGGAATGCGCCCTCTTTGGAATGACCGCCCGGAGCGGAGGAATATTCCCTTTCTATGGAGCACTCCAAGACATGAGTCCGCCCACGGTCATAGTCGTCATTCCTGCACGCTACGGGTCGACCCGTCTGCCGGGTAAACCACTTCTTTCCCTCGCAGGTAAACCCATGATCCAGCGGGTCTACGAGCGCGCAAAAATGGCCAGGCGCGTGGGCCGCGTTATTGTCGCCACCGATGATGAACGTATTGTCAAAGCCGTAGAAACATTCGGTGGAGAAGCGCGCATAACGCGCCCCGATCATCGCACTGGCACCGAGCGCGTGGCCGAAGTGGCTGCTCACATCGAGGGCGATGTCTTCGTGAATGTGCAGGGAGATGAACCCTTGCTGGATCCCGTGGCTGTGGACACGGCAATGGATGCCCTGCTCGAAGATCCACCCGCGGCAATCGCGACCGTCGCAACTCCCATAAAAATTCCCGCCGACATCATGGACCCCAACGTGGTGAAGGTGATTCTCGATTTCGATGACAACGCGCTGTACTTCTCTCGCGCGCCCATTCCTTGGGTTCGCGACACCGCCAACAAGAGCCGTGCCCGCCACTTGAAGCACCTAGGCCTGTACGTTTTCCAGCGCGACGCGCTACTCGAATACCCCACGCTGCCTCAGGGCGAGCTCGAACGCATCGAGCAGCTCGAACAATTGCGCTGGCTCGAAAACGGCTGGAAGATTCGCGTCGCCGAGGTCGCTCACGACGCCGTCAGCGTGGATGTCCCGGAAGACGTCGCCCGCGTCGAAAAACTTCTCCAAAAATAAAACCGCCCGGCAACTTCGGCCGGGCGGCATTGCTTGGAGTCTTTTTGTTCAAAGTGATTATTGTTGTGGAGTCATGACACCGGTTATGACACGAACATTCTGCTGCGTTCCCATCAGCAAGATGGTGTTATTGTTTGCCACGTAAGCAAAGAATGTCAATTTGCTCGACGGATTCGTTTGCAAGTTCACCGTGAAACTGTTGTGTCCGGTGGGGTCTGCGCTGAGGGCCAGCGTTCCGTTTATTGGCAGGTTGAAAAACTGCTTGAACGACGCGAATTCATTCAAGTCGACAGTACCGGTAAAGCTTCCACTGGCCAGATTGAGCTGGCCAACGAAGTCCTCTTCGTCGGTGGTCTTGTCCGTGCTGTCGATTCCACTCCAATTGAATGCGTAGTTCCCCGCCAAGGAAGTGTTGGTGATCGAGCCCGTCGACTGCCCCGAGAGGGACCCGTCGGCGATAACGTTGGGGCTCTGGTCCTGGAGAAAACCCTGCGTCGGTGAAGTCAGATAGAAAACAAAGGTAAACGTACCGGCGCTTCCCGCAGTGAAGGTGATCGTTCCCCGGCCGCTTCCCGCGGGATCGATCGTGTAGGTCCCCGTGCTTGCGCTCTGAGAGGTGACGCTGCCGGCGTTGTTGTCATCCTCGAGAATCGCCGATAGGTTACCACCCGTCGCGGTGAACCGGCCGCCTCGAGTAATCGGACCCGAACCTCCGATGCCTCCCATCACGAACACGAACCCTCCGTTGAATTGACTCGGATTGACGAGAACGTTCGTCTGCGCGACGGCGCTTCCGAGGAGCGCCCCTCCGGTGGTCGTTTCCATGAAATTCACTCGCGTGCGATCCACGATGTAAAAGACGTATGTGACGCCGCCGAAAGTCGCGACGCCGCGGCCAAAATTAGCCATGTCGCTTGGGAATAAGGGATCTTGGGCATAAGTTCCGGTGATGGCGGCATTGACGGGCGCCGCGAGAGATGCATCATTGTCATCTTCCTGGCCCGAGGTGATCACGCCATTGCTGTTCGTAGCGAACTGGCCCACGATCGATTCGAAGGCCCCGCTCGGGTTCAGCCCGGAAAAATCAAACGCGTAGGCCCCAGAGATTCCCGAGAGTGTGAAGGCCGAAGTATCCTGCTTCCTGAAATTGCCGCTGGTGGTAGACAGTCCGTCCGGCGGCATCTGCACCATAAAACCGTTATTCATGGAAGCGAGTGTGATGCTGAACGCCAAAGTCCCGGTGCTGTTCGTCAGCTTCAGCGTGCCGCGGCCATCGGGATCAATCGCGTAAGTTCCGCTAGTGAATAGAAAGTTGGAGGTTCCATTCGCAAGGTTGACGTCTTCGACTCCACTTGTGATGTTTCCGTTGCCGTCGGCGATAAAGGAGCCCACTCTTGCGAAGAAGCTAGACGTTAGCCCTCCGCTAGTCGCGACCTCGGAGCCGCTCATCGAAAATGCATACTGCCCTTTCAAGCTCGCGTTCG
>WNFE01002162.1_pt1 | contig 18639 bp, 9 predicted proteins | sample 5400451 | NCBI WGS metagenome assembly WNFE01 (sample SAMN13153344, study PRJNA577476) | soil metagenome | isolation source: 200 cm saprolite under Douglas fir tree site 2 hole 2 | place: USA:California | collected 2015-04-18
CAAACGGGAGGTAGTGATCGCGTTGAGCCGCTGCGCCAGTGGGAGTTTCTCAAGTACCTTGTTCTCAATGGCAAGTTGGGCAGGTGAAAGGATCTTATTCCGACCGGAAACGTGCCTTGAAATGGGTCTTGCCTGGCACTTATCCGTCCTGGCAACGAGGCTGCGCCTCTAGCGCTGCGCGCTCAGCCAGGACGAAAGGAGCAACGCGACTGCGTCGGTTCTTACCCGTCTCGGCAACGCTGCTGCGCACTCATCCGGTCGGATCAGTAGTAATGTGAGTTGAAATCCCTTTAGGAGTATATTGGGGCCTCAATGCCGCGCTGTTACACGTGGTTTTTCAGGAGCTCGTTGGCGAGGCTTTGGGCGTGCTGCAACACCGGGCGAATCTGTGGCCCTGCCAGAAACCTCGAACACAGCGCCTCATCCTTGATGCCTTCCGCCAACCCCTGGATAATCGCCGCCGCCTCCCCAAAAGCGGTACGAGCTTGCACATGCTTGCCAGCTGCTTCATATTCCCTTCCCAGCGCCGCCTGGATCTGCCAGCATTCTGCCGGCAACCCGAGATCTCCTGCTATCTGGGCGGCCTCGCGCAAGTGGCTGATGGCCTGCTCGCTCTGCCCATTCCACGCAACGAGGGTCGCCAACGACCGCAGGTAGGGAAGACGGAAGCGTCGATTGGGTCCTAAGCGTTCTCCGAGGCGTTGCACTTCCTCTCGCGCCTGGCGCTCATCCCCAGCATGCAGCAAGGCCTCCGTTTCATACTGATGGTAGAAATCCAGCGTGATCAATGCCGCATCATGGCTCTTGCGTATGATGATGACCTGCAGGGCATAGCGCTGGGCTTGTTCCCACTGCCCGGCCAGAGCATGGTGCATGCACAGCTGCGAGAGGCCGGGCATGCGAAATGGTCCAAGGCCTAACGTCTCTGCCACGGCTTCTGCCTCCTCGAGGGCCGCCTGGGCCTCTTCCCACTGCTGCAAGGCGTGATAAATACTCCCCAGAGCAGTGAGAAAGCCCTGTAAGGCTATAGCTGGAAGGGTCCGCGCAAGCTCAAGGGTTTGTTGCATGAGCACAAGCGCCTCTTCATAGGCCCCTGTATCCTGCAGCGCATACGCGAGGTAGAGTGTATTCATGACTTGTAGCCAGTTGTTCTTGCTCTCTTTGGAGAGCGCGAGCGCCCTGCGACCACTGTGAAGGCTGTGCTGCACCTGCCCACTGTGCATTTGCGCGAGAGCCAGCAATCCCCAGCAAAAGGCTTCTGCTGCGCAATGCGTCAAGAGTTGGGCGGGCGGAGAACCAATAATAGAGGAGGGAAGCGACAGCTCCCGCGCAATGGCCGGCTCGTTGCCCAGGGCAGCATACAGCGCCAGGGATGCTTCCAGAGCGTGCATGGCTTCCCCAAAGTCTCCCCCAAGCAGATGGACCGCTCCAAGCAAGGAGAGGCTTCTGGCTTCCAGTTCCCTGTCGTGTATGCCGCGTGCCAGGGAGAGCGCATGCTCTCCATGTGGTAAGGCGCGCTTTGGATCCCCCCACACTGCGGCCATGATCTGGGCCAGGTTCCATTCCGTTTCCGCCAGCACCCGCTGATCGTGACTGGTGACGGCTATCTGCCATGCTTGCTCCAGCAGCGCGCGCGCCCTGGGCTTGTCGAAGGACTGTTGGACCGCCAGGATCGCCAGGCGGTTGAGGGCCATGCTGACCAGCGTGGGCAGCCGGTGCTGCTGCGCATAGGCGACCAGCTCTTCATAAGCCTCCTGGGCCTTTCCCCAGGCGTGCTGGAGGGCATAGGCCCGCCAGAGGCAGACGTAGAGGTGGTCGGGCTGCGGAAAGCTGACTGGATCCACCGTCGCCGGCTCCGCGAGCTCTTGATCGGTAATGGATAGCAGGCTCCTCTCATGGAAAAGCTCCTGCACGGTCTGCTGCACGTGCTCATGGAAGAGGGCGCGCGCCTGTTCGTAGTGCATGATGGCATCTTCGATGGCAAAGACGGCCATGGCCTCATCCTCGGCCTGCACATTGTAGCGATAGGCTGCCTCGGCCTCTCCGGCTCCCAGTGCGTGATACGCCAGCTCGGAGGCCCTGGCACCCTCGCTCTGTAGCAATGCCAGAACGCGCTGGTGCAAGACCTGCCGCCGCGCCTCGCCCAGTTCGGTGTAGACCACTTCGCGGATCAGCTCATGTGCGAAGTAATAGCTGGCCGGGCGACCTGCTCTTGCTTCCTCTTCGCGCAGGATGCCACTGCTAACGGCCTCCTCCAGGGCCTCGATGCCTGCCTGCACATCCATCTCGGCCACCTTCCACAGGCGCTGGGCGCTCGCCCGGTTCCCCAGCACGGCGCTGGCCATCACCAGCTGGCGCGCAGCCGACGACAGCGGCACCAGGCGCGCCAGGATCATCGCGCGCACCGAGGGTGTCAACAGCAGTTCGCGCCAGGACTGCTCCTGCGCGACGATTGTGGCCATCTCCTCCGTCGGCTCCAGCCGCCAGGTGCCATCGGGAGCCAGCTGTGGCACCAGCCACTGCCGCTCGCATAGCAGCTTGAGCGTCTCCAACAGGTAAAACGGCTGCCCCCCAGTCTGCGCAAAAAGGAAGCCTCCCAACGCCACCAGTGGCGTTGCCCTCTCCTGCTCAGGAGGGGCAGCAGCCCCGGATGGCCGCTCTGTGACCTGCTCCTCTTGCTCTCCCCCATTCTTGCTGTCTTGCCCAGCCTCTCTGACGATGGCCTGCACGAGCTGGAGGGTCTCCGCCTGGCTCAGCGGGTGCAACGGCACCTGGCTGACCGGTAGGTCTCGCCTCAGGTCGGAGAGCTCGGCAGCCAACTGCGACCTCGGCTCCAGCTCTTCACTGCGCAAGGTACCCAGCAGCAGCACCCGGCTGCTATGCTCCTTCCAATACCGAGCCAGGTAGCGCACCAGGTCGAGGGAGGAGCCATCCACCCAGTGCAGGTCATCCAGGAGCAGCAGAAGTGGCGCCCGCCGGGCCAGGGCATCCACCAGGCGCGCCACCGCTTCAAACAGGCGCACCTTGGCTGCCTGCTCATCCTGGGTGGGAGCGAGCAGATCGGGGTAGCGCACCCGCAGTTCGGGCAGCAGCCGCGCCAGTTCGGCCAGCCAGGGGTCCTCCAGCAGGTCCTCCGGGGCATTTTCCTCTTCCAGCCGCGTGCGCAGGGCCTCGACCAGTGGCTGATAGGGCAGCCGTCCCCCGGCCTCGAAGGCATGCCCGCTGAGCACCTCGGCCCCCTGCGCCCGTGCCCAGGACGCGAACTCGTTGACCAGCCGCGTTTTGCCGATGCCGGCCTCGCCGACCACCAGCACCGCCTGGGGCTGCCCCTGCCGTGCCTGCTGGTAGCGAGCGGCCAGGTGGCTGAAGGCCCCAACGCGTCCGACGAGAGGGACGACCAGCTCGCCGGGCGGCTCGTTCGCCGGACGCGTTGGGAGGGCGGGAACACTCCCGCGACGAGCAGCCACCAGGCCGCGGATGTGTTCAGCCAGGGCGACGGTCTCCACCGAGGGCTTGACCTGCAAGGCCTCGGCCAGGCGTGCCCGGCAGGTGGCGTAGACCTGCAAGGCGGCGCTCGCATCGCCCAGCGCCAGGTGCACGCGCATCAAGCGCCGGTAGACCTCCTCAGTGAGCCCATCCAGCGCCAGCCAGCGCAGCAGGGTGGCGCGGGCCTGCTCCAACTCCCCGGCAGCCTCCTGCCAGGAGGAGAGGCGATCGCAGAGCAACTGCAGGCGCATATGCCACTGCTGCTGCTGTTGCTCGTGCCACTCGTCAAAGGCGGTTTCCTCACGCAGCCAGAAGCCGTCGAGGAAAGGACCGCGCACCAGGGTGAGGGCCTGCTGGACCTGTGCAACCAGGGAGGCGCGCTGTGGCTCGGTCGGGGGCGTGGAGAGCCGCTGGGCCTGTGTGTAGGCCTGCTGCACTACCTCCAGGTCCAGCTCCAGCGGGGCCTGTGGGTCCAGGCCAAGCAGCTCTTGCTGGCTGAGCAGGTGGGTGTGCGGGACAGACGCGGTGTGAGGGTCGGCGAGCAGGCTGCGCAGCAGCGCAATAGCGTTGCGCAAGGCCGTGCGTGCATCGTGGGGCTCACTGTCAGGCCACAAGAACGCGGCGAGCTTGCTACGGGGATGCAGGCCTCCCTCCACCGCCAGGTAGAGCAGCAAAGCCTGCGCCTTGCGCAAGGAGAAGGTGAGGCGGTTTTCGTCGTGAAAGACTTCTGGTGGGCCGAGCACGGCCAGTCGTAACAGACCCATGGCATGTCCTCTTCCTCTAGGGTGCTCTTGACAAAAGATATGAAGTACTCACAAGTAGAGGGGTGTAGTCGCGTTCTCAGCGAACAAGTAAGGATCTTATTCCGACCGGAAACGCACTGCGCACTCATCCGGTCGGATCAGTAGTGCAGAAAAGGCACCGTTTTTCACCGGTGTTGCTCCTCATCCTTCAAATATCATCTCCCTTATTGGTAACTCCCCTTTTGTTCATGAAGCAGAGCTTGAGCGATCTCTATGTGAACATGCCTTTGCTGCGATAGCTCATGTCACATGCCCGCGAGCACAGGGATCTTAGCGTTGCCCATGCAACAGAGCCTTCCTGGATGTTCCAGAGCTCTTCCAAGAGCGGGGTATCAGCCGCCGGGCGAACCAGGAGAGGTTCCCAATCAGATTGATGCAGAGTGAAGTGCATCTGCTAAGGTGGGGCCCTCCTGGCTCATGCCACGATTGGCGGCACTTTATCTTCTCCGGTGCTAGTATAAGGGGGGAGCGTCATGAAAGCGCCATGAGCATCGTCATGAATGGGAGGGGCATCCGCACCAGGCGGCCACCACAGGCTGTTTCACGAGGAAGGCCATAATTGTGTTGACCTGGGCGGACAGAGAGCAGTATGATCCCAACTTCGACATGACGCTTTTATGACGCTTTTATGACGCTTCCTCCTCATACTAGCAGTAGGGAGGACGAGGTGCAGCCGGTGGTGGAAGGAGCCGTAATTGAGAAAGGATACCATCAATGTCTACCCGGATGATAGCTCTTGCGCCGCTGCAAGGAAGAGGGGCCCAGCGCCTCATCATTGCCTCGCATCGCGGTCCCGTTGAATATGAGTTGAGCCAGGAGCAGACGCTCAGGCCGCAGCGTGGGGTCGGCGGCGTAGTGACTGCACTGCTCGCTGCAGACAGCCACAGGGAGACGACCTGGGTCGCGCTGGCCATGACGAAGGGGGACCGCCTGGCAGTTCAGCATGCACGACAGGATGGTGGCCCGCTGCCATCTCCCCTGCCGGGCCAGTCAATGCACCTGCACTATGTCGCCATTCCTGCGGCAGCATACCGTAAGTACTCTGAGCAGATCAGTAATCACCTGCTCTGGTTCTTCCACCACTACCTGCCTGTACCCAGATGGGATGCTGCAGGCCGGCTGCAGGAGGCCTGGACCAATGGGTATGTTGTGGCCAACAGAGCGATCGCGGATGCTGTCTGCCAGGAGATTGATCGCGAGGCAACAGCGCCCATCGTGATGCTGCACGACTACCAGCTCTACCTGGCAGCGGACATCATTCGCCAGCGGCGCCCGACCGTCGTCATGCAGCAGTTTATTCACATTCCCTGGCCTGAGGTGCGCTACTGGCTCTTCTTGCCAAGCACCATCGTACAGGCCATCTATCGTGGGCTAATGGGCAACGACATCGTCGGGTTCCAGACCGAGCGCGATGCACGGAACTTCCTGGAGGGAGCAGGTACCCTGCTCGAGGGGGCCGTGGTTGACTTCGAAGCGGGAGCGGTCTGTTGGAGGGGTCGACGTACCCAGGTGCGAGCCTATCCCATTTCGATCTCGATCACAGAGGAGCGTCGCACGGTCAGGAGCGCTGACGGCAAGAGAGCGGCGGAGCAGATCCGCCCGTTGTTGGGAAAGTACACCATCATGCGTGTTGACCGTATCGACCCGGCGAAAAACATCATCCGAGGATTCCAGGCCTATGGGCTCATGCTCGAAGCGCATCCTGAACTGCACAGGGAGGTCACCTTTCTGGCGTTCCTCGTGCCGTCGCGGAAAACTGTACCCCTCTACCGGCGTTACGGGGCCAAGGTGCTTGACGTGATTGAGCAGATCAATAGGAAGTTTGGCAAGGGCGAGTGGACGCCCATCCAGGCGTTCTGTGGCAATGATCGTACGCGGGCGCTCGCGGCGATGCAGTGGTATGATGTGCTGCTCGTCAATCCGCTGATGGATGGGATGAACCTGGTGGCAAAAGAGGGTCCCGTCGTCAACCAGCGCAATGGCGTCCTGGTGCTCTCGCGCAACGCCGGGGTGTACCAGGAACTGGCGAGGGGAGCGATTGCGATCTCCCCGCTGGATCTCATCGAGACGGCGGACGGGTTGTACAGAGGGCTGACCATGTCGCCAGAGGAGCGAGAGCAAAAAGCGACGCTGGTGCGGCTGGCGGTGGAGAACAACGATCTGAACGCCTGGTTCACGCGCCAGCTAAGCGATCTAGACGCGCTGGTTGAACGTGGGCACGCCGCTCCTCTTCCCCTGAAAAAGCCCACGGCCATTGGAAGCGCTGAAAAGGTAGCCGCTCGCGTCAGTTGATAGTTCAGCGTCCAGGCATGCCTGATCGCCTGGACGCTGAAAGAAAAGCTAACGGCGATGCTCAACCGCCTGATCGCCCTGCTCTCGTCGTTGCAGCCTTGTACCAAGCGCTATGCCCAGTCTTCCCACAAGGCTTTGTAAGGATCTTATTCCGACCGGAAACGTGCCTTGAAATGGGTCTTGCTTGTAACGGTCCCCCGGACCGTTCTTGACGACGCTACGAACCTTGCAATGGGTCCTGGCAACGACGCTGGCGCGTCTACGGACTGCGTCCGTCAGGCAAGACCACAGGAAGTACTGCGTGCTAGTGCTGCGCACTCATCCGGTCGGATCAGTAGTTTCGAGCGGATTTGTTACCATGCGCCGGGTGTATAGAGACGGCCGGCGGCACCTGGTCCTCTCTGGTGCTAGTATGGGGAGGGGGTGTCATGAAAGCGTCATGGGCATCGTCATGAATGGGACGTAACTCTATATAAGGACAATAGGGGCCGGGCTTTCTGTTGAAAGATGTTACAGCAGCTCATTGTGAAAGAAGAGGTGCACCTGTGCGAAATATCGCCAGCGGGGTTCATGGCCTAGATATGGCTGCCGCGCGTGTCATTCCCTCTTATGGCGATGTTCATTGCGCTTTCATGACGCTTGCCCTTCATACTAGCATCAGTGAGTTTATGTCCTGTAGGAACATGACGATGTGTATATTCTTCAGTGGGGAGGAGCTTACATCTTGAAACAGGAACGGGTTCAAACTTCTGTGGGAAAACCTCGCGAGGGCGTTGGCAGGAGAGAGGCCGCGCCCATCTAAAAATCCTCTCTCCTACGGCTGGAGTTTTCAGGCTTCATGGTGTTAGCTTGATGTGCAACACTTCAGTCACCTTTCTGCATATCCTTTCTCCCGGGCATAGCGAGAGGCTGCTGGTAGCCTTCTCACGTCCTTGAACTGCCATGAGCTGTTCACAGAAAAAGCTGTCCTTTCCTCGAAAATGTACAAAGTCGTGCACGATACTGCGTGAAAAGTATAAGGATCTTATTCCGACCGGAAACACACTGCGTGCTAGTGCTGCGCACTCATCCGGTCGGATCAGTAGTTTTGAAGTCGCTTTATAAGGAAATGGTCATGGTGTTTAGGATGAACAAGCTGGATGTAAAGTCCTGTGCATTCAGCAGTAAGGAGAAAGGATTTCAACAGGCCATGGGAGACACTATATTTCCAGAAGGCTCTCGAGTATGTGTGATCAGTTACAGTCCTTTCAGAGGACTTAGGGGGACGGTTCGACAGGTCCATACTATTTCTGCGGATTCTGAGGAGCCTTTTTGTTTCTACCTTATTACCCTTGAAAGGGCGCAAGTCGAAGAACCAATCTGGTTTGAATATGATGAGGTGGAGTTAGTGACTCCTTCCGTTTCTCGAAGAGGAACAGAGTAGCTTACGCGCACAGGGAGAAGCGGGTATGCAGCCGAATACCCACTTCTCCCGAATGAGTGCATCCCGCTTCTGCGGCCTCCGACACTTGCAGACGCAGTATTATACAGCCGAAGAGTATTCGGCCTTCAAGAATGTTTAGCTCATGGCAAGCATGCATAATGACATCATGATGTAGAGATGAGCGATGATGAGAACCTCACCTTGAGCCTGTGAGGCGCTTTAGAGTATTTTGCTCTGTGCCGCACGAACCAGCTTCCTGCGGCAGACAGGTAGCCTGATGTGGAGGGACTTCCCGTTCATGACGCTACTCAAGGCGTTTTCATGACGTTTTTATGACGCTTCCGCGTCATACTAGCACCAGAGAGGGCAAGGATCTTATTCCGACCGGAAACGTGCCTTGCAATGGGTCTTGCCAACGACGCTACGCGTCTACGGACTGCGTCCGTCAGGCAAGACCACAGGCAGTACTGCGTGCTAGTGCTGCGCACTCATCCGGTCGGAGCAGAAAAGGTATTTTTTACGAACGTAGCAATTCTTCGACGGACGGGCATCGACAGGTTGCACGTAGCTGGCACTAATCCGTCTCACCAACGCTGGTTCTTGCCCGTCTCGGCAACGCGACTGCGTCGCTACCGCTGCGCGGTCAGCCGAGACGAAAGGCACTGCGCAGCTACCCTGCGGGTCAGGTGAGACGCAAGGAGAAGGAGTGGGCGATGGAGAGATCAGTAATGCGGAGTGTGGCCTGGCATGCACGTATTGCGAGCTACGAACTGCGCGAACAGACCGAACAGGGAACTATCGCGACACCGGTGAACGACGAGAGCCGCACGTGGCATGGGTGGCTGGAGCGCGTGCCGTCCTTCGCGTTCCGCAGCAGGGATGGGCAGCACTTCACCGCGGTCAGGGAGCGCAAGGGGCGTGGGGGCGTTTACTGGACCGCCTATCGTAGTATCGGAGGCCTGCTCAAGAAGAAGTACCTGGGCGCGCCCACCAGGGTCACGCTCGCACAGCTGGAGCAGGTGGCGCTCGTCCTGACCGCAAGCAAGTCAGCAATCTCTTCTGACCATCCACCATCTCAGAAAGACCCGTCTACCAGAGTGGAGCGTGACCAGAACAAGATGCCGTGGCAGGCATCACTGGTAGCGACCAAGTTCTTCGTACCGACCTCCTCGCATGAGCTCATCTCCCGTCCGCGCCTGATGCGTCTGCTCGATGAGGGGATCGGACGCCCGCTCACCCTAGTCTCGGCCCCCGCAGGCTCTGGCAAGACCACCTTGCTCTCCGCCTGGATGCAAGCACATCAACCAGGCCATCCTCGTGTCGCCTGGGTGTCCCTGGATGAGGGAGACAATGACCTGGTGCGCTTCTGGACCTATGCGCTCACGGCCCTGGACCATGTGCAGCCAGGACTCTGTACGGAGCTTGTGAGCTACTTGCACGCGCGGCAGTCTCCTCCTATACAGTCAGTCCTTACGGCGCTTATCAATCGACTGGCCGAACGAACAGAGCAGGTGCTGCTGGTCCTGGACGACTATCACCTGGTGACGGAGCAGGCGATTCATCGCTCCCTGACATACCTGTTGGATCATCTGCCCTCGCAATTGCGGGTGATCCTCTCCACCCGCAGTGATCCTCCCTTGCCGCTTTCCTGGCTGCGAGCACGTGGCCAGGTCCTCGAAATGCGCGCCGACCAGTTATGCTGTACCCAGGAAGAGACGCGTGCGTTTCTGCACGAGGTGATGGGACTGACCCTTGCCGACCAGGAACTCGCAGGGGTGGAAGACCGCACTGAAGGCTGGTTCGCCGGCTTGCAACTGCTTGCGCTCTCTCTGCAAAGGCACACTGATCCTGGCAACCTGCTGGATGAGGTGAGTGGGAGTCAACGCTACATCCTCGATTATTTGACTGACGAGGTGCTCCGGAGGCAGGACGAGTCCGTGCAAACTTTTCTGCTGTACACTTCGATCGTGGAGCGGCTGACCGCCCCTCTCTGTGATGCCCTGATGGAACGGAGTGGGAGCCAGCAGATGCTGGAGCTGTTGGACCAGGCCAATGTATTTATCGTGCCTCTGGATATGCAGCGCTGCTGGTATCGCTACCATGTTTTGTTTGGCGAGGCGTTGCGCTATCGCCTGGAGCACACGCAGGGCGAGCTTGTGCCCGCCTTGCATCATCGAGCCTGCGCCTGGTATGCTGAGCACGGTCAGACCACCGAGGCAATCGCTCATGCCATCGCAGCCAGGGAGTGGCCGTGGGCGGCTGACTTGATCGAGCAGGTCTCTGCACTCACCTGGGGGAGCGGTGAACATGCGATGGTGAGACGCTGGCTTGAACAGCTCCCTGTCGAGGTGGTGCGCGCACGGCCTCGCCTGTGCCTGGCGTATGCCAGGACCCTGTTCATGGTGGCCCCGTACACGACGATCGAACGCTGGCTGCACGATGCAGAAACGGCCGTGTGGGTCACGGTACCGGCTGCGACCGACGGGGCCGCTGAACCTGGAGCACGTCCACCATCCGGACAACAGGAACGGGATAACTTGTTGGGAGAAATCGCTGCCTATCGGGCCATCATCACCGGCGACTATCTCGGTGAGGGGCACGTCACCCTGGGGTTCTGCCAGCAGGCCCTGGCTCATCTGTCAGCACAGGATCTCCTCGCCCGGGCACAGGTCGCCTATGCCCGGGCGCTGGCCTCTCATGCCTTTGGTGACATCGTAGCGGCCATCCAGAGCGCAAGGGAGGCAACGGCGCTCGCGCAAGCTGCAGGGAACACCTCCTCCGGCATTCTCTATCTGTGCAGAACGGCGTATTCCTTGCTCGTACATGGCAAGTTGCACGAGGCGGTACAGGTGGCCCAGCGAGCTGCGCTCCTGGGCACCACTCCGGTCGGACTGCCGCATGCCATGCTGTGCTGGGCGTACATTTTTCAGGCGGACGTCCTGCGCGAGTGGAACCGACTGGATGAGGCGCTGGAGCTGGCATTACAGGCCGTCCGGCTGAGCGAGCAGACCGAAACCGTCATGGGGTTAGATGTAGGCTACACCGTCCTGATGAGTGTCTACCTGGCGCGAGGGGAGCTGGAGGCAGCGGGCTCTGCCTTCCAACAGGCAGAGGAGGCCCTGGCGCAAACCTACAGCCCATACCGGTGCGATGCCTACCTTATCGTGGATTGGGTCCGGTTCTGGATGGCAAGTGGAGCTGTGGAGCATGCCACCCTCTGGGCACAGGAACTCGCGCAGCAGGGCAGCGTGTCGTCCCCATTGGCACGTGAACGCCAGGATGTGGCACGAGCGCGCATGTTGCTGGCCCAGAAGAGGTCCACCGAGGCGCTCTCGCTCCTTGAGCCACTGCAAGTTGGTGCAAAGAAGCAGGAACGCTTCAGCCACGTCATTGAGATGTATGTCTTGCAGGCGCTGGCTCATCACCTGCGCGGTGAAGAGCAAGAGGCATTAACCGTCCTGGCCCAGGCGGTACGCCTGGCTGAACCTGAGTACTACATCCGCCACTTTGTGGACGAAGGGCCGCAGGTGGCTGTTCTGCTCACCAGGCTGCGGGAGCAGCAACGCAGGCGCGGGCCGACCCCATATCTGGACGCCGTGCTTGCTGCATTTCGCCAGGATAGCACTGCACATGCGAGGGCGGGACAGCGCACGATGGCGCAACCGCTGCTGAACCCTCTGAGTGAACGCGAACGGGATGTGCTCCAGTTGCTCGCACGAGGAGACTCCAACCCGGAGATTGCAGAAGTACTGGTGCTCTCGGTCGATACCGTCAAACGCCACGTGTACAACATCTTCTCGAAACTCGGGGTAAAGAACCGGGTCCAGGCGGTGACACGGGCTCGCGCCCTTGGCCTGCTCTCCGAGTAGACTTGCTTTCTTTTTGGGCTGGTCGTCAGCACGGCGAGCTTCTTAACCAACGGCTCCGTTATGAGGAACAACGGGACCCTGGCAGCGGCTTGGGCGTGGGCTCAGGCACTCACGATCGACAGCAGTTTCAGCATCACCTTTTTTTATGCTATCCAGTGCATTAAGTACTGTGACTGGATCAAAATGGCGCTGTAAGGATTCGCGTTAGAAAGGATACATAAGAAGCAAGGACAGGCAGCTTATTAAAAGAAGCAAGGAGTAGCGCGATCACGAGGCCGAACGCAGCGGAGGAGAGAAATGCTGGTACTGCTCGGCCAATTCGTACTTGTTCGCAAACATCCGGTTGCCGCAATAGATATTGCGCCTGGTGAATGGCTCTGGAGTCTGCTCAATGAGGTATGTTCGAACCTCGGGTTTGTGGGCCATAGGAGCATCAAACCAGGGTTCAGGTAGTGTATAGACAGGAAGATACACCCAGGCGGGGCAAAGAACTGAGTAGCGTGTACAGAGATATTCTACCGAGGCAGCGCAGAACGCCGCCCAACGAAGTTGCTGCTGATTGGGAACCTCAACTAACGAGAGCGGTGTCGCGACCAGTTCAGCGCGCCGGTCCTTGGCGTAGTCAAACCACTCGTTCATGAAATTGCCCAAAGCGATCCAGGGCTGTTCCCCCTGACAGATATCCTGGAAGGTCGCAGCCATCGTGTGGAGATGATCAGCCGGGTTCATGTTGCGCTAGCCCTTTCGCAGGCCTCGCCCAATCACGGGCTGGGGTTCCTGACCGTCCCAATACAACTCGTTCTCACATCTTTATTGTACCATATCATTCTCATTTTCCTCCTTTGGCGCTGCACTCGTTGTGTTCACGGCATGGGTCCGAGGTATTGGAGCAAGAAGTTGGAATAGCATGCTCAGTGAGCTTATGGAGTAGGCAGAAGGCCTCTTTGCAAGAAGAGGTTAAGCGAGTAGCTGTGCGGAATGTGAGTAGAATATTTACGCGCTGTTTATACCGAGGTAGGCCACGTTTATGCGCTGTTTACGTCCAATCGACTACACTGTCATCATGAACTTGTGGCACGGATCACGAGTCCTGTGACGGCAAAGGGTCTGTGGTTACGCACAAGCTGCTCGCGAGCGAGTAAAGACTCGCGCCGGTCATCACGAAGTGGTGGCGGTAGATCATCTGAGAAAGGAGTTCGACTGCTCTCCCTATGACTATGGATTCATCAACTCTTACACACAACGTCTCAAGCCTGGGCACTTCCGCCATCGAATTACGGAATGTCACCAAGCGGTTCTTAACGCCTTCGGGTCAAGTCTACACCGCGATACGGGACATCACTCTCAGCGTCGCACCGGGCGAGTTCTGTGCGGTGGTCGGCCCGACCGGCTGCGGCAAATCCACCACCCTGGGGCTGATCGCGGGCCTGGAGCGGCCGAGTGAAGGGTCGGTGCAGGTGATGGGGAAACCCGTGCAGGGCATCGACCCGCGCATCGGCTATGTCTTCCAGACCGATGCTGTTCTCCCCTGGAGGAATGTGCTGCGCAACGTGGCCACAGGCCCGCTGTTCCGCAGCCAGCCAAAAGCCGAGTCGCTCAAGCGCGCACACGAGTGGATTGCGCGTGTCGGACTGACCGGTTTCGAGGACCGCTACCCGCACCAACTCTCTGGCGGCATGCGCAAGCGCGTGGCGCTGGCCCAGACCTTTATCAACGAACCGCAGATCCTGTTGATGGACGAGCCGTTCAGCGCCCTCGACGTGCAGACGCGGACCTTGATGGAAGACGAACTGCTCCAACTGTGGTCCTCCCACTTGGCCTCCGTGGTCTTCGTCACCCACGACCTGGAGGAGGCCATCTCCCTGGCCGACCGGGTATGTGTTTTGACGGCGGGGCCAGGCATCGTCAAGGGCATCTATACGATTGACCTGCCGCGTCCGCGCAAGGTGGAGGAGATCCGCTTCGATCCGAGGTTCGTGCAACTGTACCAGCAAATCTGGGAAGATCTTCGCGAGGAGGTGATGATTAGCTATGAGCGCACTAAGCAACGAGGTTAGTGAGCAGACCACGACTGCTCCTGAGAGCAAAGAAGTAAAATCGTACTCGGCTGCTCGCCGCCGCCGGAGCATCCTTGTTAACGTCCTGCGTGTAGCGTTTATTGTCGTCATCATCGGCGGCTGGGAACTCGGCACCCGCTGGGTAACCGACGCCCACACTAAGCCTAAGCCAACGACACTGATCGACTCGTTCTTCTGGGGGCAACCCTCTGGCATCTGGGCGCAGCTCGTCACGTGGGTGACGCAGGGGACGGCGCAGGGCCCGCTCTGGGAGCAAATCGCCGTCACGTTAGAAGAGGCCATCCTTGGCTTCGTGATCGGCGTGGTGCTCGGCATCATCTTTGGCGTGCTGCTGGGCCGCAATCGCTTCCTGGCCGACATCCTGGGTCCCTACATCAAGGCACTTAACGCCATTCCGCGCGTCGTGCTCGGCCCCCTGTTCATCATCGGGCTGGGGTTGGGCATCCAATCCAAGGTGGCACTGTCGGTGGTGATGGTCTAATGCACGCATCCTGGGAGCGAGCCAGCGACAACTGACCACACAGGTGATTCTCCCGTCCGCGCTCTCGTGGATCATTGCTAGCCTGCACACCAGCTTTAGCTTTGCGCTGGTCGGCGCTGTCGTCAGCGAGTTCCTGGGCGGGCTCCAGGGCATTGGCTTGATGATCCAGACCGCTGGGGGCACCTTCAACGCCAATGGCGTCTTCGCGGCGATGGTGATCCTGGCCATCGTTGCGTTGCTGATGGAGGCCCTGGTCACCGCGCTGGAACGCCGCCTGCTCCACTGGCGGCCCAATACCGTCAGCGATGTGACCATCTAGACTCTTTATAAGTTGGCACCTATCCATCGCTGCTGTTCTTATCCGTTCTGCCAACGACGCTGGCGCGTCTAGTGCTACGCACTCAGGCAGAACGATCAGCAACGCCGCTGCGCTGTTCTTACCCGCTCTGCCAACGCCGCTGCGCGGCTACTGCTACGCAGTCAGGCAGAACGAAAGGCAGCTAGCCTGCGGCTCAGCAGCGATGCAAGGAGAAGGAGGAATTGGCAAAGAAGCGGAAGAAAAACTACGGTATCTGTCATCCCGGTTGAAATACCGTGTCCCATCAATGGGATCGGTTGGTGGTAACATCTGGTCACACAGGTGACCAACAAAGACAGAAAAGGAGAAGACCTATGAACTCATGGAATCGACGGCTTTTATTGGTAGGGAGCATCATCTTCGTACTCATTCTGAGTGCCTGCGGTAGTAGCAGCACTGGCGGCAGCAGCGGTGGTAGTAGCGGACCAATATCTCTCAAGATCATGGTCGGCGGGCTCAGCAAGCAGATCTATTTGCCGAACGAGCTCACCCAGAAGCTCGGGTACTTTGCTCAGCAGGGCCTCGATGTGACGCTGATCGACGAGGCATCCGGGCAGTCGGCTGAGAACGAAGTGCTGGCGGGCCAGGTGGATGCCGGCTCAGGGTCGTACAACCACACCATCGAGCTGCAGGCAGCCGGCAAGCAAATGGAGGCCGTGGTGCAGTTGGACATCGCGCCGGGCGAAGCCGAAATGGTTTCCGCCAAAGAGGCGAATCAGATCCACTCGTTTGCCGATCTCAAAGGCAAGAACCTGGGGGTCACCGAGCTTGGTTCAGGAACCCACACCTTGTCCATTGCACTGCTTCACAAAGCTGGTCTTGCGCCAGATCAAGCGCATTTCGTGCCTGTAGGCGCGGGCGACACCTTCATCGCGGCGATGCAGCAGGGTAAAATCGATGCGGGCATGACCACCGAACCAACGATCTCCCGTCTCATCGCGAGCGGTGTTGGCAAGGTGCTGGTCGACCTGCGCACACCGCAGTCGACCCAGGCGGCACTGGGCGGATCCTACCCCTTCATCTGCGTCTTTATGCAAAATAGCTACGTCAACAGCCATAGAGACGTCGTCCAGAAGTTGGTGAACGCCTATGTCAAGACGCTGCAGTGGATCCACACCCATACAGCGGCTCAGATCGCCGACATGATGCCAGCCGACTATTACGCCGGCAATAAAGACCTCTACGTGACGGCGCTGCAAAACCAGCTGTCCATCTTCAGTCCAGATGGGAAAATGCCTTCGGACGGCCCCCAGTCGGTGCTCAACATTGAGCAACAGACCAACCAGTCCGTGCAGGGCAAGCAGATTGATCTTAGCACAACGTATACCAACGAGTTCGCGAGCAACGCGAGCTAATATCCCTGTAATGAACGCTCGGGTGCTGGTCTCAAGGCTGGCGCCCGAGCCGTCTCGTCCAGCGAGCGCTGCCAACACTCTCAGAGATACAGCAAGGAAGTCGTCTCAAGTTGAAGTATCACTCGGTAGCCAAAGTAGTATAATGCATGTAGATTAATCCTTGATTTCGGACGCAACATATATTGTCCAAGACAAACGGAACTCACTGAGGAGTACTGGCTATGATGCATTTCATGCGTCGATCTCTTCTGATCCAATTGCTGAGCGTGTACCTGCTCTTTGTCGTCATCGTGCTGCTTGGAGGTGTGGGAGTCAATACAGTGGTCGAGCAGAAGCTGCGCAATGATGTTCAGGTATCAGACCGGGCATTGGCGCAAGAGATCGCGCTTCATACCAGTATTCAACTAAGTGACGCAGAAAACTCCGTCGTCCATCTCGGCAGTCTCATAGAGAAAGCCAGATCACTGGCGGCAATACAAAACATCCTCAGCACCTATAGGGCTGCTCGAAGTGACGCTGACCAGGTCTACTGGCTGGACCCTTTCGGCCAGGTACTCATCTGTTTGCCCTGTCAGGCCAATTTACAGCCCGAATTCTCGCCACCCAACGTTATCCAACAGGCGGCCCGCCAGCCCCGCTCACACAGGGTCCCGGTTTTTGAGGTAGGTATCGCGCAAGAAACGCCTCCGAATGCGAATCCGAAGACCCTCAATGCCGGCGTCATTATCGCTTATGCCGTGCATGATGCCTCAACCAGTGATCATCTGATCGGCTTCGTCGCAGCGAATATCTCGCTTATTGACCTCAGCATTCCGCTGGGGAATGTCGTCCAGGCGCAACACAAGCAGGGCCGGCAGCTCATGATTAGCATTATTGATGATCAAGGCCATCTCGTCGCCACGCCGGACCTCGGGCTTATCCTGTTGCCGGTGCTGAACGAACTGCCGGGGGCCGACCAGGCCCTGCAAGGCCATGTGAACTCAAGTCTGGGTCCTGGGCCGGATGGCAGCGAATGGCTGTTCAGTTCTGTTCCCGTCCCCGGCCTCGGTTGGGCTGTGGTTGTGCAGCGGCCGACCAGCGAGGCACTGGCTGTCGTTGCGCAACTCCATCTCTGGTTGCTGGTGGCGGCACTGCTCTTTGCCATCGGTGGCCTGCTGTTCTGGCTCATGCTACTCGTCCGGGTCATCCGACCCCTCCACACACTCGCTATCCAGCACCAGGCGCTTCCTGCCTCGGAGCAATCAATTCCCGTACATGCAACCGTGCTCGCTGAACGCGACGACGAGGTCGGCGACCTGGCACATTCGCTCGTACGTTTGGAACGCGATGGGCTGAAAAAACTCGGTGAGTTGCGGACGCTGCTGGAAACGTCGAACGCCGTGGTCAGGTCGCTTGAACCCCATGCTGTGGTCGGAAAGATCATTCACGAAGTGCGACGGCTGGTGGATGTGCAGGCTGCAGCGGTGCTTCTGCCAGACGAGCAGGGCGTGCTGCGTGTGCTGGTCAGCGATGGCCACAGTGAACGCTACGACTACGAGCTCTCTCTGTCTCCTGAGAATGTGAGTTCGGCTGCAGTGCTGGCGCTACGCGACGGCAAGCCGGTGCAGAAACTGCTCGGTCCCGGGCAGCCTTCGTTCTCCTACGACGAAGGCTTCCGCGCGGTGCTAGCGATCCCGATCATCAGCCGGCATGCAGGAGGCGTGGTCCTGCTGGTACATCGTACCGAGCCCCATCCTTTCAACCAGAACGAGATCGACTTGCTGCTGACGTTCGCCAACTACGCCACGCTCGCCTGGGAACACGCGGTGCTTTACGAGCGCAGCGATGAGCGGCTACGCGAGGTGGCACGGGAGAACGAGCGCCTGTACCAGCAGGCCTCGGAGGAGAAGCACAAGCTGGAGGCGATCATGGGCAGTATGAGCGACGGGCTGGTGTTGACAGGCATCGACGGGACGGTGCTGTTTGCCAACCTGGGGGCAAGCGCTATCGCGGGCCTACCCAGCGAGGCGCTGGAGAGCCGCCCCATCAGCGCACTTTACGAGGCATTGCGCACGGCTGCGGTGGATCCTGCGGAGTGCGAGCGGGCCCTGGCACAGGCTGACTCCGCCGAAGCCACGGAGCTGGTTGTTGAAATCAAGCGAGGTGATCGACGCCGTGCCATCCACTTGCGGCTGTTCGATGTGGGTGACGAGTCAGGGCGGGCCATTGGGCGCGGCCTGCTGCTGCGCGATGTGACGCGCGAGCGCGAGCTTGACGAGTTCAAGACGGCGTTGCTGGCTGCGGTAGGGCACGAATTGCGCACGCCACTGGCGGCGATCAAAGGCCATGCCTCGACGCTGCTCCAGAAAGATGTGACCTGGTCGCTTGCGGACCAGCGCCATTTCCTGCAGACGATCAGCGGCGAAGCCGATCGGTTGGCGCAGTTCGTCAGCAACCTGCTCGACCTCTCGCGCCAGGAAGCCGGGCTGCTCCTGCTCAATCGCGGGCCCGCCAG
>WNFE01001214.1_pt1 | contig 18637 bp, 19 predicted proteins | sample 5400451 | NCBI WGS metagenome assembly WNFE01 (sample SAMN13153344, study PRJNA577476) | soil metagenome | isolation source: 200 cm saprolite under Douglas fir tree site 2 hole 2 | place: USA:California | collected 2015-04-18
CGAACCCCGTTCATCATGCCGCCACCGCCAGGTTTCCCCATCGCAGGCAGGCGACACCCCAGGCCGGACCCTGCCCGCAGGAGAGGAGCAGCGCCAGCCTCCCCGGCCGCAGCCGGCCTTCCGCCACTGCGTCGTGCAACGCCACAAACGGCGCCGCCGCAAATGCTCCCTGGTATCGCTCCGGGTCGAGCAGCAGGCGGTCCGGCGGCAGCTGCCGGCTGCGCGCCCAGACCCGCATCACCTCGGGAGCCGTTTGCTCGGCGATGACGAGGTCGATGGCGGCCAGCGGCACGCCTGCTGCTAGCAGGGCTTGATCAACCGCCGCGGAGAGGCCGTGCAAGAGGGCGCGGTCGCGTGACGCGCCATCGCTCGCCCCGGCCCCGCCCAGCACGCACGAGAGGAGCCCGCCGTCCCCGGCCGGACGGAGGAGCACCGCCGACGCAGCCCGGCCGTGTGCCCGAGGCTGCCCGGCCGGCTCGACCAGTTGCTTATCCGTCTCCGCGCCGATGACGAGGGCCCCTCGGCTGCCGCTGCGCACATACTGGTCCGCGACGCCGAGGGCCATCAGGACGCCCGCCTCCGCGGCGTAGAGATCGAAGCTGCCCACCATGGGCAGGCCCAGCTCAGTCTGGACCAGGCACGCGGTGCTCGGCCAGAGGACGTCCGGTGAGGTCGTGCTCACCACCACCAGGTCGATCTCGTCGGATCGGGCGCCCGCCGACCGCATGGCCCGCCGCGCCGCTTCGGCCGCCAGGGAAGGGGTGCTCTCGCCCTGCCGCCCCTGGACGCGGTCGGACACCCCGAGTACCGCCGTGCCGGTCAGTTGGGGAGCGCTGGCGACCGCCGCCGGGGGAACGTAGACGCCAATCCCGGCGATGGCGCTGAGGGTCACCGTCCCGGCCCGGGCGCCGGCGCTGGCCGGCAAGACTGAGGACACGCTGCATTATATGGCGGCATTTCCGCACCGGTTACGGTCGTAACTATTGGTGGCGGTCGGGACTATGGTTTTCAGAAGGCGGCTGCCTAAAGGCGGGGAGTCGGCTATTGTATATGCCGAATTCGGGTTCGCGCCGGGCGTGACCCGGAACTCGACGGACGCAAAACCCCGCCAGGGAGGATGGGATGGCTGAGGTCAATTTCGAGAAGTTTCGAGGCATCATAGCCGAGCAACTGGGCGTTGAGGTGGACAAGGTCACTCCCGAAGCCAAGTTCACTGACGACCTGAGTGCCGACTCGCTCGATCTGGTCGAGCTGATCATGGCCTTCGAGGAAGAGTACGGCATGGAGATCTCCGACGACGAAGCGACCAAGCTGACCACCGTTGGCGAAGCCTGGAACTACGTCAAGGGGAAGGTGGGAGTCGCCTAGCCGGCGGCGCCACTCATGCTGAACGCCACCTTCGGCATCCGACCGGTGGCGTTCGTCTTTCCGGGACAGGGGTCCCAGTACGTCGGCATGGGGAAGGCCCTCCACGACGTCTCGGAGGCCGCCCGCCAGGTCTTCCGGAAGGCCGACCAGATCCTGGGCATGCCCCTCACCCGGCTCTGTTTCGAAGGTCCAGAACAGGAGCTCAACGATACGGTCAACGCCCAGCCGGCCATTCTTACGGTGAGCGTGGCGTGCTTGGCGGCGCTGAAAGAGCGCTGGCAGGCGACCGGCCAGACCGTGGCACCCCGCTATGTGGCTGGCCACAGCCTGGGCGAGTTCACCGCCCTGGTCGCGGCCGACGTCATCGATTTCGAGACCGCCCTGAAACTGGTACGCGAACGCGGCCGGTTGATGAAGGCCAACGGCGAAGACCGACCGGGCGGCATGCTGGCAGTGCTGGGCTTGGAGCGGCCGGTGGTGGAAGAGATTGTGGCCGAATCCGGAGCTGCCGGGATCATCAGTCTGGCCAATGCGAACTCGCCGGGACAGCTGGTCCTTTCGGGCGAATCCGCCGCTCTGGATCGCGCCACGGAGCTGGCTCGCCAGCGCGGCGGCACCCGGGTGGTGCGCCTACCGATCAGCATTGCCTCGCATTCCCCTCTGATGGCCCGGGCCGCCGCCCAGTTTGCCGACCTGGTGGCGCGCCTGCCACTGCGCCAGCCGCGCATCCCGGTGGTCGCCAATATCACCGGCCAGGTGCTCACCACGGCCGACGAGATCCGCCGGGAGCTGGCTGATCACATCTTGCTCCCGGTCCAGTGGTCGGCGTCCGTGTTGGAGATGATCAAGCGCGGCAGTACCGCGTTCCTCGAAATCGGTCCCGGCCAGGTGCTCTCGGGACTGATCCGCCGGATCAGCCAGGAAGTGCAGGTGGTCACGATGAGCGACCGCGAGATCGCGCGCGGGCTGCTCACCGGCACCGAACCGCGACCGGCGTGAAGCGCGTCGTCATCACTGGGCTCGGCGCGGTGACGCCGATCGGGAGCGACGTCCCGAGCAGCTGGGCGGCCGCGCTGGAAGGGCAGTCGGGCGTGGCCCGGGTCACCCTCTTCGACCCCAGCGACTTCCCGGTGCAGATCGGGGGCGAGGTCAAGGGCTTCGATCCCAGCGGGGCGGTCGAGCCCAAGGAGCTGCGCCGTATGGATCGCTATACCCAGCTCGGGCTGGTCGCCGCCCAGGAGGCGTTTGCCGACGCCGGCTTCACCAAGAACGGGGTCCAGGACGACTTTGGCGTGGTGTTCGGGAGCGCGGCCGGCGGCCTCGGAACTCTCCTGGAACAGCAAAAGGTGTTCGAAGAGCGAGGCCTCCGGCGGGTGAGCCCCTTCTTCCTCCCCAACATGCTGCCGGATTCGTGCTCAGGCCACATCGCGATCGCCCTCGGGTTGCGGGGGCCGAACATGGCGGTCGTGTCCGCCTGCGCCACCGGCAACCACGCGGTGGGCGAGGCCTTCCACACGGTCCGCCGCGGTGATGCGGCGGTGGTGATCGCGGGCGGGGCCGAAGCCCCCATCCTGCCCGTCATCTTCGCCGGCTTTACCGCCATGCGAGCGCTGGGCAATCACCCCGATCCCACCCAGGCCTCCCGGCCCTTCGACAAGGACCGCAACGGCTTCGTGATCTCGGAGGGAGCCGGAGCCCTGGTGGTGGAGGACCTGGATCACGCCATCGCCCGCGGCGCCCGCATCTATGCCGAGCTGCTGGGCTATGGCTCCAGCAACGACGCCTTCGACATGGCGGCTCCGGCGGAGGGGGACGGCGCGGTCAGCTGCATGACCCGGGCGCTGCGCACCGCGGAGGTCTCCGCCGACCGCGTCGACTACATCAATGCCCACGGCACGGGCACCCCTCTCAACGACAAGTTCGAGACCGACGCCGTGCACCGGGTCTTCGGGGAGCACGCCGGCCACCTGGCGATGAGCAGCACCAAGTCCATGACCGGGCACATGATGGGAGCCGCCGGGGCGGTCGAAGCGGTATTCACCACGCTGGCCATTCGCGATCAGGTGATGCCTCCCACCATCAACATTCGGACCCCGGATCCGGAATGCGACCTGGACTACGTGCCGGATACGGCCCGGCGGGCCCCCATCGGGGTGGCGCTGTCCAACTCCTTTGGCCTGGGCGGCCACAACGCCACCGTCGTATTTGCCCGCTTCCAGAAGTAGACCCTTCGAGCCACCCCCCACCCCACCCTCCCCCGCGTTGGGGGGAGGGCGAAGAGGACCGCGGAGCGGCCCGGAATTAGAGGATCAGGCCGCCGTCGACGGCGATCACCTGGCCGGTGATGTAGGCGGCGGCCGGGGTGCAGAGAAACCCAACCAGGCCGGCCACATCGTCGGCCGTACCGAGCCGGCCCAGCGGGATGCGCTCCAGGAGGGCGGTGCGGGAGGCGTCGCCCAGGTGGGAGGTGATGTCGGTCTCGATGAAGCCCGGAGCCACTGCGTTCACGGTGATCTGGCGCGACCCCACCTCTTTGGCCAGAGCGCGGGTGAGGCCGATCAGCCCGGCCTTGGCAGCGGCGTAGTTGGTCTGGCCAGGGTTGCCGTGGAGCCCGACCACTGAGCTCATGTTCACGATCCGGCCGAATCGCTGGCGCAGCATCGGCTTCAGGGCGGCGCGGGCGCAGAGAAAGGCGCCTTTGAGATTGGTCTCCAGGACGGCGTCGAAGTCGGCTGCCTCCAGGCGGAGCAGCAGGTTGTCCCGGATGATGCCAGCGTTGTTGACCAGGATGTCGCACCGCCCAAACCGGGCCAGGGCCTGCCGGAACAGCGCGTCGACCGCTTCGGCGCTGGCCACGTCCGCCGCGATCGCCTCGGCCACGCCGCCACCGGCGACGATCTCGGCGACCACCCGGGTGGCCGCCTCGGCCTGGGTCTTGTAGTTGACGATCACGCTGGCGCCCAGCTGGGCCAGCTGCTGGGCCACCACCCGCCCGATGCCCCGGGAGGCTCCCGTCACCACCGCCACCCGGTCCGCGAGCACCCCCTCCCCTGGCACGACGCCCAGTATAGGGAGGCCCGGTTTTTGCACAGGATTTTGAATTCGGCCCGAATTCAGGAACTTGTGCTATCCTAGGGCAGTTTTTGGAGGGGCTACCGGTGTCGGCGGAGCAATGAAAAGGAGAGTGTGGAGACTGTGATGGCAGCGGTTACTGGCTACTGTCTGAAGTGTAAGAAGAAGGTCGAGATCAAAGATGCCCAGCAGATCACGATGAAGAATGGCAAGCCGGCCACCACCGGCTCATGCCCGACCTGCGGCACCAAGATCTACAAGATCGGCAGCCGAGTGTAACTCTCAGTCCTCGAAACCCCCCGGGCCGGCCATCTGGCCGGCCTTTTTTTACGCTCAGTCCAATCCGGGGGTCTAGCGCTTCGGGTTCGGCTGGGAGCTGGGCGCCCGCTTGGCGGGCTCCTTGGCCAGCTCTCGTTCCAGCAGGTCGAGCAGGACCTCGGTGGCGCTCAGCGCCACGTCCACTCCCAGCGTCTTGAAGATCCGGACGTTGGAGGGGTTGTTGACCCGGGCGACCGTCCGGGGGACATCGAACTTACGTTTGGCCATCTGGCAGGCGATCAGGTTGTCCTCGTCATCCCCAGTGACGGCCACCACCACGTCCGCCCGCTCCATGCCGGTGGTGGCCAGGAAGGCCATCTCATCGCCATCCCCGACCATCACCACCTCCCCCAGCTGGGAGGTCAGGACCTCGGCCCGGCGGGGATCCTTCTCGATCAAGGTGACCTCGTATCCCCGCTCGATCAGGTGCTTGCTCAAGTAGTAGCCGACCTTGCCGCCCCCGATCACGATCACATACATGCCCACGCCCTCAGCCTTTCAGCATACGGTGAATCTCCCGGACCCCGGTCAGGGTCGGGCTGGTCGTATCCAGGCCCAGCTCACGGTAGACGTTCTCCCGGATGGGATCGTAGATGCGGGTGATCACCCGGGGGACGTGGAAGATCTCGCGGGCGATTTGGGCGGCCATGATGTTCCGGTTGTCGCCGTTGGTCAGCGAGGCAAAGCCCTCCGCCTGCTCGATGCCGGCTTTGCGAAGCACGTCCTCATCAATGCCATTGCCCATCACCATCTCCCCCGGGAAGTCCGGCCCCAGGCGGTTGAAGGAGCTCCGGTTGATGTCGACGACGGTGACCTGGTGGCCATCGGCGACCAGCACCTTGGCTACCATCGCTCCCACCCGGCTGCATCCCACGATGATCACCCTCATGACAGGAGACCCATTATAGGAACGCTCCCTTACATTCCCAGCGCCAGCCGGGCGGCCTCGATCTCCGGCAGCCCGGCGGCCAGGATCTTGGCCTGGGTCGTTGGAACATCGTAGGGGACGCGATGGAACTGGACCGCCGGCCCGTCCAGATCGACCACCGCGAACGCGGCGTCGGGAACGCCGTCGCGGGGTTGGCCCACGCTCCCCGGGTTGACCAGCGCCGGTTGGGGCAATGGGTACCACGGGCTGGCCGGCCCCAGCTCCGGGATCACCTCATCCTGCATGGTGAAAATCCGCGGCAAGTGGGTGTGCCCGAAAAAGCACAGCCGGTTCCCCAGGCGGTCCAGGATCTCGCTGGCCTGCTCGAACTCCAGGATGTACTCCCAGATATACGGTTTGCGAGGGCTCCCGTGAACGACGCGATGGGGGCCAACCCGGCGTTGCGCCGGCAGGCCAGCCAGGTAGGCGGCACTTTCGGGCGAGAGGACGCCGCGCGTCCATTCGAGGGCAGCCGCGGCATGCGGGTTGAACCACTCCAGCACCTTCGGATCCTGGACGGCGCGATCGTGATTTCCCTGCACCGCCAGGACCCCTTCGGCGCGAAGTCGAGAGATCACGCCGTTCGGGTCCGGCCCATAACCGACCACATCGCCCATAACCGCCACGAGGTCGACCGGCGGCAACGCGCGCAGCACCGCTTCCAGCGCCTCAAGGTTGCTGTGGATGTCGGAAAGGAGGGCGAGCTTACGCGTAGACGCGTTCTTGCAAGTAGAGGAAGACGATCCGAATCGACGCCGCCACCGGCACCGCCAGGAAGAGTCCCAGGATCCCGGCCAGGTAGCCGCCCACCACAAAGGCGAAGATGATCAGCATGGGACTCAGGTGCACCGCGTCCCCGAAGACCTTGGGCGAGATGAAGTTATAGATGATGTTGCTGATGATGAAGTAAATGATGAGCACCAGGACCACCTTGCTTGGGGATTGGGATACGAAGGCGGCCACCGCCACGGCCGGCAGTGCACCCAGCAAGGGACCGATGAAGGGGATAAAGGCGGTCGCCCCGGCCACCACGCCCAGCGCCAACCAGTAGGGCACGCCCACCAGCAGCATGGCGATCGCCGTCACCACCCCCACCAGGGCGCAGATCAGCAGCTGGCCCCGCATGTAGGCACCCAACATCAGATAGATTTCCCGAGCCACCGCCCGCACATCGCCCCGGTATCCCTTGGGGATCAGTTGCTCAAAGAAGCGACGGAGGGCGTGGGCATCCTTTACCAGGAAGAAGGCGATCAGGAGCACGAGGAGAGCCTGCAGGAGCCAGTTGAGAACGGTGAACACGTTCTGGACCAGCGACTGGAGGTGGCCGGCCAGCAGGGCGGGCAGGTTGGCGGCGAGGGTGCCGTAGGTCTGCCGGAGGTCGACAGGGATCCCGAAGATCGAGACCGCATGGTGACGGCCGGCCAGGTCCTGGAAGTAGGCGGCCACAGCGGGTCCCTGCTTCACCAGGGCGATGAATTCCTGCCGGGCGAGCGGCGCAATGAAGGCGATGCCCGCGGCGAACAGAACCAGCCCGGCCGCGTAGATGCCGATGATCGCCAGCACCCGCGGCACCCGGTAGCGCTCGACGAGGTTGACCAGCGGGTTCAGGATCAGGGCCAGCACGGCGGCGATCAGGAAGGGGCCCAGAATGCCGCGGATGGCGAAGGCAAAGATGGCCGTCATGACCGCCAGCACTCCGAGGAACAGGAGGGCGCGGGAGTCCTGACTTTCCCAGAATTGGTCGACCCGCTTGCGCTGAATCACGCGGGGCGCCCCCCCATCCGGACCTCCATGCCACGGTAGCCCCCCGCTTCGGGGAAGAGCAGCACCAGCGCTATCAACTCAAAAGGGAAACGGGAAGGCGGGGTAGGCCATGCGCAGATCAGCGTGCGCCTGCCTCGGCAACCGATCGGCCCCGCCACACCCAGACCACCAGGGCCGCCAGCACCCCGATGGCGATCACGACCGCGGCAACCTCGATCGGGCGGGAGATGCGGGGCCAGTTGGAGCCCAACCAGAAGCCGGCCAGGGCTAGCATGGCGCACCAGGGAAGGGCCCCCACCAGCGTGAGGACCGCGAACGGCTCCAGGCGAACCCGGGCGAGGCCGGCGGGGAAGGAGATGTAGGTCCGGATCACGGGAATCACGCGCCCGATCAGGACGGCCAGCAACCCATAGCGGGTGAACCAGCGGTTGGCCAGTTCCACGTGGGACCGACGAATCCCGACCCAACGGCCAGGGCCGAGAAGCAGCGGCTGGCCGAAGCGCGCCGCCAGCCAGTAAGCAACCAACGATCCCGCCAGATTGCCCAGCCCGCCGGCCAGGATGGCCCCGGCGAGGTTGAGATGCCCAGCTGCTGCGAGCGCGCCGCTGAACGGCATGATGACCTCGCTCGGGAACGGTAGGCCGCAACTCTCCGCCGCCATCAGGAGGAACACGGCCAGCAGCCCGTAGGTCGCGACCAGGCTGGTGAGTGTCTGGCTCAAAGCCCAGCCGACTCGGGCACGGGGGTCGGCACCGCGGAGGATCGCTTCTCCCGGCTGACCCGGATCACCAGCCAGATCACGCCGGCGACCATGAGCAGGTCGCCAAGGCTGACCACGGAAATATGGTGGAGCAGCGAGATGTCAAAGATGTCGCCCAGAAACCAGAGCCCAGACGGATGCGCGAGATAGACGTGAAGGGGGTCGAAGCCCTTGCGCAGCATCTCGAGCCGCGCCGACGCATGAACGGCATCTATTCCGCCCGGTGGCGTCAGGAACAGCACGGGCATGCGCCCGCCGAAGGCGACGATCGCCGCCAGATTGAGCGTCTGCCCCAGTCCGAACAGCAGCGCGCCCGGCAGGTGACGGTTCAGCCAGACGACCGCCAGGAGGAAGAGGCCCACGAATACATTCAGGGGGCGGGCGAGACTGATCATGGTCAGCGAGTGCGTGGCGCCCAGCAAGACAACGAGGCCTCGGCCCACAAAGGCCGCGATCAGGAGCTCAGGATGCTTGAGCTCGATCTGGGCGAGACGCCGAACATCCCCTCCCAGGATGACGGCGAGCACGATCCCAGCCGCCAGGAGGACGAACAGGAACACTGAGTTAGCCCGTTGCCGACACTTTGACAGGGCTTGGTTTGGGCTCGTCAAGAGTCGCATCGCGTAACCCCCTGAAGCCAAGCCCGAGAAGCGCGGCGGCGATGAGCAGGCCACCCGCGGCAATAAACACGACCGACGCTCCGACGCGATCTGAAAGCGGTCCAGCCACAGCCATTCCGACCAACAACCCGGCCTGTACGAGTAGGAACCTGCTGGACATGACGCGACCCCGCACGTAGTCCGGCGCCTCGCGCTGGGTCAGGGAAATTAGTGGAATGTAATAGACCGTACTGGCCGCCCCAGCGATAAGGAGTACGGCGACGCCGACAGCAACGTTGGAAGCCACTCCCGCGAGCACATAAGACACTCCGATCCCGGCAACCCCGGCGAGGATCAGCCATCCGGCCCTCAGCTTGTTCATCAGCTCAGGGGCGGCAAACGCGCCGATGATGGCGCCGGCCCCAATGGCGGCCTCCAGAAATCCATAGCCGGTCGGTCCGCCATGCATCGGACCGTAGTAGACGAGCACAACAAGTGTCGGGAACGTCATGCCGGCGAAAACGGCGGCCATCGTAGTCAACCCCATCGTCGCCCGGAGCGCCGGGCTCCGAAGGATGAATCTCGTTCCCTCGACAATGTTCGGCAGGAGGTGGAGTTTAACTATTGCCCTTGTCTTCTGACTGTCAATGACCCCCAGCAGCGTGACCGCCGAGAAGATATAAGTCCCGGCATCGATCAAGAAGAGGGGAAGCCAGCCTCTGGCAACCCCCACGATGATGCCTGCGATGGAATATCCCAGGAGCTCCATGGTCTTCTCCGAAGAAGAGATGAGGCTGTTCGCCCGGATGAGAAGGCTGCTCGGCACCAGGTTCGGTACCACCGCTTGTTTGGCGGGATTGAAGAGCGCACCCGCGCTCGCAATCAAAAACACCGCGATGAACACGCCGGGTATCCACCTGAGCGCGAGGAAGGGGATGGTTATGGTCAGCACGGCACGAACCAGGTCGGCGCCGATCATGAGCCTCTGACGATTGAATCGGTCGACGATCGGGCCCGCCACCAACCCGAACAGAATGGTGGGGGCAGCCCTGGCGATCAGACCCAGCGCGACCAGCGAGGCGGAGCCGGTAAGCAGCAAGAGCATGATTACCAGGCCCGTGGTGTTCATCATGTCGCCGAAATACGAGACAGCCTGCCCAACCCAGAGCAGGCGGAACGAGCGAATCCGGAGAACGGCCGAATAGCCTGGTGGCTTCACCTGCGGTGGGCGACCCGCGGTTGCGATTGGCACGCCCCACTTGGCAGACACAATCTTCTCGAGTGCGCCGATGACTGCCGGGTCATACCAGACCCCGGCCAGCCCGTTGAGCTCTTGGATGGCGTCAGCCGGCGTCTTGACCGTTGGTCGAAAGACGCGAGCCTGGGTTATGGTGTCGAAGGCATCACAGGCGTCTACGATCCGGGCTCCAATCGGGATCTCGTCACCTTTCAAGCCGTCGGGGTAGCCCGAGCCGTTCCATTTCTCGTGGTGGTGCCTCACAATGGCGGCCACGCCGCGCTGTTCTGGATGCTCAGCCAAGATGTTGGCACCCTCGACGGGATGAGTCTTGATGATCTCGTATTCTTCAGGAGTCAGCTTCGCTGGCTTCAGCAAGATCGAGTCCGGTATCGCAATCTTGCCGAGATCATGCAAGATCCCGGCAACTCGTATGGTGTTGCACGCGTCATCACTCAGGTGGAGTAATCGCGCCACGCCCTCGCACAATTCCCCAACCCGTTGGGAATGACCAAAGGTTTGCCCGTCCCGCTTGTCCACGATTCGGCTCTGCATGATGAACGAGTCGCGCAGCCACCGGTCCAGTCGGTTTTGCTTCAAGAGACTGGCTCGATAAACCAAGAGTGGCCCGTACAGCAGAAATACCGCGAGCTTCTCCGAAACCAGCGGCGCCTGCAAGAGAAGGTAGATCAGATAGCCAACCACCGGAAGCGCAATGTAAGTCAACCAGCTGTTCTCGACCGTATTCTTGGCCGTTGCCCAGAAATTCGACCCTCGTAGCAGCGTCAACGCCACAGCCACCGTAAGGACGTTGATCCCGACAATGGCCACAACCGTAAGAGACTGCGCCAGATACCACCCGGCATTCGGATATTTCACTTTGACGGCGGCAAGGAGCAGCGAGGGAATCGCATATACGAGCACGAAATTCCCGCGGTTGAAGAAGAAACGGTCCCATGGAATTCGTCGTCCTGGGATCCTTTCATCAACCGTCCCAAAGCACGCCACCCACATCACGGCCCAAGGGGGCAGCAGCATGACGGCACCGACTAGCGGAGCCAGACCCACCGTGAGAGTCGATCCCTGTCGGGTCTCGAGGGGCGAAATGTGAGACAAGAACGTAAGCACCAAGAGGATGACGCCCTCAGCGATAATCTGTTTAGCTGAGTGCGCCAGATCTGCGGGTGCCTGAACGACGGTGCTGATCACCAAGACGCTCAGACCTAGCGCGGCTACGGCCCACAAATAGAACGTGCCGAGCTTCTCTCTGGTCATGCGACCGTCGCTATCTTAATTGGATAACTGGACGCATCGGCACAACCGGCACAAATACAAAAACCCGGGCATCGAGCCCGGGTTTCTTAAAGTCGCTTAATCGTTACAGGCCGATGTTTGCGCCGCCCACTAGGATCGCGCCCAGCAGGCCCGTCAGAGCGATGAGAAGCTTCTTCATTCCGTGCACCCCCAAAAGAATTAGCCGGACCTACCCATAAGGGCCCGCTTGTATCACGAGGGTAACGGTCAGATGATCCGGCGTAAATCTGTCGACAGGGCAGATCCCGCTGAGTTCGGCTACCCGGTCAGCCTGCCCTATCGGTGGCGAACAAGTGTTCGCTAGAGATCCAGGGTGACTGCCCGGGCGGCAGCCGCCGGCCGGCTATCGACGTGCAACTTGCGGTAGATGTTCCGGACGTGGGTCTTGACGGTCCCCTCGCTGACGCCCAGCTCGCGGCCGATGCTGCTGTTCGACTTGCCCTTGACAAGCAATTTGAGGATCTCGCTCTCCTTCTGGGTCAGCGGCTCGATCGGGGGCACGGCCTCTGGACGCCGCCGCATGGCCTCCCCCAGCCGGAGGATGACCCGGCGCATCAAGCCCTCGTCCAGCTGGAATCGTCCGGCACGCGCGTCCAGGATGCTGCGGGCCAGGGTGACGGGATCCACGTCCTTGAGCACGTAACCGGCGGCGCCGGCGGCCACCATCTCGACCACGTCTTCCTCGGCCTCGGAAACGGTGAGGGCCAGGATCGTCGGACCGGGATCCTCCGCCTTGATCAGCCGGGTGGCGGCGATCCCACCCATCTCGGGCATCTGCAAGTCCATCAGGACTAAGTCGGGGTGGAGCCGGCGGCAGCCGTCGACCGCCTCGCGCCCGTTAGTGGCCTCGCCCACGATCGCGATTTCGGGGAAGTCCTTGAGCATGCCCCGCACGCCCGCCCGGAAGATCGGGCGGTCGTCCGCAATCAGTACCCGGACCGGCTGATTCACATGGCTCCGTCCGACGGCCCGATGAATCTGACCGTCGTCCCCTCCCCGGGGTTGCTCAGGATCTCCAGGGTAGCGTCCAGCAAGTTGGCCCGCTCGTGCATGCCCAACAGGCCATAGGAGCCGGGCTTGGGGTCTTCCGCCACCCGGCCGACGTCGAAGCCCCGCCCGTCATCCCGCACGGACAAGACCCAGGGAGTTCGGGTCATATTCAGGGAAACCCACACATTGCGGGCCTCTGCGTGCTTGCGGATGTTCGACAGGCTCTCTCGCAGGACCTGGAAGATACCCTCCTTCTGCTCGGGGCTCAATCCATTCTCCTCGCCCTGAATGGTCACGATGGTCTCGATCATGTGCAGCCGGCCGAACTGGTCCACCTGCTTGAGGACCGCGGCCAGCAGGCCTTCCGACCGGATCGTTCTCGGCCGGAGGGCCTGAAGGATATTGCGGGCCCCCTGCAGCACCTCTTCGGTCGCGACCCGGATCTGCTGGAGCAGTTCGGCCGCATCCTGGGGATCCCTCGCCCGCCGCTGTTCGTAGTACTTGAAAAGGGCAACCACCGCCGCCAGGTCTGACGCCAACCCGTCGTGGATCTCGCGCGCCAGCTTGATTCGCTCCTGCTGGACGGCGACCTCCTCGACCTTGGCCGCCAGGCTCTGCGGCCGCAGGGCGGTGGCGACCTCCACGGCCAGGTCCTCCAGCTTGACGGCGTCCCGCCGATCCAGCCGCCAGCGCGTCCGCCGCAGCAGGACCAGCACCCCGAGCGGCCGATCCAGCGGCGGCGCCAGCGCGATCGTGACCAGCCCGTGGAAGCCAGCCTGCAGCCAGGCCTGCTCGCCTGCCCCCAGCCGCTCGTTGGCCAGGTCTTCGATCGAATGCACTTCGTTCTGCTCCAGAGCCCAGGCGAGCAGCCGGCTTTCGAAGGGGGTGATCGGATCAGGTCCAAGCCCTGAGTCGGCGGGCACCGCCGCCCGGAGCAGGAACTTGGAGCCGTCGATCCTGGTGTAAACGTGGCTGGCATCCACCTGGAGGAGGTCCATAGCCTGTTGGGCGGCCGCCAGCAGGATGGTCTGGAGGGGCGAGGGGGCTTCTTCTGGCACCAGGCCGGCGACCGGTGGCAGCTCGGGTACCGTCTCTAACCTGGGTTCCGGCTCGGGTTTGGGTTCTGGCTGACGGGCGACCTCCGGGATTCTTTCCGTAGACGGCGGGGCGATCACCGCGGGCGCTTCGACGGGCGGAGCGGCCGCCGGGGGCGCTTGGGCCGGCGAGGCGGTCGCCCTGGGCGCTTCGGCTGGTGGGGCGGCCGTGGCGGGCTGCGTTCGCTCCATGGAGCGCAGGAAGAGCTCGAAGTACCGGCTGAGCACCTCGCGCTCGGCCGGGTCCAATTCGACGCCGGCGGCGCCCATCATCTCGGTCAAGGTGCGGGCCGGCTCGGGCGTCTTCCCCGGGGCATGCGTCCACCCGCCGCCTGGCTGGCGCCGCGCCGCGCGATAGAGCTCGCGAATCACCTGCCGCAAACGCTCGGTGGAAGCAGCCCGCTGGCCGTCTTTTGCTCCGTCAGCGTGGGCAAGTTGTTCGGCGATCTCATCGAAATTAACTTCGAGGTAATGGATAAGGACGTCGTGCATCGTCTCTGTCCGCCTTCGGTTATCGAGACGGGCGATTAAGGGGTTGTCAAGGGCACTTCGGCGGATGGCGGCGCGCCGGGCTTCCAGTGTACAAGGTAGATACGGAGCCCATCCCTATAATGGCGGAGGCGCGGCTGGGGATGGCGGTTTGTGATCCTAATTGACTGAAACCTCTACGGTACGGCTGTCGTACATCGTCAACCATGACGTCATTCGAGCCGCTTTACAGAACTTTTCCGCCCGAACCGGTATCGCGCTGGGCGCCGACGCGGCCGACGGCTACCAGATCCCCCCCGGGCTGCCCCAATCGGACTTTTGCCTGTTGCTGCAGAATTTCGGCCGCTGCGAGCTGGGTCGCAAGACCCCTGGACCGCTGGGCGACGAGCCGCAGACGCTCTTCGACGGCGGCCCCATCGGCCACGTGGTGATCCCGATCCGGGTCGACGGCACCGCCATCGGCAGGCTGATCAGCGGCCCCTTTGCCGTCCGGCCCCCCGAATTCCCGGTCATATACGAACTGGCCCGCTCGCTGCCGGTCCACCCGGACAACCTGATGAAGGCGGCTGCCGAGGTGCCGGTCGTCTCCCAGTCGGTGATCATGGATGCGGCCCACCTGGTCCACACCCTGGTCAAGCACGTGGTCTCCTCCAACTATCGCCACCAGTCGGAGCTGACTGTGCTGCGGTCCTTCGACTCGATCATGACCAACCTCAGCTACGAGGTCTTGAGCGACATGATCCTGAACCTCGGCCGGCGGCTGCTGAACGGCGAGGCCTCCTTGCTGCTCCTGGTGGCCTCCCAGGGCGACCCGCAGGAGGCATACGCTGGCCCGGAGCCGGACGGCGTTGGCGACCTGAAGAAGCTGCTCGCCGAGATGAGCGACTTCGTGCTTCAGTCGCGGCGGCCGCTGTCTGTGCCCGATGCCGCCAGCAGCCCGTGGACGCAGCACCTCCTCGGCCGCAAGGACGTCCAGGGATCCGTCACCGTCACCCCGCTTCTCCAGCAGGACCAGCTGCGGGGCACCCTCGCCATCTACGCGCCGGTCCCCACCCAGGATCCAGAGAGCGACTTGCACCTGCTGTCGATGCTGGCCGCCCAGGCGGTCAACAGCTTGCTCATGCTCGAACGGCTGGTGACCAGCGAGGAGCAGGCGCTGACCGACAGCCTCACCGGCCTCTACAACTACCGGTTCTTCCAGGAGCATCTGCAGCGTGAGCTCAGCCGCGCGTCCCGCAGCAAAGCGCCCCTGTCGTTGATCGTGCTCGACCTGGATAACTTCAAGGTCATCAACGACGCCTTCGGCCACCCGGTGGGCGACCGCGTCATCCAGCATCTGGCGGAGTGCATCGAGCGGCACACCCGCAAGGCCAACGTGCTGGTCCGCTACGGCGGGGACGAGTTTTGCATCATTGTGCCGGAGGGCGACCTGGAGACAGCGCGCAACGTCGCCGAACGCGTGCTGACCGAGATCCGAAACAGCCCCTATGCCGACGAGCGGTACGGCGTGCCGCCCCAGTACCTGACCGTCAGCGCTGGGGTGACGCAGTACCGCCCCGAGGAGGACAACGCCTTTTCGTTCTTCAATCGGGCGGATGAGAACCTGCTGATTGCCAAGCGCACTGGCAAAGATCGGGTCGTAGCCCAATAGCCGGGTTCGAAATTCGTCCACCGCGGCCCGAGGAGTACGAGGCATACTGGCGTGCCCGGGCGGCGGCGGATGGGTTCGAGCCCAGCGCCGAAGGTATCGCTCACTGGCGGCACCTGCTCGACCTGGACCGAACGCTGTGCGCGCTGGACGGGACCGCCATCGTCGGAACCGCCGCCGACGTACCCTTCCGGCTGACCATCCCCGGCGGAGAGATCGCGGCCGCCGGAGTGACGCTGGTCGGGGTCCTGCCCACCCACCGCCGTCGCGGGATCCTCCGCGAACTGATGCGGCGCCAGCTCCGCGATGCCCACGACCGCGGTGACCCGGTGGCCATCCTGTACGCATCCGAAGCCCTCATCTACCCGCGTTTCGGGTACGGGGTGGCCTCCTTCGACGGGTGGGCCGCGATCGAACGCGACCGAGCGGTCTTCCGCGACCCCAGCGAGCCGGTGGGGCAGACGCGGCTGGTGCCCCTGGCCGACGCCGCCAGCGTGCTGCCGCCCATCTACGACCGGGTGCGGGCGGTGACCACCGGCATGCTCTCGCGCACGCCGGCCTGGTGGGTCCACCATCGCCTGCGGGACTTACCCCTCGACCGGCATGGCGGTGGCCCAAAATTCTGCGCGGTCTGGGAGTCCGGTGGCGAGGCGGCGTACGCCCTCTACCGAGTCCACGACAAGTGGGACGAGTTCATCCCCGCCAACACGCTGGAGGTGATCGAGGCGATCGCCACCTCGCCGCTGGCCCAGCGAGAGATCTGGCGGTTCGTGTTTGGCATCGACCTGATCAAGACTATTAATGCTGGGTTCCTGGCGCTGGACCACCCGTTGACCTTGCTCTTGGCCGAGCCGCGACGACTCCGCCTCACGGTGAACGACGGCCTCTGGCTGCGGCTGGTTGACATCGCGGCGGCGCTGTCGGCACGCCGGTATGCGGCCGACACGGCGATCGTCTTTGAGGTGGTGGATACGTTCTGCGACTGGGACGCGGGGCGCTGGCAGCTGGAAAGCCAGGCGTCGCGAGGCCAGGCGACCAGGACCACTCGCCAACCCGACCTGCGTCTGACCAGCGAGCGGCTGGCCTCCGCCTACCTGGGCGGCATCAGCTTCACTCGGCTCGCCCGGGCAGGCTGGGTGGAAGAGGTCACTCCCGGGGCCATCGCCCGCGCGGACCAGATGTTTCGCATCGACCACGCGCCCTGGTGCGCGGAGGTCTTCTAGCCCGGATCTACCGGTTCGGGCTCCTCAGATCGGGATGCGGGGCGTGCCGAGCCGAAGGAGGCGACGAGCACGGGAAGGAGCGCATCCGCGCCCAAGATGTGAGTTTGTTCCGGCGGCCTCGGGCTCAGGCCGCCTCCGCGCCCAAGATGCCAGCTCGATCCGGTGGATTCGGGCTACAGACTTAACGACGGCGAAGCGGTCGGCCAAACAGCCGGCGCAGGGCCCAGGGCATGGCCGCCAGCACCACGGGAGAGCCGAGCACGGCCTGCCACTGGCGGATCTTGGGGAAGAGGCCTTGGCTGGTGTTCCGCAACTCGAACCCGTTGCGGTTCAGATGCTCGGCCAGGACGGCCATCTCCTCCGCCTGGGCGGCGGCATAGACCGCCAGCTCGAACGCCCGGCGGCGGGCTGCCCGCGCCGACCGCCAGACCGCCTGGACCCCCACCACCAGGACCACCAGCCCGGCGGCCAGCAGCGCCCAGATCAGCGGGATCAGTCGGTGATCTCCTCCGCGCCGCCGACGCCGGCGATGGTGGCCACCGTGTCGCCCTCGTCGAGGCGCATGATGATCACGCCCTGGGTCTGGCGGCCGGCCACCCGGATGGCCTCGACCGGAATCCGGATCACCTGGCCACCCTCGGAAATGACGATCAGCTGCTCCTCTTCCCGGTTGGTGACCACGCGCATCCCGACCAAAGGCCCGGTCCGGTCGGTGACGTCCATGGTGTAGACGCCCTGGCCGCCGCGACCATGGGAGGGATACTCCTCGATCGGCGTGAGCTTGCCGTAGCCGCGGCTCGACACCACCAGCACGTGCGCCTTCTTGCGCACGATGTCGAAGCCCGCCACCAGGCCGCCCTCGCGCAGCCGGATGCCGCGCACGCCCTGGGTGTCGCGACCCATCGGCCGGACCTCCTTTTCGGAGAAGCGGATGGCCTTGCCGTCGCTGGTCGCGATCAGCAGCTCGTCCGATCCCGAGCTGAGCTTGACCCAGTTGAGCTCGTCGCCCTCGGCCAGGTCGATGGCGATCAGGCCGTTGCGCCGCACCTGGCTGTACAGGCGGGCCGGCGTCTTCTTGATGGTGCCCTGCTTGGTCACCATCATCAGGTAGCGGTCTTCGGCCCAGTCCGTGATGCCGACCACCGCCGTGATCTTGTCCTTGGGATCGATGTCGATCAGGTTGGCGATGGGGAGGCCTTTGGCTTGCCGGCTCACGTCGGGGATCTCGTGCACGCGCAGCCGGTAGACCGACCCATGGCTGGTGAAGAAGAGCATGTCGGAGTGGGTGGACGAAATCACCAGGTGTTCCACGAAGTCCGCCTCCACCCGGGCGGCGCCCAGCACGCCCTTGCCGCCGCGGCGCTGGGGCCGGTAGGTGGTCGCCGGCACCCGCTTGGCATAGCCGCGATGGGTCAGCGTGACCACCACGTCCTCCTTGCGCACCAGGTCTTCCTCGTTGAGCTCCACGCTGCCCTGCAGGTCGATCTGGGTCCGGCGGGCGTCCCCGTACTTCTTCTTGAGATCGGCCAGCTCTTCCTTGACCAGGTTCGCCACCTTGGCCTCGCTGGCCAGGATGCCCTCCAGGATGGCGATCTGCTTGATGACCGCCTCGTACTCCTCCTGGATCTTGGTGCGTTCCAGCCGGGTGAGGCGACCCAGCCGCATGTCGACGATGGCCTTGGACTGCTTCTCCGACAGCTTGAAGCGCGTCTGCAGCGCCTCCTGCGCCTGCTTCTCGTCCTGCGACTCGCGGATGGTCTTGATCACCGCGTCCAGGTTGTCGAGGGCGATCTTGAGGCCTTCCAGGAGGTGGGCGCGCTCCTTGGCGCGCTA
>WNFE01001215.1_pt1 | contig 18633 bp, 18 predicted proteins | sample 5400451 | NCBI WGS metagenome assembly WNFE01 (sample SAMN13153344, study PRJNA577476) | soil metagenome | isolation source: 200 cm saprolite under Douglas fir tree site 2 hole 2 | place: USA:California | collected 2015-04-18
ATACGGCCCAATGATCCCGCCGATGTTGCGCGTCGCCGGTTGAGATGCAGCCGATTTCTGGGCATCTTTTTTGGCGGCGTCTTCCTGGGCAGCGGCAATGACATCTACGTATTTAATTCCAGAACCAGTATTAAAGAGTACTGTGACGTCATTTTCTGTAAGGAAATTTCTGGCGCGCAATTTCTGATAGGCAACCAAAGACGCGGCCCCTTCCGGCGCAGCAAAGATGCCTTCAGTTTGCGCCCAGTGCTGGACTGCGGCCAGAATCTCGTCGTCGCTGACCGCGATCGCTATTCCCTTCGACTTTTCCAGTATGTCCAGGATGATGTAGTCGCCGTACGGTTTAGGCACACGCAGGCCGGCTGCCAGTGTATGGGCCTGGGGCCAGGCTTCGGCCGTGTGCTTATGCTCATCGAACGCTTTAGAAACTGGCGCACAACCGCTTGATTGCACGACAACCATCTTGGGCCGTTTAGGTCCAATCCAGCCCAGCGATTCCATCTCTTCAAAGGCCTTCCACATGCCAATCAGACCCACGCCCCCGCCGGTAGGATAGATGATGGCATCAGGCAGCTTCCACGCGAGTTGCTCAGCAACTTCGTATCCCATGGTCTTTTTGCCTTCGACGCGGAAGGGCTCTTTGAGTGTCGAGATGTCGAACCACCCTTCGGCCTGCTTGCGCTCGCCGACGATGCGGGCGCAGTCGCTAATGAGTCCATCAACGAGCGTGACCTTGGCGCCATAGGACAAGCACTCAACCAGGTTGGCCCGCGGGACATCTTTGGGCATAAAGATGTGGGCCTCAATGCCAGCAGCAGCCGCATAAGCAGCCAACGCGCTGGCTGCATTACCTGCGGATGGAACCGCAACCTTCTTGATGCCATAGGCCTTGGCCATGGTGATTGCCACACACAGACCGCGGGCCTTGAAGCTGCCGGTGGGGTTCAGTCCTTCATCTTTTACGTAAACATTTTTGTATTCCCGGCTTGGAATCATGGGGGTTAAGCCTTCGCCGAGGCTCACCGGCTCGGCGTCAGGCAAGACCTCGGCATAGCGCCAGAGGTCACTTCTGCGTCCGACGAGAGTGGCAGGGGTAAAGGTCTTTTTGATCGCAGCCAGGTCGTAGCGGGCATAGAGCACACCGCCATCTTTTGGGCACACTGTAGCAGGCTTATCTGCTGATACCTTTTCACCGCATTTTGAGCATTCAAAAAAAGTGACTTTAGACATGATGGGCCAGACAGATATATATAGAACGGCGCGATGCATTCGTCAAAATCGACACACTGCAACATTGCATCACGAATAATCACAAATTGCTGGCTGAAGTAATGCGGTCTAGTAACTTGATCCTGTCTTGGGCAGTCGGTTCTACGAAGCGAATATCGTAATAGAAATCAGGGCCATGATGGCCGAGCAACACAAATTCCCTGCCCACCCATATTTCAGGCTGATATTCAAAAACCTGGATCTTGGTCTGACCGCCAGCGGACTCTAGATGGAGAATAAATTTGCAGCTAAATTTGGCCGGCGCGCCATTGTAAAAATACGTTGACGGCCAGTATGTATCCAGAAATGTCGCCAAATAGAAATCGTTTTTCCTGGCCGGATCAGGCAAGTTCGCATAGCCCTTAAGCTCAGGATCGGACGCCGCAAACGCACCCAGCTGAAAAGCGTCGGGAAAGACGGGATCGGTAGCGGAAAATACCTGGAAGTCTTCGTAGGGTGTTCCCTGCAAAAACTGCTTTGAGCGAATCTGCGCCGCAAGTTTTCCCATCGAGACTGGCAAAACCGTCTCAACCGGCCTTGCATACGCAGCCTCTCGATGCTCAATCTTCTTGAACCGGGGAGCGATGGAAAGCCCCCAGATTGCAACAATGAAAACTGTTCCCGTAATGAGGAACAATATTTTAAACACACGTAAATATTGACTGCTCATCGGATCAAGAGGCCCGAAGCTGTTTCAGCAAGGCTTCGGCGCGCCGGAACCAGGGCCGCTCGCGGCGTTTCAAATAGCCGGGCAAAGTGGCTTTCTTATTCAGGATTTTGCGGACCATCTCTCTGGCTTCCCCGGTCTTGCCCTGCTGTTTCAGGAATGAGGCATAGTTGTATTGCGTCTCGGAAAGAGTGGAGCCTTCGATCACTTCATTAAACAGGCGTTCGGCTTTTTCCTTCTCTCCCAGTTGCGCGTAGGCGTGGGCCAGCAGGCCGGGTGCGCGGGAGTAGTCGTATTTGCGGTCAAAGGCAAGCACGCGTTCCAGATCAGCTACCGCTGCAGGATAATCCCCTAACTGCAATTCGCACTGCGCCCGACCATAAAACGGACTGGGCATATTGCTGCGCGGGGTGATGGCTTTATCAAAGCATTCTTTGGCGCGGGCGTAGTTTTTCTGCTCGCTGTAGATTTCGCCCAACTCCTCATAGTTGCCGGCAGAAGGGTTATCCAGAACCGCGGTTTCCAACTGCTTCTGCCGTTTGCGCCGCTGCACCCACTGGAAGGAATGGTTGAGCTGCAGATCGGGCAAGGCTTCAACTGCCAAATAGACCACCGCGCCCAGGGGTCCCAGGAAAATGATGATGAAAAGCCAATAGAAATCGGGCCTTCGCTTGATGAAGTGAAGGATGGCCAAAGCCTGCAGGATCAGAGTAAGCGGTAAGAATGACATGCGGGGAACGCATGGGAATATAGCATAAAAAGCCAGCTCCAAGCTCTCAGCTCCAAGCTCTCAGTTCCGAGCAGGGTGTAAAATGATGCCATAGTGCACCCACACATCAGGCTGCTTGCCATTGATATAGACGGCACACTTCTCGATTCCAAACATCAAATGCCACCCGCCAATCTACAGGCCTTACAGCACGCGCATGAATCGGGGGTTGAGGTTGTGCTGGTTACCGGACGCCGGCATCGCTATGCGATGTCCGTGGCAGCCATGCTGGGATTCGAGCACTGGGTCATCAGTTCCAACGGCGCGGTGACGCGTTCGACACAGGGTGAGCTTTTTCACCGTGACTTGCTGCCCGCCGCCTCGGCGCGTGCTCTGATCGCGCACATGAATTCATTTCGCGGGCAACTGGTGCTGACGTTTGACGTAGACGCCAAGGGGGCAATCATAGTGGAAGGGCTGCAAGAGATGACGCGCAGCATCCGCCTCTGGCTGGAGAAAAACATGGAATACATTCAAATCGTCCAGCCGATTGAGGATGCCCTGGCCACAGACCCGGTGCAAGCCATGTTCTGCGGACCGATCGTGCTCATGCGCCAGGCAGAGGCCATGCTCGCCGATCCTGCCATACAGGCGCAAACCACGGTTTTGAAGACGCAATACGATGCCCGCGACCTGTGCATTCTCGATGTCCTCAACCGCGACTGCTCCAAAGGACATGCCCTGAAGCGCTGGACTGCATCCAAAGGATTGGCCCCCGAACAGGTCATGGCCATTGGTGATAACTACAATGATGTGGAAATGCTTGAATTCGCCGGACATGCCGTTATCATGGAGAATGCGTGCCCAGAGCTGAAGCAGAATGGGTGGCAGGTTACACTATCGAATGACCAATGCGGCGTGGCCGCCGTGGTTGAGACCATATTGAATTGAAGCTGCAGAGAAAATTCGTTGCGTGCGTTTTCGTGCTTCTGGCCTTGCCGGCGTTTGCCGCCGACCTCGCCGTTTTGCAGAATGGCTTTTCCATTCGGCACGAACGCCGTGAAACGGTGGGTACTATGACCCGTCTCTACCTCGATGCCAGCCCACAATCGGGCTACATCGATATACCCAGCGACCAGATTGCTTCCATTGAACATGACGATTCAGCGCCGCCGCAAACTGCCGAGCAACAGCCGGCCCCCGTACAAGGCATTGCGACTCAGGGCACGAGCGTTCAGGACTTCGTAAATGCAGCCAGCGCGAAGCATGGGGTTGATCCGGATTTAATCCAGAGTGTGATCCGCGCCGAGAGTGGATTCAATCCCAAAGCGGTCTCGCGCAAGGGAGCTCAGGGCTTAATGCAGCTCATGCCGGCCACAGCCTCCAAGCTGGGAGTTACCAACTCTATGGATCCAGCCGCCAACGTGGATGGCGGCACGCAGTACCTTCATGAAATGCTGGCACGATTTAACAACGATCTGGTTAAGGCGTTGGCCGCCTATAATGCCGGTCCCGCGCGGGTGGAAAAATATAAAGGCGTGCCCCCTTACCATGAGACCTATGCGTATGTTTCGCGCATAATATCGGATTTCAATCGCAAGAAACTGGCCCAGTTTGCAGCCGCGCAACCTGCTAAGCACCGCACTGCAAAAGAAAAAGAGAAGACCAGTCATCCTGCCGTTACCGCAGATCACTCCACGGCTGCGGAGGCGCAGGCCGCTCCAGATTAGGAGCTTAGATTCCTCTCCTCACATGAAGAAAAAACAGGCTCTATTCCTGGTCGTGGTCGCTGCCGTCCTGGCGTTCCTGGTGTATTTACAGGTACAACATTGGCGAAGGTTCGACTGGGGCAAATTCGCTGAGCAGACAAACCAGGTCCGCTGGGGCATGGTGGTGGCCGGCATCGCAATGATCTACCTGGCCGATGCGTTGCGCGCCTGGCGCTGGGCGATTTTTCTGCGGCCGGTGCGCAAGGTCGAGGCCCATACCCTGATTGGCACCCAGTTCATCGGATTCACCGGCCTGGCACTGCTGGGACGCCTGGGAGAGTTAATACGTCCTTACCTGGTCGCCCGCAAATTGAAGCTGAGCTTCTCTTCCCAGATGGCGGTTTGGAGCGTAGAGCGCATCTTCGATACGGGGGCTGTGGCCGTGCTGACTTCGTTTGCCCTGTTTTCTTCCAGCTCGGTCAAGCATCTTGAGCACTACCAGCAATTACCAAAAATTGGGATTGCGCTGGTCGTTTTCGTATTGGGTGGCATCGTGGTTGCATACCTGGTACGCCGCTTCAACGCGCTCATTGCTCAATGGATAAAAAGCGCCTTCCATCGCTTTCCTTCTCTCGGAGAGCGGCTGGCAAGCAGAGTTGTGGCCTTCGGGGAGGGACTGCACACCCTTCATGACGCGCCCTCCTTCTTTGCGAGCGCGGCTCTCTCTTTGACCATCTGGATCCTGGTTTCGTTTTCCTATCTGCTGATTACGCACGCTTATCCTGCACCGCTCAACGCCCTGACCTGGACGCACGCTGTCATACTGATGGGCTTCAGCATAGCCGGGGGCGTATTGCAATTGCCGATGGTCGGCGGCGGCTCGCAGTTCATGACCATTGCTGCATTGACGTATTTTTTTCAGATCCCCGCTGAAATGGCTGTAAACTGCGGCATCCTGCTTTGGCTGTCAACATTCATGTCGGTTATTCCAATGGGATTGATTTATGCTCATCTCGAAAAAGTTTCCTTCAGCCAACTCACGAAGGAAAGCCAGCAGACAGAGGAGAGCCTGGTGCACTGATGGGCCAGCATTCCACACTCTATGATTTACAATAAAACTTCGTTTCCCTCACCATGAAATGCCCATTCTGTGGATTTATAAATGACAAGGTTGTGGACTCGCGCGAGAGCAAGGAAGGCGAGTCTATCCGCCGCCGCCGCGAGTGCCTCAAGTGCGAGAAGCGCTTCACTACTTACGAGCGCATTGATGAAATCCCCTACATGGTAATCAAAAAAGATGGACGCCGTGAAAAGTTCGACCGGCAGAAAGTTTTGAACGGCCTTCTGCGCGCCTGCGAGAAGCGCCCTATTTCCATGGGCAAGCTGGAGCAGATTGTGAACGAAGCTGAGGCTTTTGTGATTGACTCCCAGGAGCGCGAACGCAAAACCAGCGAGGTGGGCGAGCTGATCATGAATCGCCTGAAGAAGCACGACAAGGTGGCGTATGTGCGCTTTGCCTCTGTGTATTCAGACTTTAAAGATGTAAAAGAATTTATGGACGAACTCAAAGATCTGCTCAAAACCAAGGAAACCGCCGTCCCCGCCCCCTTACCGGTCAAGACAAAACCGGGGGCGAAGGCATAAAGTTTTTTGAGACAAGCTTTGTTGATCACTATTAATTCCAAATTTTAACCATGCATACAATCACTCTCATTCCCGGCGACGGAATCGGGCCCGAGGTAACCAACGCGGTGGTCCGCATTCTGGAAGCCACAGGCGTCAAATTCCAGTGGGAAAGCTATGCCGCTGGCGCCGGTGCCTACGAGAAATACAAGGAATACCTTCCCCATGAATTGCTGGCCTCCATCGAACGCAATCGCGTGGGCCTCAAAGGACCGGTAACAACGCCCGTGGGCGAAGGATTCCCAAGCATCAACGTCGCGTTACGCAAGAAGTTTGAGCTTTTCTGTAACTTCCGGCCAATCCGCAATCTACCTGGTGTGCCGACGCGCTACCCGGGTGTGGATTTGATTATTGTCCGCGAGAATACCGAAGGTCTGTACTCGGGAATTGAACACGAGGTCGTGCCCGGCGTGGTGGAATCACTCAAGATCATCACCGAGAAAGCTTCCACACGCATCTCCCGCTTCGCCTTTGAATATGCCCGCCGTGAAAAGCGTAAGAAAATCTTTGCCATTCACAAAGCCAACATCATGAAGCTGAGCGACGGTCTTTTTCTGCGCTGCGCCCGTAACGTAGCCAAAGAATATCCGGAGATTACTTACGGCGAGCACATTGTGGATAACACCTGCATGCAACTGGTGATGAATCCTTACCAGTATGACGTGCTGCTGCTGGAAAATCTTTATGGAGACATCGTCTCTGACCTGTGCGCCGCTTTTGTCGGCGGACTGGGGCTGGTTCCGGGGGCCAACTTAGGACATGAGTGCGCCATCTTCGAAGCCGTGCATGGTTCAGCGCTAGACATCGCCGGCAAGAACATTGCTAACCCCACTGCACTGCTGCAATCAGCCGTTCTAATGCTTCGCCATATTCGTGAAATCGAGGCAGCCGAAAAGGTCCAGGCCGCGCTGGAGCATGTATATCAGAGCAAAGAGAAGCTTACGCGCGATATGGGCGGAACCGCCTCGACCAGTGAGTTTGCCGATGCAGTGATTGCAGCGATGTCTTAGATTGCAGGTTTGATTACGATCTTATGAATAGTCAGCGTTTTCAAAAATTACTTTTTATCTGTCTTCTTTCTCTTTTGTTCATTTTGTTCGCGGGATGCAATCAAAACTCTGCTCCTCCCAATGACCAGAGCCGTTCCGCGCCCGCTCAAGCGTCGGCAGGCACGCCAATAGATGCGTCAACAACCGGAAGTATTTCAGGAACCATAACTTTCGCCGGCACTACGCCGCCGCGCGCCACCATTGATATGGGTATGGACGCAGGCTGCGCGCTGGCCGCCAATGGGCCCAACCTTGCCGAGGCGGTGATCGTCAATAAGGACAAGCTGGAAAACGTATTCGTCTATGTGAAAGAAGGACTTGAGGGCTATGCCATTCCCAAGCCCACGCAACCGGCAGTTCTCGATCAGGTAGGATGCCGCTATACTCCGCACGTGCTTGGCCTGGTTGCTGGGCAGACTTTGAGAATTCTCAACAGCGACAACACCATGCACAATGTGCATCCGGTTCCGCAAAACAATCCGCAGTGGAATGAGAGCCAGATGCCCAAGGGCGAGCCCAAGGAGCGGACATTCGCAAACCCAGAGCTGCTGCTGCCCATCACCTGCAACCAGCATCCGTGGATGAAGATGTATGTGAACGTGGTCAGCAACCCGTTTTTTGCGGTCAGCGACGGCAACGGCAACTTCAACATTCAAGGGCTGCCTCCAGGCACATACACAATTGCTGCCGTGCACGAAAAGCTGGGAACACAGGAGATCAAGATCACGGTCGCGGGCAAACAAAACCAAGCTGCCAACTTTGCGTTTAAGCAATAAAAGTAGCGCCGGAGTCCTCGCCGGCTGTCGTGTGGGCATCCTTGCCCAGACGCTTCAATCGCAGGGAAGCGCTTTGTTACAATAATCAGTTCCACCTGAGGAGTTTTTTCTGTCTTCGGCAACACTTTATAATCGCGGACTTCATCGTTTTCTGGTCTTTTTAGCCAGTGTTACTTTTCTTTTACTGATTGCCGGGGCTTTGGTCACCAGCAACCAGGCAGGACTCGCTGTTCCCGATTGGCCAACCTCTTTTGGACACCTCTTTAAAATTCCGCCCATGGTGGGAGGCATCAAGTATGAACACGGCCACCGCATGCTGGCTGAATTCGTTGGGCTGCTGACCATCTTTGCAGCCGTACTGATTCAATTCATCGAAAAGCGCTCCTGGATGCGTAAGCTGGGCTGGACTGCCCTGGTGCTGGTGATTGTGCAAGGTATTCTGGGCGGAATTACAGTCAAGATGTTTCTGCCCTGGTATGTTTCCACCGCCCACGCGGCTGTGGCGCAAACATTTTTCTGCCTGGTGGTGCTGATGGCATTGTTCACCAGTAGGAGTTGGATCGAAGACACAACTGCACCCACAACCGACCCTGGCCGCCCCAGCCTTTCGACTCTAACCTTGTTGTCGCTGCTTGCGCTCTATCTGCAACTGTTTTTTGGTGGAGCTTTTCGCCACTCGGGGATGTCTATCTTGCCGCATATCTTGAATGCGGTTGTCGTAACCGGAATCCTGATCTGGACCTCGGTGCGCGGCATGATGGAAGGTAGAAGCATCGCGCAACTCAAAACTCCGGCCCGCCTGGTGCATGGCCTGCTTATGCTGCAAATTGCCTTGGGCGTGGCGGCTTACTACACGCGAATTAAAGACCACGACGCACCCCAACCCCTGCCCGGTATGATCGCAACGACTGTGGCGCATGTAGGCGTGGGCGCCCTGCTGCTGGCTTCGACTTTTGTTTTGACAGTTCGCACACGCAGATACTTCCCCGCGCCAGCAACGGAAGGCGCCATTTCCCATAAAGAGGCTGCGGCATGAGCGCAACCACTCAGCCCATTGCCACGCAGGAAGCCGCCCCACAGGTGATTGCCGGCAAGAGTTCCCTGCTCTCAAATTACGCCGAGCTTATGAAGCTGCGCGTCACAAGTTTGGTGGTGGCCACCGCGTGGTGCGGATACTTCATGGGAGCGATGAAATCGGGGACCTCATCATTCTCCTGGACTCTGCTGCACACGCTGCTGGGCATCGGGATTGTTGCCGGCGGTGCAGCCACGTTGAACCAGGTGATGGAGCGAGAGACCGACGCACGTATGCGGCGCACGGAGCGGCGTCCTCTGCCTTCAGGCCGCATGGAAACTTTGCATGCTGCACTGTTCGGATTCGGGCTGCTGGTTGGGGGCTCAATCTATCTCGCGCTCACCACCAACATACTGACGGGATATCTGGCTTTCGCTACCGCTGCCGCTTATTTGCTCTTTTACACTCCGCTCAAACAGATCACCAGCATATGTACATTTATCGGCGCATTTCCCGGAGCCATGCCGCCGTTGCTGGGATGGACCGCCGCGCGTGGCGCGCTGGAATGGGAGGGACTGGCGCTCTTCGCCATCGTGCTGCTGTGGCAGTTCCCGCACTTCCTCGCCATTGCCTGGATGTACGCGGAAGACTACGAAAGCGGCGGCATCCGTATGCTGCCGGTTGTACAAAAAGACGGGCACTCGACGACCCGCGAAATCCTGCTGTATTCAGTTTCTCTAATCCCGGTGAGCATTGCGCCTGTGATTCTGGGCATGACGGGAAGCATTTATTTTGCCGGTGCGATCGTGCTCTCTATCGCTTTTTTCTGGGTTGGCCTGCGGCTGTGGCGTTTAAAGCTGCCTCCTTCAGCCCCTGAGTCAAAGAAGCCGGCACGGCAACTGTTGCAGGCATCGGTGATTTACCTGCCGCTGTTGTTTGCCCTGATGATGATTACCGCCGCTCTCCACTCCTAGCATGAACCCGGCGACCCCATCCGTATTCTCTCAGGCAACTGTACTCTCCGCCTTACGCAATGCCATTGAGGGTGACTCGCAATGACATACGAAATCTTTCCTGTCGTGAACGCGACGTTGAACGGTCTTAGCGGCGCTCTGCTCCTGGTGGGGCATTCGTTGATTCAGCGCGGCAAAATAGCGGCACACCGCGCCTGCATGATCGCTGCATTTTTTTCTTCTACGATATTCTTGAGTTGTTACCTCTATTACCATGCCCACGCCGGGGTCATTCGCTTTCGTGGTACTGTCTGGATACGTCCGGTTTATTTCACCATTCTTACCTCGCACACAATCCTGGCAGTCTCACTGCTCGTCCTGGTTCCCTGGACTCTGGTGCTTGGTTTGCGCAAGTCGTTTTCACGGCACAAGGCCATCGCCCGCTGGACGTATCCCATCTGGCTTTATGTTTCTGTGACCGGGGTGGTGATTTATTTTATGGTTTACCGCTGGTTTATGTGAAAGACGGGCCTTTCACGTGATTCTTTTCTATCCGCGTTAGTCTGTGCTAATCCGTAGCAGAAATTCCCGTTCTACGGGTTCTGATAAAGGCGCTGATACACGGCTTGGTTGCGCACGATGGCTTCTACGTATTCGCGGGTCTCGGTAAAGGGGATGGATTCCACAAATTCATGGATATCGCGGTAGTTGCTCTTGCGCCAATCCTCCACGCGGTCCGGGCCGGCATTGTAGGCGGCCAGCGCGTATTCAACGTGGCCGTCGTACCTTTTGAGCAAGTCCTTAAAGTAGCGCGTCCCAAGCTGGATATTGGTGTTCGGATCAAACAACATAGAGCTGTTGAATCCTTTGATTTTCTCTGATTTCGCGAGCTGCTGCCCCACGCCCGGCAGAATCTGCATCAATCCCATGGCATTGGCGCGAGAGAGGGCCAACGGGTTGAACTCTGACTCCTGGCGAATGAGTGAAGCCACCAGAAAAGGATCGAGCTGATTTTCGAGCGAGTAGCGCTTTAAGTTTTCCCAATATGGGCGCGGGAACAGCCCTTCCCAGAAAGGGCGCGGCAGGTCGGAAAGCTGAAATGAGTAGTATCCGGGAACGGCGTGCTTTAAAGTCTGCAAGGCGCGATCATAGTGTCCGTCGTCGGTATAAAGTTTGATCATCTGGGCTGTGGCCCAGTTGTCACCTGGATCTATCCCGGCCTGCAGCTCGCGGATGGCAAAATCCACCATGCCGCAATTCCCCAGCAGCAGGCTCTTTTGCACGCGCAGGTTGTCAGCCGGGGCGGTCAGGGAAAAATGCCCAGGGAGTTGTACCGGGGGAACCTTTTGCAGCAGAGGTTCGTCGGCGATGTCACTGGAGAGCCCAAGATCGCGCAGCCGCTCGCGTGAAAGTTCAGCATAATAGGCATTGCAGTAACGCTGCGAGACCTTCAAGTAGAACGCACGGGCGCGCGGAAGATTTTTTTCTTCTTCCGCCAGCCGTCCACGCCAGTACAGTGCGGCACTGGCCTCCTGCGAGGCTGGATACAGCGCAATGTGCCGTTCAAAAGCGAGCTTGGCGCTTTCCACATCTCCCTGCCGCAGTTGCAGCCAGGCTGCCTTCCAGTTGGCAAAAGACGCGTACTTTCCGGTCGGAAAACGTGAAGCCAGCTCCTCAAAGAAACGCGCCGAGCCGGCATAGTCTTTCTGCAGCAGATACTGGTTGGCCACAGCCAGCAGGGCTTCTTGCAGCCACGGACTCTGTGGAGCGCTCTCACGAAGGTGCGTAATCAGATCGCCCAGGCGCTTGCTGTCAGACCGGGAAATCTCCACGAGATAGTAGAGTCGCTGGGCATTGCGTTCGTCATCGGTGTCGGGCAGCTTTTGTAGAACATCGCGCGCTTCCCCGCTGCGTCCGGCCTTCCATAGCGCCCCACCCAAAGCAACTTTGAGTGCATACACCTCAGCGGCGGGTGCATTTTCGATCAGATCTTTGTACTCAGCCGCAGCCTCGGCCGCACGGCGATTCTCGGCCAGCAGATCAGCCCTCTTCTTGCGGTCGGCGAAGCTGGGCGGTGGCAGCCGGCGCGGCCCCAGTCTTTGCAGTTCGGTATAAGCATCCGTGGCCTCAGGCGCAACCGGCATCTGGTAATAAACATGACGAAAGCTCTCTGCCGCCTGGGCATAATCTTCGGCGTGCAGTTGAGCACGACCCAGCGCCAGTTCGATATCGGCACGCATGGGCGAGCGGTGCGCTTCCAGCAAATCAATCGCCGCCTTCGGTTGGCCGGTGGCCACCAGAGCATTGCCTTCGAGCACAGCAGCATCCCGGATAAATAGCGAACCGGGATAATTAGTTTCAAATTGATGAAGCGTAGCCAGCACACCCTGAGAGTCTCCACCCAACCCCTGGGACATTGCCAGGAAGTAATCCACGTAGTCGCGCAGCTCCCCGCCATGGGGCTGCGCCTTCTTCAAGGCAGGAGTGGCATTGGCGTATTGGTTATCCAGAAGGTGGGCGTAGCCAATGACCAGCCAGGCGAGCGCGCCTGCATCTTCGTTATTGTGGGCTTCGGCAAACTTTTGTACTCCGGCATAAGCCGCGGGAGTACGGTTTTCCAAAAGCTGCTCGGCCATCGGACGCAAATCTGCCGAAGCAACAAATGCCTGTGACATGCGCCGCACTCGGGCAGCAATCGCCGCGCTTCTTTTCCCTGTGGACTTTCTTTTGCCGGCAGCAAAGGCAGGAGAGCTGGTGCCGATGAGCGCGACGGCGAGAACGAGGGCCAACAACTTACGTAGAACCATGGGGAACAACTTAACTCTTAATGAGAAACCCGCCGCTTAATTCAGTTTCTAATCATCCCGGACAAACTTATTAGCCCTTAAATCCGTTGCCCATAAGGGCCGCATCGTTATCCGCTAATACTTTGACGACTTCCTCGGTAAAGTAGTCGGCTTGCGCCGCCACGGTGTTACCGTAACGTTTGTCATAACTGGCCCGACTCTTTTCGATATCTTCTCTTAGACGGCTGTACAAATCTTTATTCTGCCGGCCTTCGTTCACTTTGGCCTGGTTGTAGAGTTTGATTTCATCTACCAGCAGCTTGGCAAAACGCCGGGCCTTCTTATGGATCTCCTCATCCTGGGCCGAAACCTCCACTGCCGCCGCAGATGCCTTGGGAGCAAGATCAGAGACCGCAATGGGAGCCGGCGTAGGAATGCCGGGCGCCGGCGTCTGCCCCGTCGGAGGGGGAACTGCAGTGACCTCTTCTGGCTCGGTCGGGGCGACAACCGGAATACCTGAAGCCTTGCGCAGCGTCAGCGTCTCCAGCCAAATTGCAGCGGTACGCACCAGCAACTGCAAAGCGGCGGTATCAGATTCTCCGTCGTTGCGGGTGCCAGTATCGGCATAGACCAGCGCCGGAACTTTTTCCCGTACCACGAGTGGCAGTACGGCGGAGTTGCCTTTGGGCGCACCAAACTGGGAAGCGAACTTCGCTTCGAACTCGGCGGCGGGGCCGGTCACCAGACTTTTTTCCTGCATGGCTTTTCCAGAGAGCCCGCTGTTGATATCAACCGTCACTTTCTTGATGCCGTTGTTGTCGTCAAACCCGCGCGCCTGCCATCCCACGGCGCTGTCGTTTTTGACCACCAACAGGGCCACGCGGCTGCTGAAGTGGGCAGCGCCATCGAGCAGAGACCGCAAAATATCGGTCTGCGAGGTGGATTCCTGAATCTTGGAAATGGCGTTATCCAGCAATGCGGAAACTGGCGCCTCCGAGCCTCTGCCCAGTGTTACTGAATCGAGCTCAGCGGTCACGTGATTGATAATGTCTTTGCGCAGCTCCTGGACGCGGTGTTCGCCCGCTTCGGTGACTACGTTCTCCACGTCCTGGCGAATGCTGGAGACGCGGCGCTCGGCCACTTCGCTTACCACTTTTTCCAGGTCTTTGCGCAACTCGCTTACGCGTTTGTCGGTGGTCTCGCTCACTACGCTTTCGACGTTTTTGCGTAGCTCACCCGCCCGTTTGTTGGCTACATCCAGCACAATGCGATGGACATCTTTGCGCAGCTCAGCCACACGGTTTTCTGCCTTTTCGGCGACAACCCGCTCTACATCTTTGCGTAAATCGAGAATGCGCTTGGAGGCGGAAGATTCCACGATCTTCTCTACTTCTTTGCGCAGGTCGCCCATACGCTGATTGGCAACTTCCGCCACTACGCGTTCAATCTCTTTTTTGAATTCCGCGAGGCGATTGTCAAAAACTCCGGCAACCCCGGTTTCGATTTCGTGGCGCATGTCATGGGCGCGTGTGTTCAGCACCTCGGACATGCCTTGCTCGATATGGCTGCGGATCTCGGCGGCCCGGGTATCAATGACCTGGGTGACCCCCTGCTCTACTTCTTTTTGCAGGTCGGAAACCTGATGGTTGAGAACATCAGCAACGTTTTTGGAAATTTGGGAGTTGATCTCTTGGACGCGGGAGTTGAAAACCTCGGTGATGCCGGTCTCAACATCCAGTTGCAGCTCAGAGACGCGGCTGCTCAAGCTCTCTCCTACACCGCGATGCAGATCTTTGCGCAGTTCGGATATGCGCTTGTCAAATACTTTTGCGACAACACCTTCAACGATTGCTTTAACTTCTTGCGAGTCCGCCATGGGAATGCCTATCTGCTTTGTATATTAACAACACTGCCCCTCGCTCTCGGGGGGTTGAGCGAGACTGCTCAGGTATATATGTGGATTATTAGGTGTATTTGCCATTGTGTCAATACGTTACCAGCCGGAGGAGCCGGTAACGTTACTGGGGTAACGTTACTTTTTTTCTGAGGCCTACGCAGCCAACACAAGGAAACTTTTCTTAACTCTATTCCACAATAATTTTGCCCTGCATACGGTCGTGTCCAGTACCACAAATAATCGAGCACTTCACCTTAAACTCGCCTGCCTTGTCAGCCTTGAAGTTCACCAGAGCGGGTTTTCCCTTTTGGATAGATTCGTCAATACCCAATTCCTCAACAGCAAAGCCATGCTGGACGTCGGTAGTGGAAATTTCCAAGGTCACATCCTGGCCCTTTTTTACATGGATCACCGCCGGCTCAAAGGCGTATTTATGGCTGGTGACCTGAATATGTACCGCTTCCGGCTTGGGCTGCCGGTTGCATCCCGTCAGAAAAATGGCCATGTTGATAACCATTAACGACACTGCTTTTTTCATGCAAATACTTCCCTGTCAAAAAGATGTCTTGCATCGCGAGATCAGCTAAAAGCTAACAGCTAAGAGCCAAAAGCTAAATTACCATAAGCTGGAGTTCTGGCTGGCACGTCTATCAGATACAATAGGAGATGAATTCTTTGAATCCCACTAGCATGCCCCCCATCCAATCCAAAGGAACGGAAGCTGTAACTGACGAGCTGACGCTGGTACAAGCCGCCAAGCGCGGCGATATTAGTGCCTTCGAGCAGCTCGTGAAGCGTTATGATCGCAACGTCTTCCGTATTGCGCAGCACATCACGCAGAACCGCGAGGACGCTGAGGATGTTGTGCAGGATGCGTTCCTGAAGGCGTATACGAACCTGGAGAGCTTTCAGGAGCAATCCAAGTTTTATACCTGGCTGGTGCGGATTGCGGTCAATGAAGCGCTGATGCGGCTGCGCAAGCGGCGCACGGCGAAGACGGTTTCTATTGACGAAGATGTGCAGACGGAAGATGATGCGATTCCCCGCGAGATTGCGGATTGGTCTCCGAACCCGGAGCAGCTTTATGACCAGTCGGAGCTCAAGGAAATCCTGGGCAAGACCATTCAGGGCTTGCCGCCCACTTTCCGTACGGTGTTTGTTTTGCGTGACGTAGAAGGACTTTCGACGGAAGAAACAGCCGACGCGCTCGAATTGAGCGTACCCGCTGTAAAATCACGTCTGCTGCGCGCACGTTTGCAGTTGCGTGATCGTTTAAGTAAGTTTTTTGGAAAAAAATCGAGCCGGAGTTGACCCAACTGTGAAATGCTCTCAGTTTCTGCAAGAGCTTACCGATTACCTGGACGGCGTGATTGACGACAAGACACGCGCCGAACTGGAAGACCACCTGCATTGGTGCCACAACTGCTACGTTGTGGTCAGCACAACCAAGCAAACCATCGAGATTTACCGCGACTCGGAGTTGTATGAAATACCCGATGATTTGCGTAGCCGGCTCCGCTCAGCCATCATGTCCAAATGCGCCGCCCATAAAAAAAATCCTGAAAAGAAAATCTAACCCTCTTCCCAACCTCGCTGCAAACTTCCCAATTCTGCATTGCGGGGTATACCTTTCTTTACAATCACCTCACATTACTGGTGCTTTCTTGCAACTTCCGCCTATGGCCCTTCATCTAAATAGTCAGAAGCCGGAAGAGGCTTCGGGCAGCACCCTCGAAGTAAACAAGTTGCCTCTTCCCCAGGAATGGTAGATGATAGCGAATGTATTTGACATGCTTTTCGGATGCTGGCACAAGCGTTACAGCTTCCCCATTACGACACGGCGAGGTCAGCACCGCTCTGAAGCTGCGGCTGTAACTGGAACGTATGTAGTTTGCCTGGATTGCGGCAAAGAATTTCCTTATGACTGGCGCGAGATGAAAGTGGTCTCCGGGCACTCATATGAACCCGCCGCAGAAGCAGCGGAAAACCGGCACGTGGAAGCGGCCTAATCTATCGCATTGCCAGGTCTGGGCGACTGCTGAGTCAGTCGTTCGCAGAGCAGTTCAAACCCGCCACGCGTTGCTAGGATCCTGCCAAGCTCCTCATTTTCCACCAACCGCATAATCTTTGGTCTGTGCTTGCGCACGAACCAACTCCGCCACCTGAAATCCTTCACGGAACTTCCACTTCGACATATAATCGCTTCGACATATAATTAATACCTCTCTTCAATTCAAAACTTGCGCGAGGTCCCGCCGGTTGAAACCCGTACATCCGAGTATCCGAGAAGTCGCTGTACTGCAGGAATCCACGGAGATGATCCTCTCCAGTATGGATGTGGACACCGTGCTGCACCAGATTCTCTTAGTAGTACGCAATTATTTTGGAACCGCCAACGCAGCGGTTTTTCTCGTGGACCCGGCAACCCGCGACCTTTATTGCCGCGCCCACATCGGGTACAGCGACGCTTTTACAAACTCCCAAATCAAGCTGGGCCCGGAAAGCATTACCGGACGCGTCGCCCAAAATAAAATGCCGGTCTATCTTCCCGATGTTCGCACCGACCCGAAATATATTCCCGCCGATCCCAAGGTCCGCAGCGAGCTTGCCCTGCCTCTGCTGGTACGCGAGGAAGCGATCGGAGTGCTCAGCATCGGGAGCGAGAAACTTGATTTCTTCAGCGACGAGATGATTGGCTTGCTCACGCTCTTTGCAGCGCAGGCCGCGGTTGCCCTGGAAAATGCCCGCCTGTATTCCACCGAACGCCGGCGCATGCGGCAGATTGAACTTATCAACCTGATTGCCCGCTCCGCGGCCGCAGCCAACGATTTGGAACAGCTTCTGGGAAATCTTGCCGACCTGATTGAAGACACCTTCGACGATGCCGAAATCGGCATCCTGTTGCGCGATCGCGAAGGCAGGCTGGCGTTGCGGGCGCACGCCGGAAAAGGCGAGCCTCAGCCGGAAAATTTTATAGTTGCGGAGCGCTCCGGCATTCTGGCGGAAGCATTTGCCGCACGCATGAATGTTGTAGTGAACGATATCAGTGACCGGGCGCAATGGCCGGCGTGCTTTGCCGGAAGCGGTTCGGAGCTGTGTATTCCGCTTATTTCCTTTGGCGAGACGCTGGGGGCTCTGGTGGTTGCCCACTCGGCACCGCATTTTTTTGCTGCCGATGACCGCTCCATTGCGCAGGCCGCGGCTGACGTGTGCGCCACCGCCATCCGCAGCGTGCAACTTGGGGAAGAGCTGCGGCGCATCACCCATACCGATTCCCTCACGGGACTTTACAACCAACGTTATTTTCACGTGCTGGCGGCAGAGGAGATAGCGCGCAGCAATCGCTATCACAAACAGTTTTCTCTGCTGATGATTGAACTTAAGAATTTCGCCCAGTTTAATGCCAAGCTGGGTTTTGAGCATGGAGATACGATCTTGCGCAAGGTCGCACAATCGCTCAAGATGCTCATGCGCGGCGTGGACAGCATCTGCCGCTATGGGCCAGACCGCTTTGTCCTGGTTCTTCCTGAAACCGGCGCGGAGCAACTGCATAGTGTTGCCAACAAGCTCAACGACGCGCTGGGAAAGATCCGCGCAGAAGAAAAACCTACATCGCCTCCGATTGTGAGCCATTACGCCAGCGCCACCTATCCCGCCGATGGCGCCTCCGAGTTGGAACTTGTAAGAGTCCTGCTGACCCGCATCGCGGAAGACCGCGGCATTCCCAACAACACCACCCGTTAGAGCTGTTTCACAATAGATTCGGACGGCAGCACCAAACATGTATCAGGGCACGAGTTTAATCGTGCCGTCACTCGCCTATTGAAATTGGGCTTCAGCCCCTGCGGGCGTTCTGCTCGTCCAAACCCAAATCTAAAGCAAGCTATAGTCTTGCCAATCAACCATTCTGCATAAAAAAATCGGGCGCGCCAAAGCGCGCCCCGGAGGGAGTTTTTCCAAAACTAATCTTCTAGTGCTGATCGTCGTCGCGGCGATGCAGCGTTGGACGATCATCATCGCCAGTCTTGCTGCTGTCACTCGGGTTCGTGCTATCCGGGCTGCTGCTGGCGCGGCGCAGAGTGGGCTTGTTGGCATCTTTCGAATCATCCAGCTTGCGCTT
>WNFE01001218.1_pt1 | contig 18630 bp, 19 predicted proteins | sample 5400451 | NCBI WGS metagenome assembly WNFE01 (sample SAMN13153344, study PRJNA577476) | soil metagenome | isolation source: 200 cm saprolite under Douglas fir tree site 2 hole 2 | place: USA:California | collected 2015-04-18
TGCAGCGCTACAAGGGGCTGGGCGAGATGAACCCCAACCAATTGTGGGAGACGACGCTCGACATCGACGCGCGCTCGCTGCTCCAAGTGCGGGTCAAGGAGGTCGACGAGGCCGACGATATCTTCACCAAGCTGATGGGCGACGTGGTCGAGCCGCGCCGCGAGTTCATCCAGGAGAACGCGCTCGCGGCCAGCGTCGACGTGTGAGGGGTCTAGGAGTGGTGTCTTGTCAGGAACACGATCTGCATTTGTGATTGGTATCGAAACTTACCAGAATCCTAAAATCAATTCTGTTGAGTTTGCTAATAACGACGCAAAAGAGTTCTCTCAGCTTCTCGTTGATTACCTTGCTGTGCCCCGAGAAAACATTCGTCTCTGGCTGGACCAAGACGCTACGCGCTCGAATTTCGAACATGAGCTTCGGTATCACGTTAACCAGCTTGGCCCTGATGACCACTTTTACTTCTTCTATGCCGGGCACGGGTTATTCGCGAAAGGAAAGAACCGGCTGACGACGTGGGACACTCATCCGTTTAATCTTCCCGAAACGACTGTGGTGCTCGATGACGTGCTCCTTAGTGCTCTAGGCGAGAGCAAATGCCACCATAATCTGATGTTCGTTGACGCCTGTGCAACCGATCTTGAGGAGGGCATCCTCGGACGGGACATCGTCTCCGAAATGAATAAGCGAGAATTCGAAGTCTTTATCGAAGCGAGTGAGTACACGGCCGTATTTTTCTCGTGTTCACCCGGAGAGAAGTCATATCCTTCGTTGCACCACAAGCACGGCATCTGGACGCATCATCTAATTTCCGCCCTGAAGGGTAACTCGCCCAGCGCTATATCCCGCGACCGATATATTACCGCCGAGTCGCTGCAGAACTATCTTGCAGCTGCAATTCCGAAATTCATTCGGGAGAAAACGACTATTCGCGGCAACCAAAGACCTTATTCGCTCATTGGCTCGAATGGTCCTTTCGCCATAATCCGCATACCGGAGCCGGCCAAAGCAGAGCTCTCCATTAAACCGAACTTCTCTGACGCGTACTTTCGCAGCTTGGAGACTCGCCCGTTTCGAGAACTTCCAGGTTTTGACCGCAAGAAGCGCCACACCGTTCCCACTTCAATCGCAGATAGAGCGGAACGGTGGGCTCGTAGACTGCTAAAGGACGAGACCGCCGACGAAGTGCAAAGCGTGTACGAGGAGGCAAAGAGACTGCTGAAACTGAGATCTAGTCAAATTCGTACTGACATGGATGAAGATGGAGCTGGCGGCAGCGTTGATACCGATGCGTTCCGGTTCGATATTGAGGTTGGTCAGAGTGCGCGTGATCCTAGCGATGCTTTGATCAAGCGAATGATCATGTTACGGATTCCTCATAATCAACTACCTGAGGAATTCGACGAGATCTTTCCAAGTGCGGTCGAAGAGCTTGTAATTCCGATTCCTGGTAGTAAACGCAATTTCTCAGTTCTTGTTGATGCGCTTGAGGAGCTGGCTGCACGAATCAAAGCGACTGTTAGCGATAATCCGAATAAGGGTACCATTGAGGTCAAACTGTATAATGGCACATCTATTGTTTTCATAACACGAGATGAAACAATGATCATTCGTTTTCCTGGAATTTCGGGATGCCTCTCAATGATTGATAGTTTAGAATCTGCCGAGTTAGGCAAAATGTTCGGAACAGCATCACAGATGATTGGACATCGTAGGGAAATGGAGCGTATCTAGTTCGTTACGCAGCTTTCGGAAGGGCGAAGCTGGTGAAGAACGAGTGCGCGCAAGCTTTGTGTGAGGCCGCCGTGATCCTCCCCGGCTGGGCTTCGTGTACCGTTCGGGTCTTAACTTGCGTTGTGCGCGCTCCCTACCTCGATGCCGAGGCGCATCGCGATGGATATCTCCCGCTTCCTCGTCACGCTCGGCGTGGCGATCCTCGTCGTCGGCCTGTTGTGGCCGGTGCTGGGCAAGATCGGGTTCGGCCGGTTGCCGGGCGACATCGTCATCCGGCGCGACAATTTCACGTTCTATTTCCCGATCGTGACCTGCCTCTTGATCAGCGCCGTGCTCAGCTTGATCCTGTGGCTGGTGAACCGCTGAGCAAATCTGCGGGGCCCGCCTTATTGGGATCCCGGATTACGTGCGGCTGCGCGGCATTCCATCCGGGCTACGGTTTTCTCGCGACGCCCGGGATACATTTACTACTAGTTGTAATTTTGTTGTTACCATCCACAAGGTGTTTTTTGGCGAATTGAATGGCCTTAAGCGGCTGAACAGCCGCGACAAAATACAATGATACCGCCAGGAATTTGCACAAAATCGGGGCAATTGGGGCGCCGGTTCAGTGCCCCGGCAGCACCAGCACCTTGGGGTCCTTGGGCAAATTGGCGCGCGAAAGCCGGATCGAGGGCGTTTCGTTGATCGAAACCTCCCAGCTCTCTCTGGCGCGGTCGAGAAAGCGCTCGAGCGTGAGCGCGCTGAAATAATGCATCGGGATCATCAGCGGCGCTTTCAGCGCGTGGAGCACTTCCATCATGCCGTCGAGGTCGAGCGTATAGGTGCCGTCGACCGGCGCCAGCACCACGTCGAGGCGGCCGATGTCGTCGAGCTGCTGCCTGGTCAGGGTGTGATGCAGATGGCCGAGGTGCGCGATGCACAGCTGCGCGACCTCGAACACGAAGATCGAGTTGCCGTAGCGCTCGGTACCGCCGGCCCAGTCGCGGATGTTGGTCGGCACGTTGCGCACCCGCACGTCCTGAAAGCTCAGGTCATGCGTGGCCTGCGAGCCGTCGTCGTTCCAGCCGCGCAGCACGAACTTGATCGCCGGATCGGGCGCGTCGGTGTAATGCGTCGTGTGCGCGTGGTTCATGGTGACGATGTCGGGCAGCACAGGCGGCTTGACGTAATCGTTGTAGTCGGTGGCGATGCGCACCAGGCGGGGGCTTTCGATCAGGAAGGTCGAATGGCCGACATAGGTGAGGCGGACCTCGCCTTCGCCGAGCGCCACGCGCTCGAAGTTCACGAAACGGACGTCGGGCAGGCCGGCGATCAGGCCGGGGCAGCGGCGCTCCGCGTCGGCGGGCGAGGGCGCCGGCTCCGCCGCGAGCGCGCGGGCGCCCGGAAGCGCGAGCGCGAGCGCCCCCAACAGCAGACGCGAAACGTTCGCGAGAGATGCCATGCGAAGCTCCAGCGCATAGACGAGCCGAGCATAGCAAGCGCGGCCGGCGCTTGAGCCGGCGTCCCAATTCACGAAGCTGCGAGGGACCTTCTACCTCCCCTGCAGGGGAGGTAGAAGAAGGGGCTATTGCAGGCCGACGATCAGGCCTCTGGCCGTGACCACGACCCAATGGCCGTCCTGGCGCTTGATCTCTTCGACCCGGCCGACGCCGGGCAAATGATCGCCCGGCTCGATCTCGATGATGCCGTAGCGGCCCTCGACCAGCGCCGCGCCGCGATAGGCCTTGCGCAGCACCCAACCCTCGACCACGCCGGGACCAGCCGGCTTGGCTGCGGCGGCGGGCGCAATCGAGCCGGTGGCCTCGGAGGCCGGAGCCGGCGGCGGCGCGGCCCCGACATGGCGCTCCCCCTGGTGACGCTCGAGCTTCTCGATGGCCTCGGCGATCTTCGCGAACTGCGCGGTCGAGCTCGAGAACGACGCGTTGAGGCCGGCGCGGACCGCCGCGACATTGTCGCCGATCGCTTTCAGGTTCGGGCGCAGCTGCGCGACGGAATCCTTCAGCGCGCGAATCTCCTCCGATGCATCGCTATGCGCCGGCGGGGGAGGCGCGAGCAGACGGCCGATTCCGTCCACCGCCAGCGAGCCGCCGAGCGCGCCGAGACCGGCCGACAAAGCCACGCAAACCGCCAGCAGCGCGAAGCGCCGCGGCCGCCGCTCGTTCGCGGCTGCAGCCGGCGTACCGGCGTTCGGCGCAGGGGCCGGAGCTTCCACGCGCGGCGCCGAACTCGGCGGCGGGCCCAGGATCGCGGCGCGCGGCAATATCGGCGGCTCCTTGCGCGCATGCGGCTGTGCTTCGATCCTTGCCGCCTCGGGTGGCGTCTGCGGGCGAAGGGATTCGGCCGCGGCCGGCGCGGCGGCGTCCGCAAGTCCAGGCGCGGCGATGATCGGAATTTCCCCGGCCATTTCGCTTGCGCGCGCGGCGTCGACCGGATGGCTCGCCGTCTCGCTCGAGCTCGCCTGCGCGGCAGCGTCGGGCTGCGGCGTGTTCCTGTGCTGCTTCATGGGCTCGTCCCCGCTCGGATTCACTCCTTCGTAACCATGGTTGCTTACCAATTGGTTATCGTCATGCCCGGCTTGTCGCGGGCATCCGCGTCGTACCACTCGTGTCGCGAAAGACGTGGCCGGCCGGGACAAGTCGGGCGACGCGGTGCAGATAATGGTTCAAACTGAGCCCGGCGCTTGGTTCAAGCCGGCAGTCCGTTCTGCTGCGCCAGTGCCTCGAGCGAAGTCTCGGGCCGGGCGCCGAGATGCTGGATCACCTCGGCGGCGGCGAGCGCGCCGAGCCGCGCCGCGGTCGGAAGATCGACGCCGCGCGCGAGCCCGAACAGAAATCCGGCCGCGAACAGGTCCCCGGCGCCGGTGGCATCGACCAGCCGCTCGACCGGAAACGCGGCGACGCGACGCGTGCCGTCCCGGGAGACGATGCAACAGCCCTGCTCGCTGCGCGTCACCACCGCGAGCGCGGCGTCCTGGCGCAAGGCGGAAACCGCGGTGTCGAAATCCGCGGTCTGATACAGGCTCTTGACTTCCAACTCGTTGGCGAACGTGACGTCGACGATGCCGCCGCGGATCAGCTGGAGGAACTCCTCGCGCCAACGATCGACGCAGAATGCGTCCGACAGCGTCAACGCCACCAGCCGGCGCGCCTCATGGGCGACGGCGGCGGCCTTGAGGAAGGCATCCTTGGCGTGCCTGGGGTCCCACAGATAGCCCTCCAGATAGGTGATGGCGCTCGCCGCAACCGTCTCCGCATCGATGTCCTCGGCACTCAGCTCCTGCGCGGCGCCCAGATAGGTATTCATGGTGCGCTCGCCGTCCGGCGTGACCAGGATGTAGGAGCGCCCGGTCGAAGCGCCGGCGGCGGCGGGCGGCGTCGCGAACGAGACACCGGCCGCGCGTATGTCGTGGCCGAAGGTGCGGCCGAGCTCGTCGTCCCTGACCTTGCCGATGAACGCCGCTGCGCCGCCGAAGCTCGCAACGCCGACGATGGTGTTGGCCGCCGAGCCGCCGGAGATTTCGATTGCGGGTCCCATCGCCGCATAGATCGATTCCGCGCGCGCCTCGTCGATCAGCACCATGGCGCCCTTTTGCATGCCGTGACGGAGCAGAAAATCTTCCCGCGCACGGCCGATGATGTCGACGATGGCGTTCCCGATGCCGAGAACGTCGAAGCGGGTATTAGCCATGGAGCTCGGATGATTGCGGGAGAGTGCCGCGCACTATAGCGGGCATCCGGGAACCGGCAAGCACACCCGAGATCCACGCAACGCGACTGTCTGCGCGGGGCCCTTGCGCCGGGCCGCGGCGTCGTGGCATGTGGCGCGGCCCGCGGCCGCGGTTGGGGATGCTCATGACGTTCAGGCAGCGCGTGTTTTCCGGGGTGCAGCCGACCGGCAATCTGCACCTGGGCAATTATCTCGGCGCGATCACCAAGTTCGTGGCGCTGCAGGCGCACTACGAGTGCCTGTATTGCGTGGTCGATCTCCACGCGATCACCCAATGGCAGGATCCGGCCGAATTGCCGCACCACACCCGCGAGGTCACCGCGGCGTTTCTGGCCTGCGGCATCGATGCGAAGAAGAACATCGTGTTCAATCAGAGCCAGGTCGCCGAGCACGCCGAGCTTGCCTGGATCTTCAACTGCGTCGCTCGGCTCGGCTGGCTCAATCGCATGACCCAGTTCAAGGAGAAGGCCGGCAAGGACCGCGAGAACGCCTCGATCGGGCTCTATTCCTATCCGACCCTGATGGCCGCCGACATTCTCGCCTATCGGGCGACCCACGTGCCGGTCGGCGAGGACCAGAAACAGCACCTGGAGCTCACGCGCGACATCGCGCAGAAATTCAACAAGGATTACGCGGCCTCGATCCACGCCCACGGCTACGGCGAGGCTTTTTTCCCGCTGCCCGAGCCGCTGATCACCGGGCCGGCGACGCGGGTTATGTCGTTGCGCGACGGCTCAAAAAAAATGTCGAAATCCGACGCGTCGGATTATTCGCGCATCAACCTGACCGACGATGCCGACGCGATCGCGCAGAAGATCCGCAAGGCCAAGACCGATCCGGCCCCCCTGCCGAGCGAGGAGGCGGGGCTCGCGCCGCGCCCGGAAGCCGACAATCTGGTCGGCATCTATGCGGCGCTCGCCGGAACCAGCAAGGAAGCGGTGCTGCGCGAGTTCGGCGGCGGCCCGTTCTCGAGCTTCAAGGCGGCGCTGGTCGATCTCGCCGTGGCCAAGCTGGGGCCGGTCGGGGCGGAAATGAAACGCCTGGTGGCCGACCCCGCTTACATCGATTCCGTGCTGGGCGAGGGCGCCGCCCGTGCCCAGGCGATCGCCGCCGACACCATGAAGGCGGTCAAGGACATCGTCGGCTTCGTGCGGCGCTAGGCCCGCACTTGTCGGCGCCGCAAGGGCCGTGGCAGCATGCGCACGCGACGCCGATTGCCGAGGTCGGGCGGAACCCGGGGGGAGGGCCGATGAGCAGCAAGCGCCGCAGCTACGAGGCCGGACACAAGCCGAAATACCTTGTCATCATCGATGAATCGCCGGAATGCGATCGCGCCGTCTATTACGCGAGCCGGCGCGCGGCGCGCACCGGCGCCGGAATGCTGATGCTGCTGGTGATCGAGCCGCACGACCGGCATCAGCAATGGCTCGGCGTCGCCGACATCATGAAAGCGGAAGCCCAGGAAGCCGCCAACGCCATCCTCGACCGCTTCGCCTCCCGCGCCAATGGCGCCGCCGGCATCACGCCGGAACGCGTGATCCGCGACGGCGACAAGGCCCAGGAGATCCTCACCCTGATCGACGAGGACGAGGACATCGCCATCCTGGTGCTGGCCGCCGGAACCGGCACCGAGGGCCCGGGGCCGCTCGTCTCCAATATCGGCAAGACCGCGGGAACGTTTCCGATCCCGGTGGCGATCGTCCCGGGACACCTGAGCGACGAGGACCTCGACGCGATGTCGTGAGTGTGGTGAGCGAAAGACCCCACCCCGGCGCCTTCGGCGCCGACCCTCCCCTTGCGGGGAGGGAAACGGCGGATTGACCTTTCGCCGCAAACCCCCAATTAGTGCAAGGAGATCGGCCGCGCGGGCCTTTGCTCCCGCGCCGACCAGGGAGAGAAAACCATGTTCATCCAGACCGAAGCGACGCCCAACCCGGCGACGCTGAAGTTCCTGCCCGGCCGGACCGTGCTCGCCGACGGTACCCTCGACATGCCGGATCCGGAACACGCTGCGCAATCGCCGCTTGCCGAACGGCTGTTCGACATCCCGGGCGTCAGCGGCGTGTTTCTCGGCAGCGATTTCATCACCGTGACCAAGGCCGCGGGCGAATGGCAGCACCTCAAGCCGACAATCCTCGGCGCCATCATGGAGCATTTCATGTCGGGCGCTCCGATCGTGCGCTCCGAGGTCAAGGGCCCGGCGGCTGCGGAAGAATTCTTCGCGGCGGGCGACGCCGAGACCGTCGCCACCATCAAGGAGCTGATCGAGACGCGGGTGCGGCCGGCGGTCGCCGGCGACGGCGGCGACATCACCTTTCGCGGCTACAAGGACGGCGTGGTCTATCTCGCCATGAAGGGATCGTGCTCGGGCTGTCCGTCTTCGACGGCGACGCTGCGGCACGGCATCCAGAACCTGCTGCGCCATTTCATCCCCGACGTCACCGAGGTGCGGCCGGTCTGATTGCCGCGCGGCACCGCGCCGATTCCATCCGCCGAATGGGCCTGCGCCGGTCGCGAGCTTGACCCGCGCAGCGACCTCGGCGCGGCGCCATGATACCGAAGCGCACCTGGGATCGGGCGGTCGCGCCGGTGGAAGCCGGGGGCAGGGGGTCCATGCGAATCCTGGCCATCGACACCGCGCTCGAGGCCTGCGCGGCCGGCATCATCGAGATGCCGGACCGTGTCCTGGCGCAGGAGAGCCTCGCCATGGCGCGCGGACATGCCGAAGCGCTCATGCCGCTCCTCGCGCGGGTGATGGACCAGGCGCGAATAGGGTTTGCCGATCTCGATCGCATCGCGGTGACGGTGGGGCCCGGCAGCTTTACCGGGCTCCGGGTCGGGATCGCCGCCGCCCGGGGCATCGCCCTTGCTGCCGGCAAGCCGGCCGTCGGCGTCTCGACCCTGGCGGCGTTTGCCGGCCCCTATCTTGTCGCCGGCGAGACCCGGCCCGTGGTCGCCGCCGTGGATGCGCGGCACGACCAGGTGTATTTCGAGGTGTTCGGGCCCGGTGGGCGCATTCTGGTCACGCCGAGGCTGGTTGCGGTTCGCGACGCCGTCCGTGCCGCGAGCGCAGCCGCGGTCATTGTCGGCTCCGGCGCCGGAATCCTCGCCGCAGCATGGCCGGACGGGAAGCCGTTGCCGGCCATCGCGACGCAGGGCGCCCCCCTGATCGCATCGATCGCGCGGCTGGGGGCCGCGGCGGATGTCGCCCATGCGCTCCCCAAGCCGCTCTACCTGCGCCGGCCGGATGCCCGGCCGCAGGATGCGGCCCGACTGCCGCGGCGATGAACCTGTTCCGGCTGTTCACGCGCGCCGCGCCGCAGCTCGCCGCTGCCGGGCTCGGCGACGCGGCAAGCTTCGCCAAGCTGCATGCGGCCTCGTTCGGGCGCGGCTGGACCGAGGACGAGTTCGAGCGGCTGCTGCTGGATCGCAACGTGCTGGCGCATCGGGCCGGCACCGGGCGCGATCTCGAGGGCTTCATCCTTTCCCGGCTGGCGGCGGACGAGGCGGAGATTCTTTCGGTCGCCGTCTCTGCCTCGCAGCGCAGCCGGGGCCTTGCCGGCCGCCTGCTCGATCTCCATCTGCGGGCGCTCGCCGGGCGTGGCGCGCGCGCGGTCCTTCTCGAAGTCGATGACGACAATGTCGCGGCCCGGCGATTGTACGCCCGCCGGCATTTTCGCGAGGTGGGCCGGCGCGAAGCGTATTATCCGCGCCCGGGCGGCGGATCGCGCGCACTCCTCCTGCGCCGGGACCTCGGGTGATCGGTGCATGGACGCTGTTCGGTCGGCTCCATTAATCCATTAAGATGAATCGCGGAGGGCCGAGAGCGCAGCATCGACGGGAACCAGCCGTGACGGAGCCGAAGCTCAACGTGATCGAAGCGCAATGCGTGGCCAAGGGCATGCGCATGACCGAGCAGCGGCGGGTCATCGCCCGGGCACTCGCGCAATCCGCCGATCATCCGGACGTGGAGGAGCTCTATCGACGCTGCGCGGAGATCGACCCGCACATTTCGATCTCCACCGTCTACCGCACGGTCAAACTGTTCGAGGACGCCGGCATCATCGAACGCCATGATTTCCGCGAAGGCCGCGCGCGGTACGAGCAGATCTCCGAGACGCACCACGACCATCTGATCGATTTGAGGAGCGGGAGAGTGATCGAGTTCCAGTCCGAGGCGATCGAGCGTCTGCAGGCCGACATCGCCCGCAGGCTGGGCTATCGGCTCGTCGATCATCGCCTGGAGCTCTACGCGGTGCCGCTTGCCGACGCGAAGAAACGCTGATGCTGCGCGCCATCCCGGTTCTCGCCGCCGCCGCCGCCATCACGCTGGTGCTGATTCCGGTCCAGTGGATCTCGGTCGCGCTCAAGCTGCCCAGTAGACGCTCGATCCCGGTGCTGTATCACCGCATGCTGTGTGCGCTGATCGGCATCCGCATTCGGGAGGTCGGCGAGCGGGTGCGCGAGCATCCGTTGCTCGTCGTCGCCAATCATTGTTCCTGGCTCGACGTTCCGGTCATTACCGCGGCGGCGCCCGTCGTGTTCGTCGCCAAGCGCGAGGTCGCCGGCTGGCCGGTGTTCGGACTGCTCGCCAGGCTGCAGCGCTCGGTCTTCGTCGACCGCGAGCGCCGGCACAAGACCGGCGAGGTCAATGCGCAAATCGCGCAACGGCTCGCCGAAGGCGACCCCGTGGTGCTGTTCGGCGAGGGCACATCGAGCGACGGCAACCGCGTGTTGCCGTTCCGCTCGGCGCTCATCGGGGCCGCCCGCGACGCGCTCGCGGAGGCGGAACATTGCGGCCGAGTGCTGATTCAGCCGTTGTCGGTTGCCTACACGCGTCTCCACGGGTTGCCGATCGGACGCCAGCACCGGCCCCTGGTTGCCTGGTACGGCGGCATGGACCTGATGCCGCACCTGATCCGGGTGCTCGGGCAGGGCGCTTTCGACGTCGTGCTTACCTGGGGCGAGCCCGTCGCCTATGAGGCGCAGACGGATCGCAAAGCGGTGGCAAAATCCCTGGAATGCACCGTACGCCGGCTCACCACGGCCGCCTTGCGCCATCGCCCGGCGGACCGCAGCGTCGCCGGCCATTCCTTTTTGCCGGGAAAGCCGGTAAGAGAGGCCCCCGACCGCGAGCAGGGAATGACGGAAGCACTGGAACTCGTCGAGATGCACCGTGAGCCCGAGCGGCCCGGATCGGCATCGACCCAAGCGGCATGAGCCAAGCCCGAAAGCTCCACGTCAAGTCTTACGGCTGTCAGATGAACGCCTACGATTCGCAGCGTATGGCGGACCTGCTGATTGCCGAAGGCTTCGTGGAAACCGCCGCCGCCGAGACGGCCGAGCTGGTCATCCTCAACACCTGCCACATCCGCGAGAAGGCGGCCGAGAAGGTCTATTCGGAGCTCGGCCGCATTCGCAAATGGAAGGCCAGCGCCGAGGCCGGGGGCCGCCGCATGACGATCGTCGTCGCCGGCTGCGTGGCCCAGGCCGAGGGCGAGGAAATTTTGCGCCGGGCGCCCTTGGTCGACATCGTGGTCGGGCCGCAGAATTACCATCGCCTGCCCGCACTGCTCGATCGCGCCGAGCGCGGAGACAAGCCGGTCGATACCGAGTTTGCGGCCGAGAGCAAGTTCGACGCCATCGCGCCGGCCGGCGGCGAGGCGATCCGCCGCCGCGGCGTATCGGCTTTCGTCACCGTGCAGGAAGGGTGCGACAAATTCTGCACGTTCTGCGTCGTGCCGTACACGCGCGGCGCGGAGATCTCGCGCCCGGTCGAACAGATCATCGCCGAGGTGAGGCACCTCGCTCGCGCCGGCGTGCGCGAAGTGACGCTGATCGGGCAGAACGTCAACGCCTATCATGGCGCGGGACCCGACGGCCGCGCCTGGACGCTGGGGCGGCTGTTGCAGCGAGTGGCCGAGTCCCCCGGGATCGCCCGCATCCGCTACACCACCAGCCATCCCCGCGACGTGGACGACAGCCTCGTCGCGGCGCACCGCGAGCTGCCGCAGCTGATGCCGCACCTGCATCTGCCGCTGCAGTCGGGCTCCGACCGCGTGCTGGCCGCGATGAACCGCCGGCACGGGCGCGGCGATTATCTGCGCATCGTGGCGCGCATGCGCGCCGCGCGGCCGGACATGGCGTTCTCCTCGGACTTCATCGTCGGCTTCCCGGGCGAGACCGAGTGCGACTTCCGAGAAACTCTGACGATCGTCGATGAAATCGGCTATGCGGGCGCGTTCTCGTTCAAATATTCGCCGCGTCCGGGGACGCCGGCCGCCGCCATGGCCGATCAGGTTCCGGAACCGGTCAAGAACGAACGCCTGGCGCGACTGCAAGCGGCGATCGACCGCAACCAGGCGGCATTCAACGCGCGCTGCCTCGGCACGACGTTGGACGTGCTCCTGGAAAAGCCGGGCCGTCGCCCGGGTCAGCTCGTCGGCCGCTCGCCCTATCTGCAGCCGGTGCAAATCATGCTGCCGGAAAGCCGCATCGGCGATATCGTGCCGGCGGCGGTCACGGAAATCGGCGCCAACAGCCTGTTCGGAAGCCTTGCTGGCGAAACCTCGCGTTCGGATCGCAGCGCGTCCCTGCTTGCGGTAGGAAGCTGAAGACTTGCCCAGGTTCACGACGGATCCCGGCCAGTTCGCTCCAGGCGGAGAGTTCCGCGAGGGCACGGCGACCCAGGTCGTCATGACGTTCGACGACAACCGGCTCGCCTCGGCGCTGTTCGGACAGTACGGGCAGCACCTGGCCTCGATCGAGCGCCGGCTCGGCGTCATCGCCGATTCCCGCGGCAACCAGGTGACGATCGAAGGCTCGCGCGAAGCCTGCGAGCAGGCGCGCCGCGTGCTCGAAGGCCTCTACGAGCAGCTCAAGCGCGGCGTCGAGCTGACCACCGGGGACGTCGAAGGCGCGATCCGGCTGGCGATCTCGCAGGGCTCCCTGTTCGATTTCGATCCGGAGACATCCCGGCGGAACTTCGAAGAGATCAATTTGCGCAAGCGTACCGTGCGGGCGCGCACACCCGGCCAGGACGCCTATCTGCGCGCGCTCAAGCGCTGGCCGCTGGTGTTCGGCACCGGGCCCGCCGGGACCGGCAAGACCTGGCTCGCCGTCGCCTATGCGGTGCAGCTGTTCGAGCGCAAGGAGGTCGACCGCATCATTCTCTCGCGTCCGGCGGTCGAGGCGGGCGAGCGGCTCGGGTTCCTGCCGGGCGACATGCGGGAAAAGGTCGATCCCTATCTGCGCCCGATCTACGACGCGCTGTTCGACATGATGGACGCGCGGATCGTGGAGCGCGCGCTGCAGACCGGCGAGATCGAGATCGCCCCGCTGGCGTTCATGCGCGGGCGCACGCTCTCCAATGCGGTGGTGATCCTCGACGAGGCCCAGAACACCACCGCGATGCAGATGAAGATGTTCCTCACGCGGCTCGGCGAAAACAGCCGCATGATCGTGACCGGGGATCCGAGCCAGGTCGATTTGCCGGTCGGACAGCGATCCGGATTGATCGATGCCGTGCGGCTGCTCGGCCAGGTGGAGGGCGTCGGCCACGTGCCCTTCACGCAGGAGGACGTCGTGCGCAACGACCTGGTGGCGCGTATCGTCGGGGCCTACGACCAGGCCGATCGGGAATCGAAGTCGTGAGCGAGCATTGCACCAAGAACGAAGCCGCCGCCGAGGCCGAGGGAATCCGCCTGGAAATCGCGGTCGCGCCCGCGGCCGCGACGGCAGCGCCGGAGACGCGCGACGTCATCGTTCGCGCGATCCGCGCCGCGGACGAAGCGGCGGGCCCCGTCCGCGGCGTGATCGGCGTGCTCGTCGAGGATGATGCCGCCATCCGCGAATTGAACCGACGGTGGCGAGGCGTCGACAAACCGACCAACGTCCTTTCCTTCCCGGCTGCCGCGGCGCCCTCCATCGCGCCCAGGCACCTCGGCGACATCGCCATCTCCTACGAGACTACGATCCGGGAGGCGCAAGCCGAAGCACGGCCCTTCGCCCATCATCTTGCCCATCTTGCGGTGCACGGCTTCCTGCACCTCCTGGGCTACGATCATCAATCGGATGCAGCCGCCGAGGGGATGGAAGACCTCGAACGCAAGATCCTCGCGCGGCTCGGCATACCCGATCCTTACGAAATGTAGGCCAATTTCGACTCCGATGCCTGAGCCCGACGCGCCCAGTCGCAACGAACCGACCGGCGCCCGTAGCGAGCGCTACCAGCTCCCCGTTCCCGTGCCCCGCGTCAGCGAGGCCGCCGGGAACGGCGCCAGCTGGTTCGTGCGAATGCTGCGCGCCTGGTTCGGCTGGAAGCCCGGCTCGATTCGCGCCGACCTCCAAGTGGTGCTCGAGGCCGGCGCTGCCGGCGAAACTGGGTTCTCGCCGGAAGAGCGCGCGATGCTCAAGAACATCCTCGGCCTGCGCGAGCGGCGGGTCGAGGACGTAATGGTGCCGCGCGCGGACATCGTCGCCGTGCAGCAGGACATCCTGCTGGGCGACCTCGTCAAGGTGTTCGAGGGCGCCGGCCACTCCCGGCTCGTGGTCTACAACGACACGCTCGACGACCCGGTCGGGATGGTGCACATCCGCGACCTGATCGCCTTCATGGCTTCGCGCGCCGCCGTGCGCGAGAGCGTCAACCGGCGTCGCAAGAAGCCGTTCCCGGCCGGCCTCGATCTCAAGGCGGTCGACCTGTCGATCTCGCTGTCCTCCGCGGACATCATCCGCAAGATCCTGTTCGTGCCGCCGTCGATGCCGGCAATCGATCTGCTGGCGAAGATGCAGGCGACCCGCATTCATCTCGCGCTGGTCATCGACGAATACGGCGGCACCGACGGCATCGTCTCGATGGAGGACATCGTCGAGCAGATCGTCGGCGACATCGAAGACGAACATGACGAAGCCGAAATGCCCGCCGCCGTCCGCCAGCCCGACGGCTCGTTCCTGGCCGACGCACGCGCGCATCTCGAAGACGTGGGCCACATCGTCGGCCCCGAGTTCAACGTCGGCAAAGTGGCCGAGGAGGTCGACACGCTCGGCGGCTATCTCGTCCTGCAGGTCGGGCGCGTGCCGGTGCGCGGCGAATTGGTGCCGGGTCCCGGTGGGTTCGAAATCGAGGTGCTCGATGCCGATCCCCGGCGGGTCAAACGCGTGAGAATCTACCGCGGCAAGGAAAGGTCGAGCCGGCGCGACCGCGCCGTCAAGCGACGCGACGGCCAGCCCGAAGCGGAGAGCGCGGATCCGGCCGGCGTGCGAAGCGACAACGTCTCGCCTCCTCCCGACGTGATCTCTTAAGGCGCGGGTGCGCGGGTGAAGCTCAGGCGCGTCGCTTACTCGGTCGTGCTCGCATGGGGCTGGCGCCGCGCGGCGATCGCGTTCGGCGCCGGCGCGGTTTCGGTTCTGGCGCTCGCGCCGGTCAACGCCTGGCCGGTTCTGTTCCTCACGTTTCCGGTCCTGGTCTGGCTCCTGGACGGTTCGGGCGCGGGGGCGCTCGGCGGAATGGGCAGCGCCGCGATCGCCGGGTGGTGCTTCGGTTTCGGCTATTTCCTCGCGGGCCTCTACTGGATCGGCTTTGCGTTCCTGGTCGATGTCAAAACCTTCGGCTGGCTGCTGCCGTTCGCCGTGATCGGGCTTCCGGCGGGGCTCGCGGTCTTCACCGGCCTTGGCCTCGCGTTGGCGCAAGCCTTGTGGACGCGCGGCCCGACCCGGCTGCTCACCCTCGCCTTGACCTTGACCGCGTCCGAATGGCTGCGGGGACATTTGCTGAGCGGGTTTCCGTGGAATGCCTTTGGCTATGCGCTGACCGGCTCGCTGACTCTGGCACAGAGCTCGGCTCTCATCGGACTGTGGGGACTGACGTTCTTTGCCGTATATCTGTTCGCGAGCCCCGCCGTGCTGGCCGACGATCCGATGGATCACGGCCGAGTCTGGCTCGCGCCGGTGCTCGCGCTCGGCGTGCTCGCGGCGCTCGGCGCCTATGGGGCCGTGCGGTTGGCGCACGCGCCGGCGAGCTTCGTGTCCGGCGTGCGGCTGCGGATCATGCAGCCCAACCTGCCGCAGGACGACAAGTTCAACTACGCGGCAAAGCAACAAGTGATGAGCCGATATCTGACGCTCTCGGAGCGCGCCGCCGAAGGAGGCTCGGCCGGGCTCAAGGATGTGACGCATCTGATCTGGCCGGAATCGGCATTCCCGTTTTTTCTGACGCGTGAACCCGACGCGCTCGCGCAGGTCGCCGCCCTGCTGGCGAACCGCACGGTGCTGATCACGGGAGCGGCACGCGTCGCGGAGCCGGCGCTCGATACGGAAGGGCTGCGCGCGTTCAATTCGATCTATGTCATCGATCGCGACGGGTCGATCCTGGCCGTCTACGACAAGGTCCATCTGGTTCCGTTCGGCGAATATCTGCCGTTCCAGGCGTTGCTGGAGCGCCTCGGGCTCATGCAGCTGACCAAGGTGCAGGGCGGGTTTCTTGCCGGCGATCGCCGCCGCGCCCTGGCCCTGAAGGACACCCCGCCGTTCCTGCCGCTGATCTGCTACGAGATCATCTTCCCGGACGAGGCGGTACCGAAAGCGGAACGCCCGGACTGGCTGCTCAACGTCACCAACGACGGCTGGTTCGGCAACAGCTCGGGGCCCTATCAGCATTTCCAGCAGGCCCGCGTGCGCGCCATCGAGCAGGGCCTGCCCCTGGTGCGGGCCGCCAACACCGGCATTTCCGCGGTCGTCGATCCGTTCGGGCGGATCCTCAAAGAGCTGCCGCTCGGGGCCGAGGGGGTGATCGACTCCGAACTGCCCCAGCGCCTCGCGCCGACGCTCTATCTGCGCGGCGGAGATGTTTTGGTGAAAATTCTGTTCGGCTTCGGCTTTCTTGTCGTCATTCGCCGACGCTTGCGATCGCCGTGAGCCTCGCGCAGGCTCGAATGCCGATCCCAAGCAGCGGCGAGCCCGGAGACCGTGCTCGTCACGCCCTCCTCGGCACCCGCGATCCGCTCTCTTGACCGCACTCGCGGACGCTGCAACAACCGCCGCCGTCCAGGGTCGCGAGACGCCCGGCGGGGAGAGCGCAGTGTCACGCACGAGCTATCTGTTCACCAGCGAGTCGGTGGCCGAAGGCCATCCGGACAAGGTCTGCGACCGGATTTCCGACGAGGTGGTGGACGCGTTCCTCGAGCTCGCGCCGCGGCACGGCTGGGAGCCGGGCCAGATCCGCGTCGCCTGCGAGACGCTCGCCACCACCAACCGCGTCGTGATCGCCGGGGAGACGCGCGGGCCCGCGGCGATCACCCGCGATTACGTGTCCCACATCGCGCGCCTGGCGATCAAGGACATCGGCTACGAGCAAGCCGGATTCCATTGGGAAAGGGCGGACATCGCCGTGCACCTCCACGCGCAATCGGCCGATATCGCGCAAGGCGTCGATTCGACCGGCAACAAGGACGAGGGCGCGGGCGACCAGGGCATCATGTTCGGCTATGCGTGCGTCGAAACGCCGGAACTGATGCCGGCGCCGATCTATTACGCGCACCGCGTCCTGAAGCTGCTTTCCGAGGCGCGTCGATCCGGAGAAACCGAAGCGCTCGGCCCGGACGCCAAGAGCCAGGTCACCGTGCGCTACGAGGACGGCAAGCCGGTCGAAGCCACCCAGATCGTGATATCGACGCAGCACTTCGACGAGCATCTGTCGTCTCACGACGTGCGGGCGATCATCGAGCCCTACGTGCGCAAAGCGTTCCCGCCCGGCTGGATCACCAAGTCGACGGTGTGGCACGTCAATCCGACCGGCAAATTCGTCATCGGCGGCCCGGATGGCGATTGCGGCCTGACCGGGCGCAAGATCATCGTCGATACCTATGGGGGCGCCGCGCCGCACGGCGGCGGTGCATTTTCCGGCAAGGATCCGTCCAAGGTCGACCGTTCGGCGGCCTATGCGGCGCGCTATCTCGCCAAGAACGTCGTCGCGGCGGGGTTGGCGTCGCGATGCACCATTCAGCTTTCCTACGCGATCGGGATTTCGCAACCGCTCTCGCTCTACGTCGATCTGCACGGCACCGGCGAAATTCCCGAAGCCCGGGTCGAGCAGGCTTTGGGGCAGGTGATGGATCTCTCTCCCCGCGGCATCCGCGAACACCTCGGGCTCAGCCGGCCGATCTATGCGCGCACCGCCGCGTACGGCCACTTCGGCCGCAAACCGGAGAACGATGGCGGCTTCTCGTGGGAGAAGACCGATCTCGTCGGCGCGATCCGCGGTGCGGTCTCCTGAACAGCGGGCCAAGCTGCGGGGCGGCATGCCGCCGGCAGCGGGAATGACCGCGAAGATCCCGGATTCGCCAGCGGCACGGCGCTTCTTCGGACGGCGCAAAGGTCACCGGCTTCGGGCGCATCAGGCCGAGCTGATCGAAACCTTGCTGCCGCGCCTCGCGCTCGATTTGCGCCAGCCCGCCGCCGAACCGCTCACAGCTTTGTTCCCGGTGCCCGTCACCGAAGTGCGGCTCGAGATCGGGTTCGGCGGCGGGGAGCATCTCATCGCCGAGGCCGGCCGCAACCCGCATATTGGATTCCTCGGCTGCGAGCCGTTCGTGAACGGAATGGCCAAGGCGCTAGCCGCTATCGAAGCCCAGGGCTCGCGCAATGTCCGGCTGCACCTCGGCGACGCGGTACCGGTGCTTTCCTGGCTACCGCCAGCCTCGCTTGCCGGCGTCGATCTGCTCTACCCCGATCCATGGCCGAAACGCCGGCACTGGAAGCGGCGCCTCATCCAGGACGATACGGTCGCGGCGATGGCGCGGGTGCTGCGGCCAGGAGGGCTGTTCCGCTTCGCGAGCGACAGCGCGGATTATGCCGCATGGACGCTGCTGCGATTCCTACGCGCGCCCGACTTTGTCTGGACGGCGGAACGCGCCGACGATTGGCGCAAGCCCTGGCCGGATTTCCTGGATACGCGCTACCATCGCAAGGCGACGCGGGAGGGCCGCGCCCCGACGTACCTGGTGTTTCGACGCAGGTGATAGGGCTCGGCACCGAGCCCGGTAGAGGAATGGCGCGAAGCCGATGCCGTCCCGAGAACGTCATGGCTCGCGCTTGCATTCCCCGCGTAAATCGCTATGTTCCGCTCGTCTGTATGGACATCTCATAACGTTCGGAGTTCCGAACGGCTAT
>WNFE01001219.1_pt1 | contig 18629 bp, 18 predicted proteins | sample 5400451 | NCBI WGS metagenome assembly WNFE01 (sample SAMN13153344, study PRJNA577476) | soil metagenome | isolation source: 200 cm saprolite under Douglas fir tree site 2 hole 2 | place: USA:California | collected 2015-04-18
GGGCCGCGGCGAGGACAAGGCGGCGCGGCTGATCGCGGACGCCCGGGCGCTGGAGGAGGCGGGCTGCTACTCGCTCATCCTCGAGGCCATCCCCGCCGACCTGGGCGCGGAGATCACCCGCAGCGTCGGCATCCCGACCATCGGCATCGGAGCGGGCCTTACCTGCGACGGGCAGGTGCTGGTGATCTACGACCTGCTCGGCATGAACCCCGAGTTCTCGCCGAAGTTCGTGAAGAAGTATGCCAACCTGGCGCAGGTGATCGGCGACGCGGCGGCCCGCTACCGCGAGGAGGTCCGCGGCGGCGCTTTCCCGTCCGCCGAGCACACCTTCAGCTCGGAGAGACCGAACGCGATGCCGGCCGCGGTCAAACTGTACTCCGTGGCCGGGCGCGAGTAGTCGCCGCCGCATTCGGCGGCGCTACGCTTTTCACGGCGCGGCCGGTGTGCGATGAATTCAGGCCGTGCTGCCGCTGGTCCGCACCGCGCACGACTTCCGCCGCGCCTGCCAGGAAGCGCGCCTGGACGGACCCTTGGCCCTCGTGCCGACCATGGGGTACCTGCACGAGGGCCACACCTCGCTCATCCGGGCCGCGCGGCAGGCGGCGCCCACGGTGGCGGTGACCATCTTCGTGAACCCGGCGCAGTTCGGACCCACGGAGGACCTGGCGCGCTACCCGCGCGACCTGGAGGGCGACCTGCGCAAGGCGGAGGCCGCCGGGGCGTCCTTCGTCTTCGCGCCCGCGGGGCCGGAGGAGATGTACCCAGCCGGCTTCCAGTCGTTCGTCGAGCCGGGGCCGCTGGCGCAGCCGCTGTGCGGAGCGCGGCGCCCCGGGCACTTCCGCGGCGTGTGCACCGTCGTCGCGAAGCTGTTCGCGCTCTCACGGGCGGAGTGCGCCTTCTTCGGCGAGAAGGACTTCCAGCAACTGCTCGTCATCCGCCGCATGGCGCAGGACCTGAACCTGGGGACCGACGTGGTGGGGCGCCCCATCGTGCGCGAGAAGGACGGGCTCGCGCTCTCTTCGCGCAACGCCTACCTCTCGCCCGAGGAACGGCAGCGCGCGCTGGGCCTGTGGCGCGCGCTCTCGGAAGCGCGCGCGCGGTTCGGGGCGGGTGAGCGCGACGTCGCCGCGCTGGAAAGCCTCGCGGCCGAGGTGCTGGACCGGCACGGGCTGCGCGCCGACTACGCAGAGCTGCGCGATCCGATCGAGCTGCAGCGGCCCGTGCAGGCGGACGAGTCGACGCGGCTCCTGCTGGCCGCCTTCGTGGGCAAGACGAGACTCATCGACAACGGGGCGTTGCGCGAGGGCGGATGAGCGAGGGCGAGAAGTCGCACGTCAAGGTCATCGCGAAGAACCGGCGCGCCTTCTTCGACTACCACGTCGAGTCGCGCGTCGAAGCCGGCATCTCGCTCACCGGCACCGAGGTGAAGAGCCTGCGCGAGGGCTCGGCGCAGCTGTCCGACGCCTACGCGGTCGGGCAGCACGGCGAGCTGTTCCTGCTCAACGCGCAGATCCCGCCGTACAAGGCGGCGGGGCCGCTCCTGAACCACGAGCCGAAGCGCACGCGCAAGCTGCTCCTGCACCGGCGCGAGATCGACCGTCTGCTGGAGCAGCAGCAGAAGGGCGGTTACGCGCTGATCCCGCTCTCGCTCTACTTCAAGGACGGCCGGGTGAAGGTCGAGATCGGCGTGGCGAAGGGCAAGCGCGCGGCCGACAAGCGCGACGCAATCGCGGAGAAGGACGCGAAGCGCGAGATGGACCGCGCGCGCCGCCGATAGCCGGGTTCAGCTCGCCTTGACGGACGTCAAGTTGGGCGCGGACGACACGCGCCGCGAGGCCTCGACGTAGCGCGACCACACCGAGAGCAGGGCCTGCACCAGCCCGGCCTCCTGGGTGACGAAGCCGTACTCGGTGAGCTGGTCGCCGAAGCTGGGGATGGCGAACACGGCCTTCTCGCCGTCGACGATCCAGAGGTACATGGGCATCAGGCCGGGGTACTCCCATCGCTCCGCGAAGCGGAGATCCGCGTCCAGCGCGCGGTCTTGCCGCGAGCGCATCTCGGCGATGAACTTCTCGCGCGACTCGGAGACCTGGCAGTTCTCCAGTTCCTCGTACATGCGGCGGCTCTTCTGGAACCCGCCGCGTTTCAGGTACTCCTTCCAGCGCGACTCGGGGAAGCGTTCCTCGAGGACGCGCTCGCGCGCGGGGCCGTCCAGCGTGAGCAGCTGGATGTTGAGCGGGTGCCCCCGGCGAACGCGGTCGGCCTTGCGGTTCTCCAGCGCCTTCACGTAATTGCCGTAGCGGCCTCGGTCGGTCCAGGCCCCGTGGGCGGGGAAGTCGGTGGCGACGAAGATGGACTCGCGCGCGTCCGCGATCAGCCGCTCCACCTCCTCCATGTACGCGGGGAACGCACCCGCCTCGCGAGTGGTGAGGTGATCGAAGACCGTGCGCAGATCGCGGGTGAGCTTCTGACCGTCCTTGATGGAGAGCACCGCGAACAGCGTACCGAGGACCGCCAGCGAGAGCCCGAGGATCTCGAAGGGGGCCTTGTTGACCCCGTACCAGCGGTAGGCCGTCCGTAGAACGTCGAGCAACATGGCGCCCTCCTGCCCGGCAGCCTAGCAATTTCAAAGGGAGAGGCCGATGTGGGACGGGGTGGCGCGGGGTAGCTTGACCAGCCGTTCCGGCCGGTTATGTTGTCGCGGCAGCCGCGAGGGCATCCCGCCCGAGCGGGGTTCGCTTTGGGGGCGAACCGGTTTCGACGAGGGCAACGAAATCTGGAGCGCATGCAGAGGGTGCACGTCACCTCTTCAAACGACGAGCAACGCCACAAAAGCCAACGACAACGTTGACTTCGCGCTCGCCGCCTAGAGCGGTCTGAAACGCGACGGGACCCCGGAGCCCAGCCGATGGCGCCGGTCAGTCTCGCCAAAAAAGTCGGCTGGTCCGGCGTGGCGCCCCGACGGCGCCGGACGAGATTCATTCGGGGATGGTCCGGGGGCAGGTTGCCCGTGGTCGGCCTCCGGATGACGAAAAGCACGGGCTAAGCATGTAGTGCGACCAGACGGAGTGCTTTCGGACGCGGGTTCGATTCCCGCCGCCTCCACTTTTTACCAATAGTTACATGCGTTTACTGCGAAAGCGTCCGCCACGGACGTCCCCGCGTCCGAATGCGCCACTCCGCCGTCCTGGCGATCTGATCGATGCTTCGACGAGCGCTTGAGTGGCCTTGGCCCCGTACCGCTTCGCCATCTCGCGCAGCCGCTCGCGCTTGAACGTCCCTCGGCCGAGCGCACGCGTGAGCGCCGCCGCAAGCTCGGCGCGAGACGCGCCCGCCTGATCAGCGTTCTCGAAGAGGTCAACCACGAACCACTCCGGCGGTGGGTTGGGCGGGAACGCTACCCGACGCAGTACGAAGCGACGACCTCCCAGTTCGAACGCCCCCGAGCGTTTCGTGTTGTAGACGAGGGGCGCTGCGAAAATGGCGGTCGACCCGAGCCCCAGTGCATTCCACCGCTCGGGACCAGTGAAGACGAATGGGCCGCCGTCTAGGAAGGCCCGCATCAGCTCCTTGTCGCCCGGCGGGGCAACGCCGAACCGTCCGCGCCTAGGGTGCGCAAAGAGGCCGTGTGCCAGCTGAACGAGTGCGCCCTCGCGAACGAGCCGCTTGGCAAGCCGGGGAGTGTTCGCTCCCCACGCTGAGAGTTCCCTCGTGCGGTACACGCGTCCGGGCTCGAGTTGGGGATGGGCAGGCGTTGGCATGTTGTCGCTATTTTGCCGAATAAAAGATACAACGTTTCCGAGCTCGGCGCGGCACGTTGTTCACGAAGCGCGCACGAACGCACGCGAACTCTTTCTGGGTTCGGAGAGGAAGTGAAGTCGGCATCGTTCCCCTGCGCGAACGTGGCCTTCGTTGCCACGATCGCAATCAGGGTGCGTGACCGCTCGACGGGCGGTTCCCTCTGAAAAACACCAACTGGTTCGGATCAGTCGCCCCGAGATCCGGAACTCGCCCGAGTCGCCCACCTTCCACCTTGCATCCTTCATCCTCGAGAGGGACCGCACAATCCCCGCCTGATCGGGGAGATCTTGAAGCGTACGCTCGCGCCCCGAAAACATGCCAGCGGAGCTGGCGAGAAGAAGCGCGACATTGCGAGGGTTGCGATGCCGCTGCGGCTGCCGATCACGCTCGGCCTCGAGCTCGCGGGCGTCGTGGTGCAGACTGGTCCCGGGGTCACGCGGCTGAAAGTGGGTGACCGGGTCATGAGGCCGATCCTCACGTTCGGCGCGTACGTGGATTTCGTCGCAGCCGACGAGGCCGCACGCCCGCCTCGCTGACCGACATCTAGGCGGTGACGGTGCCCGTGGCGGAGCTCACGGCATGGCAAGCGCTCGAGATTCGGCGGTCCGCGCCCCGGTAGTCGTATAAGGCGCACCGAAACACCTTAATGCTTCGTTCCTTTGCTAGCCGATGTTCCAAACAACATTCGGCGTTACCTAATCTCTCTGCCGCAGCTCCTTGTGGCGCGCAGGCCCGTCCGTAACGGCTTTACATCGCGCAGCGGAAGCCGATGAGTGGGCTCCAACCGCCCGACTCATTGACAAATGTGCCCTGCGAGGCTGTGTCGATTTGCTCCGGTCGACTCGACCAACTGCCACCAATTTCATACTCAGATGCTCGATGTTCGCCCATGACCCATTCCGCGACGTTGCCCGCGAGGTCCAGCACGCCCCACTTCGAGGCGCCGGCAGGATATGAACCGACCGGAACGGTCCTCTCGTACCTATCGTCAAGGAGCGTAGCCTTGCTGTGGTCGTACGGACAATTCTTGTCGCAGAAGTTCGCGCGTTTGTCGTCCACAGGGTCGTCACCCCACGGGTAAATTCGACCCTCTCCGCCCTTTGCCGCATGCATCCATTCGGCATTGGTCGGCAACCGGCCGCCGATCCACTCGCAGAAGCGTTGTGCCTCACGGAGGTACAGACAATTCATGGGGTGATTGCCGCGGTCTTCCTTCCAATTGCAGGCTCCGTCGTATCCGCTTCCTTGTTTTTCGCGTTCCTTCGCTTCACCCGCACAAGCGCCGGCCCTCGCACACTTCTCGTACGCTTGTACGGGTGCAGAGAGGGACTTTCCGTACTGTCTTAGCAGCACTTCCGTGCTCTCACGGGTCATCATGAAAACGTTGGGTGCGTGCCCGGCGAGAATGCTTCGTACCCTGTCGCTGAAGTAGATACGGTCAATCACGACACTCTTTGCGACGTCGAACTCGAGCACAGCCATCTTAGGCTGCGGCGCGGCCTTTCCGAATCTGAACGATGCAATCAAGATGAGAACCGGTAAGCCGTGGGCCAGCGAGCGGCGCATGCGATCCCCAGAGCAAGGCACGTTCGGCACTGCATATCATGAACCTGCCGAGGCGATAGACACTTCATGTGGCCTTCCGTCACGTCGCCGCCTCCATCCGCGAGCCTTCCGCAGAGATCCATTCTCTGTGGGGGGTTCTTCACCTGCGCGCGAGGCGCGCGCAGGGCACCACGAGGAACCAGAGGAGCAGCTGCGTTTGGTGCGGTGATTCGTGCCGAATCAGCCGGACATCGGCACGAGATCCTGAAACAGGCCGAAATCGAATCGCGCCGCCAAATGGATCGGATCGGCCGTTGGCTGCGGAGGCAAACGGCATTCGTAATCACTCTGCGGATACCACGATTCAATGACTCGCGCGGTCGGCAGCACCTGGGTGATTTCGTGTTCGAGAAAGCTCCAGCCGGGCAATTGGTCGACAGAAATGGCCTGGCCTGGCGACCTGCGGTCATCGGTGGCGGCGAAACGCAGGCCACCCGTGACGCCATCAGCCCTGCCCAGCACGGTCAACAGGAGGTCCGGCCAAAGTGGCAGCGAGTATGCCCATTCCTCTTGCTGATATTCCTCGGAAGACGGATGCGTTCGCCGGCGCTGCGGCTTCCCCAGGAGACGAACGTACGTTGCCATGGGATGGCCGATAGTCTCCAAACCTTCCTTCTTCGCCCAGATCCGTGCCGCCTCGATATCGCCACGCGCGGCCCCGAGAACGCCGAGACCGCGGGCGACGAGTGCAGAAGCCCTCATCTGGGACACCAAGTAGACCTGCATCAAGTGCGCAGTATCGTGCCGCATGGCCATTCACTGAATATTGCTCACAACGACGTTGAGGCCAACGACGGTGACATCCGCAAAGGTCTTGACGACATTCCCGCTCTGATTCACGACCAGCACCGGCATGCCTCGACCCGGCATCACGCCCGCGATAATGACGTTAGATTCCTGGGCAATGATCGCCGCTCGCAACCCCAACGCCTCCACGGCTGCATTGACGGCCTCGACAGCACCGCGCTGCGACAATGAAAGTCTCGAGACCTGCTCGGCAATGGTGTTCATCTTTCCCGCAGTCTGTCCAGCGAGGGCATCTCCGATCCTAGTGCCGAGAGCTCGCGCCACGGAGAGCGCGTTTTCGCGAAGCAGTCCCAACGACCCAGCTGTTCCCCCGCCCAGACCAAGAGCTGTGGCACCCGCGCTGCCGATCTCTGCGCCGGTGGCGAGCCAAGTGCCCGCGCTAAGCGCCCCCCCTGCGGCGGCGGTCGCGACAAAACTAGTTCCGGCGCCCAGGGTCAAGCCGATGGCGCCACCGATAGCGGCGTCCTTCAAGACCGTCGCCATGCTGAAGCCGGTGTCGCTGTGCATCGAAGTGTAGGCGCCGTAGATGCCGCCGCCCACGGCGCCGACGATTCCCGTGACGACTAGGAACGGCATGTGGCCGTCGGGATCGGTGTACTTGTAAGGATTGTCGAATCCAAAGGCGTAACGGTTGAAGCCGATGTTCTGTTGCGATCCATACGGATGCGTGTCGGCGCTGACGAAGCGGCCGATCTCCGGCCAGTAGTAGCGCGCGCCGAAGTCGGAGAACCCCGTGCCGGGATCGCGCACTCGGCCATCGAATTGACGGACACCCTGCGCAGCGGGGGGCTGCCACTGCTCGCCCCAGGGCTTGTAGTCGAGGCGTGCGACGACCACACCCGTCGTGTCGGTGCGGGCGAGGACGCTTCCCTTGATGTCGGTATGGAACCACTGCCGCTCACTGCACGGCGGGGTGTTGGTGGTGATGCAGCCGTCCATCGCGATGAGCTTGCCCGCGAGATAGATGTAATCGCGGAGCTTGACGCCCGCGCCATTGGTCTCGGAGATCAGCTTGCCCGTCGGATCGTAATGGTACAGGACCGTGCCGCTGGAGTCGGTCTTCTGCACTCGCCGACCGAGACCGTCGTAGAAGTACCTCGCGCCGTCCGACGATGAGGCGAGGTGATTCGAACCGTCCCAGGTGAACTGCATGGGCCTCGGCCGCACGCCGGTCGCTGTTGCGCTCAGCCGGTTGTTTCCGTCGTAGGTGTAGGTAACGTTGACGAGATTGTCCGAATTGAACGGTCGATTGCCGAGCACGTCGTAATCGCACGTTCCCGTTCCCCACATCGAGGGCGCGGTCGCCGTGAGGAGGCGGCCCAGCGCGTCGTACGTCATCGTCCGCGAGGCGCCGGCGACCGCCAGGTTATCGAAGCTCTTGACGTTGTTTGCGCCGTCGTAGCTGTTGTAGCGCAGGTCGATGACGCCGGTGGCGGTGATGGCCTTGGCACGCGCGCGGTCGTCGAAGGTCGAGGTGGTGGACAGCCCGTTCCCAAAGATCATGGACTTCGGCTGGCCGGACGGGTGGTACTGCACGCTCGAGACGATCGAGCCGGTGCCGATGCTGATGCTGGTGACCCGGTTGGCAGTATCGCAGCCCTGCGTCACGACCGTGCCGGTCGGGTAGGTCAGCGAATCCATGCAGCCGTTCGAATCGTAACGCGGTGTGGTGATGAACGTGAGCCCGTTCACGACCCACTTCATCTGGGTGGCCCGATTGACGTCGTCGAAGGTGTTGGTCAGCGCCCCCTTCGTCGCGTTGGGAAACGACGTGGATCTCGAGCTGTACGCCATGCTGTTCAAGCGATTGAGCTGCGGCTCGTAAGTATACGTCGTGACGATGCCGCGCGCGTCGGTGCGCGTCACCGGCTGGCCGGCCGCGTTCCGCGTATAGGTGAGCGATGGCTGCGTGCCAACGGACGACTCGCGGCTCTTCTCCGTTAGCAGGAACTGATTTGTGGAGGAATACGTATAGGTCTCATTTCCCTTGGCATCCGGGGCGGTGACGGTGTTGAGGTCGCCGTGAGGCGAATAGGCGTATTGCCAGAGCTTGGCGTTCGCGTCGGTGACCCAGCCCGTCGTGAGCAGGCAGGCGGAGACCGCATTCGAGCTCGCGTTGACAGCGGGCATGAAGCGCAAGTCGAGCCCAGTCCCAGCGGTTCCGCGGCGGATGACCAGGATGTAGAACAGGAAGGCCAGGGCGCTCACCGAGACCACGGCGTTGAAGACGTAGAAGGTCCGGTCTGACGTCGGCTGTGAGCTCGTGGTGGCTTCCATGCCCGGCTCATACCACGTCGGTGCGGACGCGCTTCCTCGGACGCGAGGCTCTGCCGGCAGCAGAGCGGCTCCTCTTGCAATCCGACGCGGACGCCATGGGCCAGGCAGCGGGACGCGGCCAGCGTACCGTAGCCCGATGGCGAGGGCCGGTGCGTGCGCGGAGGGGCGGGCCTTGACTTCCCGGTGGCGGGAGCGCATGCGGCCGTCAGACCGGCGTGTTTCGCGCCGGGCTGAACTCGAGGGGGCACTCCAATGCAACGATTCCTGCGCATCGCCTCGGTGGTCGTGGCCCTCGGCGTGGCCGCGTCCGCCGCGCGCGCCGACGAACGGGACCGCAACGAGCGCAATCCATGCGAGAGCCTCACGCCGGCCGCCGCCGGTGGCCCGGTGCCGCACGATGACGAGCGGCTCGTGGTCCGGTGGCTCGGGACCACCAATTACGAGCTCTCCTTTCGGAACCAGGTGATCCTGCTCGACACCTACTACGACCGCGGCCCGCGCAACCGGCCCATCGGCCTGATGCCGGACCAGGTGACGCGCGCGGACGCGATCTTCCTGGGCCACGGCCACTTCGACCACATGAGCGACGCGTCCTTCATCGCCTCCAAGCTCGGGATCCGCGCGATCGGCGGCCCGCCGACGTTCGACAAGCTGCTCGCGCAGGGCCTTCCCCAAGGCCAGGCGGTGCGCGTCACCGGCACGGGCGGCGAGCTCTTCCGATTCCGCGGCTTCACCGTCGAGCCGGTGCTCGCGCACCACAGCGTGCTGTCGGGCGCGGTGATCGGCGCGTTCACCACGGCCATCCAGACGGAGCTGGGGACGCCGACGGCAGAGGAGGCCGCCGCCGAGGCGGTCGTGCGCGCACGCGGCTCGTCGAGCCCGCTCATCATCACCATCGGGACCATCGCGTACCTCTTCACCTTCGACAGCGGCTTCCGGCTCATCTGGCTGGACAGCGCGGGGCCCATCACGGACCAGGAGATCGCGCTCATGAAGCGCATCGGCCACACCGACGTGGCCATCGTCGCGTACGTCGGCCATTACGTGCAGGAGACGCAGATCCCGGTCACAATGGCGCTCGCGCAGCTCTTCAACCCGCGCTTCTACTTGCCCGGGCACCACGACGAGATCCGCGACATCTTCCTCGACCTGGGCCTCGAGCCGCTTTTCCTCACGATGCGCGACGAGACGAACATCAAGCCCCTCTCGCTGCTCTACCGCGGGGCTGTATGCTTCAACGTGAAGTCGGGCAAGCTGGTCCAGAGCGAGGACTGAGCACTGCCGCGCGCTGCTCGGAGTCGACCGTGCCCGCCAGGACGCCACCTGAAGCACCGGACGGGCGTCATCCCCGTGAGTGCCGCTTTGCCGCGCAGGCGGTGATCGCGCATAGGTGCGACGTTCCGTTCCAAACTCTCGCAAGGCCCGCCTTTCTGGGGGGCCTTCGCACCCGCGGCGGCCAGCATTGCGGCGTTCCCAGCGGGATGGGGCGCGATTAGCGCTCGAGCGATGGCCTTCCGCTCTTGACTGGCGTCATCTCGGACCTCGCCGCGGCGGCATGCTCGCTTCGCCTGAGAACCAATGATCGGCCGCGCCGGTTGGGCAATCGCTGGTCGACCAGTCCTCGAATCGAGTTTTGGCCAACGACAGGGACAGCTCCTTGGTTGACAGCTCACAGTCGTTGTAGGCTCGTGCCATGAAAACCGCAGGATCTGCGAAATCTACAGCACGCACCTACAATGCTCCGCTCTCGCGCCGGGAGGTGGCCCTTCTCGCTGCGTGGGAGCGGGAACGGCGCCTCCTCGTCACGCTGGACGACCTCCGCCGAGCCGTCGGGGTCGATGCCGCTCCGGATGTCGCGTGGCGACTGGTCCGCAAGAAGGCGCTGGAGCGCGTGGGCAGCGGCAGGTATCTGGTGAGGCCGCTCCGGACGCAGAGCCGGCCAGCCACTCCCTCGGTGGCCGTCCTGGCGGCGGCGCTGTTGCAAAACGAGCCGTACTACCTCGGCGGTCTCTGGGCCCTCACCTTCCACCGTCTCAGCGAGCAGCAATACGGCTCGGTTCTGGATGCCTTCGTCGCACAGCGCCACCCGAGCCGCCGTCTCGGCGGCGCTCGCCTCACCTTCCACCGCGTGAGCCCGGAACGGCTCGCCTATGGCACCATGGCGGCTGGCATCGAGGGGATCAGCGTGCAAGTCAGCGATCCGGAGCGGACTCTGCTCGATTTGCTCGACTTCCCCGCACTGGCTGGCACAGCCGACGAGGGCCTCCGGCAGGCTCGCGCGGCGTTGCCAAAGGTGTCGATTCCCAGAATCATCGAGCACGCAGCGCGCGGATCGCGGACCAGCACGTGCCAGCGGCTCGGCGTCCTGCTCGAGCGCGCGGGATTGCCGCCCCGGCAACTCGCGCCTCTGCGCAAGCGGGTGCGGCAGACGAAGTCGATGCTCTCCCTGCGCCCGGGCCATCCTCGCGTCGGTCCTTTCAACCGGCGCTGGGGGGTGGTCGAGAACGACCGGTGAGCGTGGCTCTGCCCAAGCTGCCCGATCGGGGCCTGCTCGCCGACCTCTGCCGCGAGGCGGCGGCGCGCGAGCGGATGCAGCCGCAGCTCATCGAGAAGGACTTCTACCTGACCCGGCTCCTCTGGGCGCTGGGGCAGCACTTCGGCGATGCGCTGCTTCTCAAGGGCGGCACGCTGCTCAACAAGGTGGACCTCGGCTTTTTCCGAGTGTCCGAAGATGCGGACTTCGTGTTGCCAGGGGAGCCGGACCGGCGGAAGCTGCCGAACGTCCGGCGCATTCACACCGTCCGCAATGCGCTCGGGGAAATCGCACCAGCGGTCGGGGTGTCTCCGCGGTTCCCGGGAGGCGAGCTGTTCGAGAGAGCCACGCACGGCCTCTGGATGCTGGATTACCCGTCCGAGTTCGGGCCGCAGGGTATCCGGCTCGAGGTCTCCATTCGCCCCCTTCTGAAAGCGGCGCGCGAGGTCGCGCTGGGCCAGCTTCTCGCCGACCCACTTGCGGGAGACCTGCGTGGCGCACAGTGCTTCGCGCTCGACGCCAACGAGGCGCGTGCCGAGAAAGTACGCGCCGCCTTCACGCGAGAGGCGATCCGCGATTTCTACGATCTGGATCGGCTTCACGAGAGCCGCATGGACCTGTCGTCGAAGCACTTCATCGGCCTGGTGGACAAGAAGCTCGCAGAGCTGAAGTTGCCGCCGCTCGCTGGACAGCCCAGATCCTTCGGATTGGTCGGCGAGCGGCGGCGAAAGATCGAGAATGCTCGACACGAGCTGCTCGCGGTGCTCCGGGAAGACGCGCCCGCCTTTGACCTGGACGCGATGCTAGCGCGCTTCGATCGACTCTGGCGGCGTTAACCGCAGGGACTGGAAGCGTGATCCGGCCTTGTGTCGCGGAGGGGACGTCATCGCCGCCTTTGCGTCTGAACGTCAATGAAGTCAGCCAGTGCGCGGGCGGGGACCCTGATGCTGTCGGAGAGGCGAACGTAGGGGAGCTGCCCGCGCTCGCACATGCGGTACACCGTCGCGCGGCACACGCCGAGCCGCGTAGCGACTTCGCCCACGGCAAGGAGACGTTCCTCGGTTGAGTCACGCTCGCGCGCATCGTGGCTGGCGACACGGGGGCGACAAATCTTGCTTCGCAAGTCGTCGCATGCCGTGGATTGAGTAGCTTGGCATGCCGCTCGCTCTTCCGAGTTTCCAAGGGTTGCGAAGGCGTGCGTAGCCTTCTCAAGAGGGGAAAACGGCGCGATAGCAGTTCGGGACCAGGGGGTCGCAGGTTCAAATCCTGTCTCCCCGACCAACTCACCCGGCGGAATTGCGCGGAAATTCGGGAGCGCAAAAGTCGCTCCTGCCGCGCACTCGGCGATTTGGACCTCAGGTGGACCACGACCTGATCGCTCGAGCGCGTTTCCGCGAACAGTGCTCCCTCTTCGAGGGCGCGCGGACCCACGGGCCCCTCCCGCGTCAGGCGCAGGGCGTCACGCACCTTCGTGGGTGACGGTAACGACGACGTTTCCTTTCTTGTGCTCCTGCTCGACATACCGGTGGGCCACGGCAATCTGCTCCAGCGGGTAGCGTCTGTCGATGACCGGCTTGACCTTCCCCGCCTCCACCAGCTCCTTGAGCAGCGTGAGATCGCTTGCCAGCAGCTTTGGTGTCCCATCGTCGACCGAGATGTATTTCCCGCCCCGCGCGAGAGTTTTCCTGCATGCCACCTTCAGCCTCGAGGTCTTTCTCTTTCCAACCGCATCGAGAACGAGGTCGTAGAGCTTGCCTCCGCTCGGGGTGTGCTCCTTCGTGTAGTCAATCACCGTGTCGGCTCCCAGAGACCTTGCCAACTCCAGGTTCGTGGTGCCGCATACCGCGGTCACCTCCGCCCCGAAGTGCTTGGCGAGTTGGACCGCAGACGTCCCCACCGCGCCGGATGCTCCGTAGATGAGCACCTGTTGCCCGCTCCGAATGTTGCCTTTCCTGAGGTAGTGCAAGGCGAGGAGGCCCCCGTAGGGAATGGCGGCCGCCTCCTCATAGGTCAGGCTGGACGGAGCTGACGCCATGGTGCTGGTTTCTGGCAGGCAGGTGTACTGGGCGTAGGAGCCGAAATGAAACTTGGTGAGGGCATACACCCGGTCGCCCACTCGGAATCGTCTGACGGCCTTGCCGATCTCTTCGATCTCCCCTGCCAGCACCAGGCCCAGGATGGACTTCCTCGGTCGCGTGATGCCCACCAGCAGTCGCATCATGATCTGGATAGCGAGGGGGGCAGACCTGATGGCGCTTCTTATGAACCAGTCGCTCGAAGTGACTGTCGTTGCATGGATCTTGATCAGGACTTCGTCGTTCTTGGGGACGGACTTCTCGACGTCCCGGAGCTGAAGCACTTCCGGCGGTCCGTATCGTGTGCAGACTGCCGCTTTCATGAAGGTTCCTCCCCAGTCTTCGGGGCGCCCGATTCGGTTGAGCGCCGACCTGCTCATTCCAGCCGCCGGCCAACTAGGTCGCCGCCTCTGTCCGGAAACCGAGGCCATCGCCTACGAGGGCCGCGTCGCCAAGGAGGCTTCCTTCTCGATCTCCCTCGATGCCTTGGGGCAATAGGCACTTCAAGTGGCCTTCCGTCACGTCGCCGCCGACATCGCGAGCCGTCGGCGTAGAGATCCATCCTCTGTGGGACGTATTTCACCCTGCGCGCGAGGCGCGCGCAAGGTGCTGGGCGCGTGCCGTGACGCGAACTCGGCGAAGGCGCAGTTCGGAGTCGCGACCGGCGAGGCTGGCGTCGTCGTGACGCGCACCGGCCGCCGCTTCCTCGGCGACGCGGGGATCGAGACGGAGCTCCTCGACCGTCTGCGCGCCGCGCTAGTTGGCGCGGCTGCTCGGATTTCCAGGGCGGCCTCGATCTACGGCCGGCACCAGCGCGGCCAGATGCCGAAGCCGCTGCCCGTCTCACGGCGCCTGATTTGGCGCAAGGCTGACGTGCTGGACCCTAGACTAGGGAGACGTTGATCTCCCCGGCCGCCACTCCACTTCCCACGCCGCGTATCAGCGCCCGCATCGGTCGCACCAGTAGAAGTGACGCCGGAACCGCGGCCGTTACTGTGTCCTCGGGTGACGATCTCGCCCTGCTGTCAGAGCGGCTGCTCAAGGACAAGATGACGCCCGCCCGAAAGGCGGCGGCCGTACGACGACACGAATTCCGCTCAGCCGCGTAACAGCAAGACGACAGCATCATCGCGGTGGCCCCCTCGAGCTAGGGCAACAGCGTTCGCACTGGCGGCCCCGTTCGCGTCTTGTATCGCTTGCATTCCGGCCCAGTCAGCGTGTCCAATCTGGCGTGGCCGCGATCGCCCGCCTCTTCGCTGCGCTCGTCGTGTTGGGCTGCGCCTTCGCGCTGATCGAGCGCCGCGTACCGCGCCGTTCCGACCTGCGCACCGATCTGGTCTTCTGGTTCTTCACCCGCTCGTCTCGCACGGGCTCACGCGGCTCGCGCTCGGCGCGGCGGCGGCGCTGCTGGCGCTCGCCATGGGCTTCGGGGCAGGGCGCGAGGCGATGCAGGCCTGGCTCGCGCGGCCGACGTGGATCTCGGCGCAGCCGCGGTGGGCGCAGCTCGTGCTCGCGCTGCTGTTCGGCGATCTGCTCGGGTACGTCGCGCACCGGCTTTTCCACCGGGGGCGCGCGTGGCGCTTCCATGCGGTGCACCACTCCTCGCCTGGGCTCGACTGGCTCTCATCAGTGCGGCTGCATCCGCTGAACGAGGTGGGCTCCCGCCTGCTCGTGGTCGTCCCGCTGGCGCTGCTCGGCTTCAAGCCCCTTCAAATGGCAGCAGTGCCGGTGGCCACCGCCCTTTACGCGCTGCTCTTGCACGCCGACGTGAGCTGGGACTTCGGCCCGCTGCGCGGCGTGTTGGCGAGCCCCGCGTTCCATCGCTGGCACCACGCTGCCGGCCCTGCCGCGCGCGATCGCAACTTCGCCGGCCTCTTCGTTCTGGGACGTGCTCTTCGGCACCTATCACCTGCCCCGCGGCACCCGCCCGGAGCGGCTCGGCGTCGACGAGGCGGTGCCGCGCGGCGTGCTGGCGCAGCTCGTGTGGCCGTTCCGGTCAGGCGCGTCGAATGCTAACGATCAGGTCTCCAAGGACAACCCACACGTTCCACGAGCGCGCCGGTCAGATGCAGGACGTTCACCGGCGTCTGCAGTGAGGTGAGCTAGGGCAGCGGCCGAGTAGCCCGTCCAGAGCTCCCGCCGGGTCCCAACGGGATCCTCGCGATTCCCGGGCGCCGCGACGGCCGGTTCCAAGTCCGGCTCGTGTCCAGCACGGCAACGATCGGATCGATGGCCCTCCTGGCGCGAAGCCATCCGCAGCGTGCTCGTCGGCGGCCGCATGCGAGCCGAGCTCACTTCCGGCAGCGGCAGGCTCGCTAGGCGTATGACCAGTGGCACGCCAGCCCGCGCCAGTAGCGTCGCGGTGGTGCCACGGAGTCAGGTTCGGTCGCGTGTAGATCTTGATCAGGACTAAGGACGCTTGAACCCACCCACTCCTCAACGCCACTCTGCCTCCTGTAGTGAGTGCACCGGGCGCTTGATCTGGCGTTTCCCCTCCTCGCTGGGCTGGGCGCCTGCTGTATCTGATCCATGACAGACCCCGATCTCAGAGCAGAGGTCGAGAAGATCCGGGTGCAGTGGCACGCGGCCGAGGATGGGCACGAGCAGGCCGTACGCGACCGCCGGCCGCCGATTGAGATCACGTTCCTCCGCGAGAAGAAGGAACGGCTCAAGGCCGCGTACCTGGAGAAGCTGAAGAAGCTCCTCGACTCGAACGACGACGATGGCACGTCGTAAGGGCGTCCCTCGCGCGCGTGCGCCAGCGCGAGCCTGCGGCCCCATGACGGTCAATCGCGCGCGGCGAGCCTGTGGGGCCCCCAGGGCGCGCACGCCCTTAACGCGCGCCAACCCCGGCCCGTGGCGCTTACACAGCGGCTGCTGTCTTGAGGGCCGCCTTCGCCGGGCGGTGCAAGGCTGCCAAGCCTGCCAACGCGCGTGCAAGCGGAGGGCAGACCTACTGCCCCAGCCGGGTCTGCTTGCGAATCTTCTTGATGAAGGTCCGGGTGCATCGTCCGTGCGTGCTCTCGTGATTCATGATCTCCGCGAGCAGCCGCGTTTTCGCGTCCTCGGCCAGGACCGCGGAGGAGCTCACCTCTAGGGCGAGCTGCACACCCTCTGATGTCGTCGGGCCCTTCGGTCCCGTGGAAATCGCGGCCGCGGGGCGATAGTGCGACGGCTTCGTCTTGGTGACGTCGTGGAATCCGGACGACGTCTCGGCTCGTCGACCCGAGCCATGGCAGCCGGGACAGGTGGCCGAGCTGCCGCCGAGGGCGTTGCCGATGCGTCCGTCCCCACCGCACAGACGGCAGAGTTCACCGTCCATGGGGCCCTCGATGGGGTGCCACCTCTGCAGGATCTGGTCGGTTCGCTTGCATGACGGAGACCTGTAGCACCGATCGGTCTGGAGGTAGCGCGGTTGCGAACGCGCGCCAGCCGGGGCGAAAGCGCGTTGCTTACGACGGCGACGCTGCGGCGCCGGGGATCCCCATCCGGTCGATGCCCGCCTGCAGGTCCGCCAGGTCCACGCGGCTGCAGATGTTCGCGGTGAGCCGCGGATCGCTGTGGCGAAGGATGCGCTGGGCCACCACCAGGCCGACACCGCTGCGGGCGAGCAACGTAGCCGTGGTGCCCCGCAGATCGTGGAAGCGCATCGGCCGCGGGAGCGCCTTGGGCCAGAGCTTCATCTTGCACATCGGGCAGCGCCGTAGGTCGCGATCCTTGGTCTCCTCGCGATGCCCGCAGTACTTGCGGCGGCAGACGTGCGTATAGCCCGCCACCAGCCCTGCGCGCTTCAGCGCCCATGCCACCACGGTGCGGAGATTGGTCTGTCGGGAGCGCATGCGCGGCCTTCGGGATCCGGGAAGACGTACTCGCCGCGCGCCGAGAGCATCGCCTCCGCCAGGTAGGCCTCCGCGCGGCGGCGATCGGAATCAAGCCCGCGTGGCCGCCCTTGGTGTCAGCGACGTGAAGTGCTGGCGGTGCAGGCCGACCGAGTGCTTCGCAGAAAGTGAAGAACCGCGTGCGCGTCAGGTGGCGTTCGAAGCTGAAGGCTGCGCGGCAGCGCCACCCGAGACGAGGAGCGTGTCCGCGCCGAGCGCCGACGGCGCTCTTCGCTGGGGAAGTTGCCAGGTCTTGGAAAATTGTAGGAAGCGCCGACCTCACAGGGTCCTAGGACCGCTCTCCCATCCTTCCCAGCGCGCTGCGCTCCTTACCCGCGTCGCTTGACACCCGACTGCCATTGTTCGCTACGACTCGGCCGAGGATCGGCAGACGAGAGAGGCCCCAGCGCGGCACAGAAAAGATCGCGAGGCGAACGGCGCCGCGGGCCCGGAAACGGGGAGGACACCTTGGTTATGGAAGTCACCGTGCAAAGGAAGCAAAGATCGAACCCAAGGCTTCGCCGGCGCTGGAGGATCGATTTGAAGGCTGGAGACGCGGGGGTCAGTTCCGCTTTCACCAAAGACGTTTCGGCAGGCGGTTTCTGCGCCGAGTTGATGCGGGTGCCATCGCCGGGCACGCAGGTGAGGGGGTCGATCGTGATCGGCGGAAACGCGTACGCGTTCAGCGGCAAGGTCGCCTGGGCCTGCGCCAGCGAGCCGCGGATGAACCTCCGCGGCAGTATCGGAGTGACGTTCACCGAGATCACTGACGACTTGAAAGAAAAGCTGACCTGAGCGAGCTTCCCGTCATCGGCAGCCGCCTTGCCTGGACCCTTGCCGACCTGCAGGCGGGCATCGACCGCATCGGGCTCCCGGCCGCCTTTCGCGCTGCGCAGAGGGTTCGGCGTAGCGGTCGCCGGCGAAGGGCTCACCGGGGGCCTAGTGGCGCTTGAGGAACGCGAGCGTCCTGGCGTTGAAGTCGGCCACGTTCTCATAGATCGGCGCGTGCGCGCAGCCATCGAACACGACGAGCTCCGAACTGCATGCGCTCGGCAAACTGCGTCGAGGTGACGAGGTCATGGCGGCCGAAGGTGATCTGCGTCGGCGCCTTGATCTTGCCGAGCTGCGCCTCGGCGTCGTGCGCGATCACCGCGTCGGACTGGCGCATGAACCCGTCGAGCGGTTGCCTGGGCCTGCCGCGCACGAACTCGGCGAGCGAGGCGACGTACTCGGGCTTCGCGGCGTACAGCTCGGGCGTGAAGCACCAGGGAAAGATGCCCAGGATGATCATCTCGGTGACGCTGCCTATGCCCTTGGCCATCACCTGCCAGCCCTGCACCACGGTCTTCAGGAACGGATCGGTCTTGCTCCAGCCGCTGTGCAGCGAGAGCGACTTGACCCGCTGCGGGTGCTTGGCCGCGAGCCACATTCCTACCGCGGCGCCAAGCGAGAGGCCGGAGACGTGCGCCCGCGCGACCCCGATGGCCTGCATGAACCCGGCCACGTCGTCGGCGAACATCTCCATAGAGTACGTGCCCGCGGGCTTGTCGGTCTCGCCGGCGCCGCGCGGGTCCACCGAGATGCAGGTGAAGTGCTTGGCGTACTCCGCGACCTGAAACGCGTAGCAGGCGTTGTCGGCTGCCAGATAGGGGA
>WNFE01001220.1_pt1 | contig 18627 bp, 19 predicted proteins | sample 5400451 | NCBI WGS metagenome assembly WNFE01 (sample SAMN13153344, study PRJNA577476) | soil metagenome | isolation source: 200 cm saprolite under Douglas fir tree site 2 hole 2 | place: USA:California | collected 2015-04-18
ATCCAAGATTGGTATCTTCGAAGGCAGAGTGTACTAGATTCTCTAGCGCGGCTCTCTGTTCCTCCCCTGTAGAGGTGATGCTGTCGCGGAAGATGCTGCCCTCATGAATTCCTATTCCACTAGCCAGATACGAGAGGAAAGGAGCAGCCTGGTCCGCGACGAGACGCTCCAGCCCGTCTCTCATGACTCGGATGACGTCTCGGCGGAGAATGATCATCTTCTGTCCGAAGAACGAGAGTTCTCCCTTGCTGTCGTTGAACCGTAGCTGGTTTACAGACCCTACAAGTCTTCGTAGGTCCCAGGCGTTCGGCTTCCCTTTCGGACTAGTTTGCAGGCTGTGTTGCCTCCGCAAGTTCATTCGTCAGCATCTCAGCTGCCTCGTTTATCTTGTGGGCGAATGCTGAATCAGGATTGTCAACAACGAACACTGATCTGCTGAGGTTGTTTATCACATCCATCTGGAACTCGAAGGCTTGTAGAAACCGGGACTTGAAGAGGGTCGCAAGCTCCTTGCCCACCTTCACTGCATCCTTGATTCTCACTCCAGGCGGCACCATGTTGAGCGTTAAGAATGTGGGTTTTTCGAACGTCTCAGCGAGCAGGACCATGACTGCTGTTCCGAAGAGGTCCTGTTGGTCGACTCTCGAGACAAGGACTAGGACATCGCAGCATCCCATTGCTAGAACCGTATCGTTCTCGACTCCGGGGTGAGTATCTACGATGATGTAATCGAGGTTGCACTGTTCGCCCACTTTCTGTAGAGTATCTTGGAATAGTGACACTTCAAGTCCCGATTTCAAGAGTCGCAACATGTCCTCGACCTTGTTGCTGGCTGGGCAGAAGAACAACCCTCCCTTCATCTTGGGAAACCGGGGCGTAAGATCTATTATGACGTCACTTGGCGTCGCGTCGCCGAGAAATATATCAGTCATTGTGGCCTTGACTTCACCCTTCTTGAGACCAAACAAAACGTGAAGGCCCGGCCCGGAGAGATCCAGGTCCATTACTCCGACCCGGTGATGAAGCGCGAGGGTCGCTGCAAGGTTCGCTGTAAGAGTTGTCTTTCCGGTCCCGCCTTTGAAAGAATGGACAGCTATGACCTTAGTCATTCTTTATCCTTCTTCAACTGGTCTCTTACGGACTGGAAGAATTCCTGATTCTCGATCCGTCCCGCTTCTGATTTGACGGCTTCGAGGTCGATCTTGAGCTTTGCATGCGTGACCTTGTGCCTTCTAAAGGCGAGAAATCCTCCTACTAACAATGCTGCTACTAGCGCTGCCAAGATCGCGAAATAGTACAGTGGCAGCGACAGAGTTCCGGAGGAAGATTGAGAACTAGACTGTACACTTACCGTGGAGGTACTGAGGGCACTCGTGGATCTACTGTTGTCGGTCACGGTGACCGCGATAGCGAAGGTTTTCGAGCTAGCGGAGCCTGTTGACGTATACTGGTGCGTATCCGTCTTTGGTGATCCCGTAAGGATGTCTACGGTTCCGTCGCCCCAATCAACTTTGGTTGAGCTTATCGTCCCATCTGGGTCAGAAGAGGTTATTGATACTGTGACAGTCTGGCCAGTCGAAACCGACGCAGGGGATTCTGTAAACGTAACAACCGGGGGTCGGTCAGAGACTGTTACTTGGGACGAATATTTTCCTGTCGAACCACTGTTGTCAGTCGCGTTGACGGTTATCGTGAAGATGTTCGACGTGGACGTGCCGGTTGAACTGTAACTGTGGATGTCGCTGGTCGCGGTTCCGGACAGAGTGTCTATGGTTCCGTCTCCCCAATCAACCTTTAGCGCGGTTACGGTTCCATCGGGATCTGCAGCAATGATCGTTAGGGTAACGTTTTGACCAGTAATGAGTGCCGTCGAGGAAGGGTTGAAGCTTGGAACTGGAACCCTGTCATTGATCGTCACTTGAGAAGAGGCCGAAGTATACGATGCGTTGTTGTCGGTACCAGTGATAATGATCGTAAAAATTTGGGATGTTGAGGAACCAGTCGAAGCATAGCTGTGAGTAGCACTCGTTATGGCTCCTGAATAGAGTTGGACTATGGTGTCTCCCCAGTCGACCCTGGTAGTGCTGATAGTCCCATCTGGATCGGAGATGCCTATTGACAGCGTGATGCTTTGACCCGTATTTGCCGTGGTTGGAGAAGGATTGAAGCTCACGATAGGAGGTCTGTCAGTGATCGTTACTTGAGAGGAGCTTGATCCCGTAACTCCGCCGTTGTCCGTCACGGTCAATGTCACAGTGTAAGTCTTAGCATAGGTGTAGGAGTGAGTTGCAACCGATCCGGTGCCAGTCGTTTGATCACCGAAGTCCCAGGAATAAGAGACCACTGTACCGTCGAGGTCGTAGCTTGCTGTCCCATCGAAGGTGATGGAGGTGCCTGTTGGAGCAGAGGAAGGAGTCGAGGTGAAGCTAGCGACGGGTGGACGATCCTGCAATGTAACAGCAGTGGAGGCCGAGCCCGTGTTGGGCGGGGACGGAGAGTCAGTTGCGTTGACTATTAGGGACCAGAGCCCCCCAGGGTCTGCTGTCTGAGGAGTGTACGAGCCGAACCAATGTTGAAGTCCTGTGTCAAAGGTCAGTGGAACGATATGTGTGACGGCGGGGGTTCCGATGTAGGTCAAGTATGATTTCACTCCCGTCCCAGTAGTGAGTGTTGTGCCATCTGGGTAGGTTACTGTGGCGTTGAGTTTGACCTGTTGCCCAATTGGAACATAGGAGGTCGCTGCGACATTGATAGTAAGAGTTGCCTGAACTAGTTGCGGACTATTAGTTAGCTTAGTGCTCGGACCCGAGTTCCCCCAAGCATCCGCATAAGCATTCGAAGCTAGGGACGCTGTCCACGTACCGGTTACGTTAGTGGCCGAGGTTTTGTACGTGGCATTGAACGTCTGGCTCCCGCTAGAATAGGCAGTAGTCAGAGTCACGTTCCCTCCGCCTGGCCTAGCTAGGGTTAGCAGGGCAACTCCTGTCGAAGCAATGGTGCCGTCTGGATAGATAGGCTGAAAAGAGAAACTCATCGTTTCAGTTCTCTGATAGATGCTCTTCAGCGAGTTCAAGAATGAAATCGACATTGACGCAGGGCTCACGTTGAAGCCTGACACGTCAGCCGGCGTCTTCACCGTCGTTGTACCGGTTACAGTTACGATGTATCCATTTGGGTCGAGAGTAGCGTTTGGAGGTATGCGCCAACTTGCTACTACAACACCATTGAGTGAAGCTGTCGTATTCTCAGCCAAAACGGTCCTAGGCGGGGTTGATCCCGTGGCTATCTTCACAGTAGCTGGCTCCGCTAGGCCATACCCGGTTGCTTGAACGCTGACCGTCTGAGTTCTCTGATACTGATAATTGTCGGTTAGTAAGATGAGGAAAACGGTATGAGCCACATTCGGGTTTGCGACCAATGGAAGAACTTGAGTCGCGTTAAGGAAGTAGTAGCCCACCAAATCGTTTGGCCCAGGGAAGGCTGAGGTCGGGTAGAAGAAAAGCGGAAGCGTAAACGAAGTTTGGCCTGGAGAAGTCGTGTAGTTTTGAAGAACCGATGAGTGTAGCTTCGTTGCAGGGTCCTTCACCAGAAACCTGAACTGATAAGGTGTGCTCCCGCTAGCCCCACCGACTTGGAGGACAACAGTAAATGTAGTGCCCTCTTGGCCTAAGAAGGGTATGGTGCCTAGAGTGTATGTCGGGGCGGCGTGAGCTCTAGGAATAATGCTGGTAAGCATGGTTGGAGCGAGAAGGGCGATAGCGATGAGGATAACGTAGCGTGTCGCTTTGTTGTGCCGCACTATGTGCCTCCCCGTGAACAGAACTGAAGCACGACGGTCTGGAACGGGACTAAAGGGTCGCGTAACTTCTAGGTCCATAGCAAGGTATCCAGTTCGATTCTAGAGCTACACGAATGACCGTCAGAAGTGTTCAGCATACTGTTTACAGTAAGCAACCAAATATGCACCGAAATCCATTCAGAGAAATCGATAAGAACATCGAACAGACCCATGGGTAGAGCGATTGTAGACTTGGCAAATCTGACGGAAAGTGCGAGAAAGATGTTGGAGGGTAAGAATTTCGTCTATCTAGCGACTGTGAATCCTGACGGGACCCCTCAAGTAACTCCCACATGGGTCGACACGGACGGTAAATTCGTACTCGTCAACACTGCCATTGGCCGAGTTAAGCATCGCAATGTCAAGCAGAATCCAAACGTGGCTCTTGCCATTACGGACCAGAATAATCCCTACAATCTAGTCGTGATTCGAGGTAAAGTTGTTGATCAACTAACAGGACGCGTAGCTGAGGAACATATCGATAAGATGGCGAAGAAGTACCGAGGCCTTGACAAATACCCTAACCGCAGCCCTGGTGAGCAGCGAGTCATATTGAAGATCGAGCCTACCCGCGTTATCAGCCGCTAGAACCGCCAGTCTTACTCAGTCGGGCCGTATCCTGACTTTTTCGTGTTAGTCAAATCTCGCGGCTCAGAAATCAGGTCAACAGCAGCTCAGTCTTTCGGGCTCTCATCCGATCTTCGCTTGATTGGTTGATTTGGAACAGTCTCGCCTTCCGAACCGATGGGCTTGAAACTTTCTGCTATCAGCATCTGAAACCCTTCGAGCGCGCTGTCGATCACTCCTTTCAATTCCTCCCCTGCCGAAATGTCGCGGGTAACCGCTCCTCGCTGGTTTACGATCCGTGATTTCTTTAGGACCTTCGCCATGTCGGCCTCAGCAAAGCCGCAGAGTTTCATGAGACTGATCAGGTAGAAAGAGGTCTTTCCATCTAGAGATTCTTTTGATGCTCCGATGAGCTTTGCCAGCTCACCCCTGTAGATGTTGCCCTGTTTCGAGATCGCCGCTCCGACGAGGTCTTCTAGGATCTGAGGTGGGACCCTGACGAGGATGGCCATTCCTAGCAATACCCCGTGAATTTGAATGACGCGGCTAGACCCTCTGATGGGGAGAGTGATAGGAAAGAGGACTGTATTAGCCTGCTCTAACCTATGTTTTCGAGCCGATTTAGTAGAACTGGATTTTTCTAGGGCATGAGGTTATTAGTTTCATTGGGTCTCAATAATGTGGAGACCAACCGGGTCCGGGTGCAGCGAACATTGCCCAAGATTGAGACTACATGTTCACTTGAAGCATTCCGAAGATTCATGATCACCAGTACGTGCAGGTCGTTCATTCCGAACGACTACCAGTTGGACGCGCAGGTTTTTCCGGAAAGGTCTAGGGATCTTGGTACGATGTATGTAGAGGCCGAGGATAAGGTCACTCTTGGACGAGTGAACGACATCAGCTTTGTCAAAGTGAACTATGTGCTCGGGATAATTTACAATTCCAAGAGTGGTCATACAGAGCTGAAATGGCGGCATATTCGTGGAGACCAGGGTCGGCTCTCGGGCGAGGCGAGTACGAATACTATGGTAAACCTCTATGAGGCTGGCGCCTTGGACAGATCGTTCATCCGGACTATTGCGGCGAGAATTCAGTAGTAATTCTGGTATTCCAACGGGAAAGCTTGCATTAGGCGACTGTAGGAACGAATTATGCATTTACGCTTGCTCACGGTTCAATTTGTTCGAAATGTCGCGACGATAGTTCCTAGGAAAGGAGTGCGCGCGAGATCGGGGAAAAACACATTTTTTGAAAAAAGAATGCTTGTTTTTTCGTTGCACTTGTTGTTTTTCCGGTTTTGAAATTTTAGCTACGATTTTTTGGATGGAGGAGGGCGAACGTGTGGACTCTAGCGTTGATTCCGAGTCCCGGATTGTTTCATGTCGACAGCGTCTTAACTGTAGTTTGTTGAAACCTGCCCGAAGTTGATATTCTTGTAAGCGTTGTGGGCTTCAGGACTGGTTAAACATCATTTATCTTCCATTGACTCGGTCCAGCCTCCAAGGGATCAGCTGAGACTTGCCTGGATTATTCGAGACCGGGATCGAAGCCCTCGACAGAGTTCTGCCTAAAGGGATTCCAAGGAACACCATGATGATCCTTGCAGGCGAACTGGGCACAGGCAAGTCAGTCCTCATGGGAGAGCTCTTCTATAATATTTTGAAAAAACGGAGGGAGCCCTGCATCTACATAAACTTCGAAGGACCCCCTATCGCCGTCGAGCAGGATATGGACGCCTTCGGCTGGGACCTCACGCCCTACCTAGAATCAGGACAGCTGAAGTTTCTAGATTGCTTCTCCTTCAGAATGGAACCCACAGAATCCCCACGCTACGTCCATCACGTGAAGGATCCTCGAGATCTGCACTCCGTAACAACCGCGCTCTTCAACATGATGGAAGAGATGAAGATGAACGGTCGAGGCGCCGTCTTTGTTGATTCTCTGACTGAAATGTTCACTCTGGTCCAGGAGGATCGTCCACTAATCTTCAACATGCTGGACGGCGTTAAGTCTTGGAGAGCGAAGGGTCCGAAGGAGAAGCTTGTTCCCTTCTTCTGTTCTCATCACACGCCCTTGCGCGCGTACGCGGACTTGGACGATCTCCTCTTCTACGTGGTCGATGGCATTCTAGACATCAGGTTCAACCCTGGATTCGCTGATAGAGGACTACTCGTCAAACAGTTCAGGGTCCGAAAGATGAAAGGTGCACCCCACGAAACATACTGGGTAACCTTCTCCGTCACGTCAAAGGGAGTAACCGAAATCCCGTTACCCGTGCCAGTCCTCTCGACCGAGAAGCCGCGTACCAGCAGAAAGAAGTAGCGCATTTCAGATCGACTTTACCGAAGGGCTGTGGCCGCTCACACTGCTGCTCATACCGGCCATTCTGACATTCATACTGGGCAGCCCAGAATCAAAGTTCCATACTCGAAGAATCCGGTCTTCGTGGCAGAAGGGTACAAGCCTCCAGTGGTCGCCGGTCGAAGTTTTGAATATGAAACCAGTCCAGAGAATGTGGATTACTGGCAGACCCTTAGCTTGGCATATCGGCAGTACCTGAAGAAGGAAGCCGACACTCGAGCAATTGATCTCCGACTTCTGCTCGACGAGAGACGGAGTGGTGCCTTCAGATGCGTTGGGTGCAGCAAGCCAATGGTGATGCGAGAATTATTCGCCAATGGCGACCGAGTCTACCAATGCCTCAACGGTGATTGTGTTAAGAGAATCATACGCTACCAATACCAGTCGCAGACAGGGCGCATTGTCGAAGTAGCCTAATCGAGCTATCCGCAGAATAGGCTAGTCTAGACGCGTTCGGTCGCGGTCCTGCTACAGACAATCTAGCCAACGCCCTTATCACCAGGGCTAGGAAATCGCTTGTTCTATTCAATCAGCACCCGGTCCGAAGATGCGGATAAATAGGGACAGACTCAGAATTACTAGTAGATGAAGACGAATGTCGTCTCAGAAGCCTGTGCAATCCGACGACCCGATAGAATTGCTCGCAGACTCCATGAACGTGTGGGTCGGAAAGCTCAGCGACATCGTCCATAAAGTCATAGACACCGAACCCATAAGGAACGTGATCAACTGGGCACGAATGTATTCTCTCTGGCCCGTCAATATTACGACCGCTTGTTGTAGCGCCGAGTTTGGCGCCGCAAGCGGTGCCCGCCATGACCTCGAACGCTTCGGTGTTCTGCCCTACGGATCGCTTCGACAGTCTGATCTGATTGTCATAGAAGGGACCATCACGAAGAAGATGGCGAAGAGGTTGCGCATGATCTACGACCAGATGGCTATTCCTCGCTACGTAATTGCGATGGGCGATTGCGCCATATCAGGGGGACTCTTCCATGATTCCTACAGTATTGTCAACGGGGCTCATGAGTTCTTGCCCGTTGATGTCTTCGTCCCCGGATGCCCACCAAGACCAGAGGCCCTCGAGCATGGAATCATCATGCTTCAGGAAAAAATTCGAAGTTCCAAGGTGTATCCTCAAAGTTGAGCCTCTCCCATGAAAGGGAAGACAATCTCATCAAGACTTTGAAGGAGAACTTTCCCGCCGGCATCAAAGACGCGACGACCATCCGTCGCTCACGAATAAACGTCACAGTCACTCCTGAGAAGATCGTCGAAGTAGCGCTCTTCCTCCGAGACAAGCTGGCCTTTGACCATCCCACGGGAGTCTCAGCGGTAGATTATAACAGGGAATCGCGTTTCGAAATAGTTTACCATCTGTCCTCGATCACGAACTCTGACCAGCGAGATATACTAATCAACCTGAAGGAGTCTGTTCCTCGAAACACGCCCAAGGCGACGTCCCTAGTGAAGGTCTGGCCGGGGGTTGAGAACTTTGAACGCGAATCCATTGAGATGTTCGGGCTGCAATTCGAGGGTCACCCACGACCCGAGAAACTGTTTCTAAACGACAACTGGGACGGACCTCCACCCATGCGTAAGGAAGTCAGATTCCCAACAGACTGAGCAACAATGACAACTACCGAGAAGCCCGCGCAAGAGAATACACTAGCTTCCCCTAGCCCAGATGAGCCAGGAGCTGAGACACTCACTCTCAGCGTTGGTCCCCAGCATTCAGGCTCAGGTCATATGAGGCTGATCGTCGAGCTGGACGGAGATATCATCATCAACGCTGAACCGGACCCAGGCTACGTTCACCGTGGAATCGAGAAGATAATTGAGCTGCGAAACATCATCCGCAGCATACCAGTGATCGAGCGGCCATCCATTATCGACGCGTCGAACCTGAACCATGCCTGGGTAAGGGCCATTGAAGAATTGCAAGGGGTCGAGCCCCCAGCGCGGGGACAGTATCTTCGATGCCTATTGAATGAAATGAACAGGATCATGAGCCACCTTTACTGGCTCTCAATCTACGGCGTATTCTTAGGCCATACGACGATGTTCATGTGGCCACTCGGTGATCGCGAACTTTTCATCGATCTTGCTGAGAGCCTGACTGGAGCTCGAATCACATACTCCTACCTAGTCCCAGGCGGAGTCAGGAGAGACCTACCTCAGGGTTTTGCACACGAAGCGATCAAGCGGACAGAATATTTCGAAAAGCGTCTCGACGAGTACGAGAACATTTTCTTCAAGAATCCACTATTCACATCCCGCGCCAAAGGTGTGGGTGTACTCTCCAGACAGAGAGCAATCGAACTAGGCACAACAGGCCCGACTCTACGAGGATCAGGCGTCGATGCTGATCTGCGCAAAGACGAACCTTACGCTGCATACGGAGAGCTGGACTTCAAGGTTCACACTCGGCCCGACGGTGACTCCTACTCCCGAGCAATGGTCCACATGGACGAGATGCGGGAGAGCTGCCAGCTTATTCGTCAGATCTTGAAGAAAATGCCCTCAGGACCGGTTAGGCGAAAAGCGCCGATAGTTGTCCCACGCGGCGAGGCTTACGGTAGAGTAGAATCGGCGCGGGGAGAATGCAGCTTCTACATGATCGGCGAGGGAGGCGACAAGCCCTACCGCGCCCGCTTCATCACCGGCTCATACCGCAACATGGCCGCGATATCTGCAGTATTACAGGGTGTCCGATTGGCAGACATGCCGACCTCATGGTGGAGCATAGACTATTGGCCGGTGGAGGCTGACAGGTAGAATCATGGCGCCTATAGTAGGAAAGGCTCGAGATGCCATCAACAGCCTGCTAGCCTACACGACAGGCTTGCGACACCTATTCCACAAACCCTACACGCTAAAGTTTCCACAGCAGCGATACGCAGTAGAGAAGGGTTTCCGTGGTAGACATTTGCTCCATCTGGATAGATGCACCGGGTGCGGGATATGCGCCTGGATATGTCCTGAGAAATGTATCACGATTGTCCAGCGCGGAGACCGCTGGTTTCCAGAATACTTCTACGGACGTTGCTGTTTTTGTCATTTTTGCACCGATTACTGTCCGGAGTTTGCGTTGGAGGAGACCGTCGAGTACGATATTGCCGAGTATACTAGGGATCGGCTTGTATGGTCGCCTGAGAGGTTGGCTAAGCCTCCGGTGAAGAAGGATGACAAGTATGTCTTCAGTGTTGAAGGCCGGAGGGGAGCTTCGCAGGTCTCGGAGCAGGATCACTAGACATGACGCAGGTCGCTACTCCGCCTCAGACGTTGAAGCCGAGTGCCGAGGGAGAGGGCTGGAAGGCTCGCCCGATTAGACTCAAGATCTTCGGCAACCTGATCACAGAGGTTGTGAAAAAGGGGATATGCATGTACTGCGGCGCCTGCATCGCTTCCTGTCCCATCGATATTCTCTTCCACAGCGACAACGAGGAGCCGATAATGCGTGGGACATGTGCCGCTTGCCAGGTCTGTTACTACAGTTGTCCCCGTATCGAGCTTCCCGTCGCAGAGATCGAGCAGCGGGTCTTCGGAAGAGAACGAACAGCTGATGAGGCGATTCTGGGAGTACACATTGGATCATATTCTGTCCGAGCGAAGGACCCGGAGATTGTTGCGAATGCGCAAGATGGTGGAGCGGTCAGCGCGCTGATGCTCTATGCGCTAGAGAAGAAGATCATCGACTATGCGCTGGTCTCAGGCTTCACATCTCGCGAACCCTGGAAGCCCGCCCCGAAGATAGCTCGCACGAGACAGGAGTTGATCGATAATGCGGGCTCTGAGTATACGCCTGGTGGCCAGATCGGTGGGATGGCGGAAATTGCTGTGCCGAACCGGTCCGTGGTAAACTTCCAGGAGGAGAGGTTGGCCTTGGTAGGTTTGCCTTGCGAATTGCAGGGTTTCTGGCGTATGAATACTCACTGGATCGCTGCCCCCAAGCTTGGCCGTAATCTGGTTTTCACGATTGGATTGTTCTGTTCTAAAGTGTTCGATTATCAGAAAATGATGGTTGACTATGTCCAGGGGACGAGAGGGATTGATCTTGGGACGGTTACGAAGGTCAATATCAAGAAGAACCGGTTGCTCGTCTATACCGGCGATAGGCTGGCGATTGATGAGCCGGTCGAGGTTCTTGCTCACGCCGCTCGGGAGGAATGCAATATCTGCGTTGACTATTCTGCAGAGCTGGCGGACATCGCGGTCGGGGCCATAGGATCCGCCGCCGGGTGGAGCACGGTATTGACCCGAACTCCTAGAGGAGAAGATATTCTCAACGGCGCGGTGGAATCGGGATATCTAGAGATGAAGAGGCTTGACCCTGCAGGAAAGGCGATAAAGTTTCTAGAGACTCTGTGCGAGAGGAAGAGGCTGCGAGATCCATCCGCCTACATTCGACACTCCACTGCTTACGCTCGGCCTCAGCCTAAGCTGATTACTCTGGAAGTTCAGACGAAATAGTGAACGTTCACTTGCTACTATAGCGGGTGTATTAGGCCACTCCGCGACTCTTCAAGCGTCTGAATCACGTGGGAGAGTGGATTAACGGTCCTATGTTGATGTCGAAGACCAAAAGCTCGAGGTGGGACGAGCATCTGTAACAGATTCCTCATCGAGTTTCTTGAATCCTCCTCGGACGATACGAGATTCGGCTCTGCTGGGACCTGGGCATCTATTATGATCGGTAGCTGAGGGGCTCCCTGCTCATGAGAGGGGCTTGCCTGAAAATGTTCCATCAGAAGGGCTTCGGGAGCCTGAAGACCGCAGGTTGGACAGGAAGGAACGGTCTCATGAACGAGGGCAGCCACTATCGGCGTGTCGCTTCTGACGGTAATCGGCTGCAATATCGTACCTCCCCGAGGCTTGGATCGTAATCTTCTTCGAGCCTTTCTAGTTCTCGAAGACTGTACGATTGTCCTTCCACGTGACTTGGATCGCGATCTAGCGCGGATTCTTCCAGTCCTTGCTGAGGTCCGAGGTCGTTTGGGTTTTGCCGCTGAAAGTTTGAGAGAACTGGTTATCAGGGAAGACAACGGTTTGACGCCCGCCTGGCGTACAATGGCTACGAACGAGATAGTTACGGCGATCAGTCCATACAGAATCTGTATCGAGATGTTTTCCAAGCTAATCATCTCCTAACTCAAAGGTATGTCTGTATAACTCTCCTGTGCGCAACCGTCACAGATCAGTCTCCCGTGCGGCGTTCGTTGAATGCGGTCCACCTCGAGTATCTCTTGACCGCAGTCACGGCAGACAACCATACACTGACTCATTCGCTTTCACCGTCAATAGACACTCTGGACTCGGAGAGCGTATTCCCTACTTGTTACCAATCCCGACCAACCATAGTAACAGCCGCTTTAAATACGGTCAGGAAAACGGGCTGCAAAATCCAATGTAGAGCGCCGGATTATTTGGCATTCTAGGAAATTCATCGATGTTCTGATCAGATCTCATCGGGACGAGAATGCAGTTTAGTTTTGGAGTCGTCTCCTGGTTATGAGCGTCCCCGCGCCATCTCACGATCAGGGGAGATCGCTCTGGAGAAGGTTCCTAACTACCCATGTCCCAGATGCGGTCAGCCCCAACTAAACGTGTACTACTCTGACAAGGCTGACAGCCGCGTCGGTGCATGGTGCGAGTATTGCGATCTGAAAGCATACTACGACGGCGAACAGCTTATTCCAATCGGCGCGTAAGAATCGGATACGAACCGGTACGATCATTCGGGAGGACTCGCTCCCTCTGGAATATTGACAGTTAGCTCGCCCTCCACAAGTTTCCGTTGTAGCCGAGCGGTGAAGAGTTCCATATCCACGTGGAGGCTCTCAAGTCTCTGGACAGAGTCAGGCGTTAGTGTTGGCATTACGTTCTGGCCGCCGATGCGTCCGTAGGCCACGGCCTCGAATGGATATTTTTCGCCCTTGTATATCGTGTACCCTGTTAGGAAGTTTGCGACACCGCCCCCAACACCGCTGGCTTCGTCCATCTGATCGATGAACACGTCCATCTCGTACTCAAGGGTGGGATCCTCTTCTCGCCTGAACGGGTTTGTAGTCTTGCTCAAAGTCTCACCCATAAGCGGGCATGTCGAGCGGGTGCCATTGCTTCTCGATCAGCGCCTTGATCCTCTCCCGAGCCAACCATCCAGAGGCTATATCAGCTAGCAGCAGTATCGAGAGGGCGTAGTCTGCAACGCTGAACCCAGATCCGATCTTTGCGTAGGCGTAGACGATTAGGCCGATTGCTGCGACTCCAAGTCCCAAAAGAGGACTCCAGAGTCTTCTCTTGGATAGCAGGTAAGTGCTGCCCAAGGTTCCCGCGGCCACAAGTGCGAATAGAATTCTCAGTTCGGTCGCGAGTGACTGGGGTAATCCAGCGGATGTCACTGCGAGGACAATGCTCCAAACTGTTGTTGCGAGAAAAAGGAGTGATGTGAGGTTGAGAATGCTGTACTTTGAGGGCGCGATGGTTGTCGCTGAAAGCGGGGGTGTGAAGCTGAACGGCTTTCCCAGCGCTTGGTATGCGTTGGTTGTGGTTGTATGCTTCTGGCCCGTCTGGACATCGACAGCTAGGTTTACGAATTTCTCAATGACTATGATCCGGTGCTTGCCTATTCCGCTTGCCGGCCCCTGTTCCAGATCGTAACTGGGCCCGACAGTTAGTTCGACCTTCGTATCAGGCGTACAAGAATGAGCGATTGTCATTCCAGGCTTCACCTGGGTTAGGGTCCAGTTGGATCCCTTGTCCCGGGTGCAGATGAGCGCGGCCCATTGAGTATTCGGCTCGATCTTCGGCAGACCCACTTCGGGCGCGAGGTCAGTCATTCCATACCTCTTGTCCTCGCAAAAGAGCTGGTTGCAGCCCCGGCAACGCCAGACGTCGACGGCGCCCATGACGTAATTGTTGTCGATGAGGTTGACGACGCCGTAGTAAACGACATCGTGCTGGTGAGTCTGCAAGACGGAGGTGCCGTCGCCTCTGACGTAGAAAAGTCTTGGCTTAAAACGAACATCCTCTTCCGGGAAAATCTCTTTTTCTACCCATACCGAAACGCACATGGTTCGGAGAGATAGGCATGCTAGACATTCGTCTGGTGAGAGAATCATCGGAGAAAGTTCGAGAGAATCTCCGCCATAGAGGCATGCCCGAAAAGATTAGCGAGCTTGACAGGCTTCTACAACTGGACGCAGACTGGCGCAGAGAACAAGCCGAGGCCGACCGTCTCAGAAAAAGAAGAAACGAGATCACGCAAAGCATTGCGGCCGCGAGGAAGAAAGGCCAAGATGTCTCACTACTCCTCAAAGAGGCTGAAGCGATTCCGGATCAGATCAAAGCGATCGAAGCAAGAGTTGACAACTACAAACAGCAGGCCGACCAGATTCTGCTCAACCTTCCAAACCTGGTACATGAATCAGTGCCCGTTGGCAAGGACGAAGACGATAACGTTGAAGTGAAAAAATGGGGAACGATTCCAAACTTTTACTTCAAACCTCTCGACCATATCGGTCTCGGCCTGAGACATGGTTTGATCGATGTGGAGAAGGCGGGACAAGTCGCAGGCGCACGATTCTACTATCTGCGAGATGATCTTGTCCGGCTGAATATTGCACTCATGCATTACGGGCTAGACTTTATCGCTGGCAAAGCATTCCAGCTCTTCCAGCCACCCAACCTTCTACATAGAAACGTCGTCGCGGGCGCAGTTGCTTTGGCTGATTTTGAAGATGTGATTTACAAAGTGGAAGGTGAAGATCTCTATCTCTTAGCGACTGCGGAGCACGCTCTTTTGGCATTTCACATGGACGAGATTATAGATGGCGGAAAGCTTCCGCTCCATTACGCCGGTGTGAGTCCCTGCTTCAGGAAAGAGGCAGGAGCCCACGGACGGGACACTAAGGGAATATTCCGGGTCCATCAGTTCGAGAAGGTGGAACAATTCATCTACTCACGACCAGAAGATTCTTGGAATCTGCACGAAGAATTGCTCAGGAACTTGGAAGAGTTCTGGCAGACCCTAAAGATGCCGTATAGGATCGTAAACGTTTGTACCGGCGACCTCGGAACGGTTGCCGCAAAAAAATACGACCTTGAAGCATGGCTACCCGGACAGGGAAAATACAGAGAAATGGCGTCCTGCAGCAACTGCACAAGCTATCAAGCAGTAAGGTCCAAAGTCCGCTACAGGGAGAAGCCTAACGAGCCGACCAAGTACCTACACACGCTGAACAGTACTCTGGTTGCGACTGAACGTGCGATCGTCGCGATCCTCGAGAATTATCAGAAACCGGACGGGACCATTCAGATACCTGAAGTTCTGAGAAAGTACATGGGTGGACAGGAAATGATTCCCGGATCGAGAGTCGTGACACTATCTCAAAAGTGACGGCTCAGAAGAAGCGCTTGACGCGCAGGGCTCTTGGTCTAGAAAAAGCCGATCACTCCGCCAATTAGGTATAGGATTCCCGCAGCGGCTACTCCTATGAGTAGGGTCTCTAGCCCACTCTTCCATAGTTTCCTCCTAACGACACGCCCTTTCCAGGCGCCGACGGTGAACAGGAACAATGGGGAGATCAAAGCTGAGACGGCCAATGCTGCTGTAGATTCTTGGATAAAGAGGAAAGGGACTAGAGGGATTAGTGCGCCGACTAGGAACGAGAGTCCTATAACTCCACCCATCTTGATCGGATTAGGCAATCTTGTTTGATGAACGTGAAGCTCGTGCATCAGAATGTCCTCGAGGAACTTTTCCTTGTTTGACGCTATTCGTCCGACGATCTTCTCGGCCTCTTCCGAAGTCAAGCCCTTTGCGATGTAGAAGCCTCGAAGCTCTCCCTTCTCTTCCTCAGGTTCCTCCTCAATCTCGCTCGCTTCGCGCTTCTTGTCAGCTTGGAACAGCTCGTACTCGGAGCGTCCAGCAAGGATCCCGCTGAATAACATGCTGATCGCTCCCGCTAACATGGAGGCTGCTCCGGCAATACGTACGAGATGAATATTGGACTCGACGGCCGCGAACCCGCTTAGAAAGGCAAGATTGGTCACGAGGCCATCAGAGACTCCTAGCGCGGACCCTCCGATGTAGCTTCGAGCGCGGATGTGCTTGTGAATCTCTCGCGGGACTTGTCTCAATTGAGCCATGGGTTTTCGCCGATAAGAGACGGGAACGGGGCCGCGATTGCTTATTTCAGCTCTAGCCCGAGAGTAGTGCTTTGACAATTGGTTCGAAGTCTATGCGGGGTCACTGTCGTTTAGCGCGTTGACAAGGAACCTCGAACCAAAGGTAAATATTGAATCCAGACCCCCAAGCGTGCAGAGTCCTAGCCATGGGGAGAAGAAGACGACGAGTAATCCGCATTGTCAAGAAGAAACTCCCCACCGTGTTTGTTTGCCCTCGATGTGGAGAGGAAGCCGTTAGGGTAACTATCGCTAAGGATACAGGGCACGCAACTGTCCTGTGTGCCTTGTGCAATCTCAAGGACGATTTTCCTGCCCATCCCGCGGCTCAAGCAATTGACATTTACTCATACTTCACGGATAGGTTCTACGGCGTCAAGGATGCCCGTCCAATCATTCCACACGAGCGGGAATTCTCCAACGTCCCCACCGAAGAAACGCCCAGCGAGGAAGTGCTAACTACACCAGAGTCACCCAAGGTCGAGGCACCGACAGAAACCTCTCAGCCACCGATGGTGGTCGAAAGGTCTGTCCCACTGGAACAAGTCAGCGTGGAGGACCAGTCACAAGTCTCAGCCCAAGAACCCGAAGTGAAAGAGGAGACTCCAATGGAAGTTGTCGACTCTCAAACGGCGGAAGAAGAGAAGGAGAAGGAAGACGATAGTGAACCCTTCGCGGACATTCTTGAGAATAGTAAGGACAAGAAACGTTACAGTTCCAACCCGTTGCCCCAGCAACCGTCGGAACAGACCAGCTAAGCTTTCGTTCTTGTGTTGTTCGGTTTCCGTTCCTCGTATACTGGGATCAGGAGATTGACTACCCTATCAACTGTAGCTCTCCGGTCCCGGAGCGACTGGACCAGTTCTTTCTCATAGATCTTGAAGAGGTTCGTAACGGCCATTCGGGGATGCAATGGAGCGTACCTCTTAGGGGTGCCAGTTGCTTCGATTATCAGCCCTCTCTCAATCATGCTGGCGACGAGCGCTCTCGTTCCCTCTTCGGTGAGGTTGAGCTCCTTCGCTAGTTGTTCGAGAGTGAGGTCCGAGGTATCAAGGAGCTTAAGGTACGCCTGAGTCTCTTCCCTTGGTAGGTTGAATTGGCGTGAGAGGAGTTCAGCGATTTGACCCTCGTCAACGGGCATCTTCCTTAGGGACCCTGGTACGGGCATATGTCAACCCCCTTCGCTGTTACCCTATTTCACCTTCGGATTAGTGCCAGAAGGCTTAATATCCATGCGACCTTGCGTATTCACTACTCAGAGTGGTATGAATGGCACTGCTTGAAATCGAATTACCAGAAGCATTACTTCCTCAGCCTAAACAGATAGGACAATTCATCCGCCGAACACAGAGCGTCTGTCCAGAATGCAACCGAATCCTACCAGCCACCGTCTTCGAACGAGTAGGCAAGGTCTTCATGACCAAAACCTGCCCAGAACACGGTGAGACAGAGGAACTTTACTTTGGATCATACGACATGTATCAGAAATTCGCAACCTACTGGAGCGACGGAAAAGGAACCCATGCTCCAAACGTCCCAATCGAGAGCTGCGCATGCCCAGCCAACTGTGGTCTATGCTCAAACCACCTCAGCCACACTGGATTAGCGAACATCATTGTTACTAACCGATGTGACCTTACCTGCTGGTACTGCTTCTTCTACGTGAAGAAGGGTCTGGAAGGAGCCTACGTATACGAGCCCAGCATGGACCAAGTCCGTGAAATGGTTCGTGCTCTAAAGGCCGAGAGGCCTGTTCCAGGAAACAGTCTCCAGATAACCGGTGGAGAGCCCACCCTGCGCCCCGAACTCCCCGAGATCGTCAAAGTCATCAAAGAGGAGGGAGTAGACCACATCCAGCTCAACACCAACGGAATCAACCTAGCACTCAACCCGAACCTCGCAATGGAGCTCAGGGACTCGGGTCTAAGCAACCTCTACATGAGCTTCGACGGGGTCAGCCCAAAGACCAATCCGAAGAATCACTGGGAAGCACCCTACACCATCGAGAGCTGCCGTAAAGCAAACCTCGGAGTCGTACTCGTCCCAACAGTCATCAAATCGATAAACGATCACGAACTGGGCGGAATACTCCGGTTCGCACAGCGCAACATCGACATTGTCAGAGCCATCAGCTACCAGCCGGTCTCTCTCACTGGAAGAATGAAGAAGCAAGAGCGTGAAAAGTACCGAATCACCATACCTGACTGCATCGAGAGAATTGAGGAGCAGACTAACGGTGAGATCCCGAGAGACGCATGGTTCCCGGTCCCAAGCTGCTCACCAGTAACCCACTTCGTAGAAGCCTTCACCAAGAGACCACAATACGAACTATCCATCCACTTCGCCTGCGGCGCAGGAACCTACGTATTCGAAGACAAGAACAGCAAATCACTCGTACCCATAACCAGCTTCGTTGACCTCAAAGGCCTCTTCGAATACCTCGACGAGAAGACCGACGAGCTAAATTCGGGCAGCAACAAGTACCTAGTAGCAGCCAAGTTCATGAGCAGACTCAACAGCTTCATTGAGAAAGACAAGCAACCCGCAGGACTCAACCTGGCAAAGCTGCTGGTCGGAGCCTTGCTCAAACACGACTACAGCGCAGTCGGACAGTTCCACGTCAAAAGCATGTTCCTCGGAATGATGCACTTCCAAGACAAGTACAACCAGGA
>WNFE01001647.1_pt1 | contig 18608 bp, 11 predicted proteins | sample 5400451 | NCBI WGS metagenome assembly WNFE01 (sample SAMN13153344, study PRJNA577476) | soil metagenome | isolation source: 200 cm saprolite under Douglas fir tree site 2 hole 2 | place: USA:California | collected 2015-04-18
CAGTTGGAGTGGTCTGGTTGCCGTTGTAGAAAGCGAAGAGCTTCAATCCACGAGAGCCGCCGTAGGAAACTTCGAGAACGGTGTCGGCGGGCAATTGATACTCGAGACCCATGTGCCACTGCTGCGTGTAGGGTGTGACCAGGTGCGGATCGAGGGAGTAGAGGTTCGGCGTGTTCGGGTCGGTGAGCGAGTTGGCGGGAAAACCATCCTTCAGGAAATCCAACGGCAAGCCGGAATTCGCGGCTGAAATCGAGCAGTCGAGCTGCCCGAGCGCAGAATTTGCAGACGCTGCACTACAAGGCGTGCTAAAAGCCTGCGAGTCGAAGTATGGAGGATTGAAGCCGGGGCTCGGATTGGAGAACGGGCCGTTTTCCTGACCGCCATAGAAAATCCCGTAGCCGCTGCGGAGGACGAGCTTGTCGGTAATTTGGTAGGCCAGTCCGATGCGGGGCGCAAAATTGTTGAGATCGGGACTGATTAGCCCGCGGGAACCGTTGCGCTGTTGCGCTGAACGTTGAGCTCGGTGGCGAGCGTGGGCGTCAGCTGCTGGTTCTGTCCGCGGGGAACTATCAACGAGAGCGAACTGAAATCGAACGTAGCCGCCTGGTCGTTCGCCTCCTTGATGGTAGTGAAGAGTTCGTAGCGGAGACCGAGGTTCAACGTGAGCCGCGGAGTTACTTTGATGTCGTCAAGGGCATAGAACGCGTAAATCTGCCGGCGATAGTCAACATTGTGCAAGCTGGTGATATCTCCGCCGTCAGGAATGCCGAGCAGGAAGGTCGCAATCGCCTCGCCGCCAGATCCCGGTGACGCGGGATTGTCGGTGAAGTCGCTGCCAAAGCTCATGTCGCCACGAGGAGAGGCCGGCTGGAATATTGTGAATTGTTCAAAGCGAAGTTCGGCGCCGAACTTCGCCGCGTGGCGGCCGTGCGTCCAGCTCAGATTGTCGGTAAATACATAGCTATGCTGCTTCTCGATCGAGGGCAGGAATCCGGAGCTGCCAATAGCCGTGGTGCCATCGCTGAAGCCGATCGAAGGCAGGCCGCCGATGTTCGGTCCGAAGGGAACTCCGGGAAAGCCGAGTTGCTTCGAGACGTCGACGTTGTAATTCAGATTGAAGCGATGGGAGTTCAGGTGGTTGTAGCCGAAGCGGAATTCGTTGATCAGGTTGTTGCGAAAAGAGTGGACCTCACTGGCGGCCAGGCCGCGGGCCGAATTTTTGCTGTAGCCATCCTGAAAACTGCCGCCGTCAAGCACATTGTTGAAAGGCGAGGGCAGAAAAAAGCTGTCATCGCCGTAACTGAAGCGCGCGAAAAAATTGTCCTTTTCGCTGAAGGTATGGTCGACGCGGATGTCGAACTTGTTATCCGTTTTGCTGAGCTTTGGATCGGAAAGGAAAGCTTTGGGGCCGAACTGAGGGGCATTGGGCGCCGGAAACAGGGCCGCAAGACGCGCCGCTAGTGGATCGATGGTGCCGCTGGGGAAGATATTGGTTGGCAGCCCACCCGAGGCTCCGATGGGGACACCGCACATGCCGTTGAGATTTCCCGCGTAGTTTTGTTGTGCCTGACGCGAATCGAAGATCTCTCCGACGTAAGTGAAGTTGCCGTTGCAGTCCAGGGCCTTGGTTCCGTCAATTGGGACCCCGGTAATGGGATCAACTTGAGGAGCGAACGTGTTGCTGAGAGACGCCGAGAAGTTTCCGGCAACCTCGTCTTGCAACGGAACCGTGGACAGTTGCGGCAGCCCCTGGCGAATGCGCAGGCCTTCGTAGTCCCCGAAAAAGAACGTTTTGTTTTTGATGATCGGTCCGCCCAGTGTAAAGCCGAACTGGTTCTGCTTATAAGGTTGCTGGCCAAAGATGTCGAAAGCGTTGCTGGCATCAACTTTTTCGTTCCGCAGAAACTCGAACACGTCGCCGTGGATCTGGTTGGTCCCAGACTTGATGACGGCGTTCATGATGGCGCCGTTTCCGCGACCGAATTCGGCGCTGTACGAGTTCGTTTCGACCTTGAACTCGGCGATGGCGTCCACCGAAGGCTGGACCACATAAGCGGAGCCGTTGAGGACGTCGCCTAGATTTGCGTTGTTGTCGATGCCGTCGAGCAGGAAGTTGTTTTGCAGAGAGCGCGCGCCGTTGGCGCTGAAGCCGAAGGTGGTTTCGACGCGCGATCCTGGCTCGGCGGGAGCGACGCCGGCGCCGAGAAGGGCGAGTTGGGCGTAGTTGCGTCCGTTTAACGGAAGCGCATTGATGCGCCGGCTGTCCACCACCTGGCCAAGTTCGGAGGTTTCGGTTTCGAGTTGTGGGCGCTGGCCGGTGACCATGACGATTTCCGTTGCCATGCCAGGCTCGAGCTTCAGGTTCACGCCAACACGATCCTGAATGTTCACTTGCACCGGGCCAGCAACGGCCTTCTTGAATCCCTCCTTTTCGACGGTGACACTGTAACGGCCGATCCTGAGCGGGCTGGCGACATACTCTCCCTTATTATTGGTGGAGAGCGTCAGCTGAATGCCGCGATTGACCACCGCCCCGCTCGGGTCGCGCACCAGGCCTACAATGGCTCCGGCATCTTTTTGCGCCCATAGCGGCGTGGCCAGCGCAAGGAGCATGGACGCAAGGAACACAGAAGAGCACAGGGCCGAGAGAGTTTGCGGACGAAGGAAACGGATGGGCATGGAAGGCTCCTTGATCGCTCAACCCGAATGTCGACCAGCGGCCGATTGGGCCCGGCGAAAATCGGATATTGGAACTGCACAATTTCGGTGTAACATTACGAACCATTACTTTTACTTTCGTTTGATAGCGTTTGTCAACCGCGATATTTTGTTCCAACTGGCGGAAACGCGGTTGCTCACCCTTACGGAGTCGAAATCAGTATGGTAGGACATCAAAACGGAGGCTGCTCATGATTCCCCGTAAGAAAGCAATGGCGCTGATTGCGACGACATTCGCTTTCACACTCGCGCTCACGTCTTGTTCAAAGTTGTCGAAGGCGCCGTTGAAGACTGCTACTGCCAAGCCGGAACCCACCCACCCTTCCACCATCAAGGTGGACGTGACTGCGGGCGGCCCAGTCGTCCTGACCACGAGCGCGGCCGAGTTTCAGGTGAGGCCGGATGGTTATGTGCAGGCATCCCTGCTCAAAGACGGGCGGAAGTTGTCGCTGGACGAGCCCAGCGTCGGCGCTCCCTCGGATAGCGATTTCGTGCGGATGGACGGCAAGGATGTGCATTTCACCCTCGACTTCCAGCAGGCGCAACTGCACGAAGCGATCGGGAAGATGGGCGTCGGAAAGCGCGTGGAGATTCCGGCGCGTCCGCTCGGGCCATCGGGGACAGACTTGCAACGGGTGCTGGCGCTCGAGGTCTATGACAAATTCCCGAACATTCTGCTGAGCACGGTGGAATACAAGAACACCGGCGCGAGCGAGGTCACAATCGAAAAAAGCGTGAATCAGCGGCGCCGGTTGAATGCGCGGCTAGGCGACGAGAAAGCGAAACCGTGGGAAATGTGGTCATTTCATGGTGCGAGCTACGACTGGGGTAAAGACGATGTGGTGAAGCTGACGCCGGCTTTTTCCCAGCCAAATGCGTTTGGAGAAGCGGTCAAAGGCGGCTATGGTGGCGGGATTCCGGTGGTGGCTTTCTGGACGCGCCAGGTCGGCGAGGCGGTCGGTCACGTGGAGACCATTCCGATTCCCGCGGCGATTCCGGCGAGAGTGGCAGCCGATGGACGCGCGAATACCGAGGTGGACTACACCGCCAACGTCACGCTGAAGCCGGGCGAGACGTACTCCACGCCGCGCAGTTTCGTCTCGGTCTATGCCGGCGACTTCTATGAGCCGCTGCGGATTTGGTCGAGCGTCCTGCAGAAAGAAGGCTGGGATCTGCCGAAGCCTTCGAGCGAAGCCTACAACGTCAGCTGGTGCGGATGGGGATACGAGGCCGACGTCACGCCCGCGCAGATGCTGGGCACGGTTCCGAAGTTGAAGGAGATGGGTATCAAGTGGGTGACGCTCGACGATCGCTGGTTCGACGTCTATGGCGACTGGAATCCGCGCAAGGATACTTTTCCCGGAGATTCCATCAAGAAGATGGCGGACGGCTTCCACAAAGAAGGCATGCTGACGCAGTTGTGGTGGCTGCCGCTTGCGGTCGAGGATGGAGAGGGAAGATACGAGTCGCACAAATACTCAGTTTCTAAAATCGTGCAGGAGCATCCGGAGTGGCTGATCCTGGACAAGAACGGCAAGCATGCGCGCATGACTCGCGGCCTGGCGGTGCTGTGTCCGGCAGTGCCGGAAGTGCGGGCGTATCACAAACAGCTGACGGAGAAATTCATTCGCGACTGGGGATTCGACGGCAGCAAGCTCGACAATATCTACAGCGTTCCTGCCTGTTACAACCCGGCGCACCATCACAAGTCGCCGCAGGATTCAGTAAATGCGATGGGCGATGTTTATAAGGAAATTTTCCAGACGACGCGCGCTCTGAAGCCGCAGAGCGTGACCCAGAGCTGTCCGTGCGGCACTCCTCCGTCGCTAGCTTGGCTGCCATTTATGGATCAGGCGGTGACTGCAGACCCGGTGGGAGCGGTACAGGTCCGGCGACGGATCAAGATGTACAAGGCATTGCTCGGACCCGAATCGGCGGTGTATGGCGACCACGTTGAACTTTCTGCCATGACCAAAATAGGGAACGATTGGAAAGAACACGGCGACGATTTCGCGTCCACGATCGGAGCCGGAGGCGTGGTGGGCACGAAGTTCGTCTGGCCCGATCCTGGCCCGAAATTCAAGGACGTCAATCTGACCGCTGCGAAAGACGAGCGCTGGAAAAAGTGGATCGGTTTGTATAACGCGAAGATGCTTTCGAAGGGCGAGTTCAGGGACCTTTACGTGACCGGCTACGACACGCCCGAGGGATATGCGATCGCGAAAGACGGCACAATGTATTACGCGTTCTTCGCATCGACGGCAGGCTGGAAAGGCGAAGTCGAACTGCGCGGGTTGAAGCCCGGGAAGTGTCGTGTGAGTGACTACAGCGAGGCCAAAGAACTCGGCATGGTGGACGCGGCGGCCAACGGTGTGGCGAAACTGGCGGCGGAGTTCAAGGATCATCTGCTGCTCGAGGTCAGTTCGCAGCCGTAAGGTTTCGTGCCGCAGGATACCGTGAGGTTGCGTCCCGAGAGCATCCCGCATTGCGAGGAACACGGTTCACGGTGGGCGAATTGGACTATGTCTACACCACCGGATTCGTGGCAGAGCTAGGACAATTCCGCAGCACGCACGTACCTGCGCCAATCCAAATTGCGGATCATGTCGGGCACGACACACCGAGAGAGACAATTCTCAAAGAAATTCTTGTGCTGACCAAAATGAACTGGAACTCTTCCCGGCTTGGCGGACTGAAGCCCATCACTCTGAAATTTTCGACATTGGTGGGAGAGATCATGAGGGAAATTCCAGCGGACGTGGAACTGCAGCCGCCGCAGAAGTTCTACATGTGAGTAGTTTTCGGCCCGCGTCTCAACACACGTACGCCACGCTGTCTCGCCGAGCCTGTACTGATCTGAATTCGGTCTGCTACAATTCAGTCACGGGGCATGGACAGATGCTCGGCGTCGCGTGGCCTGCGGACAGTTTTTGGCAGTTTTGAATACTGTCCATTTACTGTCCATTTGGTACCGGAAATTGGTTATATTCCGTGGACCTCATAGAAGCAGGCGAAACGGTTGACAGTAAGACTAGACAGTAAACATGAAACATGCGGGTTTGGCGCTAACCGTATGAAAAGCAAGAGGGGACGTAGTTCAGTTGGTTAGAACGCTCCTTTCTAACCATCACTTTGATGTAAGCGATTTAGAAATCAGCAACTTAAGACAAATAACATCTGGTCACCCTGTCACGGTACCTTCTAGCTTCCCAGCATTTCCAGAAGCTCCTGTCCGTTCTACTGACTCCTTGCTGTTTCGACGAGGCTTCGTCTCCCCGTTTCATAATCTCCTGTGACAGTTCTCAGAAGAAGGTGGTTCCTGCCATGAAGGTTGGGTCAACCGATCGCGTGACGGGAGTAAGCTGAAACCTTTTCCCGCCTGTTGCATCTTATTCTCAGCTGTTGATAGACTGGTGATGTTGAAATTGTTGATCAAAGTCGGTGTTTCCGCTCTGGCGCTGATGCTGGCTGCGCTGCCGGTCGCGGCGTGCGTATTGCCGGGTGCAGCAATGACGTCGGCCGAGCGCGAGTGTTGCAAGAAGATGGCGGAGCAGTGCGGGGACATGGGGATGGCGAAATCCCATCCTTGCTGTAAGGTAACCGCCACGCCTGCGGACTTTCATGCTCTGAAGACCGCCTCTTCGCAACTGGATCATGTCAGTTTGGTTCTGTTTCACGCGCTTCCCCTTACCGCCCAAACCGACGCGTACCTCTCGCTCGCACAATGGTCGTCTCGTGTTTCCTGCACGCATAGTCCGCCAGGACTCGAGTCCCTAACCACAACTATCCTAAGAATCTGATCGTCTCTCCTCTGAGCTGCTAACGCACTCGTGCGTCTGCACGTTCGTGCGCCTACAAACTGGTGTTTGTTTGCGGAGGAAAGATGCAATCCACTTATTTGTCCCGAAGTCTCTTCGTGTGTGCTCGTATTTCGCTAATTACTGCCGCTTTGTTCGTCGGAATTCTGGGGCTTGTCGGCAATGCCGGTGCTCAAGAGCCACCGAGTTCACAGAGGCCGGTTCCTGAATCTCCAGTCATGGCGGTGCACAATGCCGCGCCAACGTCTCTGCGTGAGTTGACGCAGGAAGCGGAGCAGAAGAATCCGCAGATTGCGGCCTCCTTTCACGCGTGGCAGGCCTCACGAAATGTTCCCAAGCAGGCCTCGGCCCTTCCGGAGACCCAACTCTCGGTGCAGCAGTTCAGCGTGGGCAGCCCACGACCTTTCGCGGGCTACAGCAACAGCGATTTCGCTTACATCGGGTTCGGCGCCTCGCAGGACATCCCATACCCAGGCAAACGGCAATTGCGCGCCCATGTGGCCGAACACGAAGCGGACTCCATGGAAGCACAGACCGATTCAGTCCGCCGAGCGGTGGTGGGGAATCTCAAGATGGTTTATTTCCGCCTGGCCTACATTCAGCAAACTCTCGGTGTTCTGCAGAGAAGTGACGCGCTATTGACTCAGGTACAGGAGGCGTCTGAGGCACGCTACCGCGTGGGTCAGGGCAATCAGCAGGATGTGCTGAAGGCTCAGTTGCAGCACACGAAGATTCTTCGAGAGGTCGCGCACCACAATCAGGAAGAAGGACTACTTGAAGCTCAGATCAAGCAGTTCTTGGGCCGTCCTCAGGAGTCTGCGGACATCGTTGCTGAGACGCTCACGTTGCGAGCTCTTCCGTACACGGCGACCGAACTCCTGCAGCGGGCTCGTGAGCAGAACCCCGACGTGCACTCAAAACAGGCCTCCATCCGGCAGCAAGAAGCCAAGGTGGAGCTGGCGCACAAAGAGTTCCGCCCGGACTTCAATGTGGGCTACACATACGAGCACACTGCGAGTCAATTCAAGGACTACTACATGGCGAGCTTTAGTGTGCGCTTGCCGAACCGGGGCCACCAGCGCGCGGCATTAGCCGAAGCGGAACAGAACCAGGAGCGAGCACGGCAAGAGCTGGACGCTGAGTCGCAGCGCGTGCTTTCGGAAGTGCAGCAGCAGTATGTGCGCGCCAAGACTTCGGAAGAGCGGTTGAAGATCTACAGTGACGGTCTCGTTCCGCAATCGGAAGCTACCTTTCAATCAGCCCTGTCTGCATATCAATCGAACCGGCAAGACTTCGAGAGCCTGCTTTCCGGGTTCCTCGATGTTCTGAACCTCGATTTGGAATACCGGAATGAGTTGGTGGAGCACGAATCGGCGCTGGCTGAACTAGAGCGTCTTACCGGGGTAGATGTGCCATGAACGAGCGCAACTTCAGAACGAATGCAAACGAGGGACCAGACATGCTCCATACAGAACACAACAATTATCGCCGCGCGTTTTGGATTGTACTGACCACAACGATCGTGCTCGCGATTGTGGCGTCGGTCTTGTGGTGGCGTTTAAGCCATACCCAAACTATGTCGCACACGGGCGGCACTTCCGCAAGCGAGTCCATGGAGGCGATGGCACAAACTCCATCGGCCAATGCCTCGGGTTCCGAGTCAGGAGCAGCAGGCGACCCTCAGATCGGCAATATGCAAGAGACGCCGCTTGCCCCGATCCAGCTCACGCCTCAACGGATGCAGAGCATCGGCGTTGTGATTGGGAAGGTTGAATCCAAGCCGGTCAACACTGAGCTTCGTTTCTACGGCAACGTGCAGGTTGATGAGCGGCGGCAGGCCTATGTGCAGACGCGATTCGCTGGATGGATTCGCAAAGTCTACGCCGACGCTACGGGCAATTTTATTGGCAAAGGTCAGCCCTTGTTCACGATCTACAGTCCTGACCTCGTCTCGACCGAGCACGAATACTTGCTGGCAAAGAAGAACTCCGAGTCTTTGCAGCAGAGCAAAGTGAGCGGGGTGGCTTCGGGTGCGTCTTCGCTCTTCAGTGCTGCCAAAGAGAGGCTGCTGCAATGGGAAGTTTCTCCTGCCGAAATCGAGAAGTTGGATCAAGGCGGCAAGGTGATTACGGATCTGACAGTCAATTCTCCCGTCTCGGGTTACATCACGCAGAAAAATGCGCTGCCCAATATGTACGTTCAGCCCGAAACCATGCTGTACACCGTAGCCGACCTTTCTGACGTTTGGGTACTCGCCCAGGTATTCCAAAGCGACGCAGGGAAGATCAAACCGGGTGATCCGGCAGAGGTCACGGTCGATGCGTATCCCGGACGAGTCTTTAACGGCCGCGTCGATTACATCCTCCCCCAACTGGACATGAACACGCGTACCCTGCCGGTGCGGTTGGTGTTCGCGAATCCTGGTCTGAAGTTGAGGCCCGGAATGTACGTGAATGTTCGCGCGAAGCTGCCGATGGGACGACAGTTGGTCGTTCCGGCCAGTGCGGCTTTCCATTCAGGAACCAAGAACCTGGTGTTCGTCTATCGGGGCGATAACATTGAGCCGCGTGAAGTCGAGCTCGGGCCTCAAGTCGGCGATGAACTGGTGGTCACGAAGGGCATCAAGGCACAAGAACAAATTGTCACTTCGGCAAACTTCCTGATTGATTCCGAAGCGCAATTGCAGGCCGCCGCGGGCGCGTTTGTTCCCCCACCTCCCGGTGCCGGTCAGGCGGCTTCGATGAATGCTCCCGCACAACCGCAAGCCAATGTCGAGCTGACGACTGACCCCTACCCTCCGCACAAGGGCAGCAATACGGTTCGCGTGAGGCTGACTGGACAGGATGGGAAGCCAATCGCCGGCGCAAACGTGACCGTGACTTTCTTCATGGCGGCAATGCCCGCGATGGGAATGGCGGCAATGAAAACCGTCATCAGTGCAAGCGACAAAGGCGGCGGCATGTATGAAGGCAAAGGCGATCTTGGTTCCGGTGGCACTTGGCAGGTCACCATCAGGGCACAACAAAACGGGCAGACGATTGCCAACAAGCAGCTCACGCTCAATGCCACAGGAGGAATGTAACCGTGATCTCCCGAATCATCGAGTGGTGCGCCCACAATCGCTTCCTGGTCTTCACCGGGGTACTTCTGCTCACGCTGACTGGAATCTGGTCCATGGGCCACATTCCGCTGGACGCCCTGCCGGACATTTCGGATGTGCAGGTGATCATTCACACCAATTGGGAAGGCGAGCCACCCAACATCATCGAAGATCAAGTCACCTACCCAATCGTCACTGCCTTGCTGGCTGCGCCGCGGGTGAAAGCGGTCCGCGCGCAGACCATGTTCAATGACTCCTACGTCTTTGTGGTGTTTGAGGACGGGACCGATATCTATTGGGCCCGTTCTCGGGTTGTGGAGTATCTGCAGACGATTGCCGGCCGCCTTCCGGCCAATGTGCATCCTGCGATCGGTCCGGACGCGACCGGTGCGGGTTGGGTCTATGAATATGTGCTCGTCGATCACAGTCACAAGCAGAGCCTCGCCGATCTTCGAAGCATTCAGGATTGGCACCTGCGCTACCAGTTGGCGACCGTTCCCGGCGTGGCCGAAGTAGCGAGCATCGGTGGGTTCGTGCGGCAGTATCAAGTGCAGCTTGATCCGAACAAACTGCTCGCTTATAGCATACCCCTTTCGACCGTTATCGACCGCGTGAAGTCGAGTACGAATGAAGTCGGTGGCCGCGTACTGGAACTGAGCGGTACGCGATACATGATTCGTGGGCTGGGCTATCTCAAGTCGCTCGACGATCTGGCGAACGTGCCGGTGATGGCGAAGAACGGGACGCCCGTACTCATCAAAGATCTGGGCACGGTTTCCTTTGGCCCAGACATGCGGGAAGGTGTAGCGGAGTGGAATGGCGAAGGCGAGACCGTGGGCGGCATTGTGGTCATGCGGTATGGGCTAAATGCTCTCAACGTGATCGATGGTGTCAAGAAGAAGCTGGCTGAGATCAAAGGATCACTGCCGCCGGGAGTTGAGATCGTCTCCGGCTATGACCGGGGGGGACTGATCAGCGAGTCGATAAACACTTTGAAGCACAGCCTACTGGAGGAAGCGATCATCGTTTCGCTGGTCATCATTGTGTTTCTATTTCACTTCCGCTCGGCTTTGATCCCGATTCTCACCTTACCGATCGCGCTCGTGATCTCTTTCATTCCCATGTACTACCTCAATGTCAGCTCCAACATTATGTCGCTCGGTGGGTTGGCATTGGCAATTGGCGTTTTGGTGGACGCCGCCATTGTCATGGTGGAAAACGGATATCGGCATCTTTCCGAGCGCCCGACATCAGGCGGAGAAGTGTTCGAGGAAGTAAATTCCTCGAATGGACCAGTCCTCCACAAAGAGACAGATACTTACTCAAGTAAGTCCGCGAAAAAGGCGGCTGAACGAGAGCGGGTGGGTATTCTCATCGACTCCGCCAAGCAAGTGGGCCCCGCGCTGTTCTTTTCGCTCCTCATAATTGTGGTCTCGTTCCTCCCGGTGTTTCTCCTGGAAGCACAGGAAGGACGCATGTTCCGCCCGCTGGCATGGACGAAGACTCTGGCTGTGGGCTTCTCGTCCTTGTTGGCCATCACGCTGGTTCCCATCCTGATGGTCATCTTCATTCGAGGGAAGCTACGGCCCGAATCGGAAAATCCGATTTCAAGAGTTACGCAGGCACTCTATTTGCCGGTTTTACGACTCTGCCTGAAATACCGCAAGACGACGTTGTTACTGAATTTGGCATTCCTCGTGGTGACGTTTCCCTTGATGTTCAAGATGGGCAGTCAGTTCATGCCGCCCTTGTTTGAAGGCTCATCGCTTTACATGCCAACGGCACTCCCTGGTATTTCGATCACGCAAGCTTCGCAGCTCTTGCAGGAACAGGATCGGATTCTCCGATCCTTTCCGGAAGTTGAGACTGTCTTCGGTGCGGTCGGACGATCCGACAGCGCTACCGACAATGCTCCCCTCGATATGTACGACACGACCGTCATGCTCAAGTCGCGCGAGAAATGGCGGGCGGGGATGACTTACGAAAAGCTCATTCGCGAGATGGATGAGAAGCTCCAGTTTCCGGGCCTGACGAACACCTGGACCATGCCAGTTCAAAACCGTCTCGACATGGCGCTCACAGGAATCAAGACGCCCGTAGGAATGAAACTCCAAGGCACGAATCTGGAGCAAATCCAGCAACTCGGGGCACAAGTGCAGCAGATTCTCTCGGGGTTACCGCGGGTCCGTTCAGTTTTTGCCGAGCGGGTCTCGCAGGGCTTTTACATCAATGTAGAGGTCAACCGACCGGAAGCAGCGAAATACGGTTTGACCATTGCCGACGTGCAACAGGCGGTGGAATCCGGCATTGGAGGCATGAACGTTGCCGAAAACGTCGAAGGCCGCAGTCGATATCCGATCAATGTCCGTTACCAGCGTGATTTCCGCGACAACGTCGGAGAACTGAGTCGCGTGTTGATTGCGACACCTTCTGGGGCGCAGATACCGATTTCCGAAGTAGCCAAGATTTCGCTTTCGCGCGGCCCGGCGATGATCCGCGACGAAGATGGCCAGCTCACGGGATATGTCTACATCGATCTCAACACCACCGACTACGGCGGCTTCGTAGACCAGGCAAGCCAAATGCTTCGCCAAAAGTTGCAATTGCCCGCGGGATACACCTATCAGTGGTCGGGCGAATATGAGTTCCAGCTTCGGGCGAAGGAACGGATGAAGATCATCTTACCCGTGGTCTTCTTCGTGATCTTCCTGCTCCTGTACATGGTCTTCCACTCCCTGACTGAGGCCATGGTCCTGATCTTGCCCACGTTCTATGCCATGACTGGCGGGCTGATCCTACAGTGGCTGCTCGGCTACAACTTCAGCGTAGCGGTCTGGGTCGGATATATCGCGCTGTTCGGCATCGCGGTGGAGACCGGAGTTGTTATGGTTGTGTATCTGCACGAATCGCTCGATAAGCGCGTGGCTTCAGGTCGCCCGCTTACAGAAGCCGATATTCACGAGGCCGCCATTGAGGGTGCGGTGCAGCGGCTCCGGCCAAAGTTGATGACGGTGTGTGCTGTTCTCGCCAGCCTGATTCCGATCCTCTGGGCGAGTGGTATCGGCTCTGACGTGATGAAGCCGATTGCCGCTCCCATGGTCGGCGGAATGATTACGTCAACGATTCACGTACTGATTCTGGTTCCGGTTTTCTTCGTGTTGATGAAGGAACGAGCTTTGCGGAGGTGTACGTTGCGGCCGGAACCGGCAGAGTAATAAACATAGTCTAAACCCCGTACTTCACGGCGCTTTTCTTTAGGAGAAACCGTGAGGCTTGTCAAAACTAAAGAAGCCGCGGCAACGATCTGATTGAGCAGAGCTCTAATCTGAGTTTGCGCATCTCATACAGCCTAAGTTAGAGTTTTCTAAAGTGCCTCGAAGAACCGCAACTTCGATAGTTCTCCTGACGGTCTTGCTCGCCGGCATCACTCCGACCGGGGTCTGCGCCCTCGTGTGCGAACGCCACGCGCTAGCGGAAAGTCAGCGCCACTGCAATCAGCCTTCGGACACGATGCCCGGAATGGCTGACGATCATTCCGCCATTAATCATCCACGTTTTCAGGCCATGAGTCCCGTAATGGTGTCGCATTCGTGTCAGTCGAATTGTGTCACAGAGGAACGTCTTAACACTCCAAGAAAGATTGTTCCTCAAGTGACGGTAGTCGAAAGCGGCGCTGTCGTCCTGGATACTACGGCCGACTTTGCGGCACCCGATCCCGCAGCCGCATGGAGTTCGGATAGCAGCCCACCATACTCGCCCCCTGCATACAGTGCGTCTTTCAGCATTCTCCGCATCTGAGTTCTCCGGTCTCCTTGCTAGCGGCCGCATAGCCAACGCAGCGACTTGATGTCGCCGTGCATCTTCCTTGGATCCAATGTCCATTGAGTTTCTCGAGGACACTGGATTTCCCAACTCTTGATGAGGAATAACCATGAAGAACAGACGTGATTTTCTGAGAAATACCGTGGGTCTGGGCGCCGGTTTGGCCGCCGCACCTCGCCTGTTTGCAGCGACCACACGCTTTCTTCACGGGATTCTCTGTCAGCCGTCTATACGATTGACGATGGGAATGATTTAACAGCAACAGTTTTGGACCCTTACAGCTCGGATATCCTCACTCTGCGCGAACAGGTGTTCAGCCTCGACGAAACACACTCGTTTTCGGCCTCCACTGTTAACGTTGCGCGTGTGGGATATTCGCGTGCGGGCTATTTCTTCACCGGCTTACCAACGCCCGGAACGCCCGCGGCCACCGTCGCCGGTTTCTTGTTAGGGCACCAGGTAGGTGCCGTCGTGGTGGGTGGGAGCGCCGCATCCAACCCCCAAGCGGCGATCGGCCTCGCGGGCAGCAATAATGGAAGCAATCTCCGGATCGCACGCAATTTATTCACTTTTGAAGATCGGGTGACAATGACCCGCGGGCGGCATCAACTCACTTTCGGGGCGTGGTTCCAACCATTCCAATCGAACGAGACCATTGCACTTAGTCAGTACGGCCAATTGACATTCTCGAGCCTTTCAAACTTCCTCCAGGGATCGGCCTCCAGTTTTCTGTGGGACCCGGCGCCGACGGAGATGAACTGGCGTTCGCTCTTCGGCGCCTGGTACGTCTCGGACGTGATCCGCATTGCACCGCGGTTGACCCTATCGTTGGGCTTTAGAGACGAGTTCACTTCACCACCAACCATGCCAAGTTCTTGCCTGAGCCGCGCATCGGATTGGCCTGGAGTCCGCTCTCGGAAAAGACCGTAATTCGCGCTGGTTTTGGAATGTACAACGATTTGCAGGATGCGCTGGGCTATCGTACCGATCAAAACGCGCCTTTCAATCCCGTGTACAGCGTCGGAAGCGCCACCACACCATTTCAGGTTTCGTCCCTGCCGATCGATCCCTCTGCACCTCCGCCCACTGGAGCAAAACTCGTTCCTGGCGGAGTTCAGCCCGATATGAAGACACCGACGTTGATCTCGTGGTCGCTACGTGTCCAGCAGGAGGTTTCACCCAACACATCGTTGACCGTAGGCTATGTTGGAAGTCATGGCTATCATGAATTGATTGGCATTGACGCCAACGAGCCATTTCCCGTTATCTGTCCAGCTTCGCCTTGTCCCGCGACGTATCCGAACGTCCCCACACTAGGGGCTTTGGCGGGTGCTCCGGTTCCTGCAGGTGCGTTCTACGTACCAACCACCACCAGGGCAAATCCCACTATCGCAAACACGTGGACGTGGTTCTCTTTGGGTACCAGCAATTACAACGCCCTTCAGGTCGATGTGAACCGTCGCTTCAGCCATGGGTTGTCCTTGCGAGGCGTGTACACGTGGTCCAAGGCGCTAGATGATGGTGATTCGCTGAATGCGACGGCTGCTCCCAACGCGCCCGGCCTGGTGTCAAATCCTTTCGACTTGCACGCGGACTACGGCCTCGCGACTTACGACGTCCGTCACATCGGCGTAATCAGCGCCGTCTACACTCTGCCGTTCGGGAAAGGGCAACCCCTCGCCAACAGCTTAGAAGGTTGGAGCAACGCCCTAGTGAGTGGCTGGTCAGTGAACAGCATCGTCACGATTCAATCAGGATTCCCATTTACGCCGCAGCTCAGCTACAACCCGTCCAATAATGGAGATACCCGCAACCCGGTGCGCCCATTTGTGAACCCCGCTTTCACCGGCTCCGTCATTCTCGGCAAGCCGTCTCAGTGGTTCAATCCGAACGCTTTTCTGGCACCGCCAGCCGGCAGCGGATTCTACGGCAACTTGGGTAGAGATACTCTGATAGGGCCAGGTCTGGCGACGTGGGATTTCTCGGCCTTCAAGACAACGAATCTGCGCGAGCGTCTCGCGCTCCAGTTTCGCGCTGAGATCTTCAACCTGCTGAACCGCGCAAATTTCAACACACCAAATCTGATTACCTTTACATCTTCAACCTCCAGCACAAAAGTCTCCGGCACCGCCGGAGCCATCACTAGCACATCCACAACCTCACGGCAGGTTCAATTTGGATTGAAGCTGATTTGGTAGAGTGGAGCGTGTCCACCCGTCGCCGATACTACCAGCGTTTTTCTCGTTCATTAAACGACGGGCACTGCGTGGAAGCCTACTCACACACTCCTGTAACGTGTCCGCAAAGCTACCCTTGGCACCGTCCGAGTCATCTGGCCAAACCTGTACCAACTAGAATTCGGTCTGCTACAATTCAGTCACAGAGCATGGACAGATGTTCTGCGTCGCGGTGCCTGCGGGTGGTTTTTGGGGCAGTTTGGCTTACTGTCCATTTACTGTCCATTTGACCCCTAAAAATGGATATATTCCATGGAGGGGGTTGAAGCAGGCGAAACGGTTGACAGCAAGAGTAGACAGTAAACATGCGGGTTTGGCGCTAACCCTATGAAAAGCAAGAGGGGACGTAGTTCAGTTGGTTAGAACGCTGCCCTGTCACGGCAGAGGTCGCGAGTTCGAGTCTCGTCGTCCCCGCCATTCTTTTCAAAGAGTTACCGGACGTGACACCGGAAACTCCAACCCACAATCCAACCCACATCTACTGCACCGTTACATTCATCCCCACGGCCGTCAGGAATTCACCCTGCGCCGCCCGTGTCTCGTCGCTGTCTTCCTGCGTGTACAGATCGAGGGTCGTTTGAATCTTGCTGTGACGCAAGAGTCCCTGCACGGTCTTAGGTTCGACTTTCGCCTTGTTCACCAGCCAGTTGCTTAAGCTGTGACGCAAGTTGTGAAGCCCGAACCGTTGGCCGTCCTCGATGTGAACTCCGGCTTTCTTTGCGGCCGGTCGCAGATGGTCGGCGACGAATACGGAGGAGCAGAGCGGTTTCCTTCCCTCGGCTCTCATCGACGGAAACACGAAGTCGGTTGCCTTCGCATGCGGCGTCTGTCTTTGCCACGCGCGAAGATGCCCGGCCAGGACCGGATGCAGCGGGACGTAGCCGTCCGATGCATCGGTTTTCGTTTCTCCGTCTTCGCCCTTGGCCCAGCGCTTCGATACCCTAATCCTTCCTTCACCCCACAGCACGTCCGCCCAGCGCAGCGCCAGAATCTCCGACGAGCGCAGCGCGGTCGCCGCACAGGTGAGCACCAATGCGTAGTGAAGCGGGGAGGGGAGAGATTTGAGTATGGTCAGCGTTTGGGCCGGGGTGATGATGATCGCCCGGTAAGTGGACTTGGAACGCGTCTCGACGTGCAGCACGGGATTCTTCGCAACGTGTTCGTGACGGAGGCCGATCTTGTAGATGCGGAGCATGAGGCCCCGTATCTTCGCAATCGTCGTCCAGGCAAGTCCGTTGGTTTCGTTGAGGGATTTCAGCCACTTCTGAATTTCAAGTGGTTTGATGTCCTCCGCGATATTTTCACCGAATTTTTTGATGAGGTAGTCACGGACGTAATGCTCAACGATGGGGATGGTGTTTACCGATTTCGGCCGCACAGCATCCGCGCCGAAATCGGCCTTCAAATAATGTTCCGCCAGAGAGTTAAACCGGATGCGACCGACACAGGGATCTTCGTTGATTCTGACGGGCAGTCCGAGCTTGTCCACTTCATGCCATGCGTCTTTTTCCTTCGGGAAATCCCGAACGAGACCCACTTGCATGATGTTTTCCACTCTTCTACCGTCCGAAGCTGTAACCCGGTAACGCAGCACCCAGGTGGCTCCTTCCTTGCGTCTCACTGCTTTCAAACTTCCTCGCTGATAAGCCATGTTTCCTCTTTTCAGCGGGGACTGCCAGATGCAGGATCGCACAATTCCCGCATTTTGGGATCACTGTTTTTGCCCGCAATCGCAGCCGCCAGTTCCGAGAGCCGAAACACCCAAACTTTCCGAACGGTCCCCGTCCCGAGCGCATATGCCCCTGCGATGCCATTGCGCGCGAGCGCCAGTAGATAGCGGCGCTTGATGGCAAGGAAGCTCGCGGCTTCGTCAGCAGATACAAACGGTTCAGTAGACATTCCTCTCAGGTACGGAGATTGCGGTCGAGCAATCCGACTGGGCTGGGTCGACATCGTAGTCCTCTGTCGGGCAGGACACGGAGGTTCCGAACCGACCAATACCGTTTTCGGCTGGTCGAGTCCGTGTGCAAGCGACAATTGTTCCCAACCTGCTTCATTTCTGCCGCCCTGTCTAATGAAATTTGGGGAGTCTGTTATTCCTTCTGCGACTAATAGCTTTTCGAAACAGGTGCATTCCGTCAGATTTTCGTTAACCGGGCGGCTTTGTGGAGGTGTAGCTTGATGAAATGGCGGAACTTGCGGAAACGACAAAAATCCCGGAAAGCGTCAAAGAATCTTGATACAGCGGTGGTGCCTGGCCTTTGTCCCGGCTCTGTTCCGCGGCTTCCAATGCCAGTGAGAGCATTCCAGCGGGGCATCCAGAGGGTGTGTGGGTGAGCGAAGAGTTAACGAAATGACCTTGGATATATCTTTTGTTCATCGGAGCATAGAGATTCTTTCTCTCTGTCTCGACTACGAGTTCACCCGCCAAAGCACAATCACGACAAGCTATTAGTCCTCCAGGGAATAACAGACTCCCGAACTTTCATTGGACAGCGAACTTGAGTGCGGTTAGTTTTGCGCCACACGCAGCAGATTTTAGCTGCTCCTGGAGGCGCAGATGTCATCACGTTGGTTCCAAGTTCATCTTATTCGCCCAGTCCAGCCCCTTCTTCGGTCGAAGTGGGCGCGTCCAACCGCGGCTGTTCTCGCCCTGCTTTTTCTCATGCCTGTGGCCGCGCTAGCGCAGGGCGGTTCACCGTTCGACACCGGCTTTACCGCCATCCAAAGCCTTTTTACCGGCACCATTGCGAAGGTCGCAAGTCTAGTTGCCATCGTGATCGGCGGCTACGGCTTCGCCCACGGCGAACCGGGCGCAAAGAAGGCGCTCGCCGGAGTTGCCGCCGGAACGGGCATTGCCGTTCTCGCCGTCAATGTCCTGAGTTGGCTCTGGGGCGTTTAACGACCTTTCCA
>WNFE01002042.1_pt1 | contig 18601 bp, 26 predicted proteins | sample 5400451 | NCBI WGS metagenome assembly WNFE01 (sample SAMN13153344, study PRJNA577476) | soil metagenome | isolation source: 200 cm saprolite under Douglas fir tree site 2 hole 2 | place: USA:California | collected 2015-04-18
CAATGCCGACGAGCTCTTTCCGGTCGTCAGCGCGGCGTCGATCTTGGCGAAAGTCCGCCGCGACCGCGAGATGCGCGTGATCGAGGAGGAGATCGGCGAGACGATTGGCTCGGGGTATTCGTCCGATCCGGACACGATCTCGTTCCTGGAGAGGTGGATCAAGAAAAAGGGGACCCTGCCGCCGCACACCCGGACGTCGTGGGACACGGCCCGGCGGTTGCTCGCGGAGTCCCGGAACCGCAAGCTCGACGAGTTCGGCGGTCGGTCGTGATGCGGGAGATGCTCGAGGAACTGATTCGCAAGTTCAATGCGAAGGTCGCCTCCGATCCAGCGCTCCGCGCGGAGCTCGTCGGTCTCCAGAAGACGGTCCTGATCGAGCTGAGGGACGGCACGAAATACCACTTCACGCTTGCGGACCAGAAGGTCGCGGGCCTCCTCGACGGCGGCGTCGACCCTGCGGACATCACGATCGCGACCGATGCGGACACGTTGCGCGGGCTGATCCTCCGCGAGATCGGTCCGTTCAAGGCGTACGCGACGGGGAAAATCAAACTGAAGGGAAGTCTCGAGGATCTCGCCCGCTTCCGGAAATTCTTCTGAGAGGTCGCGCGATAGGTTTATCCGACACGTTCCAATGCGGACGGACGACCGCCGGCGCGCCGTGGCTCGATGCGCTGAGGTAGCGGGGTGGGGTAGCCAGGATATCCCGTCGGGCTCATACCCCGGGACTCCCAGGTCCCCGACACCCGGAGATCGATGGTTCAAAAGGGCGGTGAGGACCGACCTCAGGCCCGGAACGTCCATCCCCCGCTATCGAGTCTCGACGTCGACGGCGGTCCTTCGTCCCGGGCCATCGCGACGATCTCGCAAGTTCTGGGAAAGTTAACCTTGTTTAAGGTTAACATCGGCTCTCTCCCGGGACCAAATCCTATGGCCTGATTCTCAGGACGGAGCTTTTATGCGTCATGGGCCGGGTGGTCCGCGCGCTCAGCAGGCTTTCAATGGATCGCGTCAAGACGGGCGTCGCGGGTCTCGACACGATGCTGAACGGCGGCCTAGTGCCCGCGCGACCGTACGTCGTGTCGGGCCTGACCGGCAGCGGGAAGACGATCCTGGCCGTCCACTTCCTGCTCGAAGGGCTCCGGCAGCAGGAACCGTGCCTCCTTGTCACTCTGGACGAGCCCCCGATTGAGGTCAAGGCGAACATGGCCACCTTCTCGTGGAACTTAGACCGCCTCAAGATCCTCGATGCGACGCCGGACATCCGGGCGCACAAACGCCAGCGATCCGTGATCGACGTCGGAACGTTCCTCGACGTGCGAGACATGGAAGACGTCACGGAGATCCGCCAGTCCTCCCAGATCCGAGCCCTCGAGGTCACGGTGCACAGCGTGCAGAAGATGATCAAACAAGAATTCTCCCATCACCTTGAGCGCACGAAGCAACGGTACAAACGCGTCGTCATCGACTCGATGACCGCACTCAAGATGTTCGCGATGCAGGGCCAGGACAGTCGGATCCTGATCCAGTCGTTCGTCCGCTTCCTCGCGGAACTCGAGGCGACGACCCTCATCGTCTCGGAACGGTTGAACAAAAAGATCCTCGAGACCGAGTTCTTCCTCGCCCGCGGCGAGATTCGGCTCAACAAGTGGATTGACGGAAGCGTGATTCGCCGCGCGATTTCGATCGAGAAGTTCCGCGGCTCGACGTTCGACGACCGGATGCACCCCATTTCGATCGGGGACAACGGAATGGTCGTCTACCTCGACGCGCCGGCGCAGACCCGGGTGTCGACCCCCGCGCCGAAGCCCGGAGAGTCGCTCCTCGAGACTCGACTAATCGATGAGGTCTCGAACGTGATCGAGTCGATCATGCGCCAGATCGAGGACGCCCATCGCCGGCAGGTGCCGATTCGAGACATCGAGGTGTCCCTGTCTCGGGCGATGCTCGCGTTCCAACGACGCAACTACCAGAAAGCGATCAAGCTCGCGCTCGCGTGCGACGCGGAGCTGAAAGAGCGTCTCGGGAAGGCTCCTCTCCCGCCCCCGATCTCGACGCTGCCGCGACCACCCCAGGTGATTCGCTGACGGCCGCAGCCAAGATCGGGACCGGCATCCCGGGTCTCGACAAGATGCTCCACGGCGGCTTCGTCCCCGGACGGCCGTACATCGTCTCGGGTCCGCCGGGCGCGGGCAAGACAATCCTCTCGATGCAGTTCCTACGGGAAGGCCTGGAGGGCGGCGAGCGATGCCTATTCGTCGCCTTGGAGGAGCCTCCGAACGAACTGAAGATCAACATGCGCGGGTTCCGGTGGAACCTGGATGACCTCGAGGTCCTCGACGCGAACTCGGACATCCGGCGCTTCGAGCCTACGCCGATCCTCGAGATTTCGACGGAGGAAGAGCCCGCGAAGATGCGATCGATCGGCGAGCGCATCCGCAAGACCCCGGACTTCGAGAGCAAGGAAGTCACCGTCCACTCGCTCCAGCAACTCCTGAAGAACCTGTTCCTGAAGCGGAACTACGAGCGCGTCGTGGTCGACTCGATGACAGCCCTTCGCTATTTCTGCATGCGCGAGTTCGAGGAGACCGTGACGACGCAATCGTTCATGCGCTACCTGGCGGAATCGAAGGTGACCTCGCTCCTGACCCTCGAACTGCCGGAAGAGGGCGAAGTCCCGCCGGAAGCGTTCCTCGCGCGCGGGGAGATCCGTCTGCACAAGCTTCGGGATGAGACGGGGATCAAGCGATTCCTCTCCGTCGAGAAGTACAAAGGCTCGTCCCACGACGAGACCGTGTATCCGTTCGACATCACGAACGCCGGGATCGTCATCAACATGGCCCCGATCCAGGCGGTCGCCCACTGAGGCCTCGCTTCCGTGGCAGCCCCGCGGCGGATGTCAACGCGGGGTTTGTCTGACAGATGTATGACTACTTTTAAATAGGGTAAGATGGATTCGTCCGGCCGTCAGTCTCCATCGGGATGGGATGGCACAATGAAATCACTTCTCAACGAAGCCCTGGCTCGACACCAGGAAGCCGAGGCGAAGGAAGAGCGGGAGTCCGAGAAGGCCAAGGTCGTCGAAAAGAAGAAGAACGGCGACGACGAGGAGATCGCAAAGATCGTCGAGTCGATCAACGTCTCGATCAAGATCGTCGGCTGCGGCGGCGGCGGGTCGAACACGATCAACCGGTGCAGCGAGGCCGGCATCACGGGCGCCCAACTAGCGGCCGTGAACACAGACGCGAAACACCTGCTCTCCGTCCATGCGCCGAAGAAAATCCTCATCGGGAAGCGGCTCACGAAAGGCCTCGGCGCCGGTGCCCTCCCGGAGGTCGGCGAACAGGCCGCCCACGAGAACGAAGAGGAGATCCGGGACTTCCTCCGGGGGTCGCATGTCGTCTTCATCACCGCGGGCATGGGTGGCGGGACCGGGACTGGCTCCGCGCAATACGTCGCTCGCGTCGCGAAGGAGGAAGGCGCCCTCACGATGGGCGTCGTCACGATGCCGTTCAAGTCCGAAGGCCGCATCCGGATGGAGAATGCGGAGGCCGGACTCGACAAGCTCCGCAAGTTCAGCGACACGACGATCGTGATCTACAACGACAAGCTCCTCGAGCTCGTGCCCCGCTTGCCGATCAACGCCGCGTTCAAGGTGGCGGACGAAATCCTCATGCAGTCCATCAAAGGCATGACGGAGATCATCACGAAGCCGGGACTCGTCAACCTCGACTACGCCGACCTCATGACGATCATGAAGGGCGGCGGCGTCGCGATGATCGGGATCGGCGAGAGCGAGGAAGAGCGGGACCGGATCGACTACGCGATTAACGAGGCGCTCGAATCCCCGCTGCTCGGCGAGGTCGACCTGACCCACGCGCGCGGAGCGCTCGTCCGCGTCGTCGGCGGGCCTGACCTGACCGTGTCTGAGGCCGAGAAGGCCGCGGAGATCGTGGGCCAGAAGATCAACCCGCAGGCGCGGATCATCTGGGGCTGTTCTGTCGAGGACGACCTGCAGAACACGGTCCGGGTCCTGCTCGTGATCACCGGCGTCAAGTCGAAGTCCCTCCTGGGCAAGGAAATCTACACGGGTCCGGTGAAGACGTCCGCCGAAGTGGACGAAGTACGCTGACCTCCTCCTCTTTTTACCCGAACCTTTTTCCATTTCTCTTCCATCGCGCGAGCGTGAGCACCCGCCGCCCGCGGTATCGCTATATCGCGTTCCGAGTCGACGGTCCTCGGGCCTTCCGACGCGAGGAAGTGCTCGAAGCGCTGCGGACCATGTCGCTTCGACTGTGGCTCGTGGACTTCGAACGTTCGTCGGGCCTCGTCCGAACGACCCATCTCGAAAAGGACGCGGCGATCCACGCGCTGAATGCCATCGGAACCCTCGGTGGAGAATCGGTCCGCGTGACGACGGTTGGGACCTCCGGGACAATTCGCGCGGCGACTCGTAAGTATCTGAGCCGAACGGACAGCGCGCGCCAACAATCCGAAAAGAACCCTTATAAGTGACCGCTTGATTAGCGGCCCGAGGTTTATCATATGCAGCCGGGCCAGATGGCGTACGACCGCGCGATTACGGTCTTCAGCCCCGACGGCCGCCTGTTCCAGGTGGAATACGCTCGCGTGGCGGTCACGCGGGGGAACACCACCGTGGGTCTGAAGTTCAAGAACGGCATCATCCTGATGGCCGATAAGAAGATCGGATCCCGGCTCGTCGAAACGTCGTCGATTGAGAAGATCTTTCAAATCGACGAGCACGTGGGGGCAGCGACCTCCGGCCTCGTGGCCGATGCGCGGGTCCTCGTGGACTATGCCCGGCTCGTCGCGCAAATCAACAAGGTCACGTACAGTGAGAAAATCGGCGTCGACCTCCTCGTGAAGCGGATTTGCGACTACAAGCAGAACTACACCCAATACGGCGGCGTGCGTCCGTTCGGGACGGCGCTCCTCGTGGCGGGCGTGGACGACCTTGGGACCCATCTGTTCGAGACGGACCCGAGCGGCGCGCTCGTGTCGTACAAGGCCGGCAGCATCGGACAGGGCCGCCAGGCGGTCATGGAACTCCTCGAGGAAAAGTACAAGGATAACATGGCCCAGGACGACGCGATGATCCTCGGTCTTCAGGGCCTGCAGAAGGCCGCCGAAGGCGAGAAGCTCGATGCCCGCGCAATCGAGGTCGGCCTGATCGTCGAAGGCGAGAAGTTCCGTCGGCTCTCGGAGTCCGAGGTCGGCCAGTATCTCACTCGCATCCCGACAGCGTCGTAGGCGAGCGAGGTCATGCCTAAAGAGCTCCGATCGGACCGTCGCGACGATATCTTCAAGGAATACGTAATTGCCCGCATCGAGAAGGCGGGCGAGAAGTTCGAGGTCCTCGTGAAGCCGGACGCGGTCCAGCGGATCCGGGACGGCAAAGAGGTCGATCTCCTTCGAGAGCTGGCCATCGACGAGATTTTCAAGGATGCCCACAAAGGCTCGAAAGCGTCCGAAGAGAAGATGATGGACTTCTTCGGGACGACGGAGCCCCTGGCCGTCGCGAAGCAGATCGTCCAACGCGGCGAGATCCAGCTGACGACGGAGCAACGCCGGCAGATGTTGGAAGCGAAGCGAAAGCAGATCGTCCAGTACATCGCCGCGAACGCGGTCAACCCGCAGACCGGCGCGCCGCATCCTCCGCAGCGGATCGAGAACGCGATGGAGGAGGCGAAGGTGCACGTCGACCCGTTCAAGAGCATCGAGGAGCAGGTGAAGGAGGTCCTCGACGCCCTGCGGCCGCTCATCCCGATCCGATTCGAGAAGGTCCGGATTGCGGTCAAACTGAGCGCCGAGGACAGCGCGAAGGCGTACGGCGACCTCAAGTCGTTCGGCACCATCCTGAAGGAAGAGTGGTCTCCGACCGGCGCCTGGATCGGCGTCGTCGAGATGCCCGCCGGGTTGCAGACCGAGTTCCTCGAGCGTCTGAACGCGAAGACGAAGGGAAACGTGGAGACCCGGATTCTGAAAGCGGACCAGAGGATCTGAGGGCCCGCAAAGACCGGAAGCCTCAAGTAGCCGCCTCGGTTTCGACGCGTTGCGTGAGAGAGAAACACCTATGCAGAGCAGTGGGGCGCTCCGCCCGATTGTCATTCCGGGCGAAGCCGTCGGCGGCCCCGGGCTGAAACCCGGGCCGGGCACATACAGCGAAGGCGGACAGGTTTTCGCGGCGCAATTGGGCATTCGGAACGAGCATGAGGGTCTCGTCAGCGTGATCCCGCTGAACGGGCGGTACATCCCGCAACGGGGCGACGCTGTCATCGGCGAGGTGGTCGACCAAGGCCCCTCCCATTGGCTCGTCGACATCAATTCGCCCTATCCGGCACCCCTCCACGCGACGGAATCTCCGTGGCGCGTCGAGTTCGGCGACACCGCGCGATACCTGAAGGTCGGCGATGTGATTATGTGTCACGTCCTGAGCGTCGACGAGATCAAGCGTGTCCAATTGACGATGCAGGAACGCGAGGCGCGCCGCCTGAACGGCGGCATGGTGATCGAGATCTCGCCGACGAAGGTGCCGCGGGTGATCGGCAAGCAAGGGAGCATGGTGTCCCTGATCATGGACCTGACCGGCTGCCGGATTTACGTCGGGCAGAATGGTCGGATCTGGCTGGATGGGGATGATCGCAGCGCCGCGGTGGCTGAGATGGCCATCCGCCTGATCGAGGAGCGCGCCGAAGCGGTCGGCCTCACGGAAGCCGTGCGCGAACTGATCGAGCGGGAGCGACCGCCAGGACGAGGGCCGAGGCCCTCCTGAGGAAGGTTTTCCATGGGAGACATCGAGCACATCGAGAAAGAGATGAAACTGATCAATTCCGACGGACGCCGCCTGGATGGCCGGACCTTTGACGAGTTGCGACCGATCCGGATCGAAGCGGGAGTCCTCCGGCGGGCGGACGGATCCGCATACATCGAATGGGGCGGGAACAAGGTCCTCGCGGCCGTCTACGGTCCGCGCGAGGCGCATCCGAGGCACCTCCAGGATCCCGCGCGGGCCCTCGTGCAATGCCGATACAACATGGCTCCGTTCAGCGTGTCGGACCGGAAGCGGCCCGGCCCTGATCGGCGCTCCGTCGAGATCTCGAAGGTGATTTCCGAGGCGTTCGCCTCGGTCGTCTTCGTGGAGCAGTTCCCGCGCACATCGGTCGACATCTTCATCGAGGTCCTCCAAGCGGATGCGGGCACCCGATGCGCCGGACTCACGGCGGCCAGCGTGGCCCTCGCCGATGCGGGCGTCCCGATGCGAGACCTCGTCACCTCGTGTGCCTCGGGCAAGATCGACGGCGTCGTGTGCCTCGACCTCAACAAGGACGAGGACAACTTCGGGGACGCGGACTGCCCGATGGCGATCGTCCCGCGGACCGGCGATGTCGTCCTGCTGCAGATGGACGGCCACCTCACCTACGACGAGTTTCAGAAGGCGATGGGCTTGTCGATCGATGCCGCGAAACGGATCTACGAACAGCAGCGCGATGCGCTGCGACGCCGGTACTCGGTCACCCTCGAAGATATCCTGAAAGAGCCGCCCCCCGCGGCGGCGCCGGTCGAGCCGGACGAGCCTCCGTTGCCACCCGAGGAAGACTTTGGCCCGGAGGGGATCTGATGAGCGAAGAGATCGTCTCGGAGCTGATGCGGGCCCATGTGTACCGCCTCGCTTCGACCGGTCAGCGGGTCGATGGCCGCCGCCTCGATCAGCCCCGCCCGGTCAGCGTCAACCGGTCGTTCGTCAAGACCGCCGAGGGGAGCGCCCGCGTGAAGCTGGGGAACACGGACGTCCTCATCGGCATCAAGATGTCCGTCGGCGAGCCGTACCCCGACACCCCGAACACCGGCGTGCTGTCGACGAGCGTCGAGTTGATCCCGATGGCGAGTCCGACGTTCGAGGCCGGCCCACCGCGGCCCGATGCGATCGAGCTGGCACGCGTCGTCGACCGAGGGGTCCGGGAGTCGAAGATGGTGAACATGGAGAGGCTCTGCATCACCCCGAAGGAAAAGGTCTGGATCCTGTTCATCGACATCCATGTCCTCGACTTCGACGGGAATCTGTTCGACGCGTGCTCGTACGGCGCAGTCGCCGCCCTCGCCTCGACAATCGCCCCGGCGAAGGCCCAAGGTCTCGGCGACGACTTCCCGCTCCCGGTCGAGCACTGGCCCGTCAGCGTGACGACGGCGAAGATCAAGGACCTCCTGCTCGTCGATCCGAGCCTCGACGAGGAGCGCATGGCCGATGCGCGGCTCACCGTGACGACGGACGAAAACGGCGACATTCGCGCGATGCAAAAAGGCTTAAGTGGAAGCTTTACTTACGAAGAAGTGAAGCGGATCATCGAGACGGCCCAGCGCGTCGGCCGCGACATCCGCCCGCTCCTTCAATCTTCCTGAGGTCCTCCATGGCCCGTCGCACGAGAAAGGCAGGCAGCGTCGCCCGTTTCGGCCCCCGCTACGGCGTGCGCATTCGCCGCCGGGTGCAAGAGATCGAGGAAGGCATGAAAGGGCGGCACACGTGTCCGCGATGCGCCGCGATCTCGGTCCGTCGGAGATCGAGCGGGGTCTGGGCGTGCCGTCGATGCGGCTACGTCTTCGCAGGCGGCGCCTACCGGCCGATCGTCACCACGTCGTTCAAGCGGGAGGTCACCGAGGCGAGCGCGAAGCCGGAGACCAAGGCGGAGGAGGCCTGACATGTACAAGTGCGCGAAGTGCCTCGAGCCGATCCGGGCGAACATCAACACGGTCGGGATCCAGTGCGAGCGGTGCGGCTCGAAGATGTTCTACAAAGAGCGGCCGAACGTGAAGAAGGTCGTCAAGGCGCGATGATCATGCGGCGCGCGACGATCGTCCTCTCCGGTCCCGACGCCGGCGTGGTCTACAAGTCGTTGCGGCCGGAGACCGGACGCGACGTCCCGAAAGCCCGCGTCTCGATGCGTTCAGAGCGGAATCGGCTCACCCTGACGATCGACGCGGACGACACGGGCGCATTGCGTGCCGCCGTGAACTCGTACCTCCGGTGGGCTGACGTCGCGGCCCGCGTGCGACGCGAGGTGACGTCGTGAAGGAGATCTCCCCGCAGCTCCAGAATCAGATCGCCCAGTACCAGCAGCTTCAGAATCAGCTCCAGGTCCTCGGGAGCCAGCGGGTGCAACTCGAAGCGAAGCTGCGCGAGATCGAAGGGACCCTGGAAGAGCTCGTCAAGATCACGGACGACACCCCGGTCTACAAGAGCATCGGGATGCTGCTCGTCAAGCAGGACGATCGCGAGGCGTTGAAAAAGGAGCTCGAAGAGCACAAGGAGACCCTCACGATCCGGGTGAAGTCCCTGCAGAAGCAGGAGAAGGCCTTGACCCAGCGCTACGAGGATCTGGCGACGAAGATTCAGTCCGCGCTCGGGACGACGCCCACGCCGCAGGACAGCCGCTGATTCCCTCCTGATGCGAGTTGCAAATCCTTATATCGGCAGGTCCATTGGCGAATCCGTGGCCGATGATTCCGGCTCCGCGGACGTCGAGGAAGACGCGGAAACGGCCCCGACCGCCCGGCCTCCGGCGCCGTTCAGCCGTCCGAGCCTGACCCGGTTCCTCATGATCTTCCTGTTCCTGCTGGCCCTCTACGCGATCATCGATCCGGCGGTGGGGACGGGATTCGCGGCGTTCGCGAATGTCGTCCTGTTCCCCATGTTCGGCTTCGGGGGGACGCTCCCGGTCCTCACGATTCTGCTCGCCGGCCTCTTGACGACCACGATCGGCTCGATCATCCGGGATCACTACACGAACTGGGTGAAGATGGCCCGCACCCAGAAGGTCATGTCCGCCTGGCGCAAAGAGCAGATGGAGGCGGTGCGGAAAGGCCAGCAGACGAGGCTCGCGCAGCTCAAGGAGGCGCAGCAGGGCTTCATGAAGGACTCCATGGAGGTCCAGACCGCGCCGATGAAATCGATGGCCTGGACGATGTTCATGTTCATCGTCATCTTCACGTGGCTCCGCCTCTTCGTGGATGTCGTCCTCCAGGGCCTCGGGAACCAGTGGATCGCGGTCCCCTGGTCGACCCATGTGTTCGTGAACTCCGTCTATGTGTTCCCGTCGTGGGTCCTCCTCTATTCGCTGCTCGCGCTCCCGTTCGGGCAGATCGTCGTCCGGGTCCTCAAGTACTTCCGTTTCCGACGCCGGCTTCAGGCGATGGGCGTCCCGTTTCGCGCGGGACCGGATGAGACCGCCTGAGGGACGTCGATGATCCTCGTGATCGGAGGCCCGCCCGGCAGCGGCAAGACGACGGTCGCCGAACGATGGGCCGCGGCTCGCGGCGCCGTCCTCGTGAGCGCGGGCACGCGATTCCGGGCCATGGCGAAAGAGCGCGGGTTGAACCTCGAAGCGTTCGGGCGCGCCGCGGAACGCGATCCGAGCATCGATCGCGCCTTGGACCAGGCCGTCCTCTCGGAGATTCGGGCGCACGTGGCCAAGCGCCGGGAGGTCGTGGTCGACGGACGCATCCAGGCTTACCTGCTCGCGAAAGAGAAAATCCCGTGCCTGAAGGTGCTCATCGACGCGCCGCTCGCGGTGCGCGCGAAACGGATCGCGGGCCGGGAGGGCACGACCGTGGAGGAGGCGAAACGCGAGATCGAGGCGCGCGAGCGGTCGGAAGGGATTCGATATAAATCGATCTACGGAATCGATCTCGGGGACACGCGGATCTTCGACCTCCTTATCGATTCCCGGGATCGGACCCCGGACGAGATCGTGACGATGATCGCCGCGCGGGTGGAGGGATGAGCGACCTCGTCGTCCTCCACGAGGTGCCCGATTCGAAATGGGGGACGAGGCCCGAGGAGCGGTCGATCGCGGAACGGATCCGTCTCGGCGTGGCGATCGTCGACAAGCCGGGAGGCCCCACGTCGCACCAGGTGAGCGCCTGGGTGCGGGACATGTTCGGCGTCCCGAAGGCGGGCCATTCCGGCACCCTCGATCCTCGGGTGACCGGCGTCCTCCCAGTCGCCCTCGCCGATGCGACCCGGGCGGTCGAGGCCGTCCTCGAGGGGGACAAGGAATACGTCGGCGTGATGCAACTCCATCAGGACGTCGACGAAAGGCGCATTCGATCCATGATGGGTCGGTTCGTCGGAGAGATCTTTCAAATCCCTCCGATCCGCTCCGCGGTCAAACGGGAGCAGCGGACCCGGCACGTGTACGAGCTCGAACCGCTCGAGGTCGACGCCCGGAACGTCCTCTTTCGGGTGCGATGCGAATCGGGCACGTACATTCGGACGCTTTGCGCGGACATCGGCGACGCGCTCGGGGTCGGGGCGAACCTCGTTGACTTGCGACGGACCCGTGCCGCGACATTCGGCGAGGCGGACGCTCATCCTCTCAACGCATTCCGGGATGCCATTGCATATTGGAAGGAAGATGGCGACGACAAACCGGTCCGCGCGATCCTTCGCCCGGTGGAGGATCTCCTGAGGCACTTGCCACGGATGATCGTGAAGGACACCGCCGTGGATGCGCTCTGCCACGGAGCGAACCTCGCGGTCCCCGGCGTCGCCAAGCTGTCCGACCATATTCGGGTCGGCGACCTCGTCGGCGTGTACACCGGAAAGGGCGAGGCGGTCGCGATTGCGAAGGCGCTCATGACCTCGGACCGGATCGTCATCGTGAAGTCCGGCGTCGCCGCCGACACGGCCCGCGTGCTCATGGCCCCTGGGACCTACCCGCGACTCTGGAAGTGAACGCGTGTCGGTCGACGCCTGGGGATTCAACGTCGAGCGTCAGATGACCGCTCGCCGCTTACGGTCGCTGCGCATCCGATTGTCCGCCATCCGGATGGCGGTCGCGGCGGCGCTCACGTTGGTCCTCGTCCTCGGCGGGGCGGGCGCTCTCCGGGACCGCGTCCTCTCGTTGCCGGTGCCGTTGTGGGCCGCGACGGTCACGTTTTTGGTCGCCCTGTTCGCCCTCGTGATGGGGGTGGACCTCCCGTTTCGCTACATCGGTGGATATCGCTGGGAGCGCGCGTTCGACTTGTCGGCTCAACGTTTTGCGGGTTGGGTGAAAGATCTCGCGAAGTCCCTCGGCCTCGGATTGGGATCGACTGTCGCTGCGGGATCGGTCTTGCTCTGGCTGCTCGCGGTCTGGCCGACCTGGTGGTGGCTCGCCGCCTGGGCGCTCGGCCTCGCCGTCTCGGTCGTGCTCGCATTCATCGCCCCGATCATTCTCGTGCCGATGTTCTATCGGTTTCGGCCTCTCGACGATCCCGCCCTCCGGGCCCGGTTCGAATCGCTCGCGGCCCGCGCGAGGGTGCCGATCGTGGGGGTCTTCGAACTCCGCGCTTCCGAGAAAACACGACGTTCAAACGCCGCGGTCATGGGGCTCGGGCGGACACGGCGTGTTGTTGTCACCGATACGCTCCTTCGAGACTTCCGGCCGGAGGAAGTGGACACGGTGCTCGCCCACGAGCTCGCCCATCAGAAGTTCCTCGACCCGCTTCGCGGCTTCGTGCTGGGGTCGGTGACGTCCCTCGTGACGCTGGCCGTCGCCGGATCGCTGTACTCAATCCTGTACCCCGCGTTCGGGATCCGTTCGATTGCTGACATGGCAGGCCTTCCTCTCCTGGCGGCACTGCTCGGCTTCGTCGCCTTGCCCCTGCGGCCGCTCGAGTTGTCTTGGTCCCGCGCGCGGGAGGCACGGGCGGATCGGTTCTCCCTCGGCCTCACGCAGGACGCGCCGAACTTCGCCAGCGCGATGGTGAAACTTCACGATCACAACCTCGGCGTGGCGGATCCGAGTCCCTGGGAGACGTGGCTGTTTTACAGCCATCCATCTGGGCGAGAACGCGTCGAACTCGCGCTGACGTTCCGGGGATTGCGCGCATGAGAACCGAGGAATCTTTATTACGACGCAGCCGATGGTCGCGGCATTCGTTCCTTTTTTTCGGGACGGTCACAGGCCGGGGTCGCCTAGCCCGGTAGGGCGCGGCGCTGGAATCGGCGGCAGGCCGTCGCCAGCCACGCCGTGGTTGAAAGACCTCGGGAGTTCAAATCTCCCCCCCGGCGTTCGGCCCTTTCGTTGGCGAGATCGATGGATTCCTCTGGGAATTACCCGGCCGGTTCGGTGGGCGCTCCCTCACAAATGTTGATGATGTGCGAGCCGTGTGGCGACTCGACGGCGCGACGCCCATGAAGCGGCTTCGGTTCCTCTGGTGGATCTACACCGTGCGCGGGACCGACCCCGCGTATCTGGAGGTGGAGAGCCGGTTTGGGTTGAAGACGGTCTACTCCTTGGGTCGCTGGGTACTGGCGAACCTGCTCGCCCTGGCCTTCTTGACTTCGTTTGTCCTGATCACCTTCATACGGTGGAGAGAAACGGGAGATCCGATCGTGTTGGTTGTGGGGACGACATTTGCGATTCTCCTCGCCATCGGAATTGCATTCTTCGCCTGGTCGATGACTCCCTCGAGGTAGTACCTGCCGCCTCGAAGTCTCGCGCTTCAGCTTGTTCGGTGGGATTCAGCGAGCCTTGCCTTCAAAGCTTGAATCGGCTTCAGGACCATCGGGTCGACACGTCGCAGGACCGCGAGGTACAAGCTCACGTAGTCGCCAAGATACAACGTCCCCAGGAGCCGGCTCAACAGCGTGGGGCCGTCGTCTTGGATCTGCTCGATCTTCGTTTTCCGCTTCATCAGAGAAACCGTGATATCGAGTTGCCTGCGCAGGTCCGGCGCCTCGTCGCGGTCCCGGAGGAGGATGGGCCGATGACTCCGATTGCGCGGATCCTCGATCCACCCGACGAGCTCGTTGTGGTCCGCTTCGGGGAAGGCGGAGGAGAAGGCGAGAACCTTGGAGTTCTCATTCAGTTGCGTCTGCCAACGCCTCGCGATGGCCGAGAAAGGAGGTGCCGCATAGATGATCGGCACGGCGGGCTTGATGCGGACGGCGAGCGCTTTCGCTCGGTTCGAGCGCATTCCGCTCTCCGGACGAAGCCGCGTGCGAAGGTCGACCAGATGGGCAACCGCCTGATCGACTTCGACTCGTGGGTCCGAATACGTCCAGTCCCCGCTGATCGCCGCGAGGATCCCGAAGAGATGGCCGAAGGCGCCGCGCGGTGGCAGTCCGGTCGGGACCGGGAACGAAGGAATACCGGAGGTCCGCGCGACTTCCGCCAGCTTTCCGCCGGACGTGATCACAATGAGGCGGCACCCGAGCTTGATCCCCTGCGCCGTCGCGGCGAGCGTTTCTTCCGTGTTTCCGGAATACGACACCGCCACGAGGAGGTCCTCCGATCGTGCGTACGACGGGAGGCGGTAATCTCGGACGACCTGGATCGGTACCTTCGAGCGGTCAGCGACCCACGACGCGAAGACGTCCCCCGCGATCGCCGAGCCTCCCATGCCGACCAAGAAGATGCGCTGGGCCTCGTCGACGGGGAGCTGGGCTCTCGTTCCCACATGCATCGCGGCAGAGATTTGGTCGGGGAGGGACGCGATGATGTCGCGCATCCCCCCCGGGTCGACCTGCGCCACTCCCCGCGGCTCCAGCATCGTGAGCCTCATGGGACCCGCCGAAATAAGGCCTCCGTCCCTCCAAGTGGGGACCAATAAATTGGTTCCTACAACAATCTTGATATATGCCGCCCAGCTCCTCAGAATTCGTGGAACTCGAGCGCGCGCTGGCCGCCCTACGGGGCGGAGAGTTCATCCTCGTGTACGACGGCGACGGCCGCGAAGAGGAGACGGACCTCACGATCGCCAGCGAGTTCGTGAAACCCGAATCGGTCCGGACCTTGCGCAAGGAAGCCGGCGGCCTGATTTGCACGACCCTCTCCGGGGAGGTCCGCGAGCGGATCGGCCTCCCGTTCATGGCGGACGTCCTCCGTCGATCCGGATCCGCCTACCCGGTCCTCGACGCGATCTCGAAGGAGGACATGAAGTACGATCGGCATAGCGCCTTCTCGATCTCGGTGAATCATCGAGACACCTTTACTGGCGTAACGGACGTCGACCGGGCGCAGACGATCTCGCGTTTCGCGGCGATTGCGAAGGAGGCGACGAAGCGGGAGAACGGATGGGCGGCCCACGTCTTCGCCGACGAATTCCGGTCGCCAGGCCACGTGCCGCTCTTGAACGCCGTGAATCCTCTCCTCGTCGATCGACGGGGTCACACGGAACTCACGACGGCCCTCATGGTCATGGCCGGACTCGCGCCCACCGCGACTATCTGCGAAATGATGGCGGACGACGGACGAGCTCTCTCGAAGCAAGATGCAAAGGCATATGCTCGGGCGAGGAATCTCGTGTTCCTGGAAGGGCAGGACATCGTCCGAGCGTGGCGTTCGTGGTCCGTGTAATGGCGACGGGGGTCTTCGATCTCCTCCATCCCGGTCACCGGAAGTTCAAGCACGAGCCGATCATGCCGGAGGCCGCCCGCTTCCAGATGGTCGAGGCGCTCAAGCCGGTCGACCGCGCGGTCCTGGGCCACGAAGGCAACATCTACGACATCCTCGACGAGATCCGGCCGGACATCATCGCGATCGGATACGACCAGGTGCACAGCGAGGAACGGATCCTCGCGGAATGCCGCAAGCGCGGCCTCGCGACAAAGGTCCTCCGGCTCCCGAAGTTCGAAGGCGACCTCGTCGGCACCCGGAAGATCGTGAGGAAGGTGGCGGAATGGCTCGCGCTCCAAGAACGACTCACCAAGGTCGAACAGGGAACCGCTCGGCGCGCCGCGGATCCGCCGCCTCGACGGCGAAAGCGAAACGCCTGAAACGGATCGGGATTGTCGACACGTCGTTCTCCCGGTACGACATGGCGTCGGCGGCGATCGACGAACTCCGGAAGCAGGGCGGCGGCTTCACGGTCGAACAATACACGGTCCCTGGCATCAAGGACCTTGCCGCCGGTGCGCGGATTCTCTTCGACCGCGGTTGCGATCTCGTCCTGGCGCTCGGCATGGTCGGACGACAGCCGGTCGACAAGGACTGTGCCCTCGCGGCCGACTTCGGTCTCCAGGCGGTGCAGGCCCAGGTGGGCAAGCACATCCTTGGCGTCATGGTGCACGAGGAAGAGACCGCGGACGAAGTCGAGCTCGCGCGCCTGTTCGACCGACGGACCCGCGAGCACGCGGTGAATGCGTACGATTTGCTGTTCCGACCGGACGCGATTCGGGCGCGGGCCGGGACCGGTCAGCGGGAAGGATTCGCCGACGCAGGCCCACTCAAGGTGACGCGGACGTGAGGCTCGCGATCGTCGCCTCGGAATTCAACCGCGAGGTCACGGATGTGATGGTGAAACGAGCCCTGGCCCGGGCTGACGCGCGCGGCATTCGCGTGACGTCAGTCGTGCGCGTGCCCGGCGTCTTCGAGATTCCGCTCGCCATCGAGCGCCTCCTGGAGCGTGCGGACGTCGATGCGGCCGTCGCGATTGGCGCGGTGATCAAAGGTGAGACGCTCCACGACGAGGCCCTCATGGCCGCGGTGCCGAAGGCGCTCATCGACATCGAGCGTGCGACGCGCAAGCCGATCGGCCTCGGCATCACGGGTCCGGGGATGACCGACGATCAGGCGATGGCCCGCGTCGACAAGGGCGCCGAGGCCGTCGACGTGGCCCTCGCGATGCACGAGTTGCTCCAGGGTCTGTGACGATTTTCACCTTGAGACCCAGGCCGGAAAGGTTTAATCCGGCAACCGTTCCATCCGGGCCGAGTCGGAGCGTACGCCATGGTCGACACGACCGCCCTCGAGTCCCTCCTCCGCGAAATCGAGCACAACGAGGGCGTGCAAGAGGCGATGCTCGTTTCGTTGGCGGGCACGTACCTTGCGGGCAGCTTCCCCCGCGGTGTCCACGTGGACACATTCGGATCGATGTTCGCGGTCCTCGTTGGCTCCGCCGAGACGGTGACCGCGGAGGCCAAGGACTCGCTTGAGTCCGTCGTAATCCATTCGAAGGCGAACAAGTACCTCATCATCCACGCGGGCCGCAAAGCCCTGCTCGTGATGCGTCTCCCTCCGTCCGGGGATCCGCTGAAGACGAAGGCCGTGGTCGAGAAGTACATCCCCCGGATCGAGGAACATCTCTGATTAGATCCGCCTCATCCCGCGGAGCATCCACTCGCCGACCGCCTTTGAGACGTAACGTGCGGTCGCTGCGGGACCCCGATCGAGTCCCTGCGCCGACGTGCGACCCTGAGCGAGGAGCTGGAGCAGGTCGTCGACGCGCAGGGCCCCGGCATCGACGGCCGTCACGGCTTTCGCGACCTCATCGAGGAAGTGGCTGTCGCTCCCCCCCGTCTCGCCGAGCTTCCGTTCTCGGGCCATTGCACGGGCGCGGACATTCCCCCGTCGGAGCGTCCGGCCGTTGCACGTCTCGTAGGCGGGGAACGAAGCTTCGGCGACGGCCGCCGGACCGAGCCCGGACCAGAATCGGAACGGGTGGGCCGCGACCGGGACGCCGCCCAAGGCGACGATTCGCTCCGCGGTCTCCGACACGGACAGGTCCCGCGGGACGATTTCGCGGATTCCGTACCCGAGCACATGGCCGGATCTCGTGGAGACTTCGATTGCCGGGATTACAAGGAAGTCGCGGCCCGCGGCTTGCTCGGCCGCGGCGATGCCGCCGACCGAATTGTGATCCGTAATCGCGATTCCCGCGAGCCGAACCTTTCGAGCCAGCTCCACGAGCGCGGCCGGGTCCACGCGGGAATCCGGGGAGTAGCGTGTGTGGTTGTGGAGGTCGAGGAGCATGGCGGTCGCCCTTCATTGAGCCGCTAGTGGACCCACGTTCCCTCTTTCAGTCCTTTGTCGACCTTCAGTGGCTTGCCGTCCACGGCGAGCTTGATTTGCGTTTCGTCGCCCCCGCGACCGCGGAAGAGGACGCTGCCGCCGGGGCCGACTTGGAGCTTGTACTTCTGGAACTCGGAGAACGGCAGGACCGGTGCTCCTTTTTCGCCCAGGACCTGCAATCCTACCGATGATTCGTCGGGCGGCAGCACCAGGCCCACGTCCTCCTTGTTTTCGCCGGCAAGCAACATTCCGCGGCTCTCGATGCCGCGGAGTTTGGCAGGCTCGAGGTTGACGAGGACGACGATTTTCCGCCCACGAAGCTGGTCCATCGGGTAGTTCTTCCGGATCCCTGCAACGATCTGTCGTGTTTCTCCCCCGAGGTCCACGTTGAGGACGTACAGGTTGTCGGCATTCGGGTGTTCATGGACATCCACGATCTGAGCAACGCGAAGATCGAGGCGGTCCGCGGGACTCTCCTTCATCTCGCTGAGATCGATTTTGTTGAAGAGCGGCTTGCCGACGCGGAGCGTCTGGCCTGCGGGGATGTCTTCGAGGGCCTGATCCCAGCGCTCGGCATGGACGTCCGTGTCGTACCCGAGCGTCCGCCAGAGCCGCGACGAGCTGAAGGGAAGGAACGGAGCCATGATGACGGCCAGCGACCGGCTCACCCGCAAGGCGACGTGGAGCACGGTCCCGCAGGCCGCGCGGTCTTTCTTGATGAGATCCCAGGGCGCCTTCGCATCGAAATATTGGTTCCCCAAGCGAGCGAGCTGGATCGCTTCTTTCATCGCGTCTTTCAGGTGGACGTA
>WNFE01008714.1_pt1 | contig 18584 bp, 16 predicted proteins | sample 5400451 | NCBI WGS metagenome assembly WNFE01 (sample SAMN13153344, study PRJNA577476) | soil metagenome | isolation source: 200 cm saprolite under Douglas fir tree site 2 hole 2 | place: USA:California | collected 2015-04-18
GTGCAGTACTTGTCGCAAGTGCATTGATACTCGGGCTTGTCGCACTGAACACATAGCACCGGGCCGGCTGGCATTGGCAGCCTCCTAGAAGAAACTTTACCTGAGCTTAGAGCGCTGCGGCAAGATGAGGCGGGCGGGGAACGGGGTAAGTGTTTCGAACGAGGGAACAACCCCATGCGAGGCTTACGGAAGGCCAGGCTCAACTATGACCGAGGCCGAAGTGGTGGGCGCTGCGGTCCACTGAACCGGTTCAAGCTCGGCGACAACCAATGTGTAACAAAGAGCCCCCGCGACCGAGACTAGCGCAGTGACCACGAGCGCCGAGACGTAATTGCCCGTTTTTCCGGCGAGAAACCCCGTCAGAGCCGGGCCGATGACGCCGGAAAAGTTTGCAAAGCCGTTCTGCAAGCCGACCCATCTCCCGGCGACGGCCGGACCGGCTAGAATCTGCGGAAACACGAATACTCCTGAGCCGGCGATGCCGCCTCCGCTAGCTCCAATGAAGAGTGCGAGCAGATAGGTGTGGGGACCGGCGAATGCGCATGCGGTAAGTGCAAACGCGACCAACAATAGGCCACAGGCCATTGCCGATTTACGTACAACGGTGCGCCCGGCACCTCGGCGAATGAAAGAGTCAGTCAGCCAGCCGGTGCCAAGCGCCACAAGCGATACCACGGCGTAATAGAGGGATGCCACCTCTACGGTCTGCTGCATGGAGAGGTGGCGGTCCTCCTTCAAATAAATCGGCAGCCAGGTAATCATGAAATAGAGCGCGTAGTTGCCGCAGAAGTGGCCGAGCGTCGAGCCCCAAAAGGATCGTTGCAGCACAATTTCGAGAACCCCAGTGGATGGCGCGGTTGCAGTTTCAGACGGAGCTACGGGTGTTCTTGGCATCCACTTTAACCAAGCGGGAATCCAGAGGAGGCTGATTAATCCGATGCCGAGAAAAACGTAGCGCCATCCAAAGGCGACAATAAGGAGGCCGGCGCCTAGCGTTCCTACAGCAGGGCCAGCATTCATCCCGCACGAAACCAGACCGTTGGCAAAACCGCGATGAACTTCGCAAACATGCCGGGCCAGGATCTTGGAGATAGAAGGAAAAGCTACGGATTCGCCAATTCCAAGGAGCAGGCGAAAAGCAAAAAGTACTGCGAAACTGCGGGCCAAGCCGGTGGCAGCGGTGGCGAGCGACCACACCAGGAATCCGCCAGCGAGCACCAGATTTACGTTGAACCGGTCCACCAGCCAGCCGCTCAGAAAGATGAATGCAGTGTACGTATAGAAGAATGCGGAAAACAGCAACCCGAGGCGGAATGCAGAAAGATGAAGCTCTTCCTTGACTAGCGGAGCAGCGATAGAAAGATTACCGCGGTCCACGTAGTTGATCAGCACAGCAATTGCGAGCAGCGCGAGGGCGGGAGCAAAAGCACCGAAGCGCCGCGAGTCCGTTTGGAAACTTGGCATGGGTTGAATTGGTTGCGGGATTATCTGTTTTCACGGTTCGCAAAGCAAGACAGTTCTGTACGAAGTGAAATTCCTGTGCCGCTAACGGGGTGCACGACAAGAAAGTGATGAGTCATGCGGCCCTGGGTTCTGACCTGCGTTCCCAAAAATCCTGAAAGCGGCCGCTGAGTTTTGAGCAGCGAAGCGCGATGATGGCGTTGGAGCCGGGAACGGTCCAGTGCATCCCGGTGCGTTTAAGACGTGTACCAATGGCCACTTTGCATCCGGCTTCCACCACGCCTGTGGAAGTGCACAAACCTTGGGCGTGAAACTCTGGGTAACGCATACGTTCGCGGTTGGTTTGGAAATAGTGCAGGCAACGGCGCGCGTCCGCGGAGCGGGGTACATGGCGCCGGATGGCTGTGAGCAGAGCTTGGAATTTTCCGGTGTCGAGTTCTTCCTTCCGGCGATCCGCCCACTGGAAAGCTCTTGGCGCCGTGAGACCGTACAGAGCTTTTCCGAGTTCGCTCAAGTGTTGTTTGGCATGAAAGCGGTCGACGATCTGCACGGCCTCAGGAAACTGATCTTCCGCGATATTCCAGATCCACGGAGCGCCGTCGCCGAGCACGACCTGATGGAGCGCTTGCTCGAAGCGGCGACGCAGGGCCTCGCGTCCGACGCGCTGGGCGAAAGGAGCACGTTCGGCAGCGGTATCCAGCGCGGAAGCGCTTTCCAAGGCCGCCGAGTAGCTGATCGATCCTTCATCGCGGACGGGCGTGCCTTCTGTATCGAGTGATTCCGCACTCCAAATGGTGCAGAGTTTCACCTCGCCGGTTTTCGCCGATCCGTCCGGTTGCTTGCCCGTACGGCCCGCGAGCGCTTCGGCGCGTAAAGGAATCCCTGTTCCGTCCATACCGAGATATAGGGTCTGCGGCAGAGGAAGAGTATCGAGAGGTTCCGTGTAATGGCGTTCGTCTTCGGCGATTTCTTTTCCCAACGCTTCAGCGGTTCTCTCCACCTGCTTGGCATCCACCGCCACGCCCGCCAGTTCCGTCAACAGCTCGCTACCCTCCTGGAAGCTGACCATGGCACCGACCGTTCCCAGCATGCGCGTGAGCGCAGGAGAGAGCGAAGTATTTTTTATATTCAGATGCGCGTCGCGAGGACAGTAGCCGTGGCCGCATGAGGAGCAGTGATAGTAAGCGCGCTCGAGTCGCAACGGACCGAGTACACTGTCGACCTGCTTGGTGCGACGCCCGGCATAACGCGCTTGGCTCCCGCAAGAACAACCAACCCGGGCACTGCCTTCATCGGAAAGGTCAGCGTTGAAGCGTTGCTCCACAGCCTTGCCGGCCAGTTGCAGAACCTGTTGTCGAACCGCGACTTCCAGAGCTTCGAAATCCAGATCGGTGACCGCTTGCCGCCCCACCAGGGTCTCAATCTCTTGAACGATGTCGATGGCCAACAGATCGGTGAAGAGGTTTTTTTTTAGCCTCGGTCGCAGGAACGGCTTCTGGGTCCCGCAGTTGGGCACTACAGATTTGCTCACTCACGGCGATCAGTTCTCGCACCAGGTTACGGAAGCGGCGGTATTCGGCGATCTGCGATTTGGCACGTTCGACTGCAGGGCCTTGGGGAATGACCTGGGTGACCGTCTTTCCACCGACTCGATGAGTCAGCGAATAGGACGGACCGTGTCCCAGGGAATTCTTCTGGGCACAGTGACAATTGGGCTTGCCGCACTTACGGAAACGGGCAGTCAAGAAACCGGGACGCAAGTCATCGATTTGGGCCAAACGGGCGGTAATCGAAGCGCGTTTATCTCGGAGTGCTTTTAAGGCGGTGGTCATCGGTACCTCCTGTCTGACAGGCATTATAGCCTGTCAGACAGGAAAAGAAAACCCCGCCCAACCTTATCAGACTTCGATCCTAATTCTCATGTCGTGCACCCCCGCTAACGCGCTTCTTTGACGGGTTTGGAAGCGCGTGCTAGTATCGATTTTTCCGCCCGAGAAACGGAATGGAATCCGTCACAACTCCAATAACAAATCTAAGTATGAACGCAGAGCCCTCAACTTCACCCGGGACCGCGGAGCGGTCAACTGAACTGCGGAAAACGCCGTTGAACGCGATGCATCGCAGGCTGGGCGCGAGGATGGTGAATTTTGGTGGCTGGGATATGCCAGTGGAATACCCAGCGAACGGTGGATTGATCGCAGAACATAAAGCGGTGCGTAACGGCGTTGGCGTTTTTGACGTGAGCCACATGGGCGATATCCGGATTCGCACCGGGAAGACGCCGGGGGGCGGGCTGGCCGCAGTGCAGCACCTGAGCATGAACGATGCGGCGAAGCTGGCGATCGGGCAGGCGCAGTATTCGGCGATGCTCTATCCGCAAGGGACTTTCGTGGATGACGTGATCGTGCACCGGATGGGCGAAGACGATTTTTTGTTCGTGATCAATGCGGGGACGCGGGAAAAAGATATTTCGTGGGTGCGGGAAAACACCAAGGAAATGGATTGCGTCGTCGAAGACTATAGCGACGCGTACACGCAACTGGCGGTACAGGGGCCACGAGCGGTTGACGTAGTGAAGAAGTTAACGGATGTGAGTCTGGACGGGATCAAGAATTATTGGTTCACGCATGGGACGGTCTGCGAGCTTCCCTGCAGATTGATTGCGCGAACCGGTTATACAGGTGAAGATGGATTTGAAATTTACGTTCCAAGCGATGTGGAGACGAGCGAAACCGTGTGGAGCACGGTGATCGAAGCCGGCAAGGAATTTGGGATTTTGCCATGTGGACTGGGTGCTCGAAACACACTGCGGCTGGAAGCGAAGATGGCGCTGTACGGGCACGAAATCAGCGAAAATATCAATGTTTGGGAAGCGGGGCTTGACCGCTATTGCAAGATGGAAAAGAGAGACTTCATCGGGCGGGCAGCACTGGGGAAACTTTCTGCGGCTGGACTAAAGCGAGAATTGGTTGGATTGCAAGTGATGGAGCGCGGAATCGCGCGCGATGAGTATAAAGTTTTTGACGCAGCGGGCGAAGAAGTGGGAGTCATTACCAGCGGGTCACCTTCACCGACGCTGGGAGCAAATATTGCGCTGGCGTATGTGCCGCCGGCATTGGCAGCCCTGGGAACGAATCTTTTTGTGGAAGTGCGCGCACAGCGGGTGAAAGCGCTGGTGGTACCAACGCCATTTTATAAACGCGCAAGAAAATCGGCGCCGCAGACAGCCGGTTCGAACTGACGGGATCAATTTTCAGCGAGAGGTGGACTGATGGGATATCCAGCAAACTACCGCTATACGAAAGAACACGAATGGGTGGACGCGAAAGACGGAGTGGCCACGATCGGTATCACGGACTATGCGCAAAGCGAACTGGGCGACGTGGTCTTCGTGGAATTGCCCGAGGCGGGGAAAAAACTGGAAACGGGAAAATCATTTGGAACCGTGGAATCGGTGAAGGCGGTCAGCGAAATTTACGCGCCGGTTTCCGGTGAAGTACTGGAGGCGAATCCTGAACTGCACGACAAGCCGGAGACGATCAACAGCGATCCGCACGGGGCGGCGTGGATGGTGAAAATCAAGCTTTCGAATCCTGCGGAACTGGGGAAATTAATGGATAGCGGGGCGTATGAAACGTATGTGGCGGCGAAAGGCAAGGAAGCCTCGGCCTGATGCGCTACCTCCCGAAGAGCCCCGCTGAGCGGCAGGAAATGCTGGCCGCGATTGGCGCAAAATCGATTGAAGAGCTGTTCGAAACGATCCCTGAAAAATACCGGCTGCGCGATGCATTGAAACTGCCTGGGCCGTTTTCCGAGGCCGAGATAATTGATTATTTCAAGCAGCGCGCCGCAGAGAACTCGCTCGGCTACACTAGTTTTCTTGGCGCCGGCGTTTATCAGCATTTGCGTTCGGTGATTACCGATACGATTTTGCTGCGCGGCGAATTTCTGACTTCTTACACGCCATATCAGGCGGAAATCACGCAAGGCACGTTGCAGGCAATTTTTGAATTTCAAACATTGATGTGCCAGTTGACCGGCCAGGAAGTGGCGAACGCTTCGATGTATGACGGAGCGACGGCGACTACGGAAGCGGTGCTGATGGCAGAACGGCTGACCGGGCGAGGCCGGGTACTGGTGGCGCGGTCGGTGCATCCGGAATATCGCGAAGTGCTGCGGACTTATGCAAAAAATTCCGGGCTGCATGTACAGGAGATCGGCTACACGAAAAACGGAACAGTGGACGTAGCGGCGATCAAAAGCGCGTTGAAAGATGATGTAGCTGCGGTGGTGGTGCAATCACCGAACTTTCTTGGCGTGTTGGAAACACTGTCGGGAATCGCGGACGCGGCGCACGGAGTTGGTGCCTTACTGGTCGTTGCGATTGCGGAAGGCATTTCACTGGGCGCGGTGAAGCCACCTGCGGAAGCAGACATTGTGGCGATGGAAGCACAGAGCTTCGGATTACCCCCGAGCTATGGCGGGCCGTACGCGGGAGTGATTGCATCGCGCGACAAATTTGTGCGGCAGATGCCGGGTCGGCTTGCCGGAGAAACTACCGATACGGAAGGCAAGCGTGGATTTGTGCTGACACTTGCTACGCGCGAGCAGCACATCCGGCGCGAGAAGGCGACATCAAACATTTGCACCAACCAGGCACTGTGCGCGTTAGCCGCAACAGTGCACTTGACGCTGCTGGGCAAAGAAGGTTTGCGCGAAATGGCCGAGCAGAATTTGGCCAAGGCGCAATTTGCGTTAAGCGAGTTGGAGAAAATTCCCGGAGTGAAGCGGGCCTTCGACGGGCCGTTCTTCAACGAGTTCACGCTGGAGTTTCCGCGATCGGTGCGCATCATTAACGGAGAGTTGCTGAAGGAGAAAATCGCAGGGCCGCTGGCGTTGGGGACGGCGTATCCGGAGCTGACCAAGCACGGCCTGGTGTGCGTGACGGAGACGACTCCGCGCGTGTAAGTTTGTACGGTGAATAAAGCGGAATCGGAAATGGATTTGTGGAGAAGATGAAGGAAAAAATCAAAAAAGCGACGCGGCATACTAATCAAAACGAAGGGCTGGTCTTCGAGAAGTCGTCGCCGGGAAAACGGGCGTTCGAACTGCCGCCCCTGGACGTGCCGAAAGTGGACGTTGCGAAAACGCTCGGGGCTCAACATCGTCACGACGGCGTGGAAGGATTCCCGGAAGTCAGCGAAATTGAAGTAATCCGCCACTTCACGCGGTTATCCACGTGGAATTACGCGATCGATCTCGGCATGTACCCGCTGGGTTCCTGCACGATGAAGTACAACCCGAGGGTAAACGAATTCGTGGCGCGGCTGGATGGCATTGCGACCGAACATCCTTATCAGCCGCAGGAACTTTCTCAGGGCTGCCTGAAGATTCTGCAATTGCTGGAAAAGTGCTTGCTGGAAATTACCGGGATGGATTGCATCACGCTGCAGCCGGCGGCGGGCGCGCAAGGTGAATTAACGGGACTGCTGCTAATTCGCGCATATCTGGAGAAACAAGGCAATGCGCGCAAGAGAGTTTTGATTCCCGATTCAGCGCATGGAACGAATCCTGCGACGGCGGTGATTGCCGGCTACGAAGTGCAAAACATCAAATCCGAGTCGCACGGACAGATTGATGTGGACAAACTGCGCGATCTGGTCACAGAAGACGTCGCCGCGCTGATGATCACCAACCCTTCGACTCTGGGGATTTTTGAAGAACGCATTCCGGAAATTGCGGAAATTCTGCATGCCAAAGGCGCGCTGCTGTACATGGACGGCGCGAACATGAACGCACTGACCGGCGTGACGCGGCCGGGCGACCTGGGCGTGGACGTGATGCACCTGAATCTGCACAAGACGTTCAGCACGCCGCATGGCGGCGGCGGACCGGGCGCGGGACCGGTCGCCATGAAAAACTTTCTGGAGCCGTTTCGACCCGTGCCGATCCTGGTGGAGCGCGAAGGCGGACGGTTGGCGCTCGAACAGCTGCGGCCTGATTCCATAGGAAAAGTTCGGGCGTTCGGAGGAAATTTTGGCGTGCTGGTGCGCGCGCTGGCGTACATTCTGGCGTACGGGCCGGGCGTGCGGCAGGCTACGGAAGACGCTGTGCTGAATGCGAACTACATTCGCAAACATTTAGAAGGCGTTTACGATTTGCCTTATTCCCTGCCCTCGATGCACGAAGTGGTCTTCAGTGACGCGAAGCAAAAACGCAACGGCGTGAACACCATGGATATCGCCAAGCGGCTGATCGACTACGGATTTCATCCGTACACGACGGCGTTTCCGCTGATCGTTCCTGGCGCACTGATGATCGAGCCGACCGAATCGGAATCAAAAGCAGAATGCGATCTGTTTATCGACGCGATGAAAAGCATTGCTGAAGAAACGGCGAATACACCGGAACTTGTAAAGACCGCACCACATACGACGCGCGTGAAACGGCTGGATGAAGTTGGAGCGGCGCGTAAGCCGGTGTTGCGCTGGAAGCCTGCTTCGCACAGCAAAGCCGCGGACTAACCAGGACTGTCCCGGTCGGCATTTCTAACGCGACACACCGCGCCGAACAAACGCGTGCCGAAATAAACGCGCTTGCTATGATTACGAAGTTCCCCTTCGCGCAGGACCTGAAAGCTGATGTCATCCACAGTTGATGCGTGGTTACCAAAGTCCGTAATTCTCCTGAGAAATTACGATCGACAAAAATTTGTGTCGGATCTGGTGGCGGGAGTAACCGTTGGCTTGGTGGCATTGCCTCTGGCGATGGCGTTTGCGATTTCGTCCGGAATGACGCCGCAAGCGGGACTTTATTGCGCGATCGTGACGGGATTTGCGATTTCCGCGCTGGGCGGATCGAAAACGCAAATCGGCGGACCGACCGGAGCATTCGTGGTGGTGGTTGCGGGAATCATCGCTAAGCACGGTGTCGATGGCTTGTTTATCTGCACGATTATGGCGGGCGTGCTGCTGGTTCTGCTGGGCGTAACGGGAATGGGCAGCGCGGTGAAATATTTTCCGCGCCCGGTGATCGTTGGGTTCACCAACGGAATTGCAATTCTCATCGCCAGTACGCAAATAAAAGACTTTTTCGGGCTGCGGCTGGATCAAGTCCCGGGCGACTTCTTTCATCGTATGAAAGCGCTTGGCGGTTCGTTCGGAACTTTAAATTGGGAAGCGACGCTTCTTGCAGTGATCTCGCTGCTGGTGATGATTCTTTGCCAGAAATACGCGAGGCGAGTGCCAGGCGCGATTCTGGTTTGCTTCGGTGCGACGGCGGCGGTCGCACTGATTCATTTGAGTGTGGAAACGATCGGAACGAGATTTGGCGGAATCCCTAAAGGGCTGCCGCATTTTGCGATACCGCAATTCAGCTACGACACTGCGCGGCAACTGCTTTCTCCAGCGCTTACGGTGGCAATGCTCGGCGCGATTGAGTCGCTAATGTCGGCCGTGGTTTCGGACAAAATGAGCCACGACAAACACAATCCCAACGTCGAACTGGTCGCGCAGGGCGTCGCCAACATTCTGTCCCCGCTGGTTGGCGGATTGCCGGCTACAGGCGCAATCGCGCGGACAGCAACGAACGTACGCGCGGGCGCAAAAACTCCGGTGGCAGGAATGATTCACGCGCTAACACTGCTGGCGATCATTTTGTTTGCCGCGCCGCTGGTGAAAAATGTGCCACTGGCCGCACTGGCCGCGATCCTGATGATGGTCGCCTACAACATGGGTGACTGGGAGGAAATCCCGGAAATCCTAAAACTCTCGGCTGCGGATATCGCCATCTGGCTGGTCACCTTGACGCTGACGGTGGTGACAGACTTGTCGTTCGCGGTGGAATTCGGAATGATCCTCGCGGCGCTGACGTTTATTCGAAAGGTCTCGCGCACGACGACTGTAACGCGCGTAACCCGCGATTACGTGGCGGATAGCAGAGTGCACGTTTTGCAGGGCAAAGATATTCCCGATTACGCCGTGGTGTACCGCGTGCACGGGCCGTTCCTTTTTGGCGCGACGGACAAGTTTGCGGACATTTTGGAAGAGCTCGATACGCTGCCGCCGATCGTGATTTTACGTTTGCGGAATATGACCGCGATTGACGCAACGGGCCTTGGCGCGATTCGCGAATTGGCCGACCGACTACACGCTTCGGGGCGGCAACTGCTTCTGTGCGGCGCACGCGAACAGCCGGCGCAATTGATGAAGCAAGCTGAGTTTGCACGTCACGTTGGCGCACAAAATATTTGCCCCAGCATTACGGCAGCGCTGGTAAGGGCCGCGGATTTGCACGACCTTCAGCTTGAGCCGTCGCCGAAATTGATTGCCTGAAGACGTTCGCCGCCACAGAGCTGTGCCAACATTGTGCCGATTTTCAGGTAGCACTCAACAATTCCTGGTACTTCCCTCCACAAGAATTCCCCGCATATTCATTGTCTAGCCTTCGTTCGTTCTCCACTCAGTAACACGCACTCTCTAACGTATGGCCTCGTGCTGGCACTCGATCGGTTGATGTGTGTGCTTAAGTCGTGTTCATAAAAGGAGACTGTCCTTGAAAAAAAGCATTGCTGTATTTGCGCTTAGTATCGGTCTGCTTGGAGCAGCGATTTCGTCGCGTGCGGGAGACGATGAACTGCGCGGCCGTAAGATCAAACATGTTCTGCTCGTCAGCGTGGACGGACTGCATTCGCTGGACGTGGCAAATTATGTTGCCGCGCATCCGAATTCCGCGATGGCAGAATTGAGCAGGCATGGCGTGACGTTTTCGAACGCCCGCACTCCAGCCAATTCGGACTCGTTTCCCGGATTGCTCGCACAGGTTACCGGCGGATCACCGATCAGTCACGGACTTTTCTATGACGTAAGCTACGATCGCACGATTTTCGACCCGACAAACACAACTTGCTCCGGTGGCGCCGGCAATATGATGGTGTTCGATGAATCCATCGACAAGTACAACGCGCAAACCGTTTCGCTGAACGTCATCGATCCGACGAAACTGCCGAACCATATCAATGCCGAAGGCAAATGCACGCGATTGTTCCCGCACAGCGCCATGCGCAGCAATACTATTTTCGAAGTGGCACGGAGCGCCGGCGGGCACACGGCATGGGCGGATAAACATCCCGCTTATGACATCGTCAATGGGCCTTCTGGCAAAGGCGTGGAAGATCTCTATACGCCAGAAGTGACCAACAACGGCGGCTTCGACAACACTGTGAGTGTGGTCTGCACCGTCGCTAACGATTCTCTGAAAGTGAACGCAATTCTGAATGAGATCAAAGGCCTGCTTCACGATGGCGCTCCGGGGCCAGGTGTGCCGGCAATCTTCGGAATGAATTTCCAAGGGGTCAGCGTCGGGCAAAAACTTGCCAAAGACAATTCTGACGGCAGCTGCACGGCCGATAATCTGTTTACAGGTCAGCCCGGCGGCTACAGCGACGGAGCAGGAACACCGACCGCGGTGCTGGCATACGGGTTGAAGAAGACTGACGAAGCGCTTGCGAGCATGATCTCCGCGTTGAAAGCGCAGGGCATCTACGATTCCACTTTGTTCATCGTGTCCGCCAAGCATGGCCAATCGCCAATCAATCCGATCAAAGTAAATAAGCCGGGACACTTCGCGGATTTGGTCGCGGCGTTGCCGGATGCGGGATCGAATCCTGCGGCGGCGGTGCTCGCAAATGCCGCAGCGTGCTCGACGGGGCCTTGCGGCTTTGTGCAGGACGACGACATCGCGCTGATCTGGTTGCCGGATCAGAGCAAGACGCCCGAAGTCGCGGCGTACTTGAACGCGAACGCCAACGCGCTGTTCATTGAAGAAGTTCTCGCAGGCCAGGAATTGAACGCGCGATTCAACAACCCGCTGTCTGACAGCCGCACACCGGACATTCTCGTGCAGCCGGTTTACGGAACGATCTACACAACGTCGAAGGCGAAGAATGCGGAACACGGCGGCTTCAGCTTCGGCGATACCAACGTCGGTCTTATCGTCTCGAACCCGTCTTTGGACGCGCGTAACGTAAAAACGCCGGTGGTGACTTCGCAAGTAGCTGCGACCATATTAGAAGCTCTCGGCATCGATGGAACCAAGCTGGACGCCGTTCGCAAAGAACAGACCGGCGCGTTGCCGTTTATTTTTACGGATGGCGACAAGGACGATAAGAACTAGGTCCAGGTCGCTGTGAGAAAACACAAAGGGCGGCCGTCGAGGCCCCCCCCTTTGTGTTTTTCGGTTTTGAATCCCGCTTTTCGCCATTCCGATTGCGTACTGCGATTTTCGAAGATCCGTGTCTCACGCTGTAGAAGGCTACGTCCTGCGATGGTCGTCCGGCGCCGTCTGCACGCCCATGCGCCGCATCTCTTCTGTATAATATTTTCGATACAGCACGTCCCATTCTTCGCTGCCTTCCAGTATTTCCTTTTTCTGCGAAGTAATCTTTTTGCGCACTTCGGCGTCGGCTTTTTCTTCTTCGCGCAATGAATCCATCAGCAACGTAACGATTTTCTGTCGAATGGTGTCGCGGTCTTCAATGAATTCCACGTCGTCGCTGGCCACCAGCACATCCATGATCGAATGCGACAGCCGCACAATCTTTTCCCTGCTGATCCTCATGCCTGAATTTCCCGGCCTTTCCCAATCGCCCCAACTCACTACATAAAGTTAGCGGCGCAGATCGAGTTTGCGAATTCGTTAGCGCAGGACCAGTTTGCGATCCCGCGCCAGTTGTGACTTCACCTTCTTGAACATCTCCTGGTAGGAGACGCCGGTGCTGCGCATCTGATCCTGGTGCTGCGTCAAAATTTGCCGGGCTTCTTCGCTGATGCGGTCTTCGACGGTGATTTCATCCATCATCGCCTGACGCACCCGCTGCGTCAGCGCCGCCGCATTCTTCACTTCCACCAGTTCCCCTTCACCCAACTTCTTGATGACTTCGGCGGCCATGTGGCCGACATAATCGCGATTGATCAGCATTCTTCCCCGTGAGCTTGTCCGTGGACTACCGGGTCAGCCGTGTGCTTTCGCGCAAATTTTGGAATCAAGTTGAGTGTAACGGGTGAACGGAAAAACATCAAGGAAAGGGGGAAACGAACGCGCGGGTGTTGGGGTAGATGGCCTCGGTGGGGTCGGTACCGGGTAGCCCGATCAAATCCGAAAGTGCTCAAAGTGGCAACGGGAGGCTCAAAGCTGGTACTTTTTTGTAACACCCTGTACGGAGGTACAGGTGGCCGGGCGAAGCAAGCGAAGATAAGGCCCTTGTTTTCAGCGGGATATATTGTGAAAGATTTGTGGACAAAGTACCTGTCCTTTGGTACAGTGCGTGCACGTAGTTCGGCGATATGTAGGTCCCCGCATCTAGTCTGTTACTGCCCGGGAGGGGAGATTTTATGAAGAAAGTTTTGATATTAGCCACGTTGGTGATATTGGCGTTCGGTTTTGCCGGGGTGGCACAGGCGGATCAACTCTACGTCTGCCAGCCATCACCCACACAGGATTGCACATCCGCACCTGGCGGTACTGCCATCGGCGGCGAGTCAAACCTTATCACCAATACCGGCGCCTTCGACATCGGACTCGCGGGAAATCACACGGACGCCAACCCTCTACTCATTGTCGTGGCTGAATTCAATGGCAGCGGCGGTCAACCTAGCGTAAGTTTTAGCGGCTGCGCGATTCCTTCGGCGTGCCCTCTCGCAACGCTAGGCACCTACGGCCTAAGTGCCAATACGCTTGCGGGCTTTACCGGTGCCGACGTGTTTCCCGCACTCGGTCTAACGAGTGGCGGGTCGATATCGTTCACCAACTTTTCCGGAGCCGACTTGGCGAACGGCTTTGGGACGCCGGGCAGCTTCACGCTCTACGCGTTTTCACTTAACGTCGCAATGACTGGTCCAGGCATGCCGATTACGATAGACGAGAGTGGCGCTGCTGCAGGTTCCTTCATCCTTCCGTACAGCTGCCTGAGCGCGGCCTCGACGACCTCAGCGTGCGCACATGGCGATGTATCCCAGGCCGTGTTTACGAACGCTGGGTTGCTCACGGGCACAGTGCCTGAACCTGCAAGCCTAACGTTACTGGGCGTCAGCTTGATCGGCGTTCCCTTCCTCCGCCGCCGCAAGTAAACAATAACTTTTCCCCAGCGCCGGTGATTCTATCACCGGCGCTTTCTTTTTTTAGTAGCCTCCAGCGCGCAAGGGGCTGATGAGAACAATTGACGCATTCGCGACCTTCCTGTAGGATTTTTTGTAATCAGACTTCGATGCGAATGGGCGGTTAGCTCAGTTGGTTAGAGCACCTGCCTTACAAGCAGGGGGTCGCAGGTTCGAGTCCTGCACTGCCCACCATTATTCTCACTTGCGGACGCGACCTACGGAAGCCCAGCGTCGCGATTGTGTCGTAACTCGATTTTGCTAGCTCATCCAGCGCCGTGTCGCCTCGGCGCAATCCGACAGACGTAGCCTTGCGTTGCGTTTCCGGTCCTGCAAATTTCGCTTGAAGTGTGACCGTAATAAATTAGATTATTGGAATTGCCCTGCCCGGACTGTCGGATGTGATGAGCGAACGTCGCAGGCTATTCGATGAACGTCTGCTGATTGTAGTAGTTGTGTCGCATAAATAGCTTGACTTATAAATACCGAGTCCTTATGATGTCTACCGTTGAGAGTCTCCGAAGCCATCATTTTGTCCCTCGAGGAACGAGCGGTGCTAGACAAATGGGCCGCGGGACGGCGCATCCCGCTCCGATTGGTTCAGCGCGCCCAGATTATTTGCAAAGCGGCGGAGGGACTATTCAGCAAAGATATTGCACGTGCCCTGCACATCTCGCGTCCCACTGTGCAACTCTGGCGACAACGCTTCCTGGCACTTCGGCTGCCGGGGCTCGAAAAGGATGCGCCTCGCCCAGGGCGTATTCCCCGGATTTCTCACCGCAAGGTCCAAGCCGTCGTTCACGCCACCCTGCACACGACGCCGTCCGACGCCACTCACTGGAGCGCGCGAAGTATGGCCAAGGCCCAGGGGCTGAGCAAAGACACCATTCATCGGATCTGGAAGCAGCACAACCTGAAACCTCACTTGATCGAAACCTTCAAGCTCAGCCGCGACAAGCGCTTCGTCGAGAAACTCCACGACGTGGTCGGGCTTTATCTGAATCCGCCCGACAAAGCCCTAGTGCTCTGCGTCGACGAGAAAAGCCAAATCCAGGCCCTCGACCGCACTCAGCCGCTCTTGCCGCTGAGGCCGGGAATCCCGGCCCGGCAAACGCACGACTACAAACGCAATGGCACGACGACCTTGTTCGCTGCACTGAACATGCTCGATGGCACCGTCATTGGCGATTGCATGCCGCGGCATCGCCATCAAGAGTTTATTCGCTTCCTGCAGCTGATCGACGTCAGGACACCACTCGATCTGGACTTGCATCTGATCGTCGACAACTATGGAACGCACAAACAGCCTCGCGTCCAATCCTGGCTGAAACGCCATCCCCGTTTCCACTTACATTTCATTCCCACTTCCAGCTCTTGGCTGAACATGGTGGAGCGCTGGTTCCGCGAGATTACCGACAAGCGCATCCGTCGAGGGTCTTTTTCCAACGTCCCGGATTTGATCGCCGCTATCAACCACTACATCCAAACCCACAATCAGAATCCCAAAGTGTTCATCTGGAGCGCATCTGTAGAACGAATTATGGGCAAAATCGCCAAATGTAAAGAAGCGTTGGAGACACTACACTAGTGCTTTCCGAGCTATTTGGCCAATTTCGCAGGCTGATCGACAACACCCACGCCTCCAGAAAAAAATCAAAAGGCTGTTTCACCGGGTTGCGGGCGAGTTGCGGACTGTATCGGATCAAAAAACCACCGGTCTTCTCCGTCTTTTCCCCGTATTCGTGCGTCCATCTCAAAAGGGGCATCCTCTGAGAGCGATGGACGAACGGGGAAATTGCGAGCGTGGGCAAGCGAGAGGGCACTTTGGGTGAAGAACTCGCGTCCGGCGAAACGAACCCAAATGCTGCCGAGCTTGAAGGATACCCGCGGAACCTTCATCCGATCCTCCGTGACGAAGTGTACCGGAATGCCGGCGAGGCACTGCGCAATGCCTTCAAGCACGCACAGGCGAAGCAGATCGAAGTCGAAATCCGGTATGACGAACGGCAGCTTCGCGTGCGGGTGCGGGATGAGGGAAAGGGCATTGACGCGAAGCATCTGAATGAAGACGAGCGCCCCGGACACTACGGCTTGCGTGGCATGCGCGAACGGGCGAAGCTAATGGGAGGGAAGCTGGCGGTCTGGAGTGAGCTCGATTCCGGCACGGAGGTGGAACTGAGGATTCCTGCGTCTCGGGCTTACGAGACGGCTGATGGCCGCAAGCGCTCTTGGTTGGCGGAGAAGTTGGCGGGAAAAGACACGGAGACGAAGTCATGAGTGTGGAACCCAGCCCGATTCGGATTCTGTCGGTCGACGATCATCCGGTGCTGCGCCAAGGGGTTGCTGCGCTCGTGGGTGGGCAAGCGGACATGAGTTTGGTGGCGGAAGCGCCGACTGGGCGCGAAGCGATCCAGCAGTTTCGGGCTCACCATCCGGACGTCACGCTAATGGACTTGCAGATGCCGGAGATGAACGGGCTCGATGCGATGATTGCGATTCGCGACGAATTTCCCGAGGCAAGAATCATCGTACTGACTACCTACGCCGGCGACGCTCAGGTGCTGCGAGCGCTGAAGGCGGGGGCGCGGGCGTACCTGCTGAAGAATAGCTTGCACAAGGAACTGCTGGAGACGATCCGGGCGGTGCATGCCGGGAAAAAGGCGCTTTCCGCTGAGGCTTCCTACCAGCTTGCCGAGCATGCCACCGATGACGCGCTGACCCCGGCAGAAGTGCGTGTGCTGCGGCTGATTGCCGAAGGGAATGCCAACAAAGAGATTGCCGCGCAACTCTCCATCAGCGAAGAAACCGTCAAGGGCCAAGTCCGAAACATCCTCTCCAAACTGGGCGCCAACGACCGAACCCACGCCGCGATGATCGGTTTGAAGCGCGGAATCATCGAGTTTTAGTTCACTCAAAAGAGTGTTTCGCGCGTGCCTTTTGGGGTTTTCGGCTGGCGTTGGGAAATTCTATGCTCGACCTGTTTTGCGACGACTTTTCTCCACATTCGCTCACGGCTGGCCCGGAGCCGGCCTTCTGTTGATGAGACTGGCGGCCGGTATCGTATTGATTGTTCATGGAATAGCGGCACTGCGGGGAGGACCTCCGCTCGGATCAGCCGTAGTACGCGTGGTCACGATCGGTGTAGGGATGCTGCTTCTCGCAGGCTTATGGACGCCCATCGCGGGGACAATTGCGGCGATTATTGCGGTGTGGCACGTCTTCTCGCAACCTGGAGATCCGTGGAGTTGCATCATGCTGGGAACCCTGGGTGCCGCCCTGGCACTGCTCGGACCTGGCGGTTGGTCGGTCGATGCACGACTTTTTGGATGGAAGCGGATCGAGCTTCCAGAACGGAAAAGTTAGGTTTCCTACTTCTTTAGAGGTAGTCCGCCCATACTTTAAAAGGGTAGTCCACCAGGTCCGATTTGGTGTGCACGACGCCTCCATCTGGGGTTGTCCGCAGACGGAATTGATTCCAAAATGCGCGCAATGAGCACAGAGGTGTAGCAAGGGTGCAAGGTTCTAGATTAGGGGGCAAGTCATGGCAAGCGTCGCTGTATACATCGCAGATCCACAGCAGTCTCAAGAGAGACTGCAAAACGAGAGTGTCGCTCTGGGCGAAGGAATCGGAAAGGCGTCCATATGCGACGAAATCGTTGGAACCTCTGCGGCGCTGCAAAGGGTACTGTCTCTGGTATCTAAAGTCGCGCCCACGGACGCCAGTGTTCTGGTGACAGGCGAAACCGGGACGGGCAAAGAGCTTGTTGCCCGTGCCATCCACAGGCGTTCTCATCGGTCATCGCGCGCATTTGTGAGCGTGAATTGCGCCGCCATCCCGCGCGGTTTAATCACCTCCGAATTGTTTGGCCATGAGAAGGGCTCTTTCACTGGAGCGTTGCAGCGGCGCCTGGGGCGGTTCGAACTTGCAGAAGGAGGCACGATCTTCCTCGATGAAGTCGGCGAGCTTCCTGCCGAGACCCAGATTGCTCTGTTGCGTGTTTTGCAGGAACACGAATTTGAGCGTGTCGGCGGAACTCGGTCCATCCAAACGAATGTCCGCGTGATAGCTGCTACCAACCGTAATTTGCAGGCGGCCATCGCTGCGGGAACCTTTCGCAGTGACCTGTTTTACAGGCTCAACGTTTTCCCGATTGATGTGCCTCCTCTGCGGGAACGAAGGGAAGATATCCCCTCGCTGGTTGAGTATTTCATCGATCGTTACGCGAGGAAACTAGGCAAGAACATACGCGGGGTAAGCAGCAGGACCCTGGAGCTTTTTCAGTCGTGTCCTTGGCCGGGTAATATTCGCGAACTCCAGAACGTCATCGAACGATCAGTCATCGTGTGCGAAACAGAGAATTTCTCGGTCGACGAGACCTGGCTTCCTCGGCAGCCCCTCGCAAGCGAGTGCAAAAGCCAGTCTGACTTCTCTCAAAAGCTTGCTGCTCAGGAAAAAGAGATGATCGAGGCTGCCTTGAGCGAAAGTAGAGGACAGGTATTCGGACCGTCCGGCGCGGCTGCTATACTCGGCATGCCACGTTCTACAGTGGAGTCGAAGATTCGGTCACTGAAGATCAACAAGAATCACTTCAAGAACTTCGCTGCAACTCTCTCTCGCCGATCTTGCTTAGAATCGATTCTATGATGCTTCCGCGAACGAGTCTCACAGCGTAAATTGCAGGAGCCGCAGCGCCCGCGGCGCTGGATACAGAAATGTTAGCTCTTTGCCCAGCACCACATCATGTACGCAGAGCATGGCGTCGGCCACCCTCGTCATCTACTCTCTGCCAAAACTAGGAATCTCTAGAACGCTAGTGCCAGGGGGCGATTCGTCGGCTTGCCATCCTTGCCGCCGGTATTTTGTGCTGACGGCCGACGCTATTCGCTCTTATTGCTGCCTTTTGCTGCCTCGCGGATTTAGCAAGTCCTTTGTAAAGAACGAGAAGACTGGTAGGGGCGGTGGGGATCGAA
>WNFE01001229.1_pt1 | contig 18563 bp, 16 predicted proteins | sample 5400451 | NCBI WGS metagenome assembly WNFE01 (sample SAMN13153344, study PRJNA577476) | soil metagenome | isolation source: 200 cm saprolite under Douglas fir tree site 2 hole 2 | place: USA:California | collected 2015-04-18
AGATGGACTTGACGCGTCAAAGGCTTGTCACTTGCGGGGGGAAATGCGCGCAGCCGTGCTGCAGGGAGTGCGACCGCCGCTGGCCCTGATGTGGACGGATCTAGACTTCGAGGATCTGGTGATGTACGTGAGGCGAGCGTATGTATGGGGAAGGTTCAAGGTGCCGAAGTCGAAGGCATCGAAGTCGGCGGTTCCCATGCACCCTCTCCTTGCCGGGTTTCTTCTCGCTTGGCGCGACAAGACGCCTTTCGCCAAGGACACCGACTTCGTGTTCCCGAGCATAAGGCTCAAGGGCAAGAGCCACTGTCAGCATCCATCATGGTGCAGAAGTACCTGCGGCCGGCAGCAGTGAAGGCCGGAGTGATCAAAGAAGGAGAGAAGGTGCGTTTCGGCTTTCACAACTTTCGGCATGCACTGGCGACGGCGCTGGTCAAACTGAGAGTGGATGCGAAGACGGTGCAGGGGTTGCTGCGTCACGAGGACTTCGGGACGACTATGCAGCTCTACGCGCAGTCGGACATGGAGTCGATGCGCGAGGCACAGGGCAAATTCCTGGAGCAGCTATTGGGCGACAGGATTCACCTGCTTACGGAGAGGGTTCAGTGAGAAGTTGTGGGTCGGAGCTACGAATCGTGGGTTGGATCGTGGGTTGGAAATTTCGGCTCTGCGCCGCTAAGTGCTTTGGAATGATGGTGGCCAGGGACGGAGTTGAACCGCCGACGCCAGCCTTTTCAGGGCTGCGCTCTACCACCTGAGCTACCTGGCCACATTTTCTGGCTCACAGCTTGTCTGCCGGCGTGGGTGCGCCTCGTCTGGCGGGTGGGATCTCGACGGAATTGCCAGTCAATTCAGGCAGTCAGGACGCTGAAAGCGTTTGGAACAGGCACGATTATAACAACGGAGCGAAGTTCGCTCAAATCGTAGCCACTTCGGATCGTTATCCGTCAGTGGTATATATTCGCAAGGTTTTTTTCCCGCTTCAGCCTGGATGGGCGGCTTGTGCACACTAGCGCGGTCTTGCCGTCACCACGCCCTTGAGAACCGCGAACGCACATCGGTTTGATGCTATCCAGTAGGCGGTCTCCCGATAGTCGGGGACGTCGAAGACCGCGAGATCCGCGTCTTTTCCCGGTTCGATAGATCCCTTCCACTCCTGCAATCGCAGGGACCAGGCGCCATTGATGGTCGCGGCTGCAATCGCTTCCGCCGGTGACATCTTCAGATGGGTGCATGCAAGGGACAGCACGAACGGCATGCTGGCCGTCGGAGACGAGCCTGGGTTGTAGTCCGTGGCCAGCGCCACGGCCACGCCGGCATCGATCAACTTGCGTGCCGGTGGAAATTCTTCCAAGCCCAGGAAATAGTTCGCTCCCGGCACCAGCGTTGCCACAGTTTCGAGTTTGGTCAGTCGCTTGATGTCGGCGTCGCTCGCGTGATCCATGTGATCGAAGGACGCGACGTTGAAACGTAACAGCGGCTGCAACACTGTCTCCGTCAACTGGCAGACGTGTGCCCGCACTCCCAGACCGTGATTCTTGGCGGCCTCAAAGATTTTCTCCGTGTCTTTTGCTGTAAACGCGCCACGTTCGGTGAACACGTCAACGAACTGTGCCAGCTTCAGCTTTGCCACTCTCGGAATCATGTGCTTGCAGACAAGCTCGACATATTCTTTCGCCCTGCCTTGAAACTCCTTGGGGACAACATGTGCGCCAAGCAAGGTTGGAATCACAGTCCCGGGCCATTTAGCGGATGCACTTCGGATCGCCTCCAACGATTTGATTTCAGACTCCACCGTCAGCCCGTATCCCGACTTAGCTTCGACCGTGGTCGTGCCCTGCTCTGCCATTTCCTGGAGCGCGTTCAACACGTGGTCCACCAGCAGTTTCATGCCGGCTTTCCGCACCCTCTCGAGACTGGAACGAATCCCGCCGCCTGCTTGGGCAATCTGCTCGTACGTCGCGCCAGCGATGCGCTTCTCAAAATCCACCAGCCGCGGCGCCACGAACACTGGATGGGTATGGGAGTCCACAAATCCGGGCAGGACAACCTGGCCCGCGCAATCGATCTCAATAATTGTTTTGCGATTCTTCCTGGTCCAGGGATCGCGCAGCGCGTCTTTGGTTTTACACGTTGAGACAATCTTCTTCCCCACGCACAGCACTGCGCCATCTTTAATGATGCCTAGATCTTGGAGTTCAGGACCGCGGCGTGGGCAAGAGTTTCCTGAAGAAGATCGCAGCGTAAGCAACTGGCCAATGTTGATGAGCAGCAACGCGCGATCGGGGGATGACTCGTGTTTCGTCGGTGAGTTCACGCAGGGGCTAGTTTAGCAGTGACCGTGTGGGGACGGTCGGAGCCGAAAGCTGACAGCTACTTCCCCATCGGCACCTTCACGCCCGTCTTCTTCGCGAACTCCTTCGCCTCGTCATATCCTGCATCCACGTGGCGAATAACGCCCATCCCCGGATCCGTGGTCAGTACGCGCTCGATTCGTTTGGCCATCATCTCCGTGCCATCGGCGATTGTCACCTGGCCGGCATGCAGCGAATAACCAATGCCTACGCCGCCGCCGTTGTGGATCGAAACCCAGGAAGCGCCCGCCGCCGTATTCAATAAAGCGTTAAGCAGCGGCCAATCGGCTACCGCGTCGCTGCCATCCTTCATGCGCTCGGTTTCGCGGAAAGGAGACGCCACCGACCCGCAATCGAGGTGGTCGCGCCCGATTACAATCGGAGCCTTGATCTTGCCTCTCTTTACTAGATTGTTCATCGCCAGCCCGAATTGCGCACGCTCGCCGTAGCCTAGCCAGCAGATGCGCGCCGGCAGTCCCTGAAATTTGATTCGCTTTCGGGCCAGCTCAATCCAGCGGCGCAGAATACGGTTGTCTGGAAAGAGTTCCAGCACCAGATCGTCGGTCACGGCAATGTCCGAGGCATCGCCCGACAACGCCACCCAGCGAAACGGCCCTCGCCCCTCACAGAACAGCGGCCGGATATACGCAGGCACAAAACCGGGAAAATCGTACGCGTTCTTGACTCCGCGCTGGAAAGCAAATGTCCGGATATTATTTCCGTAATCAAAGGTCACCGCGCCCATTTTCTGCAGGCGCAACATGCCTTCCACGTGACGCGCAATCGCATCCAGCGAGCGCTCCTGGTAGGCGTGTTGGTCGCGCTGGCGCAGCTCCAGCGCTTCTGCCAAGGACATCCTGTTCGGTACGTAGCCATTCAGCGGGTCGTGGGCCGACGTCTGATCGGTCAGGATGTCGGGCAGCACGCCGCGCTCGGCGAGTTCCGGAATAATATCGGCGCAATTCCCCACCAGCCCGACGGAAACATTTTCTTTCTTGCGTACGGCATTCTTCAAGATGCGCAGAGCTTCATCGAGCGTCGTGACCATGAAGTCGCAGTAACCGGTCTTCAGCCGCTTCTTGATGCGCTCTGCATCAACGTCAATCCCCAGAAACGCCGCCCCGGTCATGGTTGCCGCCAGCGGTTGCGCTCCACCCATTCCGCCCATACCGCCGCTGACGATCAGCTTGCCCGACAGATCGCCGCCGAAATGCTTCTCCCCAGCCGCCGAGAAGGTTTCGAACGTTCCCTGAACGATTCCCTGCGAACCGATATAGATCCACGAGCCCGCCGTCATCTGGCCATACATCATCAGCCCGGCGCGTTCCAGTTCATTAAATTTTTCCCAGTTGGACCAGTGCCCCACCAGGTTAGAATTTGCGATCAGCACGCGTGGCGCATATTCGTGGGTCTTGAACACGCCTACTGGCTTGCCGGATTGGACCAGTAGCGTCTCATCATCTTCCAGATTCTTGAGCGACGCGACGATCGCGTGATAGGCCTGCCAACTCCGCGCCGCTCGCCCTGTCCCGCCATAAACCACCAAATCCTGCGGGCGCTCTCCAACCTCCTCATCGAGATTGTTCATCAGCATGCGCATGGCGGCTTCCTGCTGCCAGCCCTTGCATGTGATCACAGTCCCCCGCGGTGCGCGAATCGGGGTGTAAGTTGATGGGGTAATGTCGGTTTCAACGGGCATGTTCTGATGTTAGTGCTTTTGGCTGGGAGTGTTCAAATGGGTTGCCCAAGTGAAGTGTTCAAATGCCTAGCCCCTCACTGTTTCCGCTCCGCCATCCTCTTCAGAACTGGATCTCACCGCAATAGCAAGAAGACCGCAAACGCCGCCCTACCTAGCACTGTCCGCACCGCGTGCAATCTTCCCCACCGGGTCAAAAGCTGTCGCACGGCATCCGAGTTGCGATCCAGCGACGGCTCGAGCAACTGCTTATTGACAAGCAGCTCGAGCAACTGCTTATTGACAAGCAGAATGATGAGCAACGTAAAAGGAATGACGGCCACGGCGAGAGCAGCGGCGAACAACCAGGCAATTATCGAACTGCTCACCCAGGCACCGATCGCCGCGAAAAGGCTATCGCTGCCAGCAAAGGCTGCATTACGACAGCTTGCCCACAACTGACCAAATACCGTAGCCCCTAAAGCCGTCCCGCACTGCATCCGCGCCGGATGCCCAATAGGGTAGTGGACAGCGCCGCCCGAAAGCAGTTCGGCAGACAATGTTGCCGTAAATTCAAGTCCTATGGGGGACGATCCAAGGCCCGACCGCGAGAACGAAATGCTGGCTTACCAGGTGGTATAAGCTGTGCCATCACTCGACGTCTGGCTCGCCCCGCTGTGCACATCGCTGATTCCGGGATCCTGTTGATCCACCGACATCAGCGAATCTTCCTGATCCACGGTCCAGGTGCTGTTGCTACCAGTCATGGGATCGATCGGGATTTGCTTGATGTATTGCGCTTGCACCAGGTCGTCGAGCGACTGTGGCGCTTTCTGCTTGTCCAGTGTGTATTGCGAAATCAAGGAACGCAATTGGAACAGGTCCTGCTTGAGCACTGACTCCTTGGCCCGCAGGATGGACTGGTTATAGACAGGAACCGAGATCGACACCAAGATCAGTATCATGCTGATAACGATCATCAACTCGATCAGAGTAAATCCGCGATCCCGCTTGTTCCCGAGGCTCGTCATCTATCAGTCCTGAGCTACCAGTCCTTATATTCCGTGCCGTCCAGCCCTGTGCCCTGCGCTTTGGTGAACACATCGAATACGTTCTGTCCGCCCCAGGAGTCCGAGCTGGGATCATCCTGCATGGAACGAAGCCCCCATTCCGTACTATTGGTCAGCGGATCGGTGGGAATTCGGCGCAGGAAGCGCACCTTCTTGCCGCCCACGTCCACGCCCTTCACCAGCGTTTCGAGATCGGGCGGATAGCCTTCGCTGCCTACCTTGTACTGGAATGCCCCGCGGTCGGCGGCGTCTTTGTAGCGGTCGATCGCGTCCCGCAACTCCCACAAATCGTGCCGCAACTCGCGCTCCCTTTCCCGCTTGATTGCCACCCGCGCCAGCGGTACCGCCAGCCCGGTCAAAATCACAAGGATGGCTGTGGCCACGATCAATTCAATGAGCGTGAATCCACCAAGCCCGGGTCCGGAGGTGCGTTTCAGAACGGCGGACTTCATAGGATATTATCGCCGAAAACAGCCTGGACTTTAGGCTCTCGGAAACCGAACCAGCGGTTCTACTTTGCGCGCCCGGCGCCGACTTCGCAAGCCTACGGTTACAAGCGCTTGACCGCAAAACCCGCCAGGAACTTCGTCAAGAACAGAGAACCAAGAGCCAAACGTAAAGAGGCCAAGACCGCCACCGTGTGTGATTCGTGCTTCGCTACTGCACCGTGATCGTGGCCACCGCTCCAGCCACAGGCATTGCCTGCATCGCTGGATCACGCGCGCCACCTTTCGAGATGGTCAACGCGGACTGTCCGCTCCCCTTCGCGAGGAAGGTCAGGGTTACTACCGCACCTTGCCCGGATATGCCATTCGCTCCCGGTGGCCGCGTCGCTGAAATCTGCAAGGTCCCGGTCGAGTCATCATCGCGATGCACTATCCCCACTACTTGGCCGTCCTGCGAGAGCAGACCTCCGTTGGACACGTTCACCACCTGCAAAACCTTGGGATCGTAGCTCACTTGCAAGGGCACCGAATAGACATTCTGCGCGCCCCTCAACAGCACATTCACCGCGAACGTAGAACCGACGGGTTGCGTAGCGCTGACTGGATCGAACGCGAAACTCGCCGCACCCGCGGCCGGTGGCGGAACTTGCGCCGGGGCCTGGGCCACTGGAGGCTGCGCCGCGGCCGCCGGAGCGGAACTGTCACTGCCCGGCACAACTGGCGGTGTCTGGCTGGCCCGCCGCAACCCGATTGCCGACGCCGTTCCTACCTCCAAAGCTTTTTCGTTCAGATCGGTTACATCGCGTGCCCGGATGATGTGCGGAATCAGCGCAAAGACAATCTCGTTTTCCTTGTGCTCGACGTTGCTCTGGGCAAAAAGGTATTTCAGGATCGGAATCTGCGCCAACCCGGGAATGCCGTTCAGCGACCGGATATCCTGGTTTTCCAATATTCCGCCCAGAATGTTCACTTCTCCTTCTTTGAGGCGAATTTCATGCTCGATTTTCCGCTGGCCGATGATGGGCTGGCTGATGCCGCCGATGTTCGACTGCCCGGTCACCGAGGATATGTCCATCGAGACTTTCAGCGTAACTTCGCGGGCGGCGTGCACTTTGGGTGTGATGTCAATATTCACGCCAACATCTAGATATTGAAACTGCGTGTTCACCAGTGGATTAATACCCACACCGCCAATACCTGGCTGGAACGAGCCGGTCGCCACAGGTACCCGATCGCCGATCTTGAGCGATGCCTTCTGTCCATCCACGGCGCGGATCTGTGGGTTCTGGATCAGCTTGGTGCTGCTATCGCCAAACAGTGCCGTGGCGGTAGCCGCCGGAATCGTAACTGTAAAGTCGGTCGCGTTCAGGTTGCCCAGCCGGTTTAGGTTGATCTGGTTCGCGGTGCCAGAAGTGCTGGAGCTGCTCGAAGTGCTGGAGCTGCTCGAACTGCTCGAGCTGGTTGTGGTATTCAGATTGTTCTGCAACGCCACCGTGGCGCTGGTCGGCGGACTGATTCCCAGATTCCGCGTCTTGTCGCGGCTCACCTGCATGATCGCCACTTCCACGATCACCTCCGGACGCGCCTTGTCGAGATCGCCTACCAGTTTTTCCGCCAGCGCAATCTGGTCGGGAGTGCCGCGCACCACCAGGGCTCCCTGCGACGGCAGGGGCTGGATGCGGGAGATTTCCAGGATTTGCCGTAGGGCATTCACCACGTCCTGCAACTCGGTCGGCTGCGACAGATTGGCCAAATAAAACGTCTTGATTACGCTCTGTTCAACTTCCTTGCGCTTCGCCGGGTTATCCGAAGCGACAAAAATGGTATTGGGCGTCACTGGCCGCCAAAACGTTTTGGATTCGAGTGCGATGATCTCCAGCGCTTCCTGCAGCGTGACCCCGTTCAGTTCGATCTTGACCCGCCGCGAAGTGTAGTCCGGGTCGAACAACACATTGATTCCCGCGAGCTTGCCTACAGTTTCATAGATGACCTTGGTATCTTCGGTTAGCTTGAGGGTGATGGGGATGTTCGAGATGGCGGCCAGGTCGACCGGCCCTTGCGCTTCTTGCACGCGCTTTTGCAGACCCACAGGCGGCGAAGCCACGGCACCCGGTGGTGGCGGCGCGTTGCCCGCATCAATCAACTTCTGTGTGCGCCGGAGTTCCTGCTGCGCGATAAAGCTGGAGGAATCGATCTCTGCCGCCTTCTGGAACTCGCCCAGGGCCTCCTGCAGTTTGCCTGCTTCCCGCAACAATTGCCCACGATGCACGTGTGAGGCGGCGGCCAGGAATCGGGTCCGCTCGTAGGACGACCGGTAGGCCAAATCCTTGGGTTTCTGGTCGTAGGCCTGCCGGTAAAAGTCGTAGGCCGCTTCATAATTTTGGCGAGCCTCGGCGTCCTTGCCTTTGTTGTACAAGGACTTGGCACTGTCGGCGGCGCCGATGGGCAGGGTAACGGCCACGACGAGCAACACGATAGCTGCCGGGCGAATCAGGCGTGTCTTCACTGGTCCCTCGCAGGCAGTCTTCCCCGGGGGATCGGCGAAAGACCCCGGGCTAGGCCGCTGAATATGGTCTGATGGAGACGTAAGCTGGCTGATTATAGCATCGCTCCTTAGCGTTGGAAGTGACTGCTGTGGTAGCAGTTAAACTCATTGGTCTTAGTCCCAACAGCGTTACCCGGAAGGCCCCGTTCTACTCCCGATTTGGGACGCTGGCACTCTGCACTGTCGGGTTCGGGCCTTCCGCTTGTCTACCCAGTCGGATGCAAGACCGGAGGACACAGGTGCCCTCACTCGACGCCTTTCGTCGTCGTGTGAGATAACCTAACTACCGCCATGGCCCGCCAGACAGCACATCAGACCAAGCCAAAGCCGGAGAAGAACCCACACCGCGATCCCACTGCGGCGGGCGAGCGCGATGCCGCGGTCAATCGGGTTGCGTCCCATAACTACTTCCTGCTGGAAAAATTTGAAACCGGCGTTGCCCTGACTGGGACCGAGGTCAAATCGGTCCGCGCCGGCCGCGCCAACCTCAAAGACGCCTATGGGCTGCTCAAAGATGGAGAACTCTGGCTGTTGAACTGCCACATCGGACCCTACGACCACGGCAACATCTTCAACCACGCACCTCTGCGCACCCGCAAGCTGCTGGTCCACAAAGAGGAAATTCGTAAGCTCATCGGCAAGACACAGCAAAAAGGGCTCACTCTTATCCCCACTCGCATGTACTTCAAAAGCGGCCGGGTTAAAGTTGAACTCGCGCTGGCGAAGGGAAAGCAACTGTGGGACAAGCGCGAAACCGAACGCCGCCGCACCGCCGACAGCGAAGCCAGAGAGGCGATCGCCCGCTCCCGCAAAGGGCGTTAGCTTGGAAGCTCTGGCCAATTGCCATGCCGGATGGTTGGTGTAAACGCCTGTGGCAGTTGAAAAACTTGTTTTCCAGAAATCCGCAGAAATGTGATGATGCGAACGATCACACCCTGCTCCAAAAGGGACGCCCTTTTATAATGCGATCACGTTATAATGCGATCACGATAACCAGATGAGTCCTAGTCTCCGGATGCCGGAGCCACCCGGCAGACCGGCCCTGAACGCAGTCAAGAGGATGCCGGCGCAACTCAAACCCGCCGCTGAGTGTGTTACGGAAATCGATACCCCGGTTTGAGCTCGCAGCGATATACTTTCGTCTGGTCCCTGTTGACGCGGGCATTGCAATCCGCCCAGCTCAGGTAAAGATTTGGCCCCAGCGGGAAAGTAATCGCCTCTCCATTGACTTCGGCCTGAATCGTGACCCCTTCCGCCGCCCCTGGCATCGTAAAATTCAGCGCCTGACCGAAAATCACCGGGTAGGACGTGCGTACCATATCGCTGACCATGGGATGAACTACCTCCGCCTCCACCAGGAATGTGGCGGTATCCGACCAATTGCGCGCCGACACCTTGAGCGTGCGACCGCCTTGCGACAAGTCTTCGTCCTCGATCTTGGTGAAAGGGCAGGGCCCCGCTATACACGAAGTCCTGGCATTACGGAATTCATTGCCCTCTCCCGCATCAAGGGACTCAGAACCCATCGAAGCTTTCCACTTTCCGTCGGGTGAGCATGGAGGTTGCTTCTTGCAAGGCACATTCCCGGCGTTCGCTACTTCGAAGGCTCTTACCGCACTGCCCACGTTGGCCGCGGTTGTAGTCTTGATGGAATACCGCACCAGCACGTTTTTGGACACCACGATATCGGAGCGATTGGTGGCCCGGGCTTCATGGGGAACAGGCACCATCTTGGCCACGTACACTTTGTCGCCGACGAAGTCACGCAGGTCGAGCGGCTGGTAATCCGTATGCCGGAATTGCAGCATGACGGGCCGGCCGATCCAGAGCCTGGTCCTCAACACGATGGTGAAAAAACCGGACGCATCCGACTTGCCGTCGCCAATCACCGAACCATTGGAAACCGCCGCAACTTCGACGTCGGCGATCGGCAACTCTTTCTTGGGGTCGGCGTCCTGCCGGATCACCGCGCCGCCCAGCGACATGGGCCGGGTGTGAGGACGGATCAACAGTACCCCGGCGACAATCGCTCCCGCCGCCACGATTGCAGCCGCCCCAACTATCAGCTTCCGTCTGCCGCTCATCCCGACACCCTCACCGAACAGTCTACGATGCCTGGTTGTAGACCAGATTTTTAGTCTCCCAGTCTGTTTCGTCAAGGTCTTTAGACTCAGCCGGTGTAACCATGCCTGTTACCCTCGTTTGTGCTCCATAATCCTTCCTCAGCCCGGGATCATTTAAATTTGTCAGGTGGATGGTCCGTTGGATGACCGGAAGCTTGGCCCTGTAAGCCGCTCCCGCCGGAAGTTGCTCAGACAGTTAGCCGGCCTGGGGATTGGCCTGCCCTTGGCAAAATCGGGATTCGCTTCTTACTTGCTGCCCACACCGGAGCAGCACACTCGTCCTGCGCCTCCGCCGGTCAAGACGTTTCTTTCGCCGGATGATGACCAGTTTCTCGACGAACTGGAGAGAACCACGGTTTGCTACTTCTGGGAGCAGACCAATCCACTCACCGGCCTGGTCAAGGACCGGTGCAACGCGCGCCGGGCGTCCACCGATAACGCGGTCGTGGCCAGTACCGCAGCCACCGGCTTTGGCCTCTCCGCGCTCTGCATCGGAGAAAAGCGCGGCTTCATTTCACTGTCCGAGGCACGGACCCGGGTACTGAACACATTGCGCTTTCTCTGGAAAACGCTGCCCAACCATCGAGGATTTTTCTACCACTTCGCCAACGTCAATACCGGCGAAAGAATCTGGGACTCGGAGATTTCCTCGGTCGACACGGCACTGCTGCTGTGCGGAATCCTGTGCTGCCGCCAGCACTTCGAGAATTCCGAAATTCGCCAGCTGTGCCACGACATTTTCAGCCGCGTGGACTGGACCTGGCTCTCGGAAGACACCACACTCTTGCCCCACGGATGGCTGCCCGAAGTCGGCTTCCTGCCCTACCGCTGGGACTACTACAGCGAATTGATGATGATGTATCTGCTGGGCATGGGCTCCTCTTCCCATCCCCTTAAGGCAGAAACCTGGGATGCCTGGAAGCGAAACATCTTTGAATATGACGGCCTGCGCTACATCGGCTCGTTCGCTCCGTTGTTCGTGCACCAGTATTCCCAGGCTTTTTTCGATTTCCGCGGCAAACGCGACCGCTACGCGGATTACTTTCAGAACTCCGCTATTGCCACCGACGTGCATCGCCGTTTCTGTATCGAGCTGGCAAAACAGTTTCCCGACTATAGCGACGATCTCTGGGGCATCACCGCATCCGATTCGGACAAAGGCTACGTCGTCTGGGGCGGTCCTCCCGCCATGGGCCCAATTGACGGGACAGTTGTGCCCAGCGCCTCCGGCGGTTCTTTGCCCTTTCTGCCGCAACCGGTCATGCGGGTCTTGCGCAACATCCGAAATCGTTACCCCCAGGCCTGGAGCACCTACGGATTCGTGAATGCCTTCAACCCGCTGAAAGGCTGGTACGACAGCGACGTGGTTGCCATTGACACCGGAATTACCCTGCTGATGGCGGAAAATGCCCGCACCAGCTTTGTCTGGGATACCTTCATGAAGAACCGGGAAGCAATCCAAGGCATGCAACGCGCAGGATTCAAGACTTACCAGCCTCAGGACCAAGCCTCAGGACAAAGATGAAACACAAAATGGGAACCGGACTGCCCCGTCCGGCAGTCCGGGTCAATCCTCAGCGGAGTAATCGCAAACTAAAACTTGCGGTCAATCGCGCTCTGCTCTTGAGTATTAGAAGATCCATCCGGCACAGCTTCCTTCGCTGACGGAGTTGGCGTTTCAGTTTCCGGGACTGCGGCGGGCTGAAGCTTCACCGTGGCCAGGATCTTCTCCAGCTTAGCAAACACTGCTTGGCGATCTACCGTCGTGATCCCTTCCACATTTCCGTCACCTTCGGTCCCGATGCCCAGGGCAAATTCATAGCAAGCCCCGTTGCTGAAGGCGTGATAGTACTTCGCGTCCCTCTGCTTCATCGTGGCGGCCGTGGAATTTTCAACTTCACTGAATTCAAGGGCGCCGATTTTTACTTTCGCAGCTGCATCTTTTGATGACGGCACAGCTCCGACGCTCGGCTCCGGAAACGCGAACAGCGTACATGCTTCTGACGTCATGCGCGAATTCACGCTGACATTGACAAACGCGGACTTGAAATCCGTCCCTGGATAGGAGTTATCCCGCAACTCCACCGCGGCCAGTGTCACTCCACCCGGATGAACAAAATCCATCTGGAACGGCCCCAGATCACCCCAGCTCAACTGTGCCTCATCGCCAGACATCAGGCGATATTGCCTGGGAAAGCTGAACGAGATTCCGTACTCTCGATTGACATACGAAAGCGTTGCCGCCCGTCGCTTTCTGGATTTGGCCTGCATTGGTTTGGGAGCAGGCGTCGGCGTCGCCTGAGGGACGGGGTTTGGAATTGGCGCCGCAGGATGTGTCGTTTGCGCCACAACTGCAGGCTTGCTGTTCCCTCTGGAGCAACTACCAATTCCTATCACCACCGCCAACATCAAGAGCGCGCCCAGTGCGCCCACCATTTGGTTGCTGATCGACCGGCCGTTTTCTTTTACACTCGAAGACCCTTGCGCCGTCGTTGAGTGCTTGTCGGACAAATTAAGTTGCGTCATATTCTCCTCCTGTGTTGCCTCCGCCAGGGAGATCGCATGGGAGCAGCCATAACAGAAGGCACTGATTAGGCGCGGGTTACGAGGAGGTGGAAAGTCGCAGCGTGTGGGCTGCCAAACACGTTGTGGCAAGGTGAACACACTCCCGGAAGGATTCCCTCTGGAGTTCGCCGACGCCATTGGTTCACTGGGCCACCCGCAACTCGTTTCGCTTGATCCTGACCATCGACCGCGACGATTTTGAAGCCTACCGCATGGGCGGGCGCAGGGATTATTCCGGTCGCACTGCTAAGTAATTAGATCTCATCAGTCATCTCATACAAACCACTGAGCGCTACTGGTGAGATGGGTTTGCAACAGCTACCGTATTTTCTCCGCTGTGTAGGTCATCGTCCCACCTCCGTTTTTGCGTGTCGGTGGATTCAACCTTCATTGACTTACCATCTTTGAGGACTGTCATGCGGGTGACAAGTATAACTTTCCCGTCCTGTTTCTCAGTTCCTCAATCGCATCTTCACCATCTATGTCATCGACCTTTGAGGGTCGTGCCGGCTAGGGACACCTTCAGCCCGTCTTTCGTGCTCTGATAAGTGGTAGTTGGGCCAGTGCTAGAGACGTTTTTATCGTGCGCATTTGTCGCGATCGCGGGAGTGTACGCAGCGTTTACTGGGTGCAGTCAGGCATCTACCCAACCATCCCGAGCGGCCATTTATGAGATAGCTTAGACAGCTGATAGCTTCTGCCGTCTGCTGGCCAAACGAGTCAAGCAGGGGCCGAAATTAATTCGCTCGCTCTTGCCTAATTCCCTCCCTGCCGACGATACTGGAATCACACAATCATGAAAACCAATGTTTCCTTCTCCACTCCTACGGAAGTTGAAACCGAATGCCTGGTCGCCATCGTGCTCGACAAAGGAGAAAAGAGCCATGGCGAGCAAGACAAACCACAACTCTCGCCTCAACTCTCGATCGAAACCTCCGATACCACCGTCAAAGAGGCAGCGGCCGACGTCATCTCCGGCGGCGAAGTGACCGGCAAGACTTTTGAGGCGACGCTGCTCTATCACCCGGCGAAACTGAAGGCGAAGCGGCTACTGCTTCTTGGTGGCGGCAAAGCCAGCACCTTCTCCGCCTTCGACCTGCGCCGACTCGCTGGCGCTGCGGTCCGCCAGTTAAAGTCCCGCGGTCTGCGCAGCTTCGCATTCCTCGCACCCGAAGCCGGATTGAAAGGCGAAGACGCGGTCAAGGCCATCGTGGAAGGAGCGTTTGTGGGCAACTTCGATCCTGACTACTACAAAAGCGACCGCAAAGACCAGAAGATCGACGCCCTAACCGTTGTCACCCGCGGCGATCAGGCCAAACTGCAACAGGCCATCGACGAAGCCCGCATCATCGGCGAATCGCAGAACTTCACTCGTGACCTGGTCAACGAACCGTCGAACCGCATGACGCCGACTATCCTGGCCGATCGCGCAAAGAAGATGGCAGCGGAAGTTGGATTGAAATGCGAAGTCTACGGCGCCGACAAAATCAAGGAGCTCAAGATGGGAGCCTTCTGGAGCGTCGCCCAGGGCTCCGACGAACCACCCGCGCTGATTGTCCTGCGCTACGAGCCGGCGGGAGCTCCGGAAAAACCGGTGCTGGGACTAGTGGGCAAGGGCGTCACCTTCGATACCGGCGGCATTTCCATCAAGCCCGCCGACGGCATGGAAAAAATGAAATACGACATGGCCGGAGGGGCCACTATGATCGGCGCCATGCGCGCCATCGCATTACTCAAACCGAAGGTGAAGATCACAGCCGTCATTTGCGCCACGGAAAATATGCCGTCGGGCAAGGCGCAGAAGCCGGGCGACGTGCAGATTGCCATGTCTGGCAAATCAATTGAGATCATCAACACTGACGCTGAAGGCCGCCTGGTGCTGGCCGACGGTCTCTACTATGCACGCCAACTCGGCTGCACTCACCTGATTGACGCCGCTACGCTAACTGGCGCGGTTGTGGTCGCGCTCGGTTCCGTCAATGCCGGCATTTTCGGCAACGACGAGCAGATGTTCGAACAGTTCAGCAAGGCCTTGTCCAAGGCTGGCGAAAAGATGTGGCGCATGCCCCTGGACGACGAATACAAAGAAATCATCCGCTCCAACATTGCCGACATCGTAAACTCCGGCGGACGCTATGGCGGCGCCATCACTGCGGCCATGTTTCTGAAAGAGTTCGCCGAGGACGTTCCATGGCTGCACCTCGACATCGCCGGCACCGCCTGGACGGAAGAGCAGAAACCGTGGATCGCCAAAGGCCCGTCGGGAATCGCATTGCGCAGCCTGGTCGAATTTGCCAGGGAATTCGCTGGTTAGCAATCCTTTCCAAGCATCCCACCTACCCCCTTCCGCATCTCAAGCGGCTCTATGGAAGGTCGCGTCCATTCCCCGAGGTTTTCGCTCAGGAGGTCTTCCGATGAAGGTGTTATTTGCAGTCGGGCTGGCAGTATTGATCCTGGGGATGGTCTCGTTTTTCGTCGCGATTCCACACTCCGAAAACCATGGCATTAAGGCGGGTGACGTTAATATCGGAGTCCAGACCCACGACAGCGAGAAGATTTCACCCGCCATCAGCACCGTTATCGTCGTGGTCGGCGCCGGGCTCATGATCGCCGGCCGCGGCAAGGGCTAGCCTAAAAATATAGCCTAGCTTGCAACCGGAGGCCCCGGCCTAAGTTGAAGGCGGTCCATCTAGGCTGCGATGTTCGTGGCCGTCCCCCACCCGTGGTACCTGTTCCGCAGCGCCATCGCGGCAGCATGGCTGCTGTAATTTCGGGGGTGAAGACACGAGCAGTGGTATAGACCAATCTTCAGGGAGTTTAGCAGGATCAAGGGCCTTGAATGGCAGGATTGGGCGAGTCCTAAGTATCGCCCTCGTGCCAAAACTAAAAAAGATGGGCGAGGACACCCGTCTTTCATTTGTTGGTACTCAAGTAGCTGGGAGCCAGAAGCTAGCAGCTTAATTGATATCAAACTGCTCCTGGTGCAACGCCGGATCGCTCTTCACGATCACCGTCTTCTTAGTCATTTCTTCCATCTCAATCAGGGCGCGGCCGTTGTTCGCCTTGAGCGCTTTTGCCACATCGGGATTCACCCGCAGCATTACATCCGCATGCTCCAGATGTTTCGCGATCTTGCGCATCTCCAGATAGATTTCATTGCACACCGTGGTCACCGACTTCACAAAACCGGTCGACTGGCAATACGGACATGGCGAGCCGATGGTGCGCTCGAGCGACTGCTTGACCCGTTTGCGAGTGATGGCCACCAGTCCAAAGTCATTAAATTGGAGAACTTTGGATGGCGCCCGGTCGCTGCGCAAGGCCTCTTCCAGCGCCTGCATGACTTTTTGGCGGTTGCGGCGCTCGTCCATGTCAATGAAATCGATGATAATGATGCCGCCCAAGTCGCGCAGTCGGATCTGGCGCACGATTTCCTTGATCGCGTCCACGTTGGTCTTGACGATGGTGTCTTCGAGTCGCGTCGTCTTGCCCACGTACTTGCCGGTGTTCACATCGATCGCGACCAGCGCCTCCGTCTGGTTGATGACAATGTAGCCGCCGCTCTTCAACCAGACCTTAGACTTGAGCGCCTTGTTGATCTCCTCGCTCAGGCCGAATTGTTCAAACAGAGGCACTTCCTTGCTGTAGAGTTTGACTCGCTTGACCAGAGCGGGCTGGAAGCGGTTCGCGAAGCGTAGGATGCGCTCGTATTCCTCGTCACTGTCCGCCCAGATAGCGGAGAAGTCAGAAGTAACCTGGTCGCGCAGGACGCGCTCGACCACGTTGAGATCGTGATAAATCAGCGTCGGCCCCTTGCCGGCATCGGCGCGGCTTTTGATCTCAGCCCACAAGCCCTTCAGGAAACGGATGTCCGCGCGCAGATCTTCTTCGGCGGCATTCATAGCCGCGGTACGCACGATAAATCCACCGTGCCCATTCTCGCGTTCGCTTTGAATGATGCGCTTCAGCCGCTGGCGCTCCTCTTCGGACGCAATCTTGCGTGAAACGCCGGTGTGATTGACCGTCGGCATGTACACCAGGAAGCGGCCGGGGAGCGCGATGTGGCTGGTGATGCGAGCGCCCTTCTTGCCGATAGGCTCCTTTGCAATCTGGACCAGAATCTCCTGGCCTTCCTTCAGCAGATCGGTGATGAGCGGCATGTTTTGCTGCTCATTGCGGCGGAATCGGCGTCCACCACCGCCGCTGCGGCGGCCACCGCGCTGCGGCCGTCGATCGTATCCCGGACGCGGCGCCCGCTGCGTGTACCCAGCCGTGCCTGCCGGAGCACGAACTTCAGCCCGCGCCTCGGTCATTCCGGCTCCGCCAGCTTCCGCGGCCAGGGCTGCTTCCGCCTCCGCCTGGGCTTGATCGAGCTCCGCCTCGTCTTCCGCTTCTTCGTCGACCTCTTCTGCTGCCGCTACATCAACCTCTTCGGAAGAAATTGCATCGGCAGAAAACGGCACAGCGTCTGCGCTGGCAATCTCCGCCGAGGCAGCGATTTCCTGCACAGGCTGCGTGTGTTCGCCGGCTGCGTGGGTCTCTTCCTCCAGTTCCTCGAAGGACGCATCCTCCTCGAGTTCTTCGACATAGTGAGACAGGTCCGCTTCTTCCTCCTCGATCTCTTCTTCTTCCAGAGTTCCCGCGACGGCGGCGGGGAGGGCTGGCTCCGAATGCCCGGAAACAGCAGCCCGCTTGCCGTTTACGCCCCTGTCATCGACGTCTTCTTCGTTTTCTCCGTCTTCTTCTTCCCTGGCTTCTCCGCCGAACACTGCCGCCACATTCATCTCGTGCAGGCGTTTCTGCTCGCGGTCCCAATCGGAAGAGGCTGGCTCGACAGTCTTTTCGGGAGGTTGTGCTAACGATTCCCCGTAGGTCTCAGGCTGCGGCTGAGCAGACTCCGCGAAAAGCGGTTCATCTCCGGCGAAAATCTCCGAGATCGGCGGTGCGGGCTGATCTGATGTCGGAACCACTGCTCGTTCACTCGCACTCGCACTTGCACTCGGCGGCGCGGGTCTGGTCTGCGCCAGGCGCTGATATTTGGATATGGACTCTCCCGGCAGAATGATGGGCTGGTATCCGGGCGGCGGCCCGTATTCGGACCGCTCGGATCGTTCTGGTCGGTCGTGTCTTTCCGGCCGCCCCGATTGTTGTGAACGTTCAGTCCGGCCTGGGCGTTCGCGTTCAATGCGCTCGCTTCGTTCGGCACGATCGTTTCGTTCCGGACGATCGCTTCGCTCCGAATCAGCGCGTGGAGCCTCCCGCGGCGTTTCGGTTCCTGGACGGGCAAACTTCGATTCTGGAAAGCGCTCTCCACGGCGTCCGCGACGCCGCCTCCGACCCCGCACCCCATCGTGATTGTCACGCGACTCCGGCGGAGCAGACGATTCGCGATGCTCGGTTCGTCCTGGCTCGGCATGCTCTGGCGGTTGCGACTCGGCCGCCGGGAGGGCAACCGCTTCCACGGCGTGCCCTTCCCCCTGAGGCTGCGTCTGATATCGCTCCGGTGCAGGGCGGTTGGTGGGAACGTCGTCGAGATCCTCCGCGTCTTCCAACTCCATAAAGTCAGAGACGTAGAGGAACGCATCGCGCTCCAGGCCGATGTCGACAAAGGCCGATTGCATACCGGGAAGAACGCGGGTGACGCGTCCCTTGTAGATGGAACCTGCCAGGGTGTATTCATTTTCGCGCTCGAGGTAGATTTCCGCGAGCAGATCGTCTTCGACCATCCCCACTTTGGTTTCGTGAGGAGTGGAAGACACAAACAATTCTTTCGTCATGCGAACTCCGG
>WNFE01001232.1_pt1 | contig 18537 bp, 9 predicted proteins | sample 5400451 | NCBI WGS metagenome assembly WNFE01 (sample SAMN13153344, study PRJNA577476) | soil metagenome | isolation source: 200 cm saprolite under Douglas fir tree site 2 hole 2 | place: USA:California | collected 2015-04-18
CTGGACTGCTGGAAAGCGAATTGTTCGGCCATGAAAAAGGCGCTTTTACCGGCGCCATCAGCCAGAAAGTCGGACGGCTGGAGCTCGCCGATCAGGGCACGTTGTTTCTGGATGAAGTCGGCGATATTCCCCCTGAAATTCAGCCCAAGCTTTTACGCGCATTGCAGGAGCGCGAATTCGAGCGCCTGGGCAGCACCCACACCAGGAAGGTGAACGTGCGCTTGATTGCAGCCACCAACCGTGACCTGGAAAAAATGATTGCAGAACGCGAATTTCGCAGCGATCTGTACTACCGCCTGAACGTATTCCCGATTCGCATTCCTCCCTTGCGGGAGCGAAGGGAAGACATCCCTTTGCTGGTTCGTTACTTCGTCCAGAAGTCCGCGCGGCAAATGCAAAAACAGATCGAAACCATTCCCGCAGCCGCAATGAAGACGCTGACCAACTGGGAGTGGCCGGGAAACATCCGGGAGCTGGAAAACTTCATTGAGCGGGCGGTGATCCTCACGCGCGGCAGATCGCTGGAGGTACCGCTCACAGAATTGAACAAACCGAGAATTAATTCATCCGTCGACCACCGCGGCTCGCGTGGACAGGATGTTGCCCTGATTGTCAAAGAAACGATCAGTGCCTTGAATAAGGGCGCTGTGAAAATTGCCGGCCAAGAGTACGATGAGAAACAGCGCCGGGAGATCGTAAGCGTCCTGCAGGGAACCAAGGGTCGCGTCGGTGGTGCTGATGGGGCTGCTGCGCGAATGGGCATCAATCGAACCACCCTGGTGTCTCGCATGAAAAAGTTTGGCATCCATGCAAAACAGTTCTCCTGACTTACGGTTCTAAAACTTCCCTCGAATCTCCTTGCGCCGCATAGTCCGTTGAAATCAAACGAACGGCATATCAAGTGCATACAACAGAATCATGACTGACGCCAGAACAAGGTGTAGTCAAGTCTTGAAGGAGCCCTGTACCACGCTCCCGCATTCACTCCTTGTGCGCTTGTACAGGCCTCCTTTCAGGACTGAAACGCGCCAGTTGACTCACAGCTCCACAAAGTTTGGCATTCGTATTGCTTTCCCATCCCAGCAGATGACCAAAGAACTTCAATCCTATCTCTCCGAACTGGAGAAGCTTAAAGGCATAAGGATTGCCATGACCGATGATGAGCAGCCGTTGTCCATAGGCCTCAGTTATCAGCAGGACGCTCCAGGCAAGAAGGCCTTTGGGTGGATTTTCTGGACGGCGGTAGCGATCCTCTGCACCGTCTGCGCAATGCTTATGTGGTGGGCGGAGGCATGAGCGTGAGTAAGGAAACTCAGAAGTATAACCGATGAGCCGACCCTGCCCGATGGGATGGATTACATTTATGACAAAAACCAAGGTTACACGCATTCTCCGCATCGTCTTTTTGTTTTGGTTGGTCGTTTCGATTTCTCTTGTCCTGACCATCGTTACGCTCCCACCATTGCCAGAACAGAGGCATGGTGTGAAGAAACCGGAAGCAGTCTTTGCGACAAGCGAATGGCGATCGGCAAACCCAATCTCTTCTTCACGCTGAGCATTCAGCCAATCCATCGAACACTATTACATCCCGGCGCTTGCCAGGAGCGTGTCTCGCCGAGAGCATAAGATCCCACATACATTTTCCTCCAACCAGGCTTGTTCTGCGACTCGTAACCTCCAAGATCTCGTAGCTACGTTGAACCCAATTGCTGAGGACGATTGTCCCTGGCTGTTGAGATTGACTTCGACAGTTTTGACAGTGCAGTGTGCGGTGCTCGTACCGGCCTTCAATTTCAAAGACTTGCAGCGGCCGCAGTTTGGCATGCGCGTTGCCTTTCCCATGGTCGAACGGAAAACACCATGTTGAAGATCTCTGTAGTCGACAGCCGCACCCAACGCCGGCTGGTCCTCGAAGGCCGGCTAATCGCACCGTGGGTCGCGGAGCTGAGGGCAGCATGGAAGAGAGCTAATGCGGAACTCGACGGCCGTGAGCTGGTGATTGACATAGGAAATGTAATGGTCATCAGCCAGGAAGCGGAGAACACGCTCCTGCAGATGATGAATGAGGGAGCAAGGTTCCGTTGTTGCAGTGGCGTGCTCACGAAGCACGTAGTCCAGCAACTCATGCGGCGAAGCAAGAAGAACCCAGTGCAGCCAGGCATGGGCGATCAGAAAGGCAAAGAGTGACTTTGTTACACGCAATTCATATTGACACACGCAAAGCAGACGAGTGTATGACGGGTGAAGAATTCTGCAAGCTGTTCACAGAAGACGTCACAGGTCTGTATCTGCTCTCCTTTGTGTTAACGGCCAATCACGAGAAGGCGGAGCAGTGCTTCGTCGCCGGCCTTGCAGACTGCATGAATGGCGAGCCCGTATTTAAACAGTGGGCCCGTTCCTGGGCTAAGCGCACGATAGTGCACAATGCCATTCATATAATGGCGCCCCGTCCCAACCGCGACAGCGGGACCTTTGCCGGAATCCATCCGGAAGCTGAAGGCAAGCGCCAACAGACTCAAGATCATCACGCCGCAATCGCGAGTGTGCTTGCGCTCGAAGACTTCGACCGGTTTGTCTTTGTGATGTCAGTCCTCGAACGATACACCGATGGAGAGTGCTCGGATCTTTTGGGTTGCTCGCTGAAGGAGGTTCGCGAGGCGCGCATACGAGCACTGCAGCAGATTAGTGTGGAGTACGCGAAGCACGATGCAGCCTGACAGGGGACACGGCCACATGCTGCAAGAGCAAGATTTGAAGATCAGGGCTGATCCGCATTGAAAGTTACCTATTGCGACGCGTGCGTGAGGCAGACCACATACGCCTGGAAGCAGGCGACGTCCAACTTGCTGGTGAGGTCAGTGCAGGTGACCCGCCATGCGTTAAAAGCGCCGGAGGTCCCGGGAGCCGCGGTGTTTACGCTGGGACGCGACTCACGCAACACGATCCCGCTAAATGCGAAGGCCCCACCCGAAATGGCCACGTCGGCGGGACTGCTGCAGGCCTCGTCCCACGCGGGCGCAGACGGGAGATCGCGGTAATGCCTCATGCCACAGGCCGCGCCGGGGTTCCAACCCTGCCGGATTTCAAACTGAGGCATTACCGAATGGGATTTGTGGATGAATGTGCAGGCGACCGCGGTAACGAGTTCGCGAAACTCGCCTAAAGGTGTTGCTGAAAGCTGGAATAGAGTCCGTTTGCCTGTACCCACATCCCAAGACGGAACAGAGATTCCGCAAGTTCTTTTGGATTGACCCGGGGGAAAAAGCATAAATAGAGGTAGGGTGTACGTTGACCGTCTTCTGGCTCTTCTTTATATCAATTGCAAGAACCGTGCCCACCTTCTAAAGAACGGAATCCACCGTGACTGGTGTGACAATTGTTCATCACTTACAACTGAAGGTCCAACGGCTATTGCGACGCCAAGAGTTCGATATCGTAGACCAAGTCCCCCGCCGGACTCATGTTATTGACGGGCTTCTCCCCGTAGGCAAGCGAAGCAGGGACCCAAAGGCGCACCTTCTCGCCAACCACCATGCGGGGTAGCACCTCGCGCCATCCTGGAAGCGCGGTCGCGACCAGGAATATGGCAGGATGGCCACTCATCACCGTGGTCTCGAACAACCTGCCGTCACCGGTCCAACCGGAATAATGCAGCGTAACCTGGCTGGTCATGGAGGGGTGCTGGGTCCCGGCGCCATTTTTCAACACCAGAAAGGCCAGCCCGGAGGAAGTTTTGACCGCATCACTCGAAGGTGTCTTCAAGTCGGCGGGAACCGGCGGAGCCTTGATGACCTCAAGCAACCCCACGTCGAAGGTAAGATCGAGATTCGGCGGCGGCTCGTCATCCAGGTCCATTCGCGAGTGACCGTGGTGATGCTTTTTGCCGAAGGTAAGGCTCGCCGGAACCCAGACGCGCAGTTTTTCTCCGGCGACCATGGTCTCCAGGGCCTCGACCATGCCTGGCATCGCGGAGTTAATGCATTGAACCCGGGATTCACCGTGAATTCCCGAAGTGGAAAACAGCGAACCATCTCTCTTCCATCCGGTGAACCTCACTCGCACGCAATCATTTTCTGCGGGATGCTCGACGCCGTTTCCTGGGGTGAGCACCTTCATAAAAACCCCCGACGCCGACTTCTCCGCTGTGTAGGCAGAGGGAGCAGCGACGTCGGGGGGTGGGGAGAGAACAACAGGAGGAACTGACGAATTTCCCTTTGCCTGTACCGTTCCACCGCTCTGCTGCGCATGCGCCGCTGGCAAAGCGATAGCGCAGACGATCGCAGCACAGGCAGCAACCCACGCGGCCATTCCACGCGTGCGGAATGACCAGCGCGAGGTGCGAGGTGCGGACCAAATGTGAGCTTCTGTCTTCATCAGTCTTGCGGCTCCGGTGTCGGAGGATTTGGACTCAGCCACGATCTTGGACGGTCGTCGTCATCATCGCGATGATGGTGGATCGGCGAGCCGTGATCCAAATCAGAGAAGTCATTATTCAGCACGACTGAACCGCTGACCGTGACCGTGTCGGCTACGAGAACCAGGAAGTCTCCGCCTGGCCCTGGCACGCTGTAAGTAAGAGATGTCGTCGGGAAGTACAGAACGCCTTCGATTGCGGAGGCTGACGATCCACTTACAACGCTGGCTGCTCCTGTTGCAACTGCCGGATCCTGGAAGAAGAGAATGCCTTCCATGGGTCCGCTGTGCGGGGCCGTAAGCGTAGAGACAACCGAACTGTCTACCGATACTGGCCCGTAGGCAAAGCCAAGACCCTGCGTAAGGATGAAGGTGACACCGTTGCCCCGCAGCCGACTGTGGCTTGTTACACTCAGGCCGCCGCCAACCAGAACGTAGGTGCCCGGTTCGAAGCTGACATCCGCTTCTTCCTTGCCGCCCATAATCGTGATGCCGTTGCAGTAAGTCCCAGGCTCCAGCCTTGCTTCTTCACCGTGCACCATGAAATTGGTGTGATCGCAACTGGTGCTGGCTGCAGGAGCTTTCAAAGACCGGAACGGATCGGGCTGGACAAGCGTGCCGACACTCGGGGCCGGCGTAACGGTAACGCCAGGGTTTGGAACGATCCCGCCGACTACCTGGACATTCTCTGCCGTAAGCTTTCCCGTACCGGTCAGGTTCAAAGCGGTAGTGCTCGACGAATTCACCACCACACCGCAATCGGCATTGACGTCGAACGGTCCATTGAAGGTCAACCCATTCGCGGCGGTCTGGTTCAGTGCATAGATGCAAGCCTGCGGAACCAGCGTCATGGCAAGCACTCCAATATTGTCATCGTTGGGCAAGGTAACGCTGGTTATCGTCTTGGAGCTGTTGAGGGGAAACAGGTAGCCATAGATATCAACATGATGGCGACCGTGTGTGCCGCCGGAGAAGTTCCTGTAACCGGCATCTTTTGCTATCGACTCGCCCGGAAAGTGCGCCGTCAGGGCAAACCAGTCGGTAAAGCCCTGCGTGAACGAGTCGGAAGTGCCGTCACTGTAGTTGACCGTCAGCGTTTGCGCCGACTGGTCGCCGTTCACTGCCGCGGCAAGCATCTGCAACGAAGCGAACTTGCCAGCAGGTACGGCCACTGCCTGGTTTGCAGACGAGACCACGTCCGGAGCATTCGCCGGACCAAGCTGGAATACGGTGCCGTCGAAAGTTATCGCAAAAGAGCCGATCTGGTTCGCCGAGTAGGCGTCGCCGGCGCCATCGAAGCCTCCGTTCGCGCTGAACATTGAGCCATCGGTGTAGATGCCGGTTCGGATGAATGACGAAGAGAGGTCCACTTGCACGGGTGATGCTGCTTCCTCTCTGACATCGAGGGCAACGTGAGTGGTGCGCGTCAGACTGGCTCCTCCGCTATCGTCCGCGTCGTTGTCTTCATCATCATCGTCGTGATGGCCGCGGGCTACTCCCGTAATGGTGATAACGAATGTCCCCACATGCGCCGATTTGCGCGCCAGCAGCACTAAGGTAGACGTATCTCTGGTCTCGTCACGACGGAAGAACGCGTTCACGCCCTGCGGCACGCCGGAGACAGACAGATGCACCTTGCGGTGGAAGCCGCTCAGCGGCGTTACCGTGATGGTGCTTCTGGCGGTTGACTCGGGTGTGATGCTCAAACTGCTGGGCGAGGCTGAAAGCGCAAAATCAGGCGTTGTGCTGTGTGAAGGCAGCAGAGTCATGGCGAGGACCCTGACCCGCGGTTCCGCCAGGGCGACGCTGCTCACAGTCTTAGTGGGATTGAGCGGGAGGAAATACGCGTACAGGTTGAACGGCCGATTGTCTTTTGTGCCGTCGGAATTATTACGGTAAGGCATCGGAACCGCTATGGCCTCTCCCGGGAAGCTCTGGGGCGTAAACCAATCGCTGACGCCTTGGACTATGGGATCTGTTGTGCCATCCACATAGGTGACGGTAAAGATCGCCGAGGAAGCGTTGCCGTTGATGGCAGCCGCCAGCACGCCAAGTTGCGAGAATTGTCCCGTAGGCAGCGGAACCGTGATGCCGCTGACTACATCCGGCGCATCCGGTGGACCAATGGTGAACGGAACCCCGGTGAAGCTGATCGCTGGTCCTCCTAGCTGGTTCGCCGAATAAGCGGAGCCGCCACCATCGAGGCCGCCGTTAGGATCGAACATCTTACCGTCGGTAGTGATACCGGCTACGTTGTATACGGCAGAAAGATTGACAATCACCGCGCCAGCGCTGTTTCGATTCACCGTAAGGAAGACAACCGTCGTGTGGGTTACAGTACCTGAGCTAGCGGTGATGGTAAGCGGGAAGCTGCCAAAGGCTGTCACAGCCGTTGTGGCAATGCTCAGTGTTGCAGTGCCCGAGCCGTTGATTGAGGCGGGCGTGAACTGAGCGGTGGCTCCTGCGGGCAATCCGCCCACGCTAAGAGCTACGCTGCCGCTGAAGCCGTTGAGCGGCGTGATCGCAGTTGGATAGCTTGCGACATCGCCCACGGCCACAGTCTGCGAATTCGGCGTAGCCGACACTAAGAAATCTGGGGTCGACGGAGCTGCAGCGCCGTAAACCTGAAATTCATAGATCGAAGCAGGATTGGTCGCGCTGGTGGGCGAGAGAACAATCAGCCGTACGAAGCGGCCGGTCACCCCTGCGACATCATGCGTGGCAATGCTGAAGAGATTGCCGGTCACATTGGCCACCGTCTCAAAGTTTGTGCCATCAACGCTGACCTGGATCAGGTAGTCGCGGATGTTCATGCCCAGGTCTTCGCCTCCTGCGCCCGCGAACTCAAGCACAAAGCGATTGAGGCTGAAGTTAGAGCCGAGATCAACTTGCAAAAAGGGATTGGCCACGCCGGAGCACCACTTATCTGCCGGACCTCCTTCGGCGCTACCGTTGAATGCCTTGTCGGGAGTATCGGCTGGATCGCAGGGCGCACTTGCGGTTACCGGACTGCCCGTCGCCGGACGATTCAAAGCCAGGTTCAGCGAAGCTGGCGGCGCGCTCCGCAGACCATAAACAGAAACGAAATTCGATTGCGACGCGAGGTACACCTTGCCATTGGCCTCGACGGGCGGACTGCCCTTGGCGAAATTCAAGGTATCGTCGCCCGGCGCGGTGCTCGACCACAACAACTGTAACGTTTCCGCATTAAATGCAAACAGGTGACCAGCCACAGTCATCTGGTTGGCATCGCCGTTGCGCGGGATCGAAGCCCACAAAACACCTGTCCCCGGTGTCGACCCGTTGGCCGAAATTACCATGTGGCCGCCGGGCATGCCCGCCGGCGCTAGAACACCGCCGTTGTCGAAGGAGGGCACTTGAAACGTTTTCGCGACTGGATCAAAGCGGTAGCCATGCAGAAAATCATTCTCGCCCCAGACATACAGGTTCAATCCCTCAGGGCTGTTCCAAACCGGACTGGCGTTGTGAATGTGATGGGTTCCCGTGCCGCGAATGGTCGGATCCACAGCCTGCAAAACCTGTTGAATCTCGGTGTCGCCGGGGGCAAAGTGCCCCAGGTTACCGGTATCCACGAGGTAAATCTTGCCCTCTTTTGCACCGGTGGTCACAAAATTGGTGCCGGGTAACATCACCGGTCCCGAAGGATTGAAGTCGAGGTCTGTGTTATCGAGATTGTTGAAGTTGCTGGCGGTGAAGAAATCCTGAAGCGTGAGCGTAGTTGGCGCCAGCTTCAACAGAGATTCAGAAAAATCCGTAGTGCCATTGTTGGAACCATTGCCGGTAGTTATGTACACATTGCCGCCGGCGTCGATGGCCGGTGCCGCGCCCGACATCCAGGCCGATGCCCCGCGTCCGTTCGGCGTAGTATTGAAAACCCCGAGCCGCGCCAGCGTGGTGGCGTCAAAGCTCATGACCCATCCGTGATAGGGATGCGTGTCGCAGTACGAAGACCATCCCACGTAAATCACGCCCTGCGAAAGGGTCAGCCCGGGGCGCTGGTTTGCTGTCACCGGGTTGAACGAGACAACAGTCCCGTTTGAATCTTCTCCGGTACCGGGGAAGGTCACGCTCTGGTCAATCACTTGTGAACCGCTCGGCCGGTCAAGACCCGTGGCGATATCAATCGCACGCAGCCTCTGCACCGTGGCGGCACCCTCCACCGTGCGAGTCACGAAGTACATCGTATGGCTGGTTCCATCGATGACCGGTGTGCCAACGATGCCTATATTGGCAAGGTTCCCAAAATTTCCGTTGCCAAGGAAGTCCCTATACGTGCCACAGGCCTGGCCCACTTCGTTGTTGTGCGTCGGACGGCCGGCGCCGTTGAAGTTCCGTTGCCAAAGCGGCGGACCGAAGGTGTCCGCGTCGAAGGCGTAAACGGTGTTGTTCACCGTCGCGACATAGATGACGTTATGCACGCCACCCGCGATCGGCAGGCTCGAGACGTAGAGTATCCCAGCGAACACCTGGTCATCCACCGGAAACATAAAGAGCTTTCCGAACTGGCTCGCGTTGACGTTGGAGGTGTTAAGGATCGTCTCCGACAGGTTCGTCCCCGTACGCTGGTTGTCATAATTCCGGGTAAGAACATTCACTTGTGCCTGGGCCGCAGTTGCCAGACTCAGGATGACGGTCAGGCATATCATCATTGCAAGACGGAAGCCAGTTCTCGTTTTCATCGCTCTTTCTCCTCAAAATGATTTGTGCCAACGCAACTCTAAAGTGGTTGAGCGTACAGAGCTGCCCACCAAGTGGAAAACTCCTTCGCTGGAAAACATCGTGATTCGCATTCTCGCGGGCGAAACCGCTCGGACTCAGGCTCTGCCCAGCGCGGGCATCAACACGAGGGGAAGCAGTCACAGCGAGATCAGGTGCAGTAGCAACAATGAGGCCAAGCCCGCACACAAACCACAGCGCAAGCTTTTTCATAGTTTGTTGCCTTTTCTGATCCATAGCGTTCCGCACTTTGGCCCGGAGAACCACGAATTTGTGGGTTGGTTAGTTTCTGTTGTTTACATCGGTTCGAACGTCGAGAGAGTTTCCCCGTCTGCATCGCGTGCCATCAGCGACTGGGATCGGGGGCTGCCGCAAAACCGCAGGGCCGGAGTCTATCCAGAGCATCTCCTCTTGTCAAGGAAAATAGTTAAGGGTAAACGATATTTTATTGATATTTAATGTGAGGTAAACGATTACCTATAACAATCGATAAACCCAGCCATCCATGAGGTTTAGCCGTCCTGGCCCGGGGCTGGGCAGGTCAGGATCAGCAAAGATGTTTGGGAAAAAGCAGGTCTCAGGTGGTGATCGTGGTAGGCATCAACTATAGGCGTTCAGGCCGAAGCTTTCGAGCGCTGGCCCTGCGAAAACATTTTGTTTATAGAACCCTATGAAAAGCAAATCCCGCCGTTAATATCGATGGAAGCGCCATTGATGTAAGAGGCATCACTGGACGCCAGGTACGCGACTAGTGCACCCATTTCAGAGGCATCGGCTTCTCTTCCCAGCGGCGTCATGGAGGCAACGCGCTGGCGTACCTCCGGCTTGGTGAACAGATCGTGGAACTTGGTATCCGTCATGCCGGGACAAATCGCATTCACACGAATCCTTCGCGGGCCGAGCTCCTTTGCCAGGCCTCGGGTGAAGGTTATGATGGCCCCCTTCGCAGTCGCGTAGGCCACCGCACCCGGACCGCCGCCATCACGTCCCGCCTGCGATGAGACATTGATGATGGCGCCGCCATCACTCATGTGCGGCAATGTGGCCTTGGTCAGTAGAAAAGCGCTCTTGAGGTTAAGATCGATGACTGAATCCCAGAATTCCTCATCCATCTCATCGATCTTCTTTCGAGCGCACATTCCACCGGCATTATTAACCAGGATGTCGATAGGCTGTTGCATCGTGTTCTGGACTTTGGCGATAAAAGCTTCAACCTCTGCCTGCCTGGTTACGTCCGCCGGAACCGCAAGCCCTTTGACCCCGAATCGGCGAAGACATTCGACGGTTTCATTCGCCTGCTGAGCGCTGGCAAGATAACAGAATGCCACTGAAGCGCCGCATTTTGCGAGTTGCAAAGAAATCGCCCGCCCAATGTCGCGCGCGCCACCAGAGACAACTGCCAGCTTGTTACTTAAATCAACCATGCTTAGTTCTCACCTTATAGTATTTCTAGTATTTCTCGAAACTCAGTTGCCCGCCGCCTGGCTTGAGTCCGGCATGGCACATCTGTGGATTGGCCCGCCGAGCGTAAACAGCAGCACTGTGGCCAAGATCGGAAGCATACCCGCTGCAACCAGGATCGGCGTATAAGAATGAAAGCGGTCAACAACAAATCCTGTAGCAAAAGTGAACAGGATGGTTCCGGCCCCGGCCCCCAGTCCTCCGAGCCCGGCCACCGAGCCAACCACACCTTCCGGAAAAAAGTCGCTGGGCAACGTCTGTACATTGCCGATCCAAGCCTGAAAACCAAACAGCACGATGCCGATAAGCACCAGCGCAGCTACCGCACTATGTACATAGGCAGCCAAGATGGCGGCTGGTGCTAGCAGGGCAGCAAGCACAATCACCGTTTTTCGCGCTCGGTTTACATTCCATCCGCGGGCTATGCAATGGCCAGACGCCCAGCCTCCGACAAGACTTCCCGCGCCCGCAACAACATACGGGACCCAGGCGGAGAGCCCAATCTGTTTGAGGCTGAAGCCACGAACATTATAAAGATAGAGCGGAAGCCAGGTGATATAGAGCCACCAGACCGGATCGGCAAGAAAGCGCGCCAGCACAATGGCCCACACTTGACGATACTTCAGAAGTTCATACCACGGGATGCTCCGCGCAGTTGTCGAGAGATCGCGGTCCTGCTGGATGAGAGCGTATTCCGCAGTCCCAAGCAGAACCTGCCGTTCCGGCACCTGATAGAAGAGCAGCCATAGTATCAGCCACAGGAAACCAAGTGCGCCCGTTGCCAGAAACGTTGTCCGCCAGCCGAATTGCAACTGCAGCCAGACAACCAGCGGCGGCGCCACGACGAAAGCGATGGCTGAGGCAGCGTTGACGATCGAAATTCCCAGCGCGCGTTCCCGAACCGGGAACCACTCGGCAATCACTTTGGCCGCGCCCGGCCAATTCCCACCCTCGCCCAGTCCCAGCGCAAAGCGCAACGAACGCAGGCTGATGAGGCCGCGGGTAAACGCATGGGCCATGGCAGCGAGCGACCAGACCAGTACCGCCACGACGAAACCGCGACGCGTCCCGATGCGGTCAAAAATTTTCCCGGAAAGCGCCTGGCTGATTCCGTAGGCAACCTGGAACGAGATGTTGATGCTTGCGAACTGCAGATTGGTGAGCCCGAGTTGTGCCGTAATCACCGGCGCCAGCACCGCGATCGTGCTCCGATCGACAAGATTAATGAGCGTTACCAGAAAGAGCAGGCCAGCGACCCACCAGCGCATTCCACCCACAGATGCCTTCGGTAACACTTCGGTTTGGGAAGCGGTCAAAGCGCCTTTCTCCTTTAGTGTTGTCCGGCTGGCGAACTCTCAGCGCCGAACGAGACTTCTACCGTTTTGATTTCATAGGGGCCGGTGGGAATCACCACTTCACGCCCGCTCGCTTCCAAGGGAAGCGGGTGCTCCTGTTTCTCCATGAGGTTGGTCTCGAACGCCCCAACCGCTTTCTCCGGCAGATGCAGCCGTACCTGGCTCTGCTTTCCGGCAAACTCGTAAAAGCGGAAGATCAAAGCATCGTCGTCTTCCGACTTCTTGACGACGGTCAGAATCACGTTCCCCGGTTCGATATGAACAAAGGAATGTTGCGCAGGCAAAGATCCGCCGTGGAGGCTGGTAGCGAACGGAATCATCGGATAGTTCAATTCATACGCCTGCTGCATGGTATTTCCTGACTCCCAGTCGCCTTGGTGTGGATAGAGCGCATACGTAAACTCGTGCAAGCCCTGGTCTGTGACCGCTGCCGGGTCATCCTCACGGCCATTCGGATACGTGGCCGAGCGTAGCAGAGACAACCGGATGACATTTGCCTTGGCGTCATACCCGTACTTGCTTGCATTCAGCAGGCTGAATCCATGCGTGGCGTCAGACAAGTCGCCCCAGCGCAGGGCGGGAACCTCAAACTTCGCCTGCTCGGCCGGAGTGTTGCGTGTGGTTGGCCGCCGAATGGTTCCGTAGGGAATCTCATAGGTAGCGAAATCGCTCTGCACGTCCGCCGCAAATGCTGCCTTCAACAGGATGTGATGCTCATGCCAGTCAACCTGCATGTCCACATCGACGCGCGGGACCCCGGCGTAAAGACTGATCTCCTGCACCAGGGTCGAGTTTTGGAACGTGTGCTTCACGCGAACCATCGCCCGCACCGGACCGCTCTCAACCAGTTTGACCTCTTGCGGCTCTTTCAGATCCCATGATTGCCCGTCAAACTTAATCTCCCAGGCGTCCTGTTTCGGCGGTTTGTCGACAAAGGTCTGGAGCAGGTTGCCGCAGCCTCCAGGCGCCAGTATGTCTTTTCCGTCGGTCTTATTAACAAGACTGGTGATGCATCCTGTTTTCGAATCGATCTTGATTCTTAGAAATTCATTTTCCAGAGTGGTCTTGCTTACTTTTAGGGGAGAGGTTGCGTGCCGCACGCTTACCGACGGTACAACATGAACTACTTTGTAGCCCAGCGCGGGTACTCTGGCTGCCAGCACTCGCAGCTTGACGCGATGGGTAGTGGCATCAGTGGAAATCACCTGCGAGAGCAAAGGCTGCCCTGAAGAGTCCTGGACCTCTATGTGCTGGGCCGGTGTGGGCAATTGTACCTCGATCACAACAGGCGCAGTCCTCTCCCACGAGAGCGGGTTATATATAAGGATGGGAACACCAGCTCCCCTTGTGTTGACATGGGCAGCCAGTTCATCAAGGGCCGCCTGCAGGGCAGTCTCTCCCTGGAGCTTAACTTCATTCAGGTTACGGGAAGCATCCACATAGTTCACAGCGATGCCCGAGCCGGGCATGATGTCGTGGAAGTGATCAAACAACACCTTCCGCCAGGAGTCCTCGAATTCACTTTGCGGGTAGGAATGATTCTGCAGGAAAGACAGAGAGGCGAACTTCTCTGCGTTTTGCAGCAGCTCCTCATTCTGGCGGATTAACTTTTTGGTCTCCGCCTGCGTGGTGTAGCAGCCGCGGTGATACTCAAGATAAAGTTCGTCATTCCAAACCGGAGGCTTGAGTTTACCTTGGTCTACGCTCTGTTGCAGGTCGGTGAAAAAGGCACGGGAGGTGCTGAAAGAAAGCCGCGGAAACGCGACCGATGGCTGTTGCAGTGCAAGAATGTCATCCAGCATGGCGCGTGTCGGTCCGCCGCCATGATCGCCCACCCCATAGAGGTGCATGATCTCGGGAAAATTGGTTGTGGGAGCGTAATGAGCTACATCGGTAGCAATGCTGACGGGATCGATGCCACTATTGGAAGTGCGTGGATTGTCGTAGTCGTGGGGAAAATACGTCAGCACGCGGCTGCCATCCGGTGATTGCCACCAAAACAATTTATAGGGAAACACAGTGGTCTCGTTCCACGAGATCTTCTGCGTCACGAAGTAGTCGACACCAGATTTTTTGTAAATCTGCGGCAGTTGCCAGTTATATCCAAAGGAATCCGGGTTCCACCCGATGTTGACATCCACTCCAAACTTGCGGTTGAAGTATCGTTTGCCCACCAGAAGCTGACGGACTAACGATTCGCCATCGGGCATGTTCAAGTCAGGCTCGATCCACATGCCGCCCACGATCTCCCAGCGGCCTTCCTTGACCCGCTGCTGAATCTGATGAAACAGGTCTGGATACTTCTCTTCCATCCAGGCGAAGGTCTGAGCACTGGATTGCGCATAGGTGAAGTCCGGATACTCACGCATCAGTTGCAGAGCGGTGCCGTAGGTATCGCGCACTACTTCCACGGTTTCAGTCCAGGGCCACAGCCACGCCATATCAATATGGGAATTTCCCACGGCCCGGATCGTGAACTGGCTCATCCACTGGTGAAGAGGCGCAAGGTCGTGGGTCGCGACCTCCAAAGAGTGATTGAAGGCCTGCTGGTCTCCTCTGTCGAGCGCGGCGAGATCAACGGCTTGTACGGCCGCATCGAGTTGCTTCTCGCGCTCCGCATTTCCGTCAGGGAAGCCCGCCAGCAGGGCCACGGCGCACAGGATTTCCCGCCGCAACATCCACGGGTCGGCGGGTCCGGGATAATCAATGGCGAGCTGCGCATCCGAGAGGCGGCTGGTGCTGACCGCGACCAGAATCCGTTGACCGGGAATGGCATTCGCGGTGATCAGGATCGGCTGCAAAAGACGGCCGCTCCCCTGCGCCGTCATGGAACCGTTGAAGAAAACGCGTGCCAGCGCCGGAACACGCAGCGCCAGATGCACGCGCGCGCCGCGAATGTCTTTCCCTCCGACTGTGGCGGGAATCTCAATCCAGGCGCGATACCAGCCTGGCTCACTCGCCGAGGGCGGCCTGTTTCCCGAAGCGTTGGCCAAATTCACCGCGGTCCAATTCGAGTCATCCAAAGACGGGTCTTCAGGATGAGGAATATCGGCGGCATGGTAGCGCCACTCACCCAGGGTCACTGATGTCATGGACTCCAGGCGCTTCAGCACATTCTGATACCGTTCAGGTGGTTGTGCTGGTGCCGGGTATGGTACTGGTTGTGCTGACAAGGGAAGGCTGGCAAAGAGACATAACAGGGTATGTCCCAAACAGCGTTTTATCCATTGCATTCCGCGAGAATCCTTTTCATCGTGAGTATCCTTAACAAATCTATCTACAAATCCATGAAGCAGAGCGCTGGTTCCGAAATCAAGTTCGAGCAAAATCCTTCGTCCGCTGTGCCGGACCAGGGTTTTGTCTCAGGTTGTGCGCAGCATCAGAACGATATCTTCAATGCAAACTGGAGCACTCTTGGTTCATTGACCTGCGCCGGGGCAACGATTCCGAACTGGCTGCTGGCTGGATCGGTATTGGGCCCGCCGAACTTGGGATGGTTCAACAGATTAAATGCCTCGCCGCGTAGCTGCGCCTTCCACCTTTCCGTGAGTTGGAAGTTCTTATATAGCCCAAAGTTCATCTCGGTGGTCCTGCTCGCTCGCACATCGGTCCATCGCGTTGGGTACTTTCGTAGAAAGTTGGCAAAGTCCGCATAGACGCAGTTTTTGGCGGCGGTAGGAACACAGTTGCCTCCGGGAAGGTTCTGCACGCCGGTCCAGGCAGGCCACTGCGAGATGTCGTCCCCATTGCCGGGGAATTTGAAGAAGTGGCTGGTATCAAACCACTGGGAAAGGGTGGGATCTTTACCGTGAAGCGCCGGGTCTTTGCCGTCAAAGAAGGAGTTGGTGCCGAAGGTGATGGGCGAGCCGGAGACGAAAGTATATTGCCCGGTGACTTGCCATTCACCTACGATGGCGTCAAGAGCACGCGGCATGTTTCTGAACAGGTTCTTGTTCCGTCCAAACGGCAATTCATAAATCGAGGCGATGGAAAGCGTGTGGGGGCGGTCCTCGCCTCCGATCTTGTGCTCCTGCAATCCATCGATTTGAGCGTTTGGATAAAAGGCCGTAATTTCAATCAACTTTGAATACGTGTAGGAGGCAAGCATACTGTAACCGCCGGCAAAGCGCCTCTGGACCTTGGCCTCCAGCGCGTCGTAGTGGGTCTTGCCGGCTGGATTGTCACTTATGCTCTGGCCGCCGAAGAGCTTGAGCGGTCTTATCAAGTCGTAGACGCTGATTGAATTATTCGTTCCACGACCGCCGCTCACGGGCACTCCGTTTACACTCAACCCTTTAAATGGGTTCGGAACTTGAGTTGCGAGAAAGTTGTTTCCTAGATGGTAGAGACATGCCGGTTTCGGCGAAGCACCGCACCCCAGTGGGAAGTCGGTACCACTTGGGCCAAACTGCGGCTGTCCCGTTGAATCAAAGTTGGGGGTATTGTAGGTAAGCCAGTTGTTGAGGCCAATGTCATTCTGCTCGAGACCTCCCGGACTCGATTGAATATCATAAGTGTTCTGGTGCGAGTACCCCATCTCAAAGAGCCAACTCTTGAGCTGGTGCTGGATTTGGAAGCTGTATTGCCAGGAATACGGTCGCCGGGGATTCTGATTCACCCAACTTACCCCCTGTCCAAGGTTGGTGAGCGGACCGAGCACCGATCCGGTCGGCTCCAGGATGCCATTCCTAAACGGATTATCCAGGGTATCGAACGGTGTCTGTCCACTGTCTTGGCTTGAAATGACCGAGGTAGTGCGGCTGAAGCCGTTTTGGCCGCCCTTGACCGCGGTCCCCTGCACGAAGCGGCCGAAACCGCCACGGATGACCGTTGATTTGAAGAGCTGATAGGCGAATCCCGCCCGCGGCTGCCATTCATGAAGATCAATATGGGAGACGTGATGGCTTAGCCCATTAACTCCCGGGAAGAGCTGCACCCCGTAAACCTTGTACGAACTGGCCGGCACGAGTTGAGCTAACGTGAGCGCCGTGCTGCGCACGTTAGGGTTTGAGTCAGCCAGCATTTTGTTCAGCACGGTCGTGTATGCAGCCTGTGCGGCATCGGAGATGGGATTCAGTTGGGTGGGATCGAAGACGCTGGTAAGGCGGTCGAAACGCTCGGTAAAAGGCGTTTCATAATCCCAGCGCAAGCCCATATTAAGGGTCAGCCGCGAGGTCACGCGCCAGTCGTTCTGGAAAAACGCACTATAGAAATGCTGAGAATCAAAGCGAGTGGAATTGCGGTTGAATTCGCTGGGCTGATTGGTGGCTCCGCCGCTCAGGTCCCCCAGAAGGAACGATGCCAGCGCGCTACCATCGCCGGTGCCTGACCCGGTGTTGTAAGCCTTGCGGGTCCAATCCCCGGTAAAGCGGAAGGCGCCGCTCTGGTTGCCATAGTTTCCCGTGGCCTCCTGGATGAGGCGAAAATCGCCGCCATAGTGCCAGGTCATGTTCCCGTGCGCGTGCGTCATACTGGCCAGAAAAGTGTGGTAGGTAGTGTTGGTGTAGCCGCCCCAGCCGCCGCCGCTGTTGCCAACCCCGCAGCAACCACCGATCCTGTCGCTGAATACCCCTGTAATCCGGGGAAACGATTTCTTCTGCATCTCGCTGACGAAGCTCTGGGGAAAACCCAATTGCGTTGGATCGAAGTCCTTCCCATGTCCATGAATTGGGTCCTCAAAGCGGGTCACGTTATAGCGCACATTGAGGATCCTGGTCGGGCTGATGGTCCAGACGTGATCAATTCCGGCGCCCTTATTTATGCGCGTCTCTAGCTGGCCGGTCGACACGTTGTGAAAATAGTCATCCAGGAACTCATCTTCATGGTTCCAGCGCAGGGTGGCGAAAGTCTTGTGATGATCGCTGAAGCTATGGTCCACACGGACCACCAGGGAAGCCATCTTGTTCTGCCGGAAGGCCTGGGGGATATAGTTGCCATTGTCGGTGCTGGTGCCGTCACCCGGATTATTCGGCAGCGGAACATACTTGAGGATGTTCTTGGCGATTGGGCTGATGCGGTTAGGACAGATTACGTTGACCACGCCATTACATGAAAATGGCGAACGGTTGTTGGGTTGGCCTGAGATGGGATCGTAAATATTGATCGGAATGTGACCGCTGCGCACGCTACCCTTGACCGTCGTGGTGAATGATTGACTGAAGTCGCCGTTGCGTTCAGCCAGGCTGGGCACAGACAAGGGGGCATTATTGCGGGGGTCCTTGTTGCGAGTACCCTCCCAACTGGTAAAGAAAAACGTATTCTTGCGGTCGAAGATGACAGGGCCGCCGAAGGTCCCTCCATACAAGTTGTAATGCGCCACCGGCCTGGGTGTCTTGGGAATGGCGTGATTAAACTCATATCGGTTGGCGTTGAATGACGCATTCTCGTAATACTCGTAGATGCTTCCGTGGTACTTGTCGGTCCCACTCTTCAGCGCGACGTTGAAGGTTCCACCCGCTTCTCTTCCATACTGGACATCGTACGCGTTGGTCATGACGCGGAACTCAGACACCGAATCTGCCGGAGGGATATAGGCCACCCGGTCCTGGGTCTGGTTCGGCATGCCATCGAG
>WNFE01001787.1_pt1 | contig 18530 bp, 16 predicted proteins | sample 5400451 | NCBI WGS metagenome assembly WNFE01 (sample SAMN13153344, study PRJNA577476) | soil metagenome | isolation source: 200 cm saprolite under Douglas fir tree site 2 hole 2 | place: USA:California | collected 2015-04-18
CCACCGTCGGTAGTCACAAAAACGCCGTTTTGTGCATCGCCAGCGTAGAGGATTTGCACATTCTTGAAATCGACATCAAAGGCCCGGATGTGCTGGTGCTGTAAACCGCTCAACTGCCAATTTCCACCACCCAAAATACCGGTGCCGGGGGCGCACGCGGAGAGGGCAAGGGACAGGAGGAGAAGGATCGACAGAACAAATGGCATACGCGTGCTCATAGGGTACTGTGATCTCTGTATACGTTGTTTTTTCGTAAGTATGGTACACATAGATGCATCCTACGCCAGTATGTCTAGCTCTTCGCCTATGTTTTGCGATACTGCCAATCTATATACGTGCGCTGCGGTAGCGATATCCTCAAGGGCAATACCTATACCTTTGTAAAGCGTGATATCGTCAGGTAATTCGCGCTGAGGCGCATAGCCAACGATGACATCTGCCAGGTTATAGACTTCATTCCAATCAAAGAGACCTTCATTGGCGGGGATAATGAGATCGCCGGCCTCTATACGGGCCTGTTCCCGCGAATCGGTCACGATGAGGCTGCTGAGCTGCAATGTTGAAACATCGAGTTCGCGTCTCTGTGCCCAATTAGAGCCAATAGCATTGATATGACAGCCTGCTTTTAGCCACTCGCCACGCAAGACCGGGTCGGGAGAGGTGGTGGCAGTGACGAGGATATCGGCGGCCTCGACTGCCTGCTGTGCGGTGGTAACAGGCTTGACAGCGATATTGAGCAGCCTGGTCATTTCATCGCAGAAGATGGCACATTCATGGGGACGGCGACCGTATACATATACTCCAGATATCTGGCGCACGGCGCATACTCCCATGAGTTGGGTGATGGCCTGATTGCCTGCGCCGATGAGACCCACTAACTTTGCATCGGGCCGCGCCAGGTATTTTGTAGCGACTCCACTTGCTCCACCGGTGCGCATACACCCCAGCCAGTCGGCCTCGATGATGGCAAGCAACTGGCCGTTTTGCGCACTGAAGAGCATCACGACACAGCGTACACCTTCGCGAAAGGTGGTATATGCCTTAAAACCGAGCACGCCAAGGCTGGGAGCGGCAGCAGAAAGCATATGCAGCACTCCGTTGGCCAACACGAGGCGTGTGCGAGGGCGATTTAAGGCGTTATTTTGCGCCAGCGCTGCAAACGCCTGTTCCAGCACCTCCACCGTATCGGGCATGCTCAATAGAAGACGTACATCTTTTTCGCGTAGCACCAATGCCATGAGCACTTTCCTCTGCTAATTATCGCGGCGGATCACGCGACGCACATACACGATGGTTTCGTGTACTTCATAGCCCCTGGGCAGTTTCTTGCCGGCCTGGGGATGGGAAGGCAATAGATTTCGTATTCCGTCGATGGTAGGCAGGGTATCAGCCACAGAGCGGGAAGATCTGGCCAGGCGAGCCAGGATGCCCCGGCGCAGCAACTCGAGGCCTGCGCCTACAGCCAGGGCTCCGACACCGGCTGCAAGACGCGGTAATTGTGGATTGCTGAACACCGCTGGCAGACGTGTGCGTGCCGGCACGAGGCTTGTCGAAGGTGCTGTCAGGTCAGCTCCGCAGTTACGACAATAGAGATCATCGGTCGAACACCCGGCACGACAAGTTGGGCATAACATGCTATTCTCTCTTCCTATTTTCCAGTGTCTCAGCAATCGCGTCGATCACGATAGCATTCTCCTCAATAGTATTGTAGAAATACGGCGAAATACGCAGTAAGCCGGGGCGTGAATCGGTGATGATATTACGCGCAACGAGCGCTTTGACTATCTCCTCAGGTCGCTCCAGTTCCAACATGACAATAGAACTGCGGCGTTCTGGCTCCTGGGGGGCGCGCACGGTCCAGCCGTGTTCGCGAGCGCGAGCAATCAAGTCATTGGTCAGGTAGCGGGTGCGCTCGCAAATGCGTTCAACGCTGATTTCTTGCACGATATCCAAACCACCGCTGGCAGCATAGATGGCCGCGACAGCCGGTGTACCCATCTCGACTCTTGCGGCATCGGAGCGAAATTCAAACTCGCGCGCTTTAAACTGGAACTGATCGCGATGACCGAACCAGCCCGTGATGGTCGGCTGGAGGGCAGGAATCAAGCCTTCGCGAATGTAGACAAGCGCGAGCCCTGGTCCGCCCATCAGCCATTTGAGGGTGCCAGTAACCAGGAAGTCGATGTCCATCGCGACAACATCGATGGGAATCTGGCCGGTTCCCTGGTAGTCGTCAATCAGAATAAGCGCGCCATTCTTATGAGCGATGTCAGCCAGGGCACGGAGATCCTGGATATAACCACTGGTGAAGAAGACATGTGAGGTAGCAAGCAAAGCGGTTTTGTCATCTACTGCTGTCTCAAACTGCTCGGGAAGGACATGGATATGATCATGGCTCTCGACAAAGGTGCATTGGACGCCCAGGCGTTCTTTTACCAGCCACTGGTAAGCCAGCGTCGGGAAGTCCATGTCAGCCATGACAACTTTGTTACGCTCGCTGTAGTCCAGGGCGGTGGCAATAGAGCTAAGAGCAGCGGAGACGCTGGGAGCAATAGCGACCTCGTGGGGCTGCGCGCCAATGATGGATGCAAATTTGCGGCGCACGCTGGCAATCTCACCCATCCAGATTTCGTACCACGCGTGCGCGCCCCACTCGTTCCAAAGTTCCATGAATTGGGTTATGCCCTGCATTGAACGCAGAGAGAGCGCTCCGAGCGAACAGCTATTCAAGTAGGTTTTTCGCTGCAGGATGGGAAATTGTGACCGGTAGGCAATGAGTTCTGGGTTTTCGACGGCGACCGGGACCGGTTGTTGCATCTTAGAATCATCAGTGATCATATAACACCTGCTCTCATGTTGCCTTTGTTTCCCGATTTGTTTAGACTGTACTCTCTATTTTAGCGCTTCTGGCGTAGAGAGTCTATAGTTTGGGCTAACAAGATTGCGGCTCGCTCTACTTCGTGCACGGTAGACCAGCGGCCCAGCGTCAGGCGCAGCGCTCCAAGGGCGCGTTCGCGCGATAAGCCCATTGCCATGAGCACCGGCGAAGGGTCTGTGTTGCCTTCGTGACAGGCTGAGCCGGTAGAACTGGCTATCTGCGGTAGATTGTGTTCAAAATGATGTTGAAGCGAATCACGTAGTTGTTGCAAGCGAGGCTGGCTTGCGGCAAGCTGCTGCTGCGCGAGCATGCAAGCGCTGCCTAATGCTACCATATAGGCGACATTCTCTGTACCGGCTCTCAGTCCTGCTTCTTGTCCACCGCCATAGACGAGGGGTTCCAGTTGTAGGCCGTGCCGGACATACAGTGCGCCGATGCCCTTGGGCGCGTAGAGCTTGTGCCCGGCGATGGTGAGCATGTCCACGCCTAATTCACCGACGCGAACCGGTATCTTGCCGATGGCCTGGGCAGCATCGGTATGCACCAGCACGCCATGGCGCTGCGCAATCTGTGCAATCTCTGTGATAGGCTGCAGGGTCCCAGTTTCGTTGTTGGCGAGCATGATGGTAATCAAGATTGTTCCATCCTCTATAGCTGCCTCTACATCGGCAGGATTGACACGACCGCTGCTGTCAACCGGCAGGTAAGTGACGCGGAAGCCGTGGAGTCGTGCCAGGGCGCGACAGGTATTGAGGACGGCAGGGTGTTCGATTACCTGGGTGATGATGTGGTCGCCACGGCTGCGCCGCGCAAGTGCCGCTCCTCGAATGGCAAGATTATCGCTCTCTGATCCGCCGCCAGTGAAAATGATCTCGCCGGGAAGACAGCCTATTAACCGGGCAACCTGCTCTCTCGCAGTATCTATGGCACGATGTGTGAGCTGTCCGTAATGGTGGGAGCTTGATGGATTCCCAAAATGGAGCGAGAGATAGGGAAGCATAGTTTCGATGACTGCCGGGTCAACCGGTGTGGTAGCGTTGTAATCGAGGTAAATAGGGCCATCTTGCAGGCCGGGATCGATGGTCATTGTGCCTCCCTTATAACTTTCTTTTCATACAGGCTCGCTCTCCAGCCCTCACCTCGAACTTCACCTCTGTAAGTAAAGCCTGCCTGTTCATAATACTGCCTTAGTGCCTGATTCTCCGCCATACAATCAAGCCGTAGGTAATCCCTTCCCGCAGAAGCTACTTTTCCTTCGGCCCATTGAAGGAGTTGACGTCCTAGCTCCATACCCGCATAGACCCTGCGAATTGCCAGGCGGTGAAGATACCCGGCGTCGTCTGGGACATTTCCCCAAAACATTTTATCAGCCCATTGAAGCGTTAGAGTTCCAACGACCTGCCCATCTCGTTTCGCAAGGTAGACTTCCCCTCGACTTACCTGATCAGCAATGGATTGGCGCCGAACCTTGCGAAATAGACCTGGCTGCCACTGGTCGATACCTCTAGAAATAAGCCAGTCGGCGGCTTCTTCGAGTATCTCCAGGACAGTATCAAGGTCAGAAGGTTGAGCTTGCTCTATTGTGATGCGTCCCGCAGGTGTCAAGAGAAGACCTTCATAAGACATGCTAAATCACCACTCTCTTCATGTGCTTTCAGGTGTGAATAATCAGGCTCCTCCTGGCGAGCTTACATAGTTTGAGACACTTGCGACAGTTGGGACATGTGTGTTGATATCTGTTGTACCACATTTGAGGTTATCTGTAGTTTCTCAGGAGGACTTTGCCACATGGGACACCTGGGACAATTGGGATAGGGTTCAGAGAGTAATCTCTTTTCTGGAAAGGGAATATACGTTGATTTGTACATGGAGATGCACATTGTGATGCAGGTAAGCAATGTGTTACCTTACTTTTAGTATAGCATATGGACAAAGCACTGGCTTGGAACGGTCTCCTTACGTACTCGTTGAGCCTGCACTTGGACTCGGAGTTGGCGTGACACATGGCGGAACTGATGGCGTTGAGGTAAGGTCCAGGTCTATCTCTACAGAATGAAGGCTGCCATCAGCTTTCTGGGGGCTCGTAAAAGTGACTGTTCCAATGTACATCTCACTGCATAAACCCGCTATTGAAACATGAACAAAGATATTACGGTTCGCACCGGCAGGCAATGAGCCACTATATTGACTCAGACTAAGCCAGCTTCCTCCAGGATCTACTTTCGCCGACCAGCTAAGTGGAGCGCAACAGTTCTTGTTACCCGTGTTGCTGTCATTGTTTAAATGGATTGGTTGTGGAGCAAAACTACCATTTGTTGGGAAGCTAAGCGATCCTCCATCCTCGTGGACGACGAAGGCTGTAGGATCAGAAGGGATAAGGGTTGGAGTTGGCGACGGTGTGGGGGTAGGTGCCTGAGTTGGAGTCGGAGTTGGCGACGGAGTTGGAGTCGGCGACGGTGTGGGGGTAGGTGCCTGAGTAGCTTCAGATGTAGGAGTGGGACTGGTTATTTGAGGTGGAGTTTGACCGGGCCCCCGTGTAGTGGTGGCACTGCCACACGCTGCCAGTTGCAGGCTCAATACACAAATAAGCGCTATTGCGGTAAGGCTAAAAAAACGGCGGGTCTTTGCGTTTACATGTCCTTTGAGCAAGGAATGGCTCAACGTGAAATTTCTCCAGGATACGATGATGTCGTGTCTAGTTTTTTCTGCACTGCAACGGCTAAAAGATATCTTAAGTATCCTGAACATTGGCTACCTCCATCGCTTCTGGTGAGAACTGCTTGATGTAAAATTTGTGCATCTCACGTCTATCGATTATAATTTATAGACGATGACAGGCAGTAATTTTTGAAGATAGGATACTTGTACTCTCCAATTTATTCCTGTTATTATTGACTGAACAATTGGAAGGGAACCCAGTATATTTTTAAGGGCTACACCTGCTTGCGTGTCCTATCAACACTTCACCGACCTAACATGAGAGTAGTTTCATGTGGAGGATGATTATGAAACATCTTGTTGAATTCTCCCTGGCGGATGGCGGTTCTATCTTCGTAGAAGTGAGCGAACCGGAAGGCGAAAGGGGCTCGCGGCGTGTTACGCGCGGCTCTGAAGGAGAACCAGAGCCAGCCCCAAAAACCTTCGAGCAAGCCCTGAGCAAGATTCGCCCCGCGACCGAGAGCGCCATTGCTATGCTTCGTGGCCTGCTTCACAAGCCTGGGGAAGTCGAGATGGAGTTTGGGTTCACTTTGAGCGCTGAAGCGGGTGTCATTATTACCTCAGTCAGTACAGAAGCTAACTATAAAGTGACGTTACGATGGAAGGAAGAGCAAACAGCAGACCCAATAACCTGATAGGCGTAGTATTGTCGTAGAAATAGTAGGTGACTGCGAATGCTTGCCCGAGGTACCTGACTGATGGTGAATATTCTGAATGGCATTGTTCGTATCCTGAGTGGCAGTCGGATCGGAACCGGCTTTGTAGTCTCCAATAATGGCCTCATCGTCACGTGCGCCCACGTTCTGGGAAAAGCTATGCCGGAAACAGCGCAGGTTGTATTTCAAGCTACCGGCGAGCAGCGGGAGGTAAAGGTGATAGCCGAGGGATGGCGTGCTGCGACCGACGAAGATGTAGCATTCCTGCAAGTCACCGGGACGTTACCAGAAGGAGTAGAACCACTCCCATTAAGCTCTTCTAAGGGGACCGACGGTCACACTATAAGGACCTTCGGCTACCCCAATGTCGGCGAGGTAGAAGGCGTGCGGGGTGCAGGGAAGTCGCTGGGACTGGGGGGAAAGACCAAGGCGGGATATCCACTGCTCCAGCTACAATCAAGTGAGATTACAGCGGGTTTCAGCGGCGCTCCTGTCTGGGATGAGCCGCGTCGTCGCGTGATAGGCATGGTTGTCATAGCAGCCGAAGCCGACGATCTTGGAAAACTGGTTGAGACAGCCTTCGCGACCCCTACGGAGACGCTGCTGGCGATCTTTCCCGAACTGCACCCATCGGAGATCTGTCCCTATCGCAACCTGGAGGCATTTACCGAGGCGGATGCTTCTTTCTTCTTTGGTCGTCAGTCGATCATTGACGAACTCGTGTATAGCCTACAAAACGAGAGGCGTTTCCTGGCGGTTTTTGGTCCATCGGGCTCCGGCAAGTCATCGCTGGTCCAGGCGGGGCTGATTCCTCGCCTGAGAGCCGGTGATGTTCCCGGCAGTAATCACTGGACGATTATTGTCACACGCCCAACTGATACCTCCTTCGAGTCCCTGCTGAATGGCCTGGACAACACTCTGGAACCGACCGCCGTCGTTCTCGATCAGTTCGAAGAGGTTTTTGGAAGCCTCCCTGAAGAGATAGGTACACGGGTCATTGGGCAAATCACGAAGCTGCTGGAGTGGGCCCCCCATATCACGCTCATCGTCGTCATGCGCAACGATTTCTACCCCCGTTTTGTGCAGCAGGAGACGTTGGCGCAATGGCTCGGCCGGAGCGTAGTCAACGTTCCATTGCTCATAAGGCGCGATGACCTGGTCTCCATCGTCAGGGACCCGGCAGTGGCGGTCGGACTGCAGTTCGAGGAGGGGCTGATCGAGACGATTGTCGATGATGCGCTGGATACCACGTTTAAGGAGAAGAAAGATGTGGGAAGCAGCACTGTCCTGCCCCTGCTCGAATTTGCCTTAACCCAACTGTGGGAGAACCGGAGAGAGGGTCGGCTCACACGCGAGGACTACAAAAGCATTGGGGGGGTAACCGGAGGGCTCGCACAATGGGCAAACCAGGCGTTCTATCGTTTTGAGGAAAAACAGCGACCATTGGTACGTTCGCTCTTCACTGCACTGGTTCACCTGGGTGACAAAGAACAGCATATCCCCGACAGCCGCAGACGCAGAGAACTCTCTTCGCTCGTGCATACGGAGGCGGAACGGGCGGAGGTCTCTCAAGTGGTGCAGCAATTGGTCGCTGCCCGCCTGCTTGTGGAGGGAGAGAAAGGAACCATAGAGATCATCCACGACGCCCTGCTGTGGGAATGGGGACGGCTGAAGCAATGGATAGAAGAAGACCGCAACTTCCTGACCTGGCATCAGGAACTGGAGAGGCGCACGCAAGCATGGATCGAGACGGATAGGGAGAATCCTGCCGGGCGTGATCCATACAGGCTTTTTGGAGGCTCTGATTTAACGCGGGCTATAGAGCAGTTAGAGAAACGCTCTTCGGACCTGACTCAAAGCGAACGTGATTTCATTCGAGCCGGTCTTGAATGGCAGAAGCAGGAAGAACTGACGCGAAAGCGATTCAAGCGCCGACCCATACTGGTTGGGCTTATAGTACTGGCGCTGACTATAATGGTGATTACTCCTGTGGTGTATTTTTTGCTGCAGCCACAGCCACAAAAGCTCCCTTACATTTATCGAGGACATACTGATGAAGTGTGGAGCGTAGCGTGGTCGCCCGATGGCAAGCGTCTCGCTTCGGCAGGGCTGGATAAGACGGTGCGTGTCTGGGATGCCATTACCGGAGTGACCCTCTTCACCTATCATGGTCATATTGACGCGGTAAACAACATAGCGTGGTCACCCGATGGCAAATGGCTTGCCTCAGCGGGCAATGATAGAACGGTACAGGTGTGGGACGCCAGTACCGGGAGTACTCGCTTTGCCCGCGCGAGTCATGCTGCTGTGGTATGGAGCGTGGCGTGGTCGCCCGACGGCAAGTATCTCGCCTCAGCGGGAACCGATGGGAAGATACAGATATGGGATACCGGCAGCGGAAAGGCCCTCTCCACCTTCTCAGATCAAGATCCTTCTAATATAGAGAGCGTAGCGTGGTCACCCGACGGCAAGCGCCTCGCTGCCGCAAGGACCAAAGGGTATGTGCAGGTGTGGGATACGAGTACCGGAAAGGTCATCCACTCCTATACGAATTATCCTGCTGCGGTATATAACGTAGCTTGGTCGCCCGATGGAAAACACCTTGCTACCGCGGTAGGTGATGGGACAGTGTGGGTGTGGGATATCGGCACCGAACATCAACCTTTTATCTATAATGGTCATACGAAAGCCGTATACAGTGTAGCATGGTCGCCCGATGGCAAGCGGCTTGCCTCGGCCAGTGGTGATAGAACGGTGCAGATCTGGACTGAAGGGGTCGAAAGTACTCTCTTCGCCTACACAGGTCATGCTGCTGCGGTATATAGCGTAGCCTGGTCACCTGATGGGATTCGTCTGGCATCGGCTGGGTTGGATAAGACCGTGCAGGAATGGAATATCAGCGCTAAGAGTGCCCTTATCTACCACAATCATATAGGAGCAGTGAAAAGTGCCGCCTGGTCACCCGATGGCAAGCAGATTGCCTCGGCAGGGATAGATGGAAAGGTAGAGGTATGGGATGCCAGTAGTGGGAACATCTTCTTCACTTCCCAGTACCCTGGTGCTACGTTATATAGCGTAGCGTGGTCACCCGATGGGAAGCGACTTGCCGCAGCCAGTGGTGATGGGACTGTACAGGTGTGGGATATCAGCGCCAGGAAGATCACGCGCATTTACGGGAGGAGCCATCCCGCTGCGATATGGAGCGTAGCGTGGTCTCCCGATGGCAAACGCATTGCCTCCGCAGGCACTGATAAAACCGTGCAGGTGTGGGATGCCAGCAGCGGACAGACCTTGCTCACATACCGTGGGCATACTAAATTTGTGACCAGCGTGGCGTGGTCGCCTGATGGCAAGCGCATCGCCTCTGCTGACTGGGATGGTAAGGTGCGAGTCTGGGATACCGGCACCGGGATGACGCTCTTCACTTACGCTGGTCATACTGCCGAGGTATATAGCGTAGCGTGGTCACCCGATGGGAAGCGACTTGCCTCGGTAGGGAATGACAGCACAGTGCAGGTGTGGAATGCTGACAATGGTAAGATTCTTTTCCCTTATCCCTATCAGGCCCATACTGCGCTAATAAGTGTAGCGTGGTCACCCGATGGGAAGCGGCTTGCTTTGGCCAGTAGCGATGGAAGGGTGTTGGTGCAGGATGCGAACACTAAACAGATCCTCTTCCTCTACAAAGGTCATGCCGATTTAGTAAAAAGCGTAGCTTGGTCGCCCGACGGCAAGCGCATTGCCTCAGCCAGTAACGATGGCACAGTGCAGGTATGGCAGCCTGAGTAGTGTGCAGGTTGCAGCAGTGAGGTGTCTTTGGAGTCTGAGGATCATACGTTTCCCCCACTCTGCCGCTCTACCCAGCGCTGCATAAGCTCCCACTTCCTGGAAGCGATGCGCGCGAACTGCATACAGCGTTGCTCGATCTCGGCGACAGGCGTTTTCGATGAAAAGAGGAGCGACCATCCGTTACCTTCCAAAAGTGGCACCTGCCTGAGCAGGTCATCTCGCGAAATCGTCCACACGCCGCCGAAGGTCAAATCGCCCTCCACAGTGGCAACAACGATTTCATCTTTCCTCGCGCCAGCAGTAGCGCGTCCTATCACCCATGCATACTTACGCAAAACCTCGGCAGCCTGGGTAGTGTGGTGGGCTCTCTCCACTGCTTCTTTTGATGGAGTAGGCATAATGGGATACCTCTAGTTCTAGTTCAAGAAAACACGCTATTGATTTCTCATTATATCACTATCCTGATGCGCTCAACTGGCGCCGGTCAACTCTTGCGGGATGGAGTAGCGGGAATTGGAACTATCAAGCCCCGGAAAACGTCTTCTCGATAAGCAGTATCGATTAGTAAATTGCATCTCAGCTTTATAGACAGTTTTTTGCAATGGAAATCTTCTGCTGATATAACAGGAGTTGTTCGCATGTCAATACATATGCACGCGGAGTCTACCTCCATGAGGGGGAACGAGCGGGCGACCATAAAGGCCCACCCCGCCACTCTTCACCACCCTCGCCCCTACGGGAAGCGAATTTCCTCCCGGAAGGAGGGAGAATCGCACGCGCGGGCCGCGCGTGCGATTCTCCCCTCTATAGCTCTATTGTGCCTGCTCCTGGCGGGGTGCGGTTTCTCGCAAGGCGCGCCTGGGCACACGTTTCAAGGCAAGCTGCACCTGCTGCAGGTGCCCACGCCGTATAGCCTGCCCGGTCAGATCGTGCTGGGGCCGGATGGCAACCTGTGGTTCCCGGCGGTGGCGTACGGGAATTTCACCACCGACAAGCCCAGCGGAGCGATCGGGCAGCTAACCCCTTCCGGCAAGTTCCACATGTTCCCCATGCCCACAGCCAATAGCTATCCCCTCGCTATCGCCTTCGGACACGATGGGAAACTCTGGTTTAGCGCGTTCCAGGGCAACGGCAAGCTTGCCCCTAACGTCGACCAGGCGCCGAGATTTAGCGGCGGGTACAGCGAGTTCGGCCAGATGAGCCAGGATGGCAAGTTCCACATGTTCACCCTGCCCTCGTCCACCGTCTCCCCCCGTTCGATCGCCGTGGGCGCAGACGGCAATCTCTGGTTCACCGATACCGGCGCAGGGTCGAACGATGCCTGGGTGAACAAAATTGGCCGCCTCACGCCCTCCGGAGCCTTCAGCGAGTTTCCACTGACCTTACGCAAAGCGACCGATTTCATCAACCTGCTCATCGCAGGGCCGGATGGCAATCTGTGGTTCAGCATCGATAGCGAGCTGCCGGACTATAGCGTTTTCGGCGAAATGGGGCGCATCACGCCGCAGGGTGCGGTGACCATTTTCACCCTGGGCAAGTTTGTCGAGCCGCGCGATATGACGGTCGGACCAGATAACAACATCTGGTTCAGCAGCGGTGGCCTCATTGGGCGCATCACCATGAATGGGCAGCTGCGCCTGTTTAACCCCGATCCGCAGAACAGATCTAACTATATGTCTTCCAGTGGGATCACCAGAGGCAGCGACGGGGCGCTCTGGTTCGCCACGGTGAACGTGGCGGTCGGGCGCGTCACCACTGCTGGCACGTTCAAGTTCTACCCCTTCCCACCCAACACCAACTTCGACAACGGGGGCAGCTCGCTTGACATAGGCAACCTGCGTGGCATCGTCACTGGCGCGGACGGCACGCTCTGGTTGACCAACGATGCGCAGATCGGGCATTTTGTGTAGGGGATCAAAGTCCTCATTATAAAACAATGCGCGAGGGAAATTCTGGTTTGCCCTGTACACCCGGATACAGGCGAAAGAGCGCCCCAGCTCCTGAACCATTCTTTTGTCTGTTGTTGCCCCCAGCTGTAGTCACATACATATCCTGATGCTCCTCACCTCCAAAGGTGACGCTAGAAATTTGCTTCGCCATGGGGAAGGTGATGCGCCGTTCCTCGCTGCCATCCGGGGCATAACGGACCAGGCAACCTCCATCCCAACGTGCCGACCAGACATAGCCCTCTGCATCAACCGTCAACCCGTCCGGCACGCCATTATTCTCAGGAACCATCGTAAAGATACGCCGATTGCTGATGCCGCCAGTTGCCTGATCATAATCGAAGAGGGAGACACAGCGATGACCAGAGTCGGTATGGTAGAGACCAGTTCCATCAGGTGTGAAGCCCAGACCGTTTGAAACGTCGATGCCATCTAACAATTGCGTGAGTGTACCATCCAGATCGAGCCTATAGAGTCGCCCCAGATGGCCGGGAGATTCGGCGGTGGCGCTGACCGGCATCGTGCCGCAGAAGACACGTCCGTCTGGATCGGCAATCACATCATTGAAGCGTCCACCGCGCTCGGCTGGGATCTCTTCGAAAAGTGTTTCGATTTGTCCCTGCTTCCAGATGCGCACAGATCCGTTGCGGCCAAAGAGCAACAGCGTGCCATTCGCCTGAATAGTAAAGCCCCCGATTGGTTCTCCTTGCCAGATTTGTTCATGGTGATTGGTTGTGGGATCGTAGCGAAACAGCCGTCCAGAGGGAATATCCACCCAGTAGAGCCGGCGTTCCAGGGGGTGCCAAAGTGGTCCTTCGCCGATTTCGCATTGATAATCAGCGATCAATTCGATATCCATGTGCGTATGCAACCTCCTGCTTCACTTGACAAGACCTTCTATGCAATTATACCCTTATCGTTGCACCCGCCCGGTGACATCGCCGCTCACCAGGTGTTGTACCTCAGCGAGGGACACCAGATTCAAGCAGCACCACCGCGAAGATCTGTGCAAAGTGATGGTCGCGTCGCAAAACCATCACTTTGCACAGGATTGAAAGGAAATCACGCTCTTAATGCCAGCTGGCCGTCCGAGAATGCGTTCAACAGCCTGTTCGATCGGGGTGCGTTCTGCCACCAGCGCATGCACGGCACCCGGCCAGCGCCGGTGGAAGGTCTCCAGATCTGCAATTGCAGCATCAAAGTTGTGCGGTCCCGCGTTGACCGTTCCCAACACCACCTGATTCTTTAGGACCATCTCGCGAAAAAGTGCGGCTGGATCAGCTTCAATCAGGGTTTGTCGACCAGGGACCCCCGTCAGCACATAGATCCCATTGGGTCCCAGGGCGCGAAGCACTTCCAGCGCGAGCAGGGAATGTCCGACCGCCTCATAGACCAGATCGATCGGGCCAATGTGCGCTTCAAGCTGAGACGGCGGAAGCGTCTGGCTCGAAAGGTAGGTCGCGCCAATGGCTTTCGCGACCTCAATGCGTGGATCTGGTTCGTGCTGCCGTGAATATATGAATGTCTCGAACTCGGCGCTTCGCAAGGCCATCGCGCCCAACAAACCTACCGGACCCGCACCCAAGACCAGCGCTGTGTGCCCACGGCCCTGCCTGCGCTCGGAGACTGCCGGGTCAATCCAGGGAGGGCGACGCTGCATAAGTCCATACAACTGATGTTCCGCTTTTTCGGCGATGGTCAGCGGCTCGACCAGCACGGCAATCTCGCGCAGGTGGTGAGGCACGGGATGCATATACCGGGCATCATCCACGACAAACTCCGTCAGATAACCATGAGCCCCTTTGATGCCACGCTCGGTAAAATCGCCGGTTTCGCAGAAGTCCTGGTGATCAGCGCGACAGGAGCGGCACCTGGCGTGAGGACAGGGACGGCGCACCGTTGGCACGACCAGATCACCCGGCACAAGATGGGTGACGGCTGCCCCAGCCTCGACCACTTCGCCTAACGCTTCGTGGCCGATGACCAGGTAATCAGCGCCCGCTGGCGGTGTACCATAGGCAAAGGTACAGATCTCTTTATCCGTGCCACAGATCCCAATATCTAGCATGCGGAGTTTGACCTGATCCGGTTGGGTGATGATCGGCTCATCCTGTTCAATGAGCTTCACTTCCCGGCTTGCGGGAAACACGGCAACAGCTTTCATCCTTTCCCCCTAGTTCTTTTCTGTCTTAGAAGGCGCCCTTTCAGCAACAATGCACGAATAAACCTGGAACAGGGTGCTTAGAAACTCAGATAGAGATGCGAGGCAACTTTCTTCATCGCCTCTGCCGATACCCATCCAGGTGATCCAGGCGGATTTCGGGCATCTCATGGCCACCGCGAATGGTATTATAGGCTGGAGTTCACCACCTTCCTGTAACTCGTTGAGGCGCCCTTTCAACCAGTCGATAAAGGCTTCCGCCTCCTCCGTAAAACCCAGCGCCAGCAAGCTATCCAGGGTGAAGGCGGCATCGCGGAACCAGGTAAAGCGGTAGTCCCAGTTGCGCTCGCCCCCAATTCCTTCGGGTAAGCTGGTGGTTGGCGCGGCCACAATGGCTCCGGTGGGCGCGTAGGTGAGCAATTTCAAGACCAGCGCGGACCGCTGCACGTGTTCGCGCCAGCGCCCCTGATACTGACACTGGCTGATCCAGCGCAACCGGTAACGTCGCGTTTCCGCAAACTGTGCCTCATACATGCCCTGCGAAAAAGGGTGTGGGAGAAGATGCTCGTTCTGGGAACTGTCCAGGAAAAAGAAGGCAGATTGGTCTTCGGAGAGCGTAAAGCTCGCCTGCGCTCCACCTTGCCCATCATCGCTCAAGGGAACCGACGACGAAAGCGCCAGGGTCAATTTGGGGCTGCGAAAGACCGCACCATGCTCGGAAAGCTGGAGGGCATGGGTATCTCGCGCGTAGTTAAATGCGGGACGGCAGGCCACCTGGAACGTGAGCGAGCCACGCACCATATGGACTGCGCGGACCAGATGGTGTTCGTAGCGCGCGGTGCCTTTCTGTTTGATGGGCATGAAATCGGTGATTTCCCCGACACCATCGTGGGTCAGAAAGCGGGTAATCAGAATATTGGTCTCGGGGAAGTACATCTGTTTCGTGCCAAGACCTTCCTGCTCAACGGGAGCGAGGCGAAAAGACCCGCCCTTGCCTGCGTCCAGCAACGTGCCAAAGACACTCGGTGAGTCAAAATCGGGAAGACAGCACCAATCAATGGAGCCATTCTTACCCACCAGCGCAACCGTCGAGAGGTCCCCGATCATCCCATACTCTTCAATGGGAAGATACCGCGTCTCCGTGAGGGTCGGTGCCGGTCGTTTTGTTGCTAGCATCGACTTTTCCTTTTTCTGATTTCTCTTCCAGAGCGTAGGCCCACCTTGTCAGAGTTTGGGGCCACTCCCCAGCTGACGCACCTCGACCTTTCTGGTACGAGTATGTGGAGGAAGCGTCATGAAAGCGCAATGGGCATCGTCATGGGCAGTGGCCTGAAACTCTGACCCAGGGGGTTGCTTGGCTATTGGCACACGCATCTTGCCATGATCGCAGGCAAAATCTTGATCGCAACAGGCATCAAAAAGGAAGTTTTTTTGATAAAGCGTTGTTACCGTTTTCGAGTAAGAATGCGATAGCCGTTTTTCTCTGATTGTCATCTTTCAGGGTAAGTAATGAGTACGTTTCTGATGAGCAAACACAACAGATAGACCTATCTGTTCAATACCACTAGGGGAGCAAAAATGTCTACCACTCAACACAGCAACCTCCAGGACCAGAAGGCGCTCGTGACCGGAGCAACGTCGGGCATCGGTCGCGCGATGGCCTTCCAACTGGCCCGTGACGGAGCCGAGGTCATCGTCCACGGCCGCGACGTTGCACGCGGCACCGAGACCGTCGAAGCGATCATCGCTGCGGGCGGTCGGGCGCGCTTCGTCGCAGCCGACCTCAGCAATCCAGCCGACCTCCGACACCTGGTCGAAGACATCGGTGACATTGACATCCTGGTCAACAACGCCGGGTTCTCCGTGTTCGGCGCGACTGCGGACCTCGACATCGACACGTTTGACGCCTTGTTCGCCAGCAATGTCCGCGCGCCGTTCTTCCTCGTCGCCGCGTTTGCGCCGGGAATGGTAGCCAGGGGCAAGGGCAGTATCATCAACGTTAGCAGCATGGCTGGCCAGATCGGGCTCGCGGGTGGTGCGGCCTACGGGGCGACGAAGGCTGCCCTCTCGTCGATGACGCGCGCCTGGGCTGCGGAGTTCAGCCCCAGCGGCGTGCGGGTGAACGCTATCGCTCCCGGCCCCGTGTACACCGAGGGTGCGGCCCCTGAGCGCACCGCAGGGCTGGGGTCCACTACCCTGCTCAAGCGTGCTGCGAATGCCGAGGAGATCGCCGAGGTCGTGGGATTCCTCGCCTCGCCTCGCGCGAGCTATGTTACTGGGGCGATCGTCGCCGTCGACGGCGGTCGCACTGCGATCTAGCGCCAAGCTCCTGGGCTCCGGCAATACGGGTGGTGCGAAGGCGTGCTTCCGTGCGTCGTGGCTGGGTTTCTTGATCGCCGCCGACGGCTTCGTGCCGAGCAGCACTGAACCCTACGACCACGAAACGAGACTGGAGGGCTACGTTTTCCGCTGAACGGGGAATGTTCGGACTCCTTTTTGCCCCGGGTAGCCTGAGTGGGGAAAATGGGGTAGAGTAGGGAGCGGGCGCCCCTTGCGGGGTCGTCGGACACCCTCTCTCGCGAACCGTGCGTACAGCTTTCACCGTACACGGCTCTCCCCTTCCCTTTTCCTTGCACTGGTCTCTCGGTCAGGTAACTTTCCCTGGTGCAATAAATGATGGCAGGATTGACAGAGGACGAGTGTTTTCCTCCGTCGAGCTATCATCATTCGTTGCCAGAGGGTCTTTCCCGGTTCAATCTCTTTGAGTTTCCGTACATGATGGACTTCAAACGGTCCCTGCGTCGTTTCGCAGTATTCACATTGGCCGCTATTCAGACGACGGATCAGCTCCGAACGGCTGAGGGTGAGCGCCAATGGATGCGGGGCAGTGTCGATATCCGGCCTGCCTGGCGCAGGGGGCCTGAGATCCTTGAGTCGGAAGAGACGGAGAATGCGTGTCCCATCCTTTTTCGGTAGGATCAGAACAGACCCATCGTCGCTTTTGAGCTGGCTGCTGCTTTTGTGGACGCTTTGGCGATGTTTGTGGGCCAGCGTTTTGAAGCAGCTGGGTTGCCAGATGTAGGCCAGTTTGTTCATGCGCTGCTTCCCATTCCAGGCCAATGCATAGTAGTTTGCCAGCCCTCGCAGTTCTCCGTTGGAGGCAAGAAGGATTTCCGCATCACTGAGCAGCGTCAGCGCTCCTCCTGAGACGGCTCTCATCGTGTGCTAATCCCCGTATCGCTTCATTTGACAGAAGTGTTCGAGTTTTCCTGCCGGGATGTGAAGCTGGATACGTTCTGAGATCGTCCTTTGCAGGCTGTGGCGTGAGCCATGTTTCACCTTGAGCAGACGTTTCCCTGAGTACGTTTTGATTTCATATCCCAGACAGATGACTCCTTGTCGGCTGTGGCGGTTATGAGACTTTTCTTCTGCAATGGTCAGCTTCACCGTTTCTTCAATGAACCCTCTGACTGCTTGCCTAACTCTTTCTGCATCTGCCTTCGGCCCCATGATGCCAATCACATAGTCATCGGCATAGCGACAGGAGTAGAGTCGCCTGTATCCGCCGTCGAAGGGATCAACACTTGGGAGACGTTTCCGCAGGCGATCCACTCGGCGAATTTCTGCTTGGATCTCCTGTAGTTGCTCTGTTTTCCCCTCCTTTCCCTTCAGGAGATCGGCCTGCTTCCGAAGCCTTCGGATACGTTCCGTCTGGCGGTGGTAAGCAGGGTATTTGGCGCGTCTCTTTCCCTGGTCGAACTGCTCTTTCAGTCCTTTCATGAAGAGGTCCAGTTCGTGGAGAGAGACGTTGGCTAAGATGGGTGCGACAATTGAGCCCTGGGGTACCCCGCTGTAGGTGCCATGATAGGTCCAGTCCTGAAGGCTAGCCTGCGTCAAGCATGGCTCTGATAAGGCGAAGAAAGCGCGTATCCCCCATGCTCTTTTGCAGCAAGCTCATCAGCAAGTCATGCTTGATCGTGTCGAAGTAGCTTCGCAGATCCATATCGATCACCCATTTGACCGCTGTCCATTCCTGCTTACTGGTTTGGAGGGCGGTGTGGGGGGATCGGTCTGGGCGAAACCCGTGTGAACTCTCTTCATGACTGTTTCGGGTAGCATCAGCACGCCCTCGCTTTCGGATCGTGGTAAGCCAGTAAACTGCTTCCCTTCCCCCAGGCAAGCGATGGTTTCACGTGGATTACTCCCCGCTTATCCAGGCTCGCTGGACCGCCGAACCGGTCTGCAGTCCCATTCCAGGCTGACGTTGGGGACTATGGAAGTTCCGTACCCATGCAGGGAAAGTTTCCCTGTTTAGGGCATCCCGTCGTTTCAGCGAAGTGAGATGCGACGTGCTCCAGGCGTCCCGTTCGTCCTTTTCTGCC
>WNFE01001233.1_pt1 | contig 18529 bp, 13 predicted proteins | sample 5400451 | NCBI WGS metagenome assembly WNFE01 (sample SAMN13153344, study PRJNA577476) | soil metagenome | isolation source: 200 cm saprolite under Douglas fir tree site 2 hole 2 | place: USA:California | collected 2015-04-18
ATGCGCTGCGATACATGCCATCAGGCCGCGAATCTTCCCGGGGCGCACCTGCCGCCGGGCAGTCCGAGATGGTCGCTGCCGTCGCTGGAAGTTAAGATGGTGTTTGCCGGGCGGTCGCCGGGCGAGCTGTGCCGGCAGATCAAGGATCCGAAGCAGAATGGCGGGCGGTCGCTGGGGAACCTGCTCGACCATGTCGGCAACGACGACCTTGTGGGGTGGGGCTGGAGTCCGGGCGACGGACGGACAGTGCCGCCGCTTTCCCGCCGCGACACTGTGGCGCAGGTGAAGATCTGGATTGCGGGCGGCGCGGCTTGCCCAGAGTAGGTTGTGCGGGGAACAAATAAAGCGCGCAGTTATCGTTTGGCCATCCACGCAGGATCGCGGACGCCGGCCAGCGAGTTTCCCCTCTAAAATGTCCCGAAGCACGAGTATGTCTTTTTCCCGAATCATCGGAATTCTGCTGGGACTGTGGCTAGCGGTGGTCGGCATCTATGCGCTGGTGTCCATCACGCTTGCCGGTCATCCCGATACGGTTTCCACCTTCGGGAACCTGGTGCGGTGTATGGTCCCGCTGCTGGCCAATGCCGGGCTGCTGCTCAATGCCGGTACGCCGCACTGGCGGCGAAACATTTTCTGGATGCTGCTGGCGATGGGCTGCACGCTGTGGATGATCGGCCAGTTTCAGTGGACGTACTACGAAGTCTACGAACACCAGCACATGCCCGTTATCTATGGTGGAGATATTGTCTTCTTCCTTAAAGGGATTCCCATCATGGCGGCGCTAGCGCTGCAACCGCACCGCAAACGCGGAGAGGTTCGACTTCAATTTGGCTATTTAGATTTTGTTCTCCTGCTGACCTGGTGGACCTTCGTTTACGCCTTCGTGGTTTTCCCCTGGATGTACGCCGCGCCGTCGGAGGCGCAGTACAACTACAACTATGACGTGGTCAGCAATGTGCAGAACATGGTGATCGTCATCGGGCTGGGCGTGCTGTGGCTGAAGGCTAAAGGCGCGTGGCGCGTGGTGTACGCCAACCTGTTTGGCGCCTCAGCGATGTACATGCTTTCTTCCCTGACCATCAACGTGGCCATCAGCTTGAAAAAGTATGCGACCGGGAGCCTTTACGATCTGCCGCTGATCTCATCGTTTTTGTGGCTTGGGTTGGCAGGCGTGATTGCCTATCTGAAGCGCGCGGAACTGGACATTCCGCAAGACGATGACGGAGACGACAGGTCACGCGACAGCGTGTGGTCGGCACGGCTGGCCATGGCAGCCGTCATATCGTTGCCGATATTTGCTATTTTTACGCTGCGCTTCGAGCACGATACGCCGGTCGTGCGTGATTTTCGCTTGATGACCACGCTGATTGCCTCCGTGCCCATCGCCTTCCTGGTGTTCCTGCGAACGCACATAGCGGACGCCGATCGCGCGCGACTGCTCTCGAAGTCGGAGCAGTCCATCGAAAACTTACAGCGGCTGCAAACGCAGATAGTGCAGACGGAAAAACTTGTTTCGCTCGGCCAACTGGCGGCTGGCGCGGCGCATGAGATCAACAACCCGCTGGCGGCGATTCTGGGCTACTCGGACCTGCTGGCGGATGACCCGACATTGCCGGAGAAGGCGCGCGCCACGGCGGGAAAGATTCGCGATCAGGCGCGGCGCACGAAAACGTTGGTGGCCAATCTGCTGAGATTTGCGCGGCAGGTGCCGCCGGAACGCACGCTGCTGGACATCAACACAGTAGTCACCAATGCGGTGCAACTGCGCGCTCTGGATTTGCGGTCGTCGAAGTCACGCATCGACATGCAACTGGAATCCGTGCTGCCGGGCGTGCGCGGGGACGGCAATCAATTGCTGCAGGTGTTCTTCAACATCGTCAACAACGCGATTGACGCAATGGAAGCCAGCGGGGGCGGAGTGCTGACCATCAAGACCATACGGGATCGCGGCAATGTGGTGATCCTGTTTACCGACACGGGACCGGGGATTAAGGAACCGCAGCGCGTGTTCGACCCCTTTTACACCACGAAGCCGGTTGGCAAAGGCACAGGCCTGGGCTTGAGCATCTGCTTCGGCATCCTGCAGGAGCACGCCGGAAAGATTCTTTGCTACAACTCGCAACAAGGCGGCGCGGTTTTTCGCGTGGAGCTGCCGGCGGTGCTCGCAGCATTCCCGGCTAAAGAAGCGCAGCCTGCCGGCGTTGCGCCCACTACGCAGAAAACGCCCGTCTGAGAAAAAGCTAGCGAGCGCTATGTTTGCGCGCCGCGCGACGCCCGAGGCGCGTCGCGTTCATGCTAGAGTTTTGCTGCGAACTATCAGCCGGGGACAAACGATGACCGACTTGGCCATTGTGACGGAGAAGCTTACGCGGCGCTTCGGCGCGCTCACCGCGGTGGACAATGTCGATCTGCGGGTGAGGGCCGGGCAGGTTTTCGGCTTTCTGGGACCCAACGGCGCGGGGAAATCCACGACAATTAAAATGCTCACCGGACTGCTGGCGCCGACCTCCGGGCGCATGCAACTGCTGGGGCTGGATTTTTCTTCACACACGATCGAGGTAAAGCGGCAGATTGGCGTGGTGCCGGAAGGCATGGGGCTTTTCGAGCGTTTGACCGGAGCGGAATATCTGCGTTTTGTCGGCAGGATGTATGGGCTCGACCACGCCACGGCGCTTCGACGCACGGGAGAACTGCTGGAATTCATGCAACTGGCGGACCGGCCGAAATCGATGATCGCGGATTATTCGCACGGCATGCAGAAAAAGCTGGCGCTGGCCGCGGCGGTGATTCACAGACCGCGCATTCTTTTCCTCGATGAGCCGTTCGAAGGCGTGGATGCGTTGGCGGCCGGCGCGTTGAAGGCGCTACTAGGCCGTATGACGGCGCGCGGCGTGACGATTTTTCTTACCTCGCACGTGCTGGAGATTGTCGAACGCTTGTGCAGCCACGTGGGAATCATTCACCAGGGCCGGCTGGTGGCGCAGGACTCCATCGAGGAATTGCGCGCGGGGATTGCCGGAAAAGAAGGCAGCAAGACAACTTTGGAGCAGATTTTCCTGTCGATCGTGGGCCAGAGCGGCGCGGAACGGACGCAGATCGAGGAGCTTTCGTGGCTGACGTAGGGCAGCCGCTTGGAATTCTGAAGCAAATCAGGCTGATCGCCGGCTTGCGTTGGCGGATGCTGCACAATAACCTGCGGCGAAAACAAAACCGGCTCGATCTGCTCGGGTTGATTATCGTCGGCTTGCTGGCAGGCGCGTTCGTGACTGTATTGTGCTATGCCTTGTTTGAGAGCACGCGCAATTTTGTATCCAGCGGCAGACCCACCTGGCTGAGCTTGTTTTTCTGGGCCATTTTTTTGTGGTGGCAACTCTTTCCCATCATAGTGGCAGGCTTCGGGGTCTCCTTCGAGTTCCGCGGGCTGCTACGTTTCCCTCTAAGTTTTGGCGCGTTCTACATACTCGGGCTAGTCTACGGATTAGCGGATTTCACCGGATTGGCAGCCGTGTGCTGGATCATTTCGATTATCCTGGGCGCGGCCGCGGCGGACCTCGCGCTACTGCCGGCCATGTTGCTGGTGGCAGCATTGTTCATCTTGTTCAACGTGGCGCTGGAACGCCTGCTTGGGTCCTGGATGGAACGCCTGCTGGCGCGGCGCCGCACGCGAGAGCTCTTTTTCGCCGGTTTTATCCTTCTCATGGTGTCGCTGCAGTTGCTGGGTCCGCTGTTGAATCGTTACGGGAATTCCGCCGAGCCATGGCTTGTGCGTGCTCTCCCTTATTTTGCGTACTTTCCTGCATCGCAGGCCGGCAAGAGCGTGGGAGCCGCGTCGGCCGGACATTACGGTGAGTTCGCGTTCGCGGTATTAGGAATTGCGTGCTACGCGGTGCTTTTTGGCGGCTTGCTGTGGCTGCGCCTTGCGGCGCAGTATCGCGGGGAGGAGCTGAGCGAAACTCCGGCGCCCGAGAGGGCGGTTGGCAACAAGGCGCGGCGGGAATCGGACGCGGACGCGCTCGGCTTGCTGTCCCCGCAAGTTGCCGCGGTCATTCGTAAGGAAATTCGCTATTTGCTGCGTAATGGCTTTGCCGCTTTATTGTTGCTCCTGCCGCCCATCCTGGTCTTTGCGCTTATCACCCAGGCCACGCTGTTCCGCTTTTCCGGAGCGAAAAGCGGCATCTCTCCGGAAGTGTTCTTTCCCGGCTTAGTGGCTTACATCATTTTGATTTTGATGGCTCCGGCCTATAACAGCTTCGCCTACGAGAATACCGGTGTGCAGACGTACTTCACCGCGCCACTGCAATTTCGCAATGTCTTTCTTGGAAAGAACTTCGTGCAGGTTGCGCTGGTCACGATAGAGCTCACGCTGTGCATTGCCGCGTTTTGCTACCGTGTGGGATCGCCATCGGCGCCGATCTTCATCGCAACGCTGGCGGCCATTATCTTCACGGTGGTCGGACAATTGTCGATCGCCAACTGGTCGTCGTTGAGTTTCCCGCGCAAGTTAGCGTTTGGCCAGATACACGGTCAGCGGCAATCGAGCATGGCTGTGCTTGTTGCGTTTTGCGCGCAGATTTTGCTTTTCGGGATAAGCTCACTGGTCTTGGGGCTGGGACGGTGGACCGGCGACCGCTGGCTGCCCGCCAAGGCATTTGCGCTGCTCGCCGCCGCTGTCGTGGGGGGATATGTGGCGTCACTCGATGCATTGACGTCTTACGCCGAGAAAAAGAAGGAAAAACTAATTGAAGCGCTCTGCAGGTGAGTGGCGGAGGCCGGAATTTTTCAGGGGAGTGATATTCCGCTCGGCCGGCCGCTGCGCTATTCGCACTCGCCCGGTGAAGTCATCGACACGCGCGACGTCGACTCGGTGGCGAAAATCATCGTGGTGCTCGCCAAGAGCTGGTAGCAATTCACGCGCGAAACTGTTGTAGCGCGCTCACGATTCTGGCGCCGGCCTTCCCGTCACCGAACGGATTTCCTCTTGAAACAGGGGGACGCTGCCCGGCGCCTTCAAGCCAAGCCGTGGCGTGCTCCAGGATTTTGGTTCGCTTGGTGCCGACAACTTCGGCGCACCCGGACTCGACCGCCTCTGGCCGCTCTGTGACATCGCGCAGGACCAACACAGGTGTTCCCACACTGGGCGCTTCCTCTTGAACGCCCCCGGAATCCGACAAGATCAGCGCCGCTGATTTCATGAGGTGCACGAAATCCGGATAAGACAACGGCCCCGTCAGGATAGTTCGCGGCTGCCGTCCGAGTATACGTTGAGCCGTTTCTGTTACATGCGGATTGGGGTGCACGGGGAAAACCAGACTCACGTCCGGAAACCTGCGCAATAAGTCCGCCGCCGCCAAACAGATCTGCTCGAGGCGCTCGCCAAAATTCTCCCGCCGATGAGCTGTCAGCAGGACGAATCTTCCTGTTAGCGCTTTGAGCCGTGTATCGGCAAAAGTTGCCGGACGCTTCAAAATCTCTTGCAAAGCATCAACAACGGTGTTTCCCGTCAGGAAGATTCGATGAGCCGCGACTCCTTGCGCCAAAAGCGCGTCGGCGGCGCCTTGCGTTGGTGCGAAATGCAAATCCGCTATTGCTGTCACCAGTCGGCGGTTCATTTCTTCCGGAAACGGCTGCCACTTATCCCTTGTCCGAAGCCCTGCTTCTATATGGCCGACGCCGACGCGTTGCTGGTAGCCGACGAATGCGGCAGCGAACGCCGTGGTCGTGTCGCCCTGCACCAGCAGCCAATCCGGCTGAACGGAAAGCATCACCGGCGCGAGCGCATCGAACACGCGCGCGGCCACCGAAAGCGGTGACTGATTTTCCTGCATCAGATCCAGGTCGAAATCCGCCTTTATCCCGAAGACCTCCAGCATCTGGTCCAGCATTTCGCGATGTTGGGCGGTAACGCACACTTTGGCGTCGATCCCCGCTTCTTTTGCGGCGCGGAGGACCGGCGCCATTTTGATGACTTCCGGGCGAGTGCCGAAGACCGCAAGGACTCGCATGTCAGTTCCTATCTCCGTGGGAACCGATCATAGCCTTGGCCGCGATGTCGGCGAGCACCTGCCAGTCGTATGCCTCCACGATGCGGTCCCATGCAGGTTCCCAGGACATTCCGCGCGCTCGCACGAAGGCATCCGCCCACGCCTGCGGATTCGGCTCCGCAAGAATTATGTTGGGCCACGCCAGCCTCTGCCAGTTCAAGAGCGGCGTTGAGACCACGCACTTGCGGCACGCGCTGTATTCAACCACTTTAATTTGGAAAGCAAAGTCCGTTCCGGCGCTTTTCCCCTGCGCCAGCACCCCCACGTCGATGGCATTACAGTACTCGGCGATTTCCGCGGGCGCGACATTCCCTGTGGCGATAACTCCCGCGGCCCGATTCGCTTCCAGCAGTGCTCTCCAAGTGTCGGCGGGACCGATAATGAGGAGTCTGGCATTTGGGATGCGCTGCCGCGCGGCCAGAAAGGCGTTCACCGCAAGATCCACGCCCGTAAAGGACCCATGGTTGCCAATGTATCCGATCGCGAAGTGTTCAGCGATTCCCAGGCGTTGTCGCAGGGCTGACACTTTTGCAGGCGCCACGGAGCGCAAGCGAGCTATATCGGCGCCATTGGGCAGAGGCGAGGCCTGCATGCCGCATTCGCGTTCGAGCTTTTCGCATAGCGGCTGCGAAACAGCGAACGTTCCATCCACCTGTTTGTCGATGGCGCCGATTGCGGCACGAATTCGCCCAAGCCTGGCCGAAGAAAACTGCTCCTCGGGAAACCAATCGACTACATCAAAGAACGTCCGAACTCCCGGGATTCGTTCTACGCCGAATAATTCGTTTGCAAGCAGAACATGCGTGATCCCTAAGTCCCGGACCAGGCCGCGAAGAGTTTGCCGATTACGCAGCCGGCACAATGCGGACGCACGTTCCACTCCAACCAGTCTTTGCGCCAGAATCGGCTGCCATACTGGGACTTCGATGATCGATGTGCCGTCAGACGCCTTGGATTGCGAGCGAGACCGCAGCGCCGCGCTTAGAGCGACCCCCGCTTGCTTTACACGCCTGGTGAAAGCCGATTTGCCATCGACGTGCAGCGCGTGGCGCGATTTCAGCAGAAACACTTCAAACTTGGAGGTGAGCCGTCGCGCCAACTCGATCTCGCGTACCGCAATGTCGTCTGCGTAGATGTGGGGAACTACCAGAAGCCGCGGTCTCACGGCAGGTGCTTTCTGACAAACCGCTGGGCACTCACTTCTCCACCAGAAAACTGCCGATCACCAGCGCATCCATCCCGGAACTGAAAAACGTGCGCACCGCGTCAGTCGGCGTGTGCACGATGGCTTCGCCGCGCAAATTGAAGGACGTATTCATGATCAGCGGCACTCCGGTGCGTTTCTCGAACTCATCGAGCAGCCGCCAGTAAAGCGGATTGATCTGCTTCTCGACGGTTTGCGGGCGCGCGCTGCCGTCCACGTGCGTTACCGAGGGAATCACGCCGCGCTTCTCCGGGCGCACCTGCGCGGTGAGGATCATGAACGGCGAATCGGTCACGCCCTCCAGATAATCGCTCGCCGCTTCTTTTTTCATCGACGGCGCAAACGGACGCCACCACTCGCGAAACTTCACCGCGTTATTTACCTTGGCGTTCATCTCGGGATCGCGGGCATCAGCCAGAATCGAGCGGCTGCCCAGAGCTCGCGGACCAAATTCCATGCGTCCCTGAAACCATCCCAGAATTTTTCCGCTGGAAAGAAGTTCTGCCGCCCGGGCCGCCGGATCATCCACGCGGGTGTACGGCAGTTTGTACGTGCGCAGCGCGGTTTCTATGGTGTCGTCGTCAAAGCCTGGCCCCCAATGCGCGTGGTACATCGGTTTCATTGGCAGGCTGCCGCCATCTTCCAGAAACGGGGCAAGCGCCGCGCCCAAGGCGGTGCCATCGTCCGAAGCGGCGGGCTGCACAAAAATATTGTCTACCAGCCCGGAAGCTGCAATCTTGCCGTTGCCTTTGGAATTCAGCGCCACGCCGCCCGCGAGGCAGAGATTCCGGATGCGAGTTTTCTCCACCGCCATACGCACCACGCTCAACATGGCGATCTCGCAAGCATCTTGCACCGCATATGCGATGTTCTTGTGCCGCGCGCCGATCTCGCTTTCCGGCGCGCGTACGGGCCCCAAGAGCGGAGCGATGCCGGAAAACGAGCCGCTGCCATTTCCAAAAAGCCGTTTCCAATGCACGCGATACGGATCTGCCGCCGGATCGATGAACGCGTCCACCTTTACTCCCGGCTCGCCATACGGTGCCAAACCCATGACTTTCCATTCATCGCTGTTCGGCTGAAACCCCAGATAGCCAGTGAACTGGCTGTAAAACAGTCCCAGGGAATCGGGAAAGGGAATCGTCAGCAGGTGATGCAGTCGCCCTTTGGTTCCATGCCAAATCGATGTGGCTTCCCACGCGCCACGCCCGTCCATCACCACCACCGTCGCGTCATCGAATCCGCAGAAAGCGTACGCGCTGATGGCGTGAGCCCAATGATGATCCACGTGTCGAATGCGGCCTCGCACATTACCGAAGCGCTGCGTGAATGTCTTTGCGCCGCTTTCCTGATGCCACATGCTCAAGAAATGCAGCGTGCTGGTCAAAACGTTGAGGTAGGTGAGTGGCAAACCTCCGCTGGCCAGGCATTTCAGGTCGTGACGAAATCCCGGTCCCGCGGTGGTCCAGCCAAAACAAACGTCATCAACCTGACTCGCGCTCACGCCCGCAAAGTCCAGGCACGCTTGAATCGCCAACGCGGGAAACCGGGCGTCATGCTTGATGCGGCTAAGCCTTTCCTCGGCAACCGCGAACACCAGCTCGCCTTCGCGCACGATACACGCCGAGGAATCGTGCGTTTTGTTGTAGCTGATGCCCAGCGTAATCATGCGCGAAGCCAGTCCTTTCCGCGCAGTTTCTTGTGGCGCTGGAGCACGATCCACTTTGACGACCGGCCAGCTGCAATCAAGATAGGCTCATGCTGTGGGTTTCTCGGACCGCTCGACATGGCTCGGCATGGGAAACGGAAAAAAACGCCGCCGCAGTTCTTTATAAATAGCCAGGTCGGAAAGTCCATGCCTCCATCGATAATATACGGCGGATGGCAAAACGAGAGCAGGCGCGAGCCTGGCCAAACTGAAAAGCCGCTGCCAGATCGATGCATCGCTATGAAAAACGCGCATGATCTTCAATTCCGCGGAAACCGTCTCCCAAGGAAATCCGCCGTCCAGCTCAAGACGCAAACAATCTGCCTCCAGTTGAACGCACTCTAAAATCGTTTGGGCGATGTCTTCGCGCAGTTTCAGCTCACGCAGTTTTGCGCGCAGTGATTCCGCGAGTGCCGCCAATACTTGCTGTTTCCGGCGAACGCTATCGCGGTCTCCGCGCGTAAACTGAAAAAGGTTTCCGCGGTGCAGCCGATAAAACGTGTAGGATGCCGGCAAAACCAGGACATCCGCAAAAAGCCCAGCCAGGGTGAACAGGTATTCGTCAGCCTCAAATTTCAGCGCTTCCGGCACCCGACCGACCTGCGCGAGAATCCCTTTGCGGTACGTCATGCGGCTGGTGCCCAGAAACCCCCTGCGCATGCGGAAAATCCTTGCTTCTTCGCTGGACGTCAGCCGAAAACGAGTAATCTCGCGAGGCAGTTCGGCCACTCGCCGCCCGTCCGGGTAGACTTGTGTCGTGCCGTGCCCGACCAGGCCCACCGCCGGCTCGGCCTCGAAAACGCGCGCGACGGCGCTTAACTTGTCCGGTGCCCACCAATCATCGCCGTCCAAAAACGCCACAATCTCTCCGTGTGCTTCCGGAATTCCGGCGTTAAACGCAGAAGCTTGTCCCCCATTACGCTTGCGCAGCAACCGCACGCGTGGCGCAAACTTTAGCGCGATCTCCGCGGTGCGGTCGGTCGATCCATCATCCACTACCAGAATTTCCCTTTCCGACGCGGGGAAATCCTGCTGAAGAACGCTGGCGATGGCCTCTTCGATAAACGCTTCTTGGTTGTAAGTGTCGATCAGCACTGTCACGAACGGCTTTGGCACAAGGCATCTCCGCTCGGTCCGTCGTCCTGAGTAAGCAATTCTACTCCACCCGTGTCGCTACTTTTCCCGTTCGCCGCTCCGCCTACCAGGCTTCATGGCATGAAAAGAACGCCGATGCCGGACGTTTCCATCGGCGCGCCGGTTACCGCAATCGGAATCGCGCCTGTGCTCGGCCATTCAACAAACTCTTGATGCCGGTAGTGCTGCTTGATCTCGTTCCAAAACCTCTCGACTTCACATTGCGTTTCTTGCTGGTGTGTCACGATGTCGTGAAAAGCTACCATTCCCCCACTGCGCACTAATGGCGAATACATTTCGAAATCGCGCCGTACACCTTCATAGGTGTGATCAGCGTCGATAAATAGATAGTCTAACTGGTCGCGGCGGAGAAGGCTCACCACGTGCTCCTTGGTTTCCGCGGAATGCGAGTTTGCCCGGATCAGGTGCAGTTCCTGCCCGGATTTCGGGAAACGGCGAAAAATCGGCGCTTTGCGCTTGGGATATCCTCCTCCAAACGGTCCGTAGGGCAAGTCCACGCTGATAATTTTTGCTTGTGGCGGAGAAACCGCGCAAAGCAGGAACAGCGTGCCCCCGTAATTCGTTCCGATCTCCAAGCTGCGCCTGGGAGCAAACACCTTCAAAAGATTTCCCAACTCCAGTACTTCAGAGCGCACCTGCCCCATCAGAACGGGGCGATCAACACAGTAATCAATGATCTCTTCGAGCGATTCCGGGCGAGCGCCAAAGGCCAGTTCACAGTAGCATTTGACGTATCGCGCGCACTTCAGAAGCAACCTCGTCATGACTCTCAACTTACGCTACGACGGGCATCGGCATCTTCATCCGAAAATCGCAGCAGTAAATTGAGTTGCTGTGCTGGCGTGATACAGGCAGCTCTGAATAGCATTCTCCTTTCGCGAAGCAACTCGGGAAGTATGCCCACAAGTCCTGCCAGCGTACCAATTCGATCTTTCGCAAACTGCCATCGCAACCGGCCGATGTCCTTGGCCAGCGCCGCCGTGGAAATCAGCCACGTGCGTGCTGCATATCGCAGCGGCAGGAGTTTGGTGGCCAGCAACAAGCGTCCCTGCAATATTCCGCGGAAATTCATGCGCATACCTTCGACGGACCGGCCCGAACTGCCTACTCGATGCCAGCAGATCGCGGTCGGAACGTAAACCGTTTTCCACTTCTGGATCCACGCGCGCCAGCAGATCTCGATGTCTTCATACCCGAGCGGCAGCCGGTCATCGAATCCGCCAAGTTTCTCAAAAAAAGATCGGCGCGCCAGCATGCACGCCGCGGAGGCCGTGAACACCTGCGATTTCTCCGGCACCTCGCGCTGGTAAAAGTATAGTCCAGGCACTAACTCAGTAGAAGAACGACCCCTGGGCCTGCTCCTCGCCAGCCGCGCCGCCAGATGCCCGCGCTCGCTTCCATCCCAATTGAATTGCATTCCGTCGGTTGCAAAAATCTCCTCATTTTTTTCCAACGGCTCCACCAGGGCCGCCACAAAACCAGGATCGAACCGCATGTCGTTGTTGATGAAAAGGAGAAAATCGCCGACGGCCATCGCTGCGCCGCGATTCAAGGCCGGTGCCAACCCCGCGTTCTTGTCCAACGGAAGCCAGCGCACCTGAAATTCTCGCGCCACTTCGGCGGAGTCGTCCTTCGAGTCATTGTCCACCACGATGACCTCGAGGGACGTAAAAGATTGCGACAAAAGGCTGGGAAGGCAAGTCCTCAGATGGCGCGCCCCGTTCCAATTGACGATGATCGCCGAAACGGCCGGCTTCGCGTTCATGATGGTCCTCGCCGCAGCCGGCAGACACTAGCCGTGGATGCGAGGGCCGCCGCTCGATTCGGTCTCATTTTGCCGCGGAATGAAGCTGCTGCCCGCGTTGCGTTGCGACCATTTCCGCCAGAATAGCATCTAGCCCGCGAGTAATCCTCCAATTCGGATAGTGCGTCTGGAACTTCCGCAAATTCGAGATGTAACAGATGTGATCGCCCTTACGCGCTTCCTCCACGTACTGCCAGTCCAGCTTGCGCCCGGCGAGCTGTTCGATGCGTGCGATGGCTTCCAGCATGGAGATGCTGTTGCCACGCCCCCCGCCCATGTTGTAGACCTCGCCTGGTCGCGGATTCGCGACAAATTCTTCGATCGCGCGCACTACGTCATGGCTGTGAATGTTGTCGCGCACCTGCTTGCCTTTGTAACCGTAAACGCTGTAGCGCCCGCCGCTCAGCGTGACCTTCACCAGATACGACAAAAATCCGTGCAGCTCGACGCCCGAATGAGACGGCCCGGTTAAGCAGCCCCCCCGGAAAACGCCGACTCTCATGTTGAAGTAGCGCCCGTACTCTTGCGCCACCAGGTCGGCAGCGGCCTTTGACGCGCCAAACAACGAATGCAACGTGCGATCGATTCGGCACGTTTCGTCAATGCCGTCGTAGTCTTCCGCTCGCGCGTAGTCGTAGCGTGTTTCGAGCTCCTTCATGGGGATCTCGTTGGGTGCGTCGCCGTACACTTTATTCGTGCTGAGAAAAACGAACACCGCTTCCGGGCAATGCTCCCTGGTCATCTCCAGCAGATTGACCGTGCCCAGGGCGTTGACTTCGAAATCCAGGAGAGGAATTTCCCTCGCTTTGTCGTGAGAAGGCTGTGCCGCGCAATGCACAATCAGGTCGAATCGCTGCGCGCCGAAGAGTTCTTCGATGGCCGCGCGATCGCGAATATCAATGGCAGCGTGCGTGAACCGCTTGGCGGTGTTCTTCAGCCGCTCCAGGTTCCAGAGCGTGTCGCCCGCGGCGCCAAAAAACACTCGCCGCATATTGTTGTCTACGCCGAAGACTTCGTGCCCCTCGCGGTCGAAATGCTCGACCGCCTCGGAGCCGATGAGTCCGCTGCTGCCGGTAACGAGAACTTTCATCGAGCAGCAAGCTTATCAAAAAAAGCGCGTCAAGCAGGAAGGTCTGAGTGCGGTCAAGCGCGCCGCCGATTCCGCCTAGTTGCGTGTCCGCGGAGTTTCGCTTCCATCAGGGTCTTGCGAATTTCGTCGACACGCTCTGCCGGCAAAGCCACTAGGTTCGCGTTATACGTCTTGAGATGTGTGGAAATAGGCTGCAGATTGCGGTTCGCCGTCAGCGCAAACCAGCAATAGTCCGCGCGCGTCAAAAAATCGATCATCTCGCGCGCCGCATACCCCCACGGCCGGGTGCGCAGATCTTGCACTTCCGCAAGGATCACCGGTCTCGACGACGCCAAAGTAGTACGCGCGCCTTGCAGAAAGCTCAGCTCCGCCCCTTCGATGTCCAACTTGATAAAGTCCACTCGTAGGATCGCAAGCTTCTTAAGCACATCGTCAACCCGTTCTACCTCGACGCGCACCGTGACTGTCCGCGCATCGACTTGCGGCGCGCGCAAGCTGTTGCAACCATTCTCGCGCCCCTCGACCAAAAACAAATCCGCTTGCCGGCGCTCATCGCCGAGCGCGCACGACTGAACGTTGACATTCTTGCAGCGATTCACCCACAGATGGCGCCGCAGCCGTTTTCTTTCGCGAGGCGACGGTTCGAACGCAATCACGCGGCCCGACCGCCCCACTCGCTTCGACGCCAGCAGCGTGTAAAGGCCATGATTTGCGCCGGCGTCGACCACCGTCATCCCCGGCTGCAGCAGCATTTCAACAAACGCAATTTCTGCTTCTTCGAATCCGTCGTGAATCAGGTCGTCGTCCAGCGCACTCTTCTGCGCAAGCCACCACGCGCCGAAGGGCAGCCGCAGCGGAATGGGCATTTCCGGGAACACGCGCCGCGCCCGGTATGCCAACGAAACGTATTGTGCCCGCCGCGGTCTCTGCAAAAATTGCCAGATGCGTCCGGCAATCGAAGCGCCGTCTTTGCTTGCCGCTGTCTTCGACCAGGGATCAGGTGCACCGCGCGGCTCATCGATTTTTTCGCAGCCGGCCACCCGCGCGGGAACCGCCGCCGCGAACAAGACCGTCCGGCGTCGCGCGTGCAGCGGTGTTTCGCGGAAGTCATCGTGGTCCGGCAGCTCCGCCACGCGGTACACCGCGGCAAAGCCCGCGCGGTACAGCATCTTCACCAGGCACGCCTCGCTCGGATACAGCGCAATATCCGTCAAGCTCTGGTCCGCGGCCGCAGGCTCCTCGCGCCACACCATTCCTGCGCTGTTCCCCGGGATGCACATGCTCTCCAGCAGCAATCCTTTGCCCGTGAGCGCTCGCAAGTGCCGAATCGCGAGCATCGGATTTTCCAGGTGGTACAACAATCCAAAACATAAAGTGAGATCGAACGCGCCAAGCGCAAGAATCCCTGGACTCTCGACATCGCCTTGTTCGAACGGAATCTCCGGAAATCGTTTGCGCGCCTCCAGGATATTTTCCATCCGGCCGTCGAACGCCCCCACACTCAATCCACATTCCTGCAAAATCTGCGCAAAAAATCCGACGCCGCATCCGGCATCCAACGCTGTCGACAGACCAAGCGCGTCCTTCAATTCCGCAACCACCGCGCGAATCGTCTCCCCGCGCGCGTCAATTAGCCGGAGATAGCGCCGCTGATCGAACTCCGTCAGCGTGATCGCCACAGCGCCGGGGCGCACCGCGGACGTCGAAACAAATATGTCTTTCAAGACGGTCATGGCTGGAGGACCTCCGTCCGTATGGCTTGCAGGTTTACCGGAATAGGATGGTAAATGAAGTAAATGAAATCGGCAATATCGCGTGTTAATTACTGAATCTATAATCTGCCGCGGCTATTCGACCTCATCGTCGCTGTGCCGGGAGCCACCCGCTTCGCGTGCATCCCCAGCGCACGGCGCAGCGGCCGCGTCAAATCCAGCAGCGCAAACCACGCCGGCGCCACCTTGGGCCTCGCATAGCGCCAGTAAGGCGCCCACAGCCGCTTCCAATTCGCGCGCTCGCCATCAACCCCAAGGATGTGCGTCGCGTCATCGATCGTCTGCAGATGCCACCGCCCGCCAGCCAGCCGGTAATTTTCCGCGGCTTGCTCATCGCTCCAAACTCCGCGCGCTCCCTGCGGGTGATACCCATAGCCGTGGTTCTGATGAATCGCCGTCACCGCCTCCGAAGCGTCCACCACCTCCGCGCCCTGCTCGCGCGCCTTCCACACCAGCCAGTGATCCCACCACACACGCCCAATCACCAGCGCCGGCATTTCCGCATAGAGCCCGCGCGGAAACGCAAAATAATCAATCGACCACCCCGGCTGCTGCGCTCCCCTCTCGTGCGCCAACGCTTCGGCGCGACGCGCCCACTCTGCATCCGCAAAGTCGAGCGGCTCGGCGATATCTGTGTCCCACCGCCGCCCCACCATCAGAAACCGCCGGTGCGCCCCGTGCACCCGCGCCAGCGCCACGCAAAAATCTTGCTTCAAGAGAATGTCGCAATTGCAATAACACAGCAGTTCGTGCCGCGCGATTTCTTGCGCTCGCCGAAACATCGCATCCAGCCGCTTCGTTCCAAACCGGTTCCGCGCCACCTCCGGCTCGTGCCGCAAGCCAAGTTCGCGCGCCGTCTCCGCCGCTCCCGCGTCGTCGCCAAACAAAATCACCTCGACGTCCGCATCCAGCAGCGTCCAGCTCCTCAGCGCATTCCGCTGAATCACACTGCTGTGCCCCTCAAACGGTTTCCCTGTCGTGAATAAAGTAAGAATGCCCGCTCCTCCGCAATGGAAATTCTAGTCCATTTCGACAGGCACGCCCGACAACATTTCGTTCGTAGAAACCCGGCTCGGTGGAAGCCCCGGACTTCAGTCCGGGGGAGCGGACCTTTCAGGCCCGCGGAAGTAGGGACTACACACACGGAGGCTTTAGCCCTGGTCCTCCGTTTGCCAAAAGCCGCTATCGCCGTAATCTCCAGCTCTCTTCCCCATACTCAATCACCGGCGACCAGTCCGGCCCCGCCATTCCGTACAAACTTCGGATCGCCACTCGATGCCACAAGCCCCGCACTTTAGGAATCGGCTTTACCGCCCGGCTAATCCACCGAAACGTCTTCACCGCCGCCCTCCTACCCCCCTGCAAGCTCTCCACTTCCCGCGCCGCAATCTCGTCGCAATTTCGGTTGTAGCGCTCCATATTGCTAGAGCTAAGCGCGTGATCGTGCAGTCGGTATCCACCGATCAGCGCATTTACCGAATGCAGCCGCGCGTGCCGGAAAAATCGCACCCACAGCTCGAAGTCGCCTTCCGCGCGATACTGCGTGCTCAACCTTCCACCCGCGCGCTCCCACAAGCTTCGCCGCCAAAATGTCGACTCCTGCTGAATATATTTGTTCGCCCCCGCCAGAAAGCGCCCGCGCGACCACCGCGGAATCGGCAGCACATCGATGGTCATCCCCGTCGCGCTGATTTTCGTCGGCCGCCCGGTAATCCATTCCACGTCGCGCAGCTCGCGGAAAATGCTGCCCACCGTAAACAGTCCGTTCACCTGCAGCATATCGCTGGAATTCAGCCAGCCCATGATTTCGCCAGTGGACTTCGCGAACCCCGCGTTCAGCGCCGCGTACAGCCCCTGGTTCGCCTGGCTGAACCAGCAACTCACCCCCCGACCGTACTTCCGAATAATCTCCGCTGTCCCGTCCGTTGACCCGTCGTCCACCACGATGTACTCCAGGTCCGGATACTCCTGGTTCACGATCGACCGTATCGTCGCCTCCAGGTACTCCTCTCCGTTGTACACCGCCGTCACCAGCGTAATCTTCGGCCACTCGCTCATATCTTCACAGCGTCCGCTCCCCGCTTCGCTTCCCTGCTGCCAAAAGCCCGTTTCACTGCCCCCACCGCCGCCAATCTCCATTTCTCCAGCAAGCGGAAGTGCTTGTATCCCACCACGAGCGCGCCCAGCGCATTGACCCGGTTGATTACCCGCAGCCGTCGCGACAAATACGGTCCGTAGCGGCGGTTGTAAAGCAAGAGGTGAGCAAAGAGGCGCAAACGTCCCGGTGGCTTCACCAGGAACTCCTGGCTCTGCAAATGCAGTGTCCAACGATCCAGCGCAGATCGCACTGCCGCGTGCTCCCTCGTAAAGCCGTGGTCTGAAAGCCATTTGCTCATGGCGTCGATCACAATTTTCCAGAGCCGCAGTCTAATTTCCCGAGTCTCTATGGGCATCCGGCTGTCATCGGCATGATAGGCGTTTGCGAAGTATGGCAAGGAGTTCTTGCCGTGGATGCGGTACAGGATGAGCGATTCGGGGATGGCTAGGATGGGCGAAAGGAATGGAAGAAGATTCACGAGGTAAGCGTCCGCGATCATTCGGATGGCCTCGGGGATGGGCAGAAGCCGGTTGAGGGCAGTTCGCTGGAACGAGATGCACGAGGTGGGATGAGGATAGTAGAAGAAAAATTTATCGGGTTCCTTACGGATGTCTCCTGAAATTAGAGGAAAATTCCGCTTGATGCGCTGATCGGTTTGCGTGTGCCATTCCTCCAAGCCGTGATAGACCATGCCCAGGGCCGGGTTTTGCCGGAAGGCTTCCATGACATGGGTGAGTTTACTCGGTTGGAAGAGGTCGTCGGCGTCGAGCAGGGCGATGATCTCGCCGCGCGCCTTGGCGATACCAAGGTTAAGCGCCGAGGCTTGGCCTCCATTCGGCTTGTACAAGTATTCTATTCGGGAACCATACTTTTTGACGCGCTCAGGAGTGTCGTCGGTGGAGCCGTCATCTACGACGAGGATTTCGACCTGGTCAAGGGGGAAATCCTGCGAGAGAACACTGTCGATGGCCTGCTCGACGAAGCGGCCGTAGTTATGCGTTGTGATCAAGACAGTGATCAAGGGCGCGATTCCTTTCCCAAGATTGAGTAAATCCTCTTTCTGACGGCATTCTTCAAGCAAATCAGGAAGAGCCGTGAAGCCTCCTTTAGCCCTGAAGGTGGCCGCAGATTTTCGGCGCGTACGGCTGCTTCGCGATACAGGCCCTGGAGGTACAAATATTGTCGAGGATGGACCACGTGCAGTTGACCGGAGCTGGTTCGTTCGAACTCTGCCTTTAGCGATGCGTTGCTTTCCAAAAGATCCCTTCGCACGAAAAGCAGAGTATTCTGCGCGTACCACCACTCGACGGCTTCGTTTTGCCAGACGCGCTTGCGAACGAAATCGACCGCAAGGTAGCCATGTTCGCCGAAGAGCTCCGCCCACTTGTCCGGCCATTGCTCATTGAGATGGTGGTTGCCGCCCTGGAAAGGAATAGCCGCCGAGAACAAGACGGCGGGGGCGAGACCGCAGAGAGAGGCGACGAAAGCCGACGCGGATTCCGGCGGCAAGTGCTCGGCGACTTCCAGCGATATCGCTAAATCAAAGACTCGCTCCACTTCAAAGGGCCTGCTTAGATCAGCCGGCCGGAAGCGGTCCTGTGGAATTTGCAGGAGGTTTCGATCCATGTACTCACCGTCGATCCCGAGTATCTCCTCA